>Ga0256835_1000462_pt1 | contig 30428 bp, 29 predicted proteins | sample PIR30metaG_FD_185972 | JGI IMG/M metagenome (GOLD analysis project Ga0256835, IMG submission 185972) | Hydrothermal vent microbial communities from East Pacific Rise, Pacific Ocean - PIR-30 | ecosystem: Environmental > Aquatic > Marine > Hydrothermal vents | place: Pacific Ocean: East Pacific...
CAGCACCTCGAGCCCGGCGATCTTACCGGCGTTGGCGGTAGCCTCGCGCTGGCTGTTGTTGAAGTAGGCGGGCACGGTGATCACCGCCTGCTTTACCGGCTGACCCAGCTTCTTGCTGGCGTCGGAGGCCAGCTTGCGCAGGATGAAGGCGCTGATCTCCTCGGGGGTGTAGAGCTTGTCGCCTACGCGGATGCGCACGCCCCCGTCGGGACCCTTCTCCACGCGGTAGGGCACGCGCTTCGCCTCCTCCTGCACCTCCTCCCAGCGACGGCCGATAAAGCGCTTTACCTCGAAGATGGTGCCCTCGGGGTTGAGCACCGCCTGGCGCTTGGCCAGACGCCCCACGAGCACCTCTCCATCCTTAAAGGCCACCACCGAGGGGGTGGTGCGTTCACCCTCGGCATTCTCCAGGACGACGGGCTGACCGCCCTCCATCGTCGCGATTACGCTGTTGGTCGTTCCCAGGTCGATTCCCACGGCTTTTGCCATAGTTCGCGCTCCTTTCTTAATTACCTTAACTCCACATGAAGTATATCACTGTGGCATACAAGTGTCAATGGACTTGAGTCTATTAATATCACATTTAACATCTCCGACTTGGACTCCTCACGTTCGAACGGTGTAGGCTGGAACCGAGCGAAGATGAAGACGCCTCCCTTGAACCTATGGATCGTGCTGCTGGTCATTATCGGGGCTGTTTGGGCCATCGACATCGCCCTCACCAGCCCCGCCGCCCCCAGTAGCGACCTCAAGCTCTCCACCTTTATGAACGAGGTGCAGTCGGGCAAGGTACGCGAACTCGTAATCGAAGGCGGCCGCGTCCGCGGCGTGCTCGACGACGGCAGCCGTTTCACCACCTACCTGCCCGCACCCCCCAGCGCCGACGCCGTCGAGGGCTGGATCGCCCGCGGCATAGAGGTGCGCGCCCAGCCGCCGCGGACGACCAGCCCAGTGGCCAGCATCCTGCTGCCCGTCTTCGTGGTGGGACTCGTCTTTCTGGCCTTCTGGTACTTTTCGCGCGGCAGCCGCGGTGGCGACGGATCGGGCGCTTTCAACTTCACCAAGAGCCGCGCCCGGGTATTGGCCGAAGCGCCCAAGACGACGTTCAAAGACGTGGCCGGCGCCGAGGAGGCCAAGGAGGAGCTCGAGGAGATAGTCGAGTTCCTCAAGTCGCCCGAGCGCTTCCATCGCATGGGAGCGCGCATTCCCCGGGGGGTGCTGCTCGTGGGGCCGCCGGGCTCGGGTAAGACCCACATCGCCCGCGCCGTCGCCGGCGAGGCGCGCGTGCCCTTCATTACCGCCAGCGGCTCCGACTTCGTGGAAATGTTCGTGGGCGTGGGGGCGGCGCGGGTGCGCGACCTCTTCGAGACCGCCAAAAAGAACGCCCCCTGCATCATCTTCATCGACGAGATCGACGCTGTGGGCCGCAAGCGCGGCGGCTCCGTAGGCGGCGGCAACGACGAACGCGAGCAGACCTTGAACCAGCTGCTAGTGGAGATGGACGGCTTCGACAAGGAAACCAGCGTGATCGTGATGGCCGCGACCAACCGGCCGGACGTGCTGGATCCCGCTCTGATGAGACCCGGCCGCTTCGACCGCCAGGTGGCCATCGACGCCCCCGACGTGCGCGGGCGCGAGCAGATCCTGCGCATCCACGCGGTGGGCAAGCCCCTGGCCGAGGAAGTGGACCTGGCAGTGGTGGCGCGGCGCACCCCCGGGTTCGTGGGCGCCGACCTGGAAAACCTGCTCAACGAGGCGGCGCTGCTGGCGGCGCGCGAGCGGCGGCGCAAGATCACGATGAAGGACCTGGAGGAAGCCGCCGACCGGGTGATGATGGGCCCCGCCAAGAAGAGCATGGTCCTCACCGAAGCGGACAAGCGCATCACTGCCTACCACGAGGCGGGGCACGCGCTCGCGGCCCACTTCCTGGAGCACGCCGACGGGGTGCACAAGATCACCATCATGCCGCGGGGGCGGGCGTTGGGCTTCATGATGCCCGACCGCGAGGACGTGCTGCACTGGACCAAGAAGCGCCTGCTCGACCAGATCGCGGTGGCGCTGGCGGGGCGCGCGGCCGAGGAGCTGGTCTTCGACGACGTGACCACCGGCGCCGAGAACGACTTCCGCCAGGCCACCGAGCTGGCGCGACGGATGATCACCGAATGGGGGATGCACCCCGAGTTCGGACAGGTGGCCTATCAGGAGCGGCAGGACAGCTACCTGGGCGGTTATGAGGTGCGCAACTACTCCGAAGAGACCGCACGCCGCATCGACGAGGCCGTCAAGGCGCTTATCGACGAGCAGTACCGGCGCATCCTCGAGCTGCTGCGCGACCGGAGAGCCGAGCTCGAGCGCGTGGCCGCGGCATTGCTCGAGGTGGAGACGTTGAACGCCGAACAGTTCCTGCGCGTCCTCGCCGGGGAGCCGCTGGAAGAACCCGGGGCCGAGCCGGAACGGGCCGACGAGGGCGAGACCCAGGTCATCCCCAAGGCCAGGATTCGCGGGGAGCCGGGGCTTGGCGGAGCTTGAACCCGTTCTTGTTTTATATTGATAATATGGGCGAAACCGTATTCGACGGGATAGTGATCGGGCTCGCCGGCTACCTGCTCCTGGGCCTGGCGACGGGACGCCCGGTCTCGTCGTGGCGGCCCGCCAACCTGGCGGGCCTTGCGGTAGCGGCGGCGCTGGGGGTCGCCCTGGCCTGGTGGGTGCTGCCGCGGCCCTGGCTCGCTCCCGCGCGGCATCTGGCGCTCGGTGGCATGGCGCTGTGGGTGGGCGTGCGCATGGCCTTTCCCAGACACGATAACGAGCTCGCCCACGGTCTGCGGCCTTTCGGGTGGATGACGATCGCTATCGGTGTGCTCGAGATCGTCATCGCGATTATCGAAACATAACCGTGATGAGCATTACCTTACCGGCCCTCCTGCCTGCGCTCGCGATTGCGGCACTCGTCTTTCGCAGCCTGATGCGCGTCGGGCCTGCGCGCGCTCTTACGGCCGCGGCGGGGGTGGGCGCGTTCGCCTACCTGGGGCTGGTCCGGCTTTCCACGGGTGTCCAGGAGGTCGTCTTCGTGGCGGCGACGGCGGTGCTGGCCGCGGGACTGGCCCGATCTTACGTCGAAGGCGCGCCGGACCCGCGCGCCCGCAACCTGCGCTGGCTGCTGGCGCTGGCGCTCACGCTCGCCTTCTTTCTCGCGCTCGACGGCTGGGTCTACGGATAGGAGCCATAATGAAAACCCGAACGAAGGCGGTCTTGATCTTGCTGGGCGCGGTGGCGCTGGTCTGGCTGGTGGCCGGAGCCGTCTACCTGGCCCTGCCCGAGACCGTCCCCGCCCACATGGACGCCGCTGGCCAGGTGAACCGCTGGGGATCCAAACTGGAGGCGCTCGCCCTGCCGTTGATTTTTACCTTCGTGGTGCTCGCGGTCCTGCCGATCCTTCTTGTCGCCCCCATCGAGTGGAGCGAGACGACGGTCCGTGGCATCGCCGTCTTCGCCGCGGCGGGAGCCTTCTTCGCCTTGCTGCAGCCGCTGGGCTTATACCTGACCGCGGGTGACGGCCCCGCCTTCGTCCGCCTGCTCTACGCCGGAATCGGACTGCTCATCGTAACGATCGGGCTCGGGCTGCCCGCGCTGGTGCGCACCGCCCCGCCGCAACCCATCTGCGGCCTTCCCAGCTCGGCCCCCGTGCCCGATCTGGAAACCCGGGTAAAGGGCGCTCGCATCGGCGGCCGCGCCATCGCCGCGCACGGCGGCGTCGTGGTGCTGCTAGCGCTGCTTGGGGCGCCGCCCGCCTGGATCACCGTCTACCTGGTGGGCGGCCTAGTCGTTGTGGGCGTCTTTCTCTGTTTCTACCTCAAACGCACCTTGAAGGCGCAACCGCCCCGCTAGCGCGTGTGCGTGACCTTCTTCAAGTTGCGCGGACGGTCGGGGTCGAAGCCGCGGGCGCGGGCCAGGGCATCGGCGAAGGGGTAGAAGGCCTGGACCGCAAGCACGCTGTCGAGAACCGGGTGGAAACGGCCCGGTAGCGGCAGCGGCGCGTCCGCCAGCGCCAGCGCCTCGGGCTCACTCGCGGCCACGGCCAGCTCGGCCCCCTTGGTCTTCAGCCCGCCGAGAAGCTCGATCAGCTGCGGGTAGGGGCGGTCGTAGGGAGCGAGCGCCAGGATGGGATAACCGGGCCCCACGATGGCCACCGGGCCGTGCAGCAGCTCGGCGGCGGAAAAGGCCTCGGCGTGCAGGGCGCTCGTTTCCTTGAGTTTCAGAGCTACTTCCTGACCGGCGGCGAAGGCGTAGCCCCGGCCGATCACGTAGGCGTCGGCCGCGGGGACGAAGAGCTCGAGCCCCGCGCTCCAGTCGGCCGCCGCGGCCGCGGCCATGCGCTCGGGAAGATGCGGCAGCGCCTCCTCCAGGTCGGCCGCCTCCTCGACCGCGCCCGCGAGCTGCGCCAGACCCACCAGCATGGTCAGGTAGCTCTTGGTCGCGGCCACGCTCTTCTCCTCGCCGGCGTGCAGCGGCAGCACCACCTCGGCCGCCCGCGCCAGCGGCGAGTCCTCCACGTTGACCATGGCCACGGTCAGCGCCCCGGAGGCGCGGGCGGCCGCCAGCGAGGCCACCAGGTCCTCGCTCGCCCCCGACTGGCTCAGCGCCACCGCCAGCGCCCCGCGCAGGTTGGGGCGGGCGCCGTAGAGAGTGACGACAGAAGGGGCGGCGCTGGCGGTGACCCAGCCGAGCCGCGCCTCGAAGAGATACTTGCCGAAGAGCGCGGCGTGGTCCGAGCTGCCGCGCGCGATCGTCTGCACGAAGGCCGGCGGTCGCCGGCGCAAGAACCGCGACAGCGACCGTACCTCGGCGGCGTTCTCGGCCAGCAGGCGCTCGGCGGCCTGCGGGGCCTCGAGCGCCTCGGTGTACATGCGGCTAGGCGCGGGCGAAGACGCGTCTTCCACCGACGTGCACCTCCTCCACCCGCAGATCTCCATCGAGCACGACCAGGTCGGCCTGTGCCCCCTCGCGCAACTCCCCCAGATCGGCCCAGCCCATGTAGCGCGCCGGCAACGTGCTCACGCGGCGCACCGCCTCGGCCAGATCGAGCCCCCAATCCACCAGGTTCTGCAGCGCCCGGTCCATCGTCAGCGCGCTGCCCGCCAGGGTGCCGTCCTCCAGGAATACCCCGTCTTCCCGCTTGTGCACCGTGTAGCGGCCCAGCCGGTACGCCCCCTCGGACATCCCCGCCGCCGCCACCGCGTCGGTGACCAGGTAGAGGTTGGGCACCGCCCGCAGCGCCGCGCGCACCGCCAGCGGGTCAACGTGCAACCCGTCGGCGATGATCTCGGCCCAGGTGGCGTAGGCGAAGGCCGCCCCTACCGCGCCTGGGTCGCGGTGGTGCAACGGGCTCATGGCGTTGTAGAGGTGGGTAAAGCCCTTCGCCCCGGCGTCGAGCGCGGCTTTGGCCTCGGACGCGCTGGCCAGGGTGTGACCGACCTGCGGCCGCACTCCGTGGGCGCGAAGAAAGCGGATTAAGTCGAGCGCCCCCGGCCGCTCCGGAGCCAGGGTGACCACCTGGATGCTGGCGTGGGCCATCAGCCGGCGCACCTCCTGGGGGTCGGGGTCGCGGGCGTAGGGAGGCTGGGCCCCGAGCTTGTCGGGGCTGATGAAGGGCCCCTCGAGGTGCGCCCCCATCACCCGCGCCTCGCCCTCGCCGGGGTCTTGCATGACGGTGTGGATGCCATCGAGCGCTCGGGTCAGTTCTTCTTCGGGGGCGGTCACGGTGGCCAGCAGCATTCGGGTGGTGCCGTGGCTGGCGTGAAAGCGGGCGGTGGTCCGGGCCGCTTCTTCTCCGGTCATGCAGTCGCCGCCGGCGCCGCCGTGAACGTGCAGGTCGATGAAGCCGGGCACCACGTAGCGAGCCGGGGCGCGGTCGGGCACGAAGCGGGCGATACGGTCCTCCTCGAACTCGAGCCGGCCCTCCACCCAGCCCGCGGGCAGGAGCACCCGTCCGGCCACGGAGCTCACGCCCGATCACCGCCCAGAGCGCGGACCAGGCGCGCGAAGGCCGCGTCCATCGGGGGGCGCTCTCCGCCGTCGGCCCAGACGAAGCGGTCGTCGCGCAGCGGGCCCTCCGGGCCCACCCCCATACCGTGGGGAAAATGGTCGCGGTAGTCGAGGCCCGCATCGGCGGCGCGTTCCGGGTCGTAGCCCGCGCGCTCGAGCTCGCGCGGGTGCCCGAAATGGTAGGCCAGGCGCTCGCCCCCCGCCTCCCAGACGAAGCGCGGGCGCACCTCGCCGCCGCGCTGGTAGCGCCACAGCGCCGCCGCGCGGGCGGGCCGCAGCCGCAGCGTCACCTCGAGCGCCCGCCCCAAACGGCCGAAGCTGCCCACGAAGGGGCGCACCAGGTCGTAGCCCTGCACGTTCTTGACCACCCGCCCCCCGGCGACGATCCGCTGCCCCGACGGGGTCTCGAAGGTCAGGCCCAGCACGTCCGCGGGAAAGAAGAAGGTCTGAGCGAAGCCGCCGCGCTCGACGAGGCCGCCCACTCCGCCGGGAAGCTCGACGGGCGGGAATGGCGGGTAAAGCCCGGTGGGCAGCGCCGCGTAGACCTCGAGCAGCGGGGTGTCGCCGCTCGCGACCAGGTACTGGTCGTCGGCGTTGAGCTCGAGCACCGGCATGCTTTCAGCTTACCCCACGAACCCCGGGACGAAACTTCTTTGGTCCGCTAGCGGTCCGCCATTGGTTCGCCCGCGCCCCAAAGCGCGCAGCGCGCCGCCCAGTCGTCGGCTCGCCAGCCCCAGCGCACGTCGAATCCCAGCAGCCAGCCGCTCCCCAGTCGCGGCGCCGGCGCCCAGCCCGCCCGCGGGACCTCGCCGTAGGCGAAGCGCACCCAGGCGCTTTGCACCGCGCGCACGAGCGGATCGCTGCGCTCGAGCTCGGCGTCCGAAAGGAAGAGGCCCCAAAAGGGCCAGACCGCGCGGGTGTCGAAGACGAAGGGCAGCTCCATCCCGTGCATGCTGCCCAGCCGGGACCAGTAAGAACTCGCGTAGGCGAAGCGGTAGCCATAGACCGGGGCGCGGCGGGCGGCGAGCCTCCCCGCGCGGTAGCTGGGGCAGACGAGGATGCGCTCGCCCATGTAGGCGTAATAAGCGTCGAGCGCGCGGCCGAAGCGGGCGCGGTAGTGCCGGATCACCGCGTCGGCGCGCGCCCCCTCCTTTTCGCGGATGATCGCCTCCACCCCCGCCCAGGTGGACTTGGCGGGGTCGCCCGGCGCGGTCACGTCGAGGCGGTACTCATCCTCGGTCGCGCCCACGAAAAGCGGCACCGCCGCGGCGCGCCCCGCGGCCAGGGCGCGTTCCGGAGGTTCTGCGAGTACGTAGCCGTCGAGCACGGGCTTGAAGGGCACCTTCTCGAAGTCGGTCTCTGAGGGTTCGAGCGCAATCAGCTCGTCCACCGCGAGGCCGCGCCAGCAGGACGGGTCGTCCAGCGCACAGCCCACCTGTTCGGCGAAAGCGCGCGCGTGGGCGTAGGCCTCCTCCGGGGCGTAGACGAAGTTGCATCCGCCCGACTCGAGCACCGCCCGGTCGAAGGCGCCGCGCGCGGGCGGGCTGGCCAGCAACGCGCACAGCGCCATCGCCCCCGCCGATTCGCCGAAGGCGGTCACGTTCCCCGGGTCGCCCCCGAAGCCAGCGATCTGCCGCCGCACCCACTCGAAGGCGGCGATCTGGTCTAGCAGGCCGTAGTTGCCGGTGCTGCCGTGGGGGTCTTCGGCGGCCAGGGACGGCAACGCCAGGAAACCGAAGGGCCCCAGCCGGTAGTTGAAGGTCACCACCACCACGCCGCGCCGCGCCAACCGCGCTCCGTCGTAGATCGGCTCGGAACCGCTGCCGCCGGTGAAGCTGCCGCCGTGGACGAAGACCATTACCGGCCATCCGCCCGCGGGCGGATCTTCTGCGGGCGCCCAGACGTTGAGGTTGAGGCAGTCCTCGTCCGCGGGCGGTACGTAGGGCCCCAGCCAGCGGCCCAGCCGCAGCGTGATGGAGCCGCGCTGGGGGCAGATGGGTCCGTAGGCGCGAGCGTCGAACACGCCGTTCCAGCCGTCCACCCGCCGCGGAGCCCGCCAGCGCTCGGCGTGGGCGTAGGGAACACCCTTGAAGACGAGGACGTCCGCCTCGGCGTAGCCCTGCACCCAGCCGCCCGGCAGCCGCACCCGCACGGTCCCGGTACCCGCCTGCGCCAAGCCGGCGAGCAGGACCAGCGCGAGCAGTAGCCGCCTCACGCCTGCGCTTCCCCATCCTGACGCAACCAGACGGTGCGCTGGGGGAAGGGAATCTCAATTCCCTCGGCGTCGAGACGGTTCTTGATGCGGCGGTTGAACTCGCGGGCCACGCCCCACTGCTCCTTGGGCTTGACGTTGAACATCACCCGCACCACTACCGCGCTGTCACCCAGCTCGTTCACGCCCAAAAGCTGGGGCGGCTCGGTGAACTTGGCGCGCCACTCGGGGTCTTCGTAGAACTTCTCCGCCTCGTCGCCGATCACCGCGAGCGCCCGGTCCACCTCGACCCCGTAGGCCACCCCCACGTCCACGATCGCCCGCGCCCAGTCGCGGCTCATCACGGTTACATGGTCGATCTGGCCGTTGGGCACGAAGTGCGCCTTGCCCTCGAGATCGCGCAGCACCGTGAGGCGCAGGTTCATCCGCTCCACGCCGCCGGCGAGGTCGCCCACGCGGATTATGTCGCCCACGCCGTACTGGTCTTCCAGGATGATGAAGAAGCCGTTGATGACGTCGCGCACGAGGTTTTGCGAGGCAAAGGAAATTGCCAGCCCGGCGATGCCGGCGCCGGCGATGAGGGCGCTCACGTTGACGCCCAGGTTGGCGAGCGCCATCAACGCTCCCACCGTGATCACGATCCCCTTGGCCGTGGACTCCACCACGGTGAGGAGCGTCTGCTTGCGCACTTTTTGGCGTTCGAAGCTGCCGTCGTCGGCCACCTTGATGTGCGAGGCCAACACCCCCACCATGCGCCAGGCCGCGTAGGTGCCCGCCAGGATCAACATCACCCCCAGCCCCCGCGAACCCAGCCAGCGCACCAGCATCGCGCCCCAGGTGTGCAGGGGCTCGAGCCTTACGTCGTGAAGGTAAACCACGAAGGCGAGGAGGGCGGTGAGGACGACCGCCCACCAGCCTGCAGCCAGCGCCTTCCAAAAAGGGTCGTCGCGGGTGTCGCTGGTCAGGCGTGCGAACCACCCGAAAAGGCGGGAACCCGACCGGCCCACGTAATAGGCCAGCAGCAGCGCCAGCAAGCTTACCAGGTACCGGATCCAGAGGGCTGCATCCTGAAGGCGCAGGAAGTCCGCGGCGTCCATGGCGTTATTCTACGGCGGCCAGCGCCCCGACCAGACCCGAGGCGGCCATTTTGTGGGCCCGCAGAAGGGCGTTCTTGACCGCGCGCCGGTCCGAAGCGCCGTGGCCGATGAAGACCGGCCCCTGCACGCCCAGCAGCGGCATCGCCCCGTACTCGGCGGGGTCCATGCGGGCGGCCAGCGCCTTCAGGGCGTCTTTCACCAGGAGCGCCCCCAGTCTGGCCCTGAGACTGCTAGCGAGCGCCTCCTTGATCCAGCCGAAGAGGATCCTGGCCTCGCCTTCGGCCAGTTTGAGCACCACGTTGCCGGTGAAACCGTCGGCGACTATCACGTCGGCGACATCGGCCAGGACGTCGCGCCCCTCGACGTTGCCCACGAAGTCGAGGCCCGCCTGCGCCAGCAGCGGATGAGCCTCCAGCACGAGCTGGTTGCCCTTGGTGGGCTCCTCGCCGATCGAAAGTAGTCCCACCCGCGGCCGGTCCACCCCGCTCATGCGCTCGGCGTAGGCGGCGCCCATGCGCGCGAACTGCACCAGGTGAAGCGGGCGCACGTCGGCGTTGGCTCCGGCGTCGATCAGGTGCACCCGGCCCGAGGGAGCCTGGGAGGGAATCTCGGCTAGGATGGCCGGCCGTTCGACGCCGCGGACGCGGCCCAGGGTGAAGAGGGCCGAGGCCATGGTGGCCCCCGAGTGGCCCATGCTTACCGCAGCCTCGGCTTCGCCCTCCTTGATCAGACGCATGGCCACGTTGATCGAGGCCTGGCGGCGGCGGCGTACCTCGGTGGCGTGGGCGTCCATCTCGATGACCTCGGGCGCGTGCACGATGGGCAGCTCACCCCCCTGGGAGGCCAGCTCCTCGCGCAGCCGCGCCTCGTCGCCCACCAGGACGACGGGCACCCCTTGCGCCCGCGCCAGCAAGGCCCCCGCCACCGTTTCCCGGGGCGCGTGGTCCCCGCCCATGGCGTCGAGGGCGACGGGGCGGCTCATCTCAGGCTTGGGGCAGGTGCTTTTCGATGCGCGCCACGAAATTGCGCTTGGGTTGAGCGCCGATGATCACCTCGACCGGCTCGCCGTTCTTGAAGAGGATGACGGTGGGGATGCTCATCACCCGGTAGCGCATCGCGGTCTTGGGGTTCTCGTCCACGTCGAGCTTGAGGACCTTGAGCTTGCCGTCGTACTCCTCGGCCAGCTCTTCCAGGATAGGCGCGATCATCTTGCAGGGGCCGCACCACTCGGCCCAGAAATCCACGATGACCAGGCCGTCTTTGACTTCTCGATCGAAGGTATCGTCGGTAACCACTATCGGCTTCGCCATACGCCCCCTACTGTAGCATCGAGGCAACGATGCGCCAACCGCATCCCGGAAGCCGCGCGGCTTTGGCGCGCGGGGGCGTTCCGTGAAGCGCACGAAGCACGCTAGAGGCCCTGTGGCGGGAGGCCCGGCGCTGCGACCGCCTGGGAGCTCAGGTGAAGGTGGCCCGGGGCGCTCGACCCGCGCTGGCGGACAGGCGGGGCTTAACCGCGGCTTAACGGCGGCCTGCTAGAATCGGGGACGCATGAAGGACCTCGACCATCTCACCCGTCTTGCCGCAGCATATCTGGAGCGCTCTCGCTTCCAGCCCGGCGACCTGGTGACCTGGAAACCGGGGCTGCGCAACCGCAAGCTGCCCGACTACGGCGAGCCCATGGTCGTGATCGAGGTGCTCGAGGAACCCGTATACGACCGAACCGCCGACTCAGGCTCGCCCTACTTTCGCGAACCCCTATCGGTGCGCTGTCTGCTCGTGGATGAAGACGGCGACGCCCTGGTCTTCCACTTCGACGCCGCCCGACTCATGCCATATGGCCTTTGGCGTAGCAGCGTCGCCAACTGAGGGCGCCTTTTGACCCGGTACAATCAAGGCATGGACGCGCTCGCGACCCGCATCACCCGCATGCTGGGGATCCGCTACCCCATCGTGGTGGCGCCGATGTTTTTGGTCTCGAACCGGCCGCTGCTCGAGGCCGTGGCGCGCGCGGGCGCAGTGGGCCTCGTCCCCACCCTCAACTTCCGCAGCCACGCCGACTACCGCGCCTTCCTGGAAACCTGGCCCCGGGGCCTCGCCTTCGGGGTAAACCTGATCCTCAAGGACAACCCGCGGCTGGCCGAGGATCTGGCTGCCACGGTGGAACAGCGGGTGCCGCTGGTGGTCACCAGCCTGGGCGACCCCACGCCGGTAATCGAGGCGGTGCACGGCTACGGCGGGGTGGTGTGGTGCGACGTGGTGGGGCTGCGCCACGCCCAGAAGGCCGCCGCAGCCGGGGCCGACGCGCTGGTGGCGGTGGCCGCGGGGGCGGGCGGCCACGCCGGCACGATCAGTCCCTTCGTGCTCGCGCCCTGGCTACGCGAGGAAACGGGGCTGCCGGTGCTGGTGGCCGGGGGGCTCGCAACCGGGGCCCAGCTGCTCGCGGCGCTGGCGCTGGGCGACGGCGGCTACTTCGGCACCCGCTTCATCGCCACCCGCGAGGCGGGCGCGCCCGAGGCCTACAAGCGGGAGCTCGTTCAAGCCCGGCCCGAGGACGTGGTCTACACCCCCGAGGTCACCGGGGTGCCGGCTAACTTCCTCAAGGGCGCGCTCGAACGCTTTCGGGCAGGGGGTTCCAAGGCCTGGAAGGACGTCTGGAGCGCCGGTCATGGGGTCGCGTTCATCCGCGACCTGCCCCCGGCCGCCCAGCTCGTGGAGCGGTTGGTGCGGGAGTACCACGAAGCCAAGGCTAAGCTGCCCTAAACGCCGTCCAGGACACATTTTTTATAAGCATTTCAGGCCACGTGGTATAATGTACCTGGACCCCGTCAACGGGTGCCCGTATACGGCGCGTTCGCGCCGGCACCCGTCGCGCCCCAAAACGACGAAAGGAGGCTTGCATGTACGCCACGCCCGTGGAAGCGTACGGTCGTTACGAACCGGTAACCCTGAAGAACGTTCACGAACACCCCGCCTACCGGCGCCTGCCCGAGAGCCTGCGCCGCGAGCTGGAAGTGGCGGCCCAGGTGCTGCCCTTCCGCACCAACCCCTACGTACTCGACGAGCTGATCGAATGGGAACGGGTGCCCGAGGACCCGATCTTCCAGCTCGTCTTCCCTCAACGCGGCATGCTCGAGCCCGAAGCCTTCACCCGCATCGAGGCGGCGATGGCGCGGGGCGACCGGAACGCGCTCACCGAAGAGGTCTGGCGCGTGCGCCGCGCAATGAACCCGCATCCCGCCGGCCAGCTCACTCATAACGTCCCCGAGCTGAACGGCCGGAAGCTGCCCGGCCTGCAGCACAAGTACGCCGAGACCGTGCTCTTCTTCCCCGCCGGCGGCCAGACCTGCCACGCCTTCTGCACTTACTGCTTCCGCTGGGCCCAGTTCGTGGGCGACCGCGAGCTCAAGTTCGAGTCGAGCCGGGTGGACGTGCTGGTGCGCTACCTGCGAGCCCACCCCGAGGTTACCGACGTGCTAATTACCGGCGGCGACCCGATGGTGATGAAGTCTAGTCTGCTGGCGCGCTATCTCGAGCCCCTGCTCGAGGTGGAGACGCTGCGCTCGATCCGCATCGGCAGCAAGTCGCTGGCCTACTGGCCTATGCGCTTCACCACCGACCCCGACGCCGCCGAGGCGCTGCGCCTCTTCGAGCGCGTGCTGGCCGCGGGCAAGCAGCTAGCCTTCATGGCCCACTTCAGCCACCCGCGCGAGCTCGAGACCGAGCAGGTCGAGGCCGCGATCCAGAACCTGCTCGCCAGCGGCGCGGTGGTGCGCACCCAGGCGCCGCTGATCCGCCACGTCAACGACGACGCCGACGTCTGGGCCGAAAAGTGGCGCCGCGAGGTGCGCCTGGGCCTCGTTCCCTATTACATGTTCGTCGAGCGCGACACCGGCCCCAAGCGTTACTTCGAAGCGCCGCTGGCCGAGGCGCAGCGGATATTCGCAGACGCCTACCGCCAGGTCTCGGGCCTCGCCCGCACCGTGCGCGGTCCCAGCATGTCGGCCTTCCCCGGCAAGGTGCGCGTCGTCGGCGCCGCCGAGGTGGCCGGGGAGAAGGTCTTCGTGCTCGAGTTCCTGCAAGCGCGCGACCCCGCCTGGGTGGGCCGTCCCTTCTTCGCCAGGTTCTCGGAGACGGCGACCTGGCTCGACGACCTCCAGCCCGCCTTTGGCGAAGAGCGCTTCTTCTTCGCAGACTAGCGTTCACGCACCCCGCCCGCCGCCAAGCGGGCGGGTTTTCGTGAGCTATTTCCCACCCTTCCCCGGCGTCAGGTATGCGAAGATGAAACCATGCGCATCGGGGTGCTGCTCACCATGGGGTTCCTGGAGGCCGAGGCCGCGCCCGTGCTCGACGCCGCCCGCATTCTGCGCGAGGCAGGGGCCGGGCTCGAAGCCTTCACCCTGGCCAAGAGCCGCCACGCGCTAGAGGGCGCGGCCGGCAGCGTCTGGACGGCCAGGTACGCCCTCCCCGCCCGCCCCGAGCTGGACGTGCTCGTCGTGCCCGGCAGCCGGAGCCTGGCCCGCGCGGCGCGCGATTTGCAGATCGAGCTGTGGCTCGAGGAGGTCTGGCCGCGGCTGCAGGCCGTCTTCCTGGGCGCGAACGGCCCGGTCTTCCTGGGAGAGCTGGGCCGCGCCCCCCAGCTGGTGGCCGCCCACCCCGCCTACGCCGGCGAGGTGAAGCGCTACGCCAAGCTAGGCCACGAGACCGCCTACGCGGTGGGCAAGGTCACCACCACCGCCGGCTACCTCTTCTTGCTCGGCGCGCTGCTCGACCACCTGCAGTCGGCCGGGTTCGACATCGAGCCCGTGCTGGAGCAGATGGCGCTGGCCTTCGACTAGGCGCGCCGTCTGAACGCGTCGTTCGCAAAAGCTCCCACTGGTAAACGTCGACCTTGGAAGAAAAGGGCCCGGCGGGGTCCCTAGCGGCTCGCGCTCGTCCGCAGTCAGCGGCAAGGGCGCTTTGAGGACGGGCGAAAAGGCGGTATACTAGGCCTTTGTATGGCGAACCTTTCGATCGGCATCGTCGGCCTCCCCAACGTGGGCAAGTCCACCCTCTTCAACGCGATCACCAAGGCGGGCGCGGTCGCGGCCAACTACCCCTTCGCCACCATCGACAAGAACGTCGGCGTGGTCACCGTGCCCGATGAGCGGCTGGAAAAGCTGGCGGACGTCTTCACCAAGGGGGAGCGGCGGCCGCCGGTCGTGCCCACCTACGTCGAGTTCGTGGACATCGCCGGGCTGGTCAAGGGGGCGCACCGGGGCGAGGGGCTGGGCAACCAGTTCCTGGGCAACATCCGCGAGGTCGCGGCGGTGGCCCACGTGGTGCGCTGCTTCGATGACCCGAACGTGGTCCACGTGGACGGCTCGGTGGACCCGCTACGCGACGCCGAGATCATCAATACCGAGCTGGCGCTGGCCGACCTGGGCACGCTCGAGCGCCGGCTGGAGAAGCTCGAGCGCAGCGCCCGCGTCAGCAAGGAGGACGCGGCGCTGGTGGAGCTCTTGAAGCCGCTGGTGGCCCACCTGGAGGCGGGAGAGCCCGCCCGCACCTTCCGCACCGGCAACGAAGCGCAGGACGAGCTGCTGCGCCGGGTCTTCAAGGAGTACGGCCTCATCACCGCCAAGCCGGTCGTCTACGTGGCCAACGTGGGCGAGGAGGACCTGCCCGAGGGCAATGAGCACGTGCAGAAGCTGCGCGAGCTGGCGGCGCGCGAGGGCGCGGAGCTGGTGGTCATCTCGGCTAGGATCGAGGCCGAGCTGGCCGAGCTTTCCGAGGAGGAGGCGCGCGCGTACCTGGCCGAGCTGGGGCTAGAGCAGTCGGGCCTCGACCGGCTGGTGCTGGCCGGATACCGGGCGCTCGACCTGATCACCTTCTTCACCGCTGGCGAAAAGGAAGTGCGTGCCTGGACGGTCAGACGGGGCACCAAGGCCCCCCATGCCGCGGGGGTTATCCATTCGGATATGGAGCGCGGATTCATCCGCGCCGAGGTGATCGACTGGGAAAAGCTGGTCGAAGCCGGCGGCTGGGCCGCGGCCAAGGAAAAGGGCTGGGTCCGCACCGAGGGCAAGGACTACGTCGTCCAGGACGGCGACGTGATGCTGATTTTGTTCAACGTCTAGGGGCGCGGCAGACGGTAAACGTAAATCTCATCCGACCCCTGACCGCTAGGTGGCTCCTTGGCTATGAAATCGCGCTGTGCTTCGTCGAAATATTGTTTCATGACTTGCACGACATCCGGAACCTGATTCACAAGACCAAGCTGCTTATGCACGTCGCCGGCCTTGATACATACAACGCTCAGCCCTTCATTTCCGCCTCTGCAAAACGTTTGCGCAAGTACGAGCGAATCCTATCCGCATCCTTCATGATTCCCCCCTTGCTCCGCATGTCTGACTGATTTTGTCTTGGCAAGATGAGCTAGGGATCGTTCAGCTTCTTCAGCGGCCCATTCAGCCCCTTCCCCGCAAGCGCGCACGGCATGGACTGCGCTTCGCTCGTCCGGGGTGACGAAGAAAAAAGTTTCGTCGTTCCGGACAAGCGGGCCGCAGGCCCGCGCGATCCCGGATCAGGTCCGGGACAGGTCCGGAACCTCGATACGCGCGGCCTATGCAGTCAGAGGCACCCACGAGACCCCGGATCGCGCGTCCTTCGGACGCTCGTCCGGGGTGACGAAAGAGAGCGGGCCCTGGAACCTCGCTGTGAGCGCAGGAAACAACGGACGCCTTTGTTAGCGGCAATGGCGAGACTCCGGATCTCGCTGCGCTCGTCCGGGGTGACGGGGAAAATGCGGGCTCGTTCGGAGTGGCGAAAGGCGAGCGGGGCTCGCCCGGGCGACGTTTTCGGCCGAAAAAGAAAACCGTCGTTCCGGACAAGCGGGCCGCAGGCCCGCGCGATCCCGGATCAGGTCCGGGACAGGTCCGGAACATCGACGCGCCCGCTGAAGGAACCAAGAGCACTAAGCCCTGCCCGGGACAGGCCCTGAATCGAGTTCAGGACAGGCCCTGAATCGCTTTCCGGGCAGGTAACGAAATACGGCCGCGCGGCGAGGCGAGAGGGAGCGGACTGCGGAGCAGCCACGACCGTACCATGCCCGTCCTCAACGAGCGCTGTTCGCGGCGCCAAGGGCGCCGCGAACAAACGTAGCGAAACCCTACTTCTTCTTGGGCGGCCAGGTGGGGGCCTCGATGATCTGCTGGGGAACGTTGCTGTTGTAGACTCCCGCCTCGCCCGCCGGGGCCAGGTGGTCGGTCAGCTTGAAGCTGGGCCGCGGATGGCTGTTAACGTAGGCCATCACGTCCACCGCGTCCTGGTCGCTCAGGTGGGCGTTGCCCAGGGGCATGTTGTACTTGACCCAGCTCGCGCCCTTTATCACGTTGGCCATGCCCGCGCCGGCGTTGTAGGAGCGATCGCCCCAGACGGGCGGGAAGGCGCCCACGCCCCGACCATCCGCACCGTGGCAGGCGGCGCATTGGGCCTCGTAGACCTGCTTGCCGTGACCCATATCTACCTTGCCGGCCTTGACGAGCTTGACGATCGCGGGATCGGGCCAGGGAGTGTTGTAGGCCCCTATGGGCTTGTTGGGGTTGGGATCTACGGGCAGCCCCGTCGAGAGCCAGGTAATGTAGACGGCCATGGCGATCGAGGCCTGGGAGCCCACCGGCGGACGGGTGCCGTTCATCGAGCGCATGAAGCAGTTGAGGATGCGGTCCTCGAGGCTGACCACGGCCTTCTCGCGAGGGCTATATGCCGGATAGACCGGGGCCACGCCCACGAAGGTGGCGTAACGGCTCTTACCCCTGCCGCCTTGCAGGTGGCAGCTCTTGCACTGCAGGTCGTTGCCCACGTACTCCTTGGTCAGAGGGTGGGTGTTGGTGCTCATTACGATGGCCTCGCCCAGCTTGACCATCTCGCCCAGCTCGCCGGGAGGGTACGAAGCTGGCGGGTCGGGCACCTCTTTAGGAAAGTTCTGGCTGGGCCAGGGGAAGCCGCCCGCCACGACGACGCCCAAAGCCAGGAGGACCAGCGCCAGCAAACCCAGGTACGTCTTTTTCATCGACATCACCTCAGGCGTATTTCACGCCCAAATGGCTCAACAAGTCCTAAACGTCGAGGCGGTACCCGACGCCGGGGAGGCTCTCGATGACCACGGAGGGGCCCAGTTTGCGGCGCAGGCGGCCCACGTAGACGTGCAGGTAATGGTCGTCCCCGGCCCCGCGCCCCCAGACCGCGTCGAGCAGTTCCTCGTGGCTGAGAGTCCGCCCGCGGGCGAGTGCGAACTGGCGTAGCAGCGAATACTCCATGGGGGTAAGCCGCACCCGCCGACCCGCGACTAGGGCGTAGCCCCCGCCGGGATCGAGCTCCAGCGCCCCCGCCCGCAAACCCTCCACGCGGCCCCCAACCCCGTAGCGGCGAATAGCCGCACGCACCCGCGCCAGCAGCTCGGCCACGCCGAACGGCTTGACCAGGTAATCGTCGGCCCCGAGGTCAAGGGCCTCGACCTTGCGCTCCTCCTCACCGAGCGCGCTCATGACCACGATGGGCACGTCGCAGAAACCCCGCGCCTCGCGGATCACGGCCATCCCGTCCACGCCCGGCAGCATCAGGTCGAGGAGTACGCAGGCATAACCGGCCGCGCGCAGCCGCTCGAGCGCCGCCTCGCCGCTGGCCACCGCGTCCACCTGGTATCCGCGCGCCAGCAAGTTTGCCTGCACCAACCGTAAGAGGTTGGGGTCGTCGTCCACTACCAGCACCCGCTCAGGCATCTTCGCGGCCCCCCTTAGGCAGGGTGAACCAGACGACGGTTAACCCGTCTTCGCGTATCAATCCAATCGCGCCACCGTGCGCCTCGACGATGGTCCGGGCGATGGCCAGCCCCAGGCCGCTGCCGCGGGTGGCGGCGTCTGCCCTGAAGAACGGTTCGAAGACGCGTTCCTCCAAGCCCGGGGGGACCCCTGGCCCGGTGTCGCTCACGCGAAAGCGCACGGCCTCGGCGAGTTCGTCCAGCTCCACCGCCACCTCGCCGCCCGCAGGACCGTACTTGACGGCGTTCTCCACCAGGTTGACGAGAACGCTGCGAATCCGCTCGGCGTCCAGCGGAACGCAGAGCGACCCTTCGGGCAATCGCAGGCGGAAGGGGCGGCCTGCCGCCAGGCGGCGCAGCCGCGGCTCGATCTCGCGCAGCAGTAGCGCCGGATCGCGAGGCACGGGCCTGATCGCGAAGACGCCCCGCTCGCCGCGCGCCAGGTCGAGCAGGTCGTTGACGAGGTAGTGCATGCGGTCGGCCTCGCTCTCGATGATGCCCAGGAACTCCGCCGCCTCCTCCGGCTTCCAGGACACGTCGGGAGCCAGCAGGGTGCTGGCGAAGCCCTTGATGTTGGCCAGCGGGGTGCGCAGCTCGTGGGAAATCGAGGCCAGAAAGCGCGTTTTGGCGCGGTCGGCCTCGAGCGCCCGCTCGAGGGTGAACCTGAGCGCCTCGGTGCGCTCGGCCACGCGGTCTTCGAGGTGCTGGGCGTAGTCCTCGAGCTCGGTACGGTTACGTTCGAGCTCCGCCGCCATACGGTTGAAGGCGCGCACGGCCGCGCGCGCCTCCGGCGGACCTGACGCCTCCAGGGGCGCTTCCAGCGCCCCGCGTTCGAGCTGGCGAGCGCCCCGCGCCAGCTCGTCGAGGGGACGCGTCACCGCCCGCGCCAGCCGCCATCCGGGCCAGAAGCCGACGGCCATGGCCAGCAGCAGCGAGGCCAGCAAGACGAAGAGCGACCGCGATAGCGGCGCCAGCAACAAACCCACCGGCGCCTCGACCACCAGTCGCCCGCCCAGGCGATCGACCGCCCGCACCACCGCGAGCCGCTCCACGCCGGCGTCGCGGTAGCGAAAGACCCCGCCCGCGCCAGCCCGCAGCACCGCCGCGGGCGCAGATGCGCCCCGCAGCACCTTTACGCGGTCCGAGCTCGCCAGGTAGCGCCCCTGGGAGTCTATCAGGTAGGCGTGCAGAGTGGGGTCGCGCAGCTCCACCAGAGCGTCCCACAGCACCGGTGCCCGCAGCTGCGCCTCGAGCGTTCGCCCGCTGGAGCGGGTCAGACCCAGGCGCAGCTGTGGTTCGCCCCAGTCGTCGCGCCGCACCGGACCCCACACCTCGAGTTTCTGCGACCGCGCCAGGGGTTCGAGCGGCCGGGGAGCCACCTGGAAGCGCGACCAGGCGGCGCGCGGCTTCCCGCCCCAGCGCAGTTGCAGGGTCACCACCTCGGGCAGCCGCGCAGCCGCGTAGCGCAGCGCCCACGCCTCGTCGCCCGGCGCGTCGAGCGCCTGCCCAAGCACGCCCACCAGCGTCTCCAGCCGCCCGTCGAGGCTGCCCTGGAGCCGCGCCGCTTCGCTCTCGATGCGTGCCCCCGCCAGGCCCAGGTAGCTGCGGCTAAGGCCGTACCAGGCGACCGCACCCACCAGCAGCAGCGGCAGCAGCCCCGCTGCCGCTGCTGCCAGGGTGAACCGACCCTCCAGCCGAGACAGCCAGGACGCGCGCCTCACCGCACCACCTCGTCGGCCAGGTCGAGCAGCCGCGCGTCCGGCGTCAGCCCGAGCGCGCGAGCAGCGCCCAGGTTGATCGAGAGCGCCGTCTCCTGCGGGCGCTCTACCGGCATCTCGGCCACCGGGTAACCCTCGAGCAGCTGCCGCGCCATTCGCGCCGCCTGCCGCCCCATGGCCGCCCCGGAAGCGCCGTAGGCCAGGAACGCCCCCGCACGCGTCTGGGCGGCGTCCAGGCCTACGAGCGGCAGCCCCGCCGCCCGGGTGGCGCGCACGACCGCGTCCAGGTGATTCTCCAGCACGAAGCTCGGCATAAGCAAGGCAGCCTCCGCGCCGCTTCCGCGCAGCCGCTCCGAAAGCCCCGCGAGCGCCTCCGTGCTTCCCACTGGGAAATAGACGAGCTCCAGCTCCAGCCGCCGCGCCGCGTCCTCCACCGAGGCCAGCCCCCGCGGCGTCGGCACCACCCCGGGCTGGTAAAGCACGGCCACCCGGCGCACTCCGGGCAGGGCCAGCGATAGCAACTGCAAGCGCTTGCCCGAAAGCTCGACGTAGTTGTTGTCCACGCCGCTGGCGCGCCCGCCCGGGCGGCTGAGCGCATCCATGTAGCCCCAGTCGAGCGAGGCCGCGAGGCCTACGTAGATCAGCGGCGCCATACCGCCGGCCTCCATGACCGTGCGGGTCTCCACCCCGCCTACGGTCACGAAGAGCGCCGGGTCTCCCTCGGCGCAGGCCGCCAGCCGCTCCGGGTCGCCGCCGGCGTTGCAAACCGTCACCCGCACGCGCTCGAGCCCGTAGCCGCGCAGCCGTTCGGCGAAGGCCTCGGCCCGCGCCAGGCGGCCCGGCCCCGAAACGACCACCCGCACCTCGCGTTCGGGCGCCCGGCTGCAACCGCCCAGCGCCAGCAGCGCGGGCAGCACCACCCACAGGAGCCGCCTCATGGACCCAGCTTACCGAGGGCGGGTTAGGATGGGCCCGCGAAGATGAACGAGCGTCACTTCGACCACCAACTTTCCCGGCCCATCGGCGTCTTCGACTCCGGCGTCGGCGGGCTGACCGTCCTCGAAGCCCTGCGGCGGGCTCTACCGGGGCGCGACTTCCTCTACTTCGGCGACACCGCGCGGGTGCCCTACGGCTCCAAGCCGCCCGAGCTGGTGCGCCGCTTCGCCTGGGAGATCAGCGGCTTCTTGCTGCGCCAGGGGGCGGTGGCGCTGGTGGTCGCCTGCAACACCGCCTCGAGCCTGGCGCTCGCAGACCTCGCGCGCCTGGGCGTGCCCGTCTACGACGTGATAGATCCCGCGGTGGCCGAGGCCGGGCGCTACCGCCACGTGGGCGTGATCGGCACCCGCGCCACGGTGGCCAGCCGCGCCTACCAGCGCCGGCTCGAGGCGCGGGGGCAGCGGGTCTGGGCGCTGGCCACCCCGCTCTTCGTCCCCATCGTCGAGGAGGGGCTGTGGAGCGACGGGGTGGCCGAGCTGGTGGCGCGGCACTACCTGGAAGGGACTCCGGAAGACCTCGATGCCCTCATTCTCGGCTGCACCCATTACCCCTACCTGAAGCCCCTGCTCCAGCGCCTGCGCCCCGGCCTGGCGCTCATAGACTCGGCCGAGCCGACGGCGCGGGCGGTAGGCCGCAGCCTGCCGGCGGAGCCGGGGCGGGGACTGGTGGTCCACTACGTTACCGGCGACCCCGAGGCCTACCGCGCCCTGGCGGCGCGCCTGGGTGTGCAAGCCGGGGACGTGCGTAAGGTAGAGTTAGGAGCGTTATGAACCGACCCGACGGCCGCGGACCCCTCGAGCGCCGCCCCCTCAAGGTGACGCCCGGCTACCTCGACTACGCCGAGGGCTCCGCCCTCGTCGAGCTGGGGCGCACCCGCGTCCTCGTGGCCGTGAGCCTCACCCCGGGCGTGCCCCGCCACATGCAAGGCAAGCGCAGCGGCTGGCTGATGGCCGAGTACAACCTGTTGCCCCGCAGCACCGAAAGCCGCACCCAGCGTGAACGCTTCAAGCTGGGCGGCCGCACCCAGGAGGTGCAGCGCTTTCTGGGCCGTGCCTTCCGCGCCGCGGTGGACCTCGACCAGCTGCCGAACAAAACGATCGTCGTCGACGCCGACGTGATCCAGGCCGACGGCGGCACCCGGGTGGCGGCCATTCTGGGCGGTTACGCCGCGCTGGTGCAGGCTTTCGACGCGCTGGTGCGCGCGGGCAAGCTCGACGACTGGCCGCTCACCGAGTTCGCCGCGATCAGCCTCGGCTGGGCCGGCGGCGAAGGGGTGCTGATCGACCTGGACGCTCGCGAGGACGACCGCGTGCACGCCGATCTGACCGTGGTGGGTACGGCCGAGGGCGAGCTGATCGAAATCCACGGCGGCGGCGAGGGCCGCCCCGTACCACGAGCCATCTACGATCGCATGGTCGATGAGGGCATGCGCCAGATTCCCGAGCTCGTAGCCGAAGTGCACAAGCAGCTGGCGGAAGGGGTATCGTAGGAATGATGCAGGTCGTGATCGCCACCTCCAACCCCGGTAAGTACCGCGAGCTAGCGCGGGGGCTCGAGCCCCTGGGGTGGAAGCTGCTCCCGCTGACCAACTTTGGTATCGAGTTGCTCGAGGAAACCGGAACCACCTTCGAGGACAACGCCTTGATGAAGGCGGCCACGGTGGCGCAGAAGACCAGGCTGCCGGCCCTGGCCGACGACTCGGGCCTGGTAGTGGACGCGCTGGGCGGCGAACCGGGCATTTATTCGGCGCGTTACGGGGGCCGTACCAACGACCGTGACCGCAACGTCTATCTGCTCGAACGCCTGCGCGGGGTGCCCCCCGAGCGGCGCTCCGCCCGCTTCGTCACGGTGCTGGCGCTCGCTTATCCCGACGGTTACCTGGAAAGTTATCGCGGCGAGGTCGAGGGCGTGATCCTCGAAGCCCCCCGCGGCACGGGCGGCTTCGGCTACGACCCGCTCTTCTACCTGCCCGAGCTGGGTAAGACCTTCGCCGAAATGACCCCCGAGGAGAAGGCCCGGCACTCCCACCGCGCTCGCGCACTCGAACAGTTGCTGGCCGCCTGGAAGCACGGCCCGCCTGCACGCGAGATGTAATTCACTTTCGAGTCGAAGAAGCCGTTATCGCCGCCGGCCCCTTTTCTTTGCGGTCACCGGTCTATCGACCCCAGGAACGCCCTCACGTCTTCAGCGCTTTCGAGAAAGGCGAGCAGCTGTATTTCGCGCTCTCCAAGCTCCAGGTGGGGACGCAGCAGTTCCCGCCAGGCAGCGTCCACCCCGATCGGGAAAGGACGCTCGCGCTGGAGCCGTTGGATGTAGGCCAGGTTCCAGGCGACCAGGATCTCGGTCAGGGTGCCCAGTCCCCCGGGCAGGGCGAGGGCGGCGCGGCTGACCTCTAGGATGCGCTCGATGCGGCCGGTCAGGGTGGGAGCTGGCAACTCTAGGTCTACGTGGGCGTTGGCGCCGCTGCGCGACTTGAAGAGGTCGGGCGCGGTCACCCCGATCACCAACCCGCCCGCGTCCTTGGCGCCGCGGCTCACCGCCTCCATGCTGCCGCCGTAGCCGCCGCTGGCCACGGCGAAGCCGTGCTCGGCCGCGATCCGGCCCCATGCCTCCGCCTGCGCCCAGGCGGGGCTTCCGGGCGCGGTGCGCGAGGAGCCGAAGACGGCGATGACGGGTACGGCCATGCCGCCATTCTAGCCCGCCCGCGGTAGACTGGCGTCGTGCGCTATGCCGACGAGGTTCGTCAAGCTCTGGACGCGGGCCGCCCCGTGGTGGCCCTGGAGTCCACCGTCATCACCCACGGGCTGCCCGCGCCCGTCAACCTGGAAACCGCCCGCCGGCTCGAGGCCGCCGTGCGCGAGGAGGGCGCCGTGCCGGCAACGATCGGCATCCTCGAAGGCGAGGTGCGGGTGGGGCTGGACCCGGACGCGCTCGAGGCCCTGGCGACCCGCAACGACGTCGAGAAGGCGAGCCTGTGGAACCTGGCCGCAGTCGTCGCCCGCGAGCAGTGGGGCGGCACCACGGTGGCGACCACCGCCCACCTGGCCGCGCGGGCGGGAATCCGCGTCTTCGCCACCGGCGGCATCGGCGGCGTGCACCCGGTGCCCTTCGACGAGTCGGGCGACCTGCTGGGGCTTTCGCGCACGCCGGTGGTGGTGGTTTCGTCGGGACCCAAAAGCATCCTCGACCTGGGGGCCACCCTCGAGCGGCTGGAGAGCTACGGCGTGGGCGTGGTGGGCTATAAGACGATGTTCCTACCCGCCTTCCACTCGCCCGACTCGCCTTACGAGCTGCCCGCCACCGTCTGGAGCGAGGCCGAGGCCGCCGCGGCCTGGCGCGCCGCGCGGGAACTGGGGCTCGTCTCGGCGACGCTCGTCTTCAACCCCGTGAGCGAAGGCCTCCCCTACCGCCAGGTCATTGCCTGGGTGAACCGGGCGAACGAGGAAGCGCGGGCCGCGGGGATCGGCGGCAAGGACCTGACCCCCTACCTGCTCCGCCGCCTGAGCGAGCTTTCACGAGGGCGCACCGATGAGGTGAACCTGCGCCTGCTCGAAGAGAACGCCCGCCTGGCGGCGCGCGTCGCCCGAGAACTCGTCGGGGCTGTTTGAAACCGATACCCCCGCTAGGGAGATTGAACCCGGGGCGGTAAGATGAAAACGGTATGTGCGAGATCGGCGGGATGCTTCGTATCGCTCGCGAGGAGAGCGGTCGCTCGATCCACGACCTGGCCCGCGAACTGGGCATCAAGAGCGACTACCTGCGCGCGTTTGAGGAGTGCCGTTTCGAGGATCTGCCCGAAGCGGTGCTGGCCAAGGGGCACCTACGCCGCTACGCCGAGGCGCTGGGCCTCGACCCCGAGCCGCTGCTGGCGCAGTACCCCATCCGTCCCACCTTTACGCCCGCCGACGTGATCGTGCCCGAACGCAAAAGGGTCCGGCCCTGGTTCTGGCTGCTGCTGCTCGCCCTGCTTCTCGCCGTTCTGGGCGGCGCCTGGTGGTTGTGGCGCAGGCCCGCTCCCGAGCCCGCGGAAACCGCCATCGAGCTGCAGGCGCCCGAGCCGCCGCCCCCTCCCCCCAGCGAGGCGGAGCTTTCGGTGGAAACCGAGCCCGCGGGCGCCACCATATGGCTCGATGGCTTCCGGTTGGGCGAGGCCCCGGTTTCGGGCCGCTTCACCGCGGGCGAGCGGACGCTGCGCGTGGAGGCCGAAGGCTACGTGACCTACGAGGCCCCGGTTACGCTCGAGCCCGGTGGGGCGCGCCACCTCAAGGTCTCGCTGAAGCCGCTCCCCGCCGCCGAAACCCCTGCGCCTGCGGGCCCGCCCAAACTAGTGCTGCGCTTCTCCGAGCGCGCCTGGGTGCGTGTCACCACCCCAGGCGGCGACAAGCTTTACGAGGGCATCCCCAAGGTGGGCAGCGAGCTCGAGTTCCCCCTGCCGGTGGTGGTGCGCACCGGCAACGCCGCGGGGGTGCGGGCGATCCTGAACGGCGAGGATCTGGGGCCATTGGGCGGCGAAGGCCTGGTGGTGGAGCGCCGCTTCGACGCACCCGCCCCTTAGTGCGTATACTGGTGCGGTTGGAGGTCTATGGCCGCTAAAGTCGGATTCGTCAGTCTGGGCTGCCCCAAGGCCCTGGTGGACTCGGAACAGATCCTCTCGCGCCTCAAGGCCGCGGGCTACGGCTTCGCCGCCAGTTACGACGAGGCCGACGTGGTGGTCGTCAACACCTGCGGCTTCATCAATCCCTCGATCGAGGAAAGCCTGGCCGCCATCGGCGAGGCCCTGGGCGCGGCGGGTAGGGTGGTGGTCACCGGTTGCCTGGGCGCGCGCCCTGAGGTGATCCGCGAGAAGTACCCGCAGGTGATCGACGTCAGCGGCCCCGCCGAGACCGAGCGGGTGCTGGCGGCGGTGGCGCGGGTGGCCCCGCCCGCGCGCGACCCCTTCTTGGACCTGGTTCCGCCGCAGGTCAAGCTGACCCCGCGCCACTACGCCTACCTGAAGATCGCCGAGGGCTGCGATCACAACTGCAGCTTCTGCATAATCCCGCAGCTGCGCGGGCGGCTCGTCAGCCGCGACGCCGCCGCGGTGCTGGCCGAGGCCGCGCGCCTGGCCGCGGGCGGCACCCGCGAGCTGCTGGTAATCGCCCAGGACAGCAGCGCCTACGGCGTCGACCTGGGCCACCGCGAAAGCGACTGGGCGGGCAAGCCGGTGCGCGCCCATCTGACCGAGCTGGTGCGCGAGCTGGGCGGGCTGGTGCCCTGGGTGCGGCTGCACTACGTCTACCCCTACCCCCACGTGCGCGAGCTGCTGTCCCTGATGGCCGAGGGCCGGCTGCTCCCCTACCTGGACGTGCCGCTGCAGCACGCGAGTCCGCGGGTGCTGCGGGCGATGCGGCGGCCCGGAGGCGCCGAAAGCCATCTTAATACCATCCGCGAGTGGCGCGCGGTCGCGCCCGAGCTGGCCATCCGCTCGAGCTTCATCGTCGGCTTTCCGGGCGAGACCGAGGAGGACTTCGCGCTGCTGCTCGAGTTCCTGGAAGAAGCCCGGCTCGATCGCGTGGGCGTCTTCGCCTACTCGCCGGTCGCCGGCGCGGCCGCGAACGCGCTCCCGGGGGCGGTGCCCGAGGAGGTTAAGCAGGAACGGCGGGCCCGGGTCATGGAGCTCGCCCAGCGCCTCTCGCTGGAGAAAAACCGCGCCAAGCTGGGGCGGGTGCTCGAGGTCATCCTCGACGAGCCGGCGGACGAGCCCGGCGTCTTCATCGGCCGCACCCAGGCCGACAGCCCCGGCATCGACGGCACGGTGCGGGTCACCAGCGACGGCACCGCGCGGGTGGGCGAGATCGTGCGCGTGCGCATCACGGCCGCGGACGTCTACGACCTGGAAGGCGAGGTCGTGACGGGCGTCCCGGCCGGGAGGTGATATGAAAGGAACCGTATGTACATCGTAATAGCCGGCGGCGGCGACATCGGCACCCTGATCGCCGAATCGCTGCACGAAAACCACGACGTCGTCATCGTCGACCGCAACCCCAGCGTGGTCGAGCGCATGGGGGCGCTCGACGTGCGCGTCCTGGTGGGCAACGCCACCGATCCCGAAGTACTGCGCGAAGCGGGGGTGGACCACGCCGACGCCTTCATCGCCACCACCAACTCCGACGAGGTCAACCTGATCGCCGCCATGCTGGCCAAGGGGCTGGGGGCGGCGCAGTCGCTCACCTTCCTGGGCAAGGCCTACTACGTCGAGGTGCTCACCGACCCCCGCACCATGGAGATCCTGGGCACCCGCATAGATCGCGTCTTCTGGCCCCAGCGGGCGCTGGCCAAAGAAGTGCTCGAAGTGGTGCTCATCCCCAAGGCGCTCGATACCGAGGTGATCGCCGGGGGCCGGCTGCGGCTGATCGAGTACATGATCGACGCCGAGTCGAGCTACGCCCACCGCCTCGCCCGCGACCTCGACTGGCCCCGCGGGGTCAAGCTGCTGGGGGTGCTGCGCGAGGGGCAGTTCGTCACGCCGCTGGACGAGGACTTCCGCGACCTGGTGCTCGAGCCCGGCGACCACTTGGTCTTCGTCACCACCCCCGAGGCTTTCCCGGTGCTGCACGCCCGCTTCGCCGGACGTGAACAGGTGCGCCGCGTCTTCATCGTGGGCGGCGGTACGGTCGGCTACATGATCGCCAAGGGGCTGCGCGAGACGCGCGTCGAGGTCGTCCTCATCGAGCACGATCCCGCGCGCTGCGAATTCCTCTCGGAGGAGCTTACGGGAGTGCTGGTGATCCAGGGCGACGGCACCGACCTATCGCTGCTCGAGCAGGAGGGCATCGAGGACGCCGACGCCATGATCGCGGTCACCGACAACGACGAGAAGAACCTGCTCGTCTCGCTGCTCGCCAAGCAGCTGGGGGTGGAGAAGGTAGTCACCCGGGTGAGCCGCAGCGAAACCCGCACCCTCTTCGAACGCGTAGGCGTAGACATCCCCCTCACCCCGCGGCAGGCCGCGGTGCGCGAGGTGCTCGCCCACCTCAACCCCGAAGGGGTCGAACGCATCGCCCTCATCGAAGACAGCGTCGAAGTGATCGAGGTGCAGGTTCCCCCGGAGCTGGACGGCCGGCGGGTGGAGGAGCTGGAGCTGCCGCCGCACACCACCGTGGTGGCGGCGATGCGCGGCTGGCGGGTGGTGCTGGCGACGCACGAGCTGCAGCTCAAGGCCGGCGACGAGCTGATCCTGCTGGCCGCCCGCGAAGAGGTGGCCCACGTGGCCGAGTTGTTCAAGAAGAGCTGACCATGGGAGGCTTCGTCCGCTACGCCCTGGGCACCGCGCTGCGCGCGGTGGGCTGGGTGATGCTCGCCTTCGTGCCCCTCGCCTGGCTCTGGTCCGAGGACGTGCGCGGCTTTCTGCTCGGGGCGGCGCTGGGGCTTGGGCTGGGCCAGCTGTTGCGCGTAACCGGCACCCCCAAGGCCGAGCCCAAGCGCGCCGAGGGTCTGTTCATCGTCGCGGTAATCTGGCTGCTGGTGCCGCTTCTGGGCGCGGTCCCCTACTGGATCAGCGGCCACGTGGGGTTGCTCGACGCCTACTTCGAATCGATGAGCGGCTTCACCACCACCGGGGCCACGATCCTGCCCGATTTCACCTTGTTCAACCGCAGCCTCTTCCTTTGGCGCGGCCTTTCCCAGTGGTTCGGCGGCGTCGGCATCATCGTCTTGTTCGTCGCGGTGCTGCCCCACTTCGCGGTGGCGGGCCGCCAGCTCTTCTTTGCCGAGTCCACCGGGGTGCAAAAGGAAAAGCTGACCCCCAGGCTGCGCCACACCGCCGAGATGGTGCTGCGCGTCTACGTGCTGCTCACCGGGCTGGCGGTACTGGGCTACAAGCTCGCGGGGATGTCGCTCTACGACGCGCTGGCCAACGCCCTCACCACCATGCCCGCCGGCGGCTTCTCCCCCAACCCGCTCAGCTTCGCCGGTTACCCGGCGGCGGCCCAGTGGGTGGCCGTCGTCTTCATGTTCTTCGCCGGAGCCAACTTCCTGCTCATCGCCAGCGCCCTCTTCGGACGCGCCTCGCGCACCCCCTGGCGCGACCCCGAGTTCCGCGTCTATAGCGGGGTCTTCCTCGCCGGCTCGCTGCTGCTCGCCCTCTACCACGTCTACCTGCACGACTACGGGCTCGAGGCGGCGCTGCGGCACGCCTTCTTCCAGGTGGCCTCGCTGCTCACCAGCACCGGCTACGCCTCGGTTGACTACACCCAGTGGGTCGTTCCCGCACAGGCGATCCTGATCTTCATCATGTTCGTCAGCGGCAGCGCCGGCTCGGCGGCGGGCGGGGTCAAGTCGGTGCGCTGGCTGGTGATGACCAACCACGTGCTGCGCGAGCTCAAGCGCACCCTGCACCCCAACGCGGTGCTGCCCTTGCGGCTGGGCACCAAAGCGGTGGGGGAGGACGTGCTGCGCTCGGTCTCGGCCTTCGTCATGCTCTACCTCTTCATCTTCGTGCTGGGCACGATGGTCATCGTCTTTACCGAGCACGACCTGATCGTGGCCTTCACCTCCTCGGCGGCCTTCATTGGCAACGTCGGGCCCGGCCTGGGCGCGGTGGGGCCCATGGGCTCGTTCGCCGAGCTGCACCCGCTGGCCAAACTGGTGGGCATCTTCCAGATGTGGGCGGGCCGCATCGAGCTGATCCCGGTGCTGCTGCTCTTCCACCCCGATACCTGGCGGGCGCTGAGACGGAGCCGGTGACAGGCAATGTCGGCCTGTACAAGCACTTTATAGCTCCATAGCGGGGGCGGTTTACCTCGATAATAAAGAAAATGTAAGGGTAACAGTAAAGTGGAAGCCATTAGCCCTATGTGCGGCGATTGGCTATTCGTCGCTTAGGTTATTGATAGCTTGCTCAATATTCAATTTCGTATTGTCAAAAACTAACTTCCCCATCCTAGGATGCCATCTCTCTTCATCTTTAATAAGATTTCCGGCAACCAAGAACACCTCTCTATGATTGGCTACCCTCCTTAGTTCAGCGCTGCGGCCAAGAGCAACGGCAGCTCGGCGATGCCGGACTCCACCGGCCGCAAGTATTCTTGCAGCTTGTGTTGGAACACCAAAGCGCAGGTGATCGGGAAAATCAACAACAGCCTGAGATAGTTCGTGGCCGTCCGCCTCGAGCAGTTTTTTCAATAGGGCAACACCCTGCTCAATGACAATCTGGAGAGCATAACTAATCACACTGGAATGCAGGCTCAAAATAGTATCAATGTCCATGCCCACCTGCAACGCTATCTCCTGAAATGGCTCGCCTTTAATCCATGCTCTCAATATTTGTTTCAATTCCGCAAGCGTAAGCTCGTGCCAATATATTTTTTTTACTGCCTCGCCCACCTCTGGTAACTCCCAAGCCCACTCCAGGAGCACCTCTAATAACTCTGGATCGGTCGGATCTTCAATATCGTAAGTCAAGTCGCGATTTTTGTGGGTTCATCTTCCGCCGCCCAAAGCGGCCCCATGTCCAGATAACGCCTGAACTCCCAGTCTTCACTAGCTCTCAGCATCACCGCCGTGGCCAGGTTGGCCAGGCT
>Ga0256835_1000463_pt1 | contig 30390 bp, 23 predicted proteins | sample PIR30metaG_FD_185972 | JGI IMG/M metagenome (GOLD analysis project Ga0256835, IMG submission 185972) | Hydrothermal vent microbial communities from East Pacific Rise, Pacific Ocean - PIR-30 | ecosystem: Environmental > Aquatic > Marine > Hydrothermal vents | place: Pacific Ocean: East Pacific...
TGCACCGGAAGAGCTAGCGGCAGACAGTGCACTTGCAACAAGCGTGGCAAATCTGATTTTGAAGGCCAAGTTCAAGATAGAGCCAATTGACAAAAAAGGGTTGGAGCTGTTGCAGGATAAACTGAAAGAACTTGATGAGCATAGACTCATGGAATACCTGTCTGATGTGCTTGAACCCATGTCTTTGGACAGTAAAAAAGGACCTTCAAAAGAAGAGCTCCAGCAGATCATAATTCCTCGGATCATAAATATACTTGAAGAATTTGTGTCTGAAAAAGAACCTGTTACAAAGGAACCTAGGTATGTCAAAAATCTTCTGGCATATGTGGGGTAACACCTGTTTTTGTATGCCTGTGTCATTATCATTGACTGCTTTTGATTCATGGCTTAAATAAATGGGGCAAAAAGCTTGAGGTTTGGGAATCTGGTGCAAATCCGGAACGGGCCCGCCACTGTAAGTGGGGACGAAACCTGAAAATGCCACTGTTACATCTACTGTAATGGGAAGGCTCAGGCAGTAGGAAGATCCACAAGTCAGGATACCAACCACAGGCTTTGGTTTGCACTTGCTGGCCAAGGCCCAGCTTGCAAACGTGCCAGAGATCCACGGGTAAAAGGGCGCCCGAATCTCCTTTTTGAGAGATTCGGGCTTTTTTGTTTTTCAAAAGGAGTTGTCTATGTCACTGTGCAACAGGTTTCGATATGTCTTTTTTACCATGCTGTTTATTCTCCATCCCTTTCCTAGCTGTTCTGTTCATGCTGAAGTTGCAATTACTGACGACACAGGTTGTCAAATTAGCCTGGAACATCCGGCAAAAAGGATAGTCAGCCTTTATGGCGGTATTACGGAAATCGTATGTGCTATAGGGGCATGTAACAACCTTGTCGGAGTCACAAAAAGAGACTCATGGCCATCACAGGTAAAGACAAGGGCAAAGATAGGCACACATATGAGGCCCAACCTAGAGATGATCGTGGGTCTCAAACCAGACCTGGTGATCCAGGGTTCTACTAGGCCAGGAAGCCAAATGGTGGTTCAAAAGTTGAAGGACATGAAAATACCCGTTGCCATATTTAACCCTACCACCTTTGATGGGATATTCTCTGCCATCAGACGGATTGCAGCACTTTGTGGACATGACCTGGAAGGGCAGAAACTCATTGAGCACATCAAGGCCAGATTAAATCGGTGTCGGGCAAAATACCCTTTGTCATCGAAACCAAAGGTGATTTTTGAAGTAAGCTATCCAAGTCTGCTGTTTGCAGCAAAACAAAACATTGTAAACGATATCATTACCCAGGCAGGTGGAGAAAACAGCGTGAAGAAAAACAAAAAGTTTGTACGCTACAGCCTTGAACAGATAATCCTGGACAACCCCGATGTCTATATCATACAGAAAGGCCCCATGAACAAGATCAGTCTGGATGTACAAAAACGGACCAACTTTCAGGCTGTTAGAGCAGTCAGAAGAGGCCGCGTGCTTATGGTGGATGAGTTTCTCTTCTCAAGACCAGGGCCGCGCTCTGTCCAGGCAGTAGAGTTGCTCAGAAAATATCTCTATAAGATTGCAGGCAGACCACCGCTAGATGAAAAGCTGGACAAATGCGAGGTGCAATCAGAATGAACACCAGAGGTACTCTTTACGCGGTAGGAGTCGGACCTGGAGACCCAGAACTTGTAACAGTCAAGGCTGTCAAAATCCTGGAACGGACAAAGTACCTGTTTACTGCCACATCTGGGCCGAACAAAAAAAGCCTTGCCCTGTCCATTGCATCTTCCTATCTTAAAAACAACCCTAGGATCATCCTTCTTTCCTTTCCAATGGTAAGAGACAAGGAGGTACTAGAAAAGGCCTGGCAAACTGCTGCCTTAAAAGTCATAGAAGTCCTAAAAGAGGGACATGATGCAACGTTTGTTACCCTTGGAGACCCTTCCACATATTCAACATTCACATATCTGCTTAGATCCATTACAAATAAAGATCCCCTTATAAAGATACAGGTCATACCAGGTATCACATCCTTTCAAGCCGCAGCGGCAAAACTGAAGATACCGCTTGCCGAGGGCGAAGAATCGCTAACTATTGTTTCGGGCGCCAAGGGAGGCAGGGAAATTGAACAGGCCATTGGCCACTGTGACAACATGGTGGTTATGAAGGCATACAGGCACTATGAAGAGATAATAGAAACCCTGGAAAAGCTTGGACTGGTAGACAAAACTGTTGGAGCCAGACGGATAGGCCTTGAAGGAGAATCCATAACAAAAAAACTTCACGAATGGGATGGCAAAAAACCTTCCTATTTTACTCTGTTGATAACCAAAAAGGGCGGCAAAGGGAAAAAACTGCATCAATAGAAAAATTTCTAGGGCTGTTTAAACAGACGGTCTACCAGCTTATAGGCCCTAGGCTGCCTTTCAAGAACGTTGCTGTGCAGGTTTTTGAGATATGACCAGGCCTCTTCAGCCACAAGAGAGCTGATCTTTAATCTGAAGATCTTTTCAAGCGGTTGACTCTGCCAAAAATGCACGGACATGCCTGTAGCCATGCTTATTTTGTATCCATTTTGTCCATTCTGACAGCTTTGGCAACATGGCTGGCCCGTAGCAGGATCATAAAAGATCCAGCGGCCTTGCACCGGCCCATTACATATGCTGCATGTGTCTATACGTGGCAAGTAACCACAGGCATCGAGAAGTCTTGTTTTAAAAATAAGGGTGCTTAAGAGGCCATCCCTGTCTCCGCATAGGCTGGAAAGATACCACAAAAGGAGCAGATAGATCCCTTGTTCTTCTTGATCCTCCCTGCACCACAAGTCAACCAGCTCTAGACACAGACTTGCCAGTATAAATTTCTTGTAATCGCTTCTGATAACCTCATATCCTTCTCTAACTGTCGCATTTTCCAGAAGGCTAAGGCCGGAGCCTGATGAGGAACGAACCACTGCATCAATGTGGGTAAAGGGTTCAAGGGCGTTCATGAACCTTTTTGTGCTTCTTTTGGCGCCCTTTGCTATACACTTTATCTTCCCGTTATTTCTGCTCAAAAGAGTAACCAACAGATCACTCTCTCCTGTACTAGCAGAAGAAATAACCAATGAATCGTAGGTCTTGCTGATGGACATTTAAAGACGGTTGCAGGTTTTTTAAGGCTCTTGCCCGGCGGTTAAGGTTTTGACGGAGCTGCAGCTGTAAGATTACTGGAGTTGGCCTCTTCTTCCAAAAGTATCCTAGGACCCGTTTTTTCCTTTTTTACAGACACTCCTTCTACATCCCTGATATGAATATCTCCTGCAGTATCGCTAACGGACGAATTGGCACCAGGCGAAAACTGCCGCAACTGCTCCTTGCCTGAAAAAAAGAAATAATAGAGTCCTGCTGCAATCAAAAGGATCAAAACAGTTCCTATTGCCAGACCTAAAAACCTTTTTGACTCCCTTGTTCCTATATCAATGGAGGTAGTGGTAACCATTTCGGGCTGTCTGCTGCTCACGCTCGACTGACCCTTTAGATCCTCTTCCAGTCTCAAGATGGCTTCCTCAGGATCGATCCCAATGTAGTCGGCATAATTTCTGATAAAACCTCTGACAAACACCTCGGCAGGCAGGTCATCAAATCGGTTCTCTTCAATAAGCCTTAGACGGCTTATGGAAATCTTGGTACCTTCGGCTACCTCTTGAATGGTGATCTGTCTGAGTTCCCTTTCCTTTTTTAAGAATTCGCCTACTGTTTCCTTTGACATTGGACTATATCCCTGCCTTTGACCTTTAAAATTGTTATAACAAGATCCTTATGGTTGATTTGGATCTCAGTTCGTTGAGCCATTCCTGAAAACGCTCATTTATTTCCTGGTTGTACAACTTTCTTCTGACTTCTTCCATAGTGGCAGGATCAACTTCCTCATCTTTTGCATTGGATATGCCAGCAAGACGAAGTATTTCAAAACCCAACGGGGTCTCTAAAATTCCGGAATGTTCTCCAGGAGAAAGTCTCTTGACCGCCTCTCTAATGTAAGGAGCCATCTCATCAAGACTAAATACTCCCAATCTTATGTCTTGATCCCCGGAGGCCTCGGAAGAAAAACGCCTGGCTGCCTCCTGAAAGGACATTCCTTCCTCAAGGGCTCTTAGCGCCTTCTCCGCACGTTTTCTTGCCTTTTCCTTTGCAGCCGGACCGTCTCCTTCAGGTAAAATACATATATGCTCCAGTATATAAAACGGCCCTTCATAACCACTACTGCCCTTTTGTTTCCGCAGATAGTCCCTTACCATTTCATCTGTAATAACAATCTTCGACTTGACCTCTGCATTTACCAGCTGGAGCCGTTCTATCTGTGTGGCAATCTGCTTCTTGTATTCTTCAATGGAAATACCATCGTTTTTCAGCTTTTCTTCAAACTCCTGCCTGGTTAAGCCGTTGCTTTTGCAGATGTTGTCTATGGTCGCCTCTACCTCAGCGTCTGTTACCTTGATACCAAGCCTGTCTATCTCCTCTTCCACCAGATAGTCATCTATCATTTGAGGGAGTATCTGGGCATAGATCTTCTGTTTGACCTCTGCCCTTTCCTCGGGAGACATATCCGGATTAAGGTATCTTGAAAGAATGGGAGCAGCTCTTTTCTCTAATTCGGAAAGGGTTATAACCTTGCCATTTATTACTGCAACGATCCTGTCTACAATAACAGCGTGGGCAGTGACTGAAACAGATAGCAACAAACCAAAAATCAAAAACACAATCAAAATAAAAAAAGATTTCTTTTCCATCTTCACCCTTGTCCTTTTATTGAGGACCTTTAATTTTTTATGATCTTTATGACGAAAATTTTTCGTTATATATGATACAACATCTTAATTAGTAAGTTTAAACAATTCTTTCAATAGCCGCATCGTCTCTTTCATGAACCCCACAGAGGCTGCACGATTTGAATCCAGCCTTGCAAGCACTCTATCTCCTGGAAGAAGCTTCAGACGACCATCCGTTTGGATCAGCCTAATAAGCTGACTCACTCCCTTAGGCCCGTCAGGAGCAAAGGTCAGGGTAATCATTGGCCCATTTTCCTCAGAACCGTCAAGCCTGACACAGTTAAGCTCTCTCAAAAGAGACTTAACTATCATAACATCCAAAAGATTCTCCACCTCCTTAGGCACCATGCCAAATCGATCTTCCAGCTCCTTCATAACCTCATTCTTGTCGCCTTCGTCTTCAATCTGAGAAAACCACCTGTAAAGGCCAAGTCGTTCACTTATGTCTGGCAGATATTCTTCTGGCACAAAGGCAGGCATTCCTATATTCACTTCCGGATCGTATCTGTCAGCCCGAATGTCCCCCTTTATGTCCTCTATGGCCTCCTTTAAAAGATCCAGATAAAGATCATATCCCACTTCCGATATTTGGCCAGCCTGTGCAACACCAAGCAGATTGCCGGCACCCCTTATCTTAAGATCATGCATCGCAAGGTTCATACCTGCCCCTAGATCACTCGTCTCCATAATCGCCTTTATCCTGAGAGAGGCGTCCCTGCTCATTGCCTCCAGGCTTGGCACAAACAGATATGCATAGGCCTGACGGCTACTGCGCCCTACCCTGCCTCTCAACTGGTACAGGTCTGCAATGCCCAACCTATCTGCCCTATTGATGATCAAGGTGTTGGCTGAAGGGATATCCAGACCAGACTCTATTATTGTAGTACAAACCAGACAGTCCAGCTCTCCCCTGACAAAGCGGATCATCTTTTTTTCAAGTTCTGCAGGCTCCATCTGGCCGTGGGCTACGTCAATCCTTGCATTTGGAACAAGTCTGCCGAGATGTTCTGCGATCCTGTATATACCCTTAACCCTGTTGTGTACAAAAAATACCTGGCCTCCACGCTGAAGTTCCCTTTCTATGGCCTCCTTCACTATGGCATCGTCATATTCGGCAAGAAAGGTCTTGATTGCAATCCTGCCCCTTGGGGGAATTTCAAGAATCGAAAGGTCGCGTATTCCAAGAAGGGAAAGCTGCAAGGTCCGTGGTATGGGAGTGGCCGTAAGACTCAGACAGTTTATATCTCTTGCAAGAAATTTCAGCTTTTCCTTATGTTTAACACCAAATCGGTGTTCCTCGTCTATAACAATGAGGCCAAGCCTTTTAAAGACAACGTCATTTTGAAGAAGCCTGTGAGTGCCTATGAGTATGTCGATTTCATGCTGTTTGAGCCTTGCAAGGATCTCACGTTGTTCCACCCTTGACTTCATACGACTGAGTCCAGCCACAGTCACAGGAAAGCTGGCAAACCTTTCCCTAAAGGTCCGTTCGTGCTGTTCAGCAAGGAGGGTTGTCGGCACCAGCACGGCAACCTGATAGCCGCTTTCAACTGCCAAAAATGCCGCCCTCATAGCCACTTCTGTCTTGCCAAAACCCACGTCTCCGCAAAGAAGCCTGTCCATTGGATAGTCTGCTTGCAGGTCTTCCAGGATGTCCCTGACAGCCTGCAGCTGATCTGATGTCTCATCATGGGGAAAAGCCGCTTCAAATTGCCGGTACATCTCGTCTGGCTCGTTGAAGGCCAGTCCCTTTTTTATCTTTCTGAGGGCATAAAGCTCTACAAGCTCATGGGCCACCTCTTTTATCGCCTTTTTTACCCTTGCCTTTCTTGTCTGCCATGAACGTCCTCCAAGCCTGTCAAGTTTGGGTTCTCTGCCCTCAAGACCCACGTACTTTTGGAGAAGTCCAAGCCTGTCCACCGGCACATAGAGCTTGTCGCCCCCGAGATATTCAAGGTGTATAAACTCTCCGTCTACTCCGGCCACCTTCATTCTAACAAGCCCGAGGTATCTGCCTATTCCCTTGTCTCGATGAACCACAAAGTCACCTTCTGACATCTCTGAAAGGGATACCTGCTTTCTGTCTTTTGATCTGCCCCTGTGTTTTTGACGTGCAACTGCAGGAGTCCTGAAAAGGGCCTGTTCAGTAACAAATACGTTACCGGTTTCAACTAGATGAAATGGCTCCTGGAAATAGCCAGGCACCAAAAAAAGCGCCTGTCCTTTTCCATTGGTGGACGAAACATCTTCAAGCCTTTTTATTGTTTGATATTCGTAACCATAGTGATCGAGAATGGCCGAGATCCTTTCCATGCCCGACCTGCTGTCCGAAGACATGAAAACCCTTGTACCGTCTTGCAGCCATCCGCTTAGTTTTTTAAAGAATGGACCCAACAGTTCCGAACCGGATCCAGTACCTGATGCAAAAGATCCATGGTCTATGACTTTTGCACAAAGATCTATCTCCTCAGCGGTACTGTCCACAATATCAGGGTGTATGTCGGAACCACCTGAAATTACAGGGGAAGGATTCAAAAATACCCGCCTTAATCTGGCGATACCGTCCCAAATCCTGCAGGGATCCAGCCAAAAACTGTCAGGAGCTGCCAAAATACGCCCCTTTTCCCTTTGCACCTCATAGGACTCTTCCATGCGCCTTGCACTTTCAATCAAGGCAGTTGCGACACCAAGGGAAGATTCTATTAAAATGATTGCATTTGAGGGAAGAAAATCAAAGATCGACCATGGCTGTCCGTACAAAAAGGGTAAAAGAGCAAGGCTTCCCTCTGTCTGTCTTCTGTTTTCAAGACCATTAAGGATCTGGGTAACCTGGCTCCCGCTCCAGCCATTTTCTCCAGCCTTTGCAACTATCTCTTTTTTTGCTCTTTCAATAAGGCTGTCAGAAAGGATGGACTCGGCTGCCGGTAACAGAACGGCCTCCTGGATCCTTTTTTCAGTACGCTGGGTCTCCGGATCAAAAAGCCTTATCTCTTCCACCAGATCATCAAAAAACAGAAGTCTTATAGGAAGCGAAAAACCTGGAGAAAATATATCAACTACCTCTCCGCGAACAGAAAAGTGACCAGGCCTTAAGACCCTCACGTTCCTTTCATAGCCGGTCTCCATCAGCCATTTTAAAAGGCTGTCTCTTTCAATCTCCTCGCCTTCCATTACCAGCTCGCTGTTGTTTCTAATCTCCTTTCCCGAAACGAACCTCTCCATCAAAATGGAAGGCGCGCACACACAGAACCCGGGGCGGCCTTCTTGCAAGCTGTTAAGGGCCCCTATCCTCAAGGCTGCCGTAACAGCATCTGGCACAAAGGGCAAAAAGCCAAAGTGTTCATAGGATGGCAGAGACTGAACTGGCAATATTGATAAAGAAGCCAGCTCTCTTGTCCTTTCCCCTACAAGTTCCTTGTCAGAGGTGACCCAAAGCACTGGGCCGGATTCCTTGTTTAAAGCCCTGGCCAAAAAAAGGGAACAGGCTGAAACGGAACCGCTTTTAATCACCAGATTACCGCACAGATCGGGTTTTTTATTAAAAAAAGAGAGTCTTTCTTTCATGACTAAAAAAGAAGGTAAGGGATCAGGACAAAAGGGCCTTTGCCATCTTTAGCTGAAGCGAGGTCAGGACATCTTTTATCTTGCTATTTACAAGCCCAATGGTCTTGTCATCAAAAGATTCATGCTTTAAAAATGGTAACCAGAATTCCAGCATATCTTCTTCATGCTCTAAGTTAAGGACTTTTTTATCCTTTTCAACTCTATCAACTGAATCAACAAGCTCCTGAGCCAATTGATTGTACTCATTTTCAAAGATACAAGAAAAATATTCATAATCCTTTCCAACAGGATGCATCTGAAAAATGCTGGTGAACAAATGAGCACACAGGCTGTCTCTTAGAATTTTTAAAAGGGGCACATATCGCTTCTGATGAAACAAAGGATCTGCTTGGGTAAGCATTAAGGCGTTAAAGACAAGCTCCTTGGCAATGCCCAGCCTGATATCATCCAGGTCGCGGTCTGTCTCCACGCCCAAGACACCCAGTATCTCATCAAGATCCCTTAATAGTCCCAGAAGGATGTCCTGGGCATACCCATCCAGCAGATCACTACAACGAGCCAAGTCATTGCAGGGCGATCTGGAGCTTACCCTTTGCCTATCCGGTTGTAGGTTGTCCTTTTTTGGCCAAGTCATAAACAAAGATTTTTCAGCTTTCTTTTGAAGATTATGATGTCATAACCAGAACTGTCAAGAAATGGAACAAAAAATTATAAAAAATATCTACACATCCTGTTGGTTAAGGCCACAAAGTGTCGCAGCTCCAGATCCTCTGCCCGGCATGAAGGATCAATGCCTGCCTCTTTTAGTATCTCTCCAAGCAGTTTTTTGTCCATCCTTAAATTACCTGCCATCGTATTTAATATCTTTTTTCTTCTTTGGGCAAAGGCCGCCTTTATCACCCTTAAAAAAACCTTGGCGTCTTGAACCCCTGCCCCTTTCTCCTTTCTTTCAAAAAGCACCAGGGAAGACGTGACTTTGGGCCTTGGCCTGAACAGACCAGGAGAAAGATCCATTACAATGCGAACGTTGTAAAAGAGCTGGGCAACCAGACTCAGCACGCCAAGGCTTTTTTTCGACTTTGAGGCCGTTATTCTTTCGGCCACCTCTTTTTGAAAAAGAAGGCAGGCTGCAGGAACAGTCCTGTGCTCATCAAACAGTTTAAAGACAATCTGAGAAGAGACATTGTAGGGAAGATTGCCCACCACTACCGCCTCCTGTTTGCCTTCTGCTTGAGTTATAGAGGAAAAACTGACCTTAAGCACATCATGATGTATCAGCCTACAGTTATCCGGTAAGACATCATTTTCATGAAGCCATGCCACAAGCCTGTCATCCTTTTCTATGGTGACCACCCTTTCAAACCGGGAACTCAAGATCTTTGTAAGGGCCCCCGTCCCAGTACCTATTTCAATGGCCAGATCCGTAAGGTTTTCTGGAACGAAAGAGACCATGCGTTCAAGGACGTTTTTGTCTGAAAGAAAATTCTGTCCCAGACTCTTTTTTGAAGGCGGTATCTTGCTAAATTTCTTCAATCTGTCTCTTTTCTGCTGGTTATACTCTTTAAGAAACGTTCCTGTCTCTTTTTCTGCCTGTAAAAATAAAAATATACTGCAAGAAAATAACATAACAATCCAACAGGAACCGCCAAGACCAATCCTCCTGCCAAAAGGCAGTAAAGCACTTGGAAAAACTTTACAAATACCGTCTCTACTGCCTCTACAAAACCTACTGAGTGAAGCTCGTTCAGCATTTGCTGGACCTGTTCCCAAGACACCGGCTGGCCAGTAATAAGCACCCCTAGCTTCCAAGACAGATAGTATTCGATGGGAATGGTTACAGGATTGCTCACAATCCAATTTACCACAATAGCTGCTATGATGTTGGCTCGACATACAGCACACAAAAAAATGGTGAGAATGGTGTGAAAAGGGATGGTTGGTGTAACCCCGACAAAGGCACCTATGGCAATCCCTCTGGCTATAAAAAACGGGTTTCCTCTTAGCCTGACCAGCCTGAGCCAGTAGTACCTTATTTGGCGCCTTGGCGACATTGCCCTTTTAAACATGCAGCTACTTTTAACACACCAAAAGCTTACAGGCTATTGCTTGACAATCTTATTTTTAAACTGTGTCTCATATTTATGCATGACAGGTTCAAGATTTTTAAAACCGTGAAGCAGATACACAAAGCAGAAGGGGTTTTTCTCTTGACATGGCACTTAAGGAAGATTATTTAATTGACCGGAACTTTCATGGGCCGTTAGCTCAATTGGTAGAGCAACTGACTCTTAATCAGTAGGTTCGGGGTTCGAGACCCTGACGGCCCACCAGAAGAAAACAAAGCACTTAGCCCGCAATCGGGCTAAGTGCTTTTTTGTTGGAGACAAGTTTTTTACTACTATGAAGGTTTAAGCAATACATTCCAGCACCACTCACCAGAACCTGCCATATTTACCGCCTTGACCCAGCGATCGAGCTATTCCCGCTTAACCCTGCTTTGTTCCGTGTCCTGTCCTTTAACCTTATTCTGTTTCCTCTAAATTTCTCACTGTGTAACTGTTCAAAGGCCTTTCTTGTTGCCTGAAAGGTAACCCTTTGCAACCTGAAACATCAGGAAGTTTTTTCCAAATCAGTTAAACGAGTCAGAGGTTTTTTCCCACAACAGTCTACCTAGGCCAGAATGCCGAACGGTTTTCTGTCTTATGCATGCCTCTATTTCTTCAGGCGCACCCCACAGTATGACCCTTTTACGGGCCCTTGTAACAGCGGTGTAGAGCAGCTCACGGCCTGCCATGGGACTGGTAGCAGGAGGAAGCACTACCAGCACAGTGGAAAATTCCGAACCCTGGCTCCTGTGTACCGTCATTGCCCAGGCTGTATCAAAGGAAGGCAGCCTGCCTGGTGAAAGTCTCCTTGACCCACCTGAGGCTTCTTCAAACCACACGGCCATACTGCCATTTCCGTCAGGCCAACATATCCCCGTATCCCCGTTGTAAAGGCCTGCCTGATAATCGTTTCTGTTTATGACAATTGCCTTACCCTTGAAAAGGTTCCCCGGCATGCTTCCTTTACATGCTTTACATGCAAGCCTGTCCATGAACCTGTTCAGGTTGTCTGCACCGGTAGCCGACTGCCTTAAAGCGCAGAGCACTTTGAATTCGTTCAACAGCGACAGGGCCTCTGAAGGACCCCTGGCTGATACAAGGCCTAAAAACCATTGTTCGGAAAGCTCTTTTATAAGCCTGTCCAGAGATTTTTCCATACCATTTACAAAGGACACGTCAGGGAATTCAGGCGAGCTTAGAATGTCCATGGTTTCTTCAACATTACCTTTGTTGATCGCGTGGGCAAGCTCTGAAAGGCCGCTTCCCTTTCTGAAGCGGTAGTTGTGTTTCAAAACCACCAGACAGTCCCTGAGCGCCCTTTGATCCGGGGATTCAAAATCCTGGCCCTTTTCCTCCTGATGCATACGTTTGTTATCCCCAACACTCTCCCCTGACCTTTCGGCCATGCGAATAAAATCGTCTGAATAATCATAAAGTTCCAGACCGAGACACAGATCCCTAAGCACACATCCGGCCTCTACAGATGCAAGCTGGTCCTTGTCACCAAGAAGGATCATAGAACAGTCCTCGGACAGGGCATCTATGAGATGAACGAACAGGGGAAGATCAACCATGGAGGCCTCATCCACTATGACCAACTTATAAGGCAGGGGATTCTTTCGGTCGTATTTAAAACGGCCAGGAACACGGCCTGCCCCAAGTAGCCTGTGCAGGGTGCTGGCCTCATTGGGAAGAACTTTCTTTATCTGCGGAGGCAGATCCATTGACGACACTGCAGTGTTTACTGACTGGGTGAGCCGTGCTGCTGCCTTGCCAGTAGGCGCGCAAAGGGCAATTGGAACCGGCCCGCTTTTCTTTAGACAGACAGCCTGAACAAGTGCCATTATGGCTGTGACTGTTCTGGTCTTGCCTGTGCCTGGCCCTCCGGAAACCACCACCAGCCTGCTATGGAGAGCTCTGAGTGCGGCAAGCTTCTGCCAGTCTGGCCGGCTGCCCTCATCCCTGAAAAACAACCTTTCGCAAATTTCCAGGACCGGATCTTTGGCTTCAATAGCTTGAACACTGCCTGAAAAGGCCGGACCCGTAGAAGCCAATGACAGAAAAGCCCGTGCCACACGCCTTTCATAGCTCCAGTATCTGTGAATATAAAGACGGCTTCCATCAAAAACCAAAGGCCTCAGCTGACCCGGTTTGCCAACCGCTGGAGACTGAAAAAGGGCCTTTTTCATCCGTTCTAGCAGAGCGCTAGCAATGGCTCTTATATGCCCGGACCTTAAAGCAGGCCCATCAACTAGTCCTTCCTCCCTGTATAAAGGAGACAGCATGGGAAAAGCAGAAAGGAGTTCCCTGGCGCCTGCCGCTTCCAAAGCACTCAGCAAGGCCATGGGCCTGAGCAGAAGACAGGAATGAGACCTCGAAATGGCATCTGCTGCCAAAAAGGCGCACAGGCCAACTGTCTCGACCTCACCCACAGAACTGTTAACGTCCTCCATGGCTTCTCCGTGGCGCCCCTGCAAAAGATGGATCCTGGATACAAACCTGGCAAACTCCACGCTCATCATGTCGACTGTTCCCTTATAGGCAAGTTCAAGCAGGGAATCAATAAATCCAGGCTCCGCAAGCCTTCCCCAGTTCAGGTTAAAGATCCGAAGCTCAGACAGGGCCTTTTCTAACAATCCGTATTGTCCGTATGCCTTTTCCGTTGCCATTATCCTACTTATTACTACCGGTGCCACCTGTCACATCGTCAAAAAGCCAGCCAAAATCCCTCAGGAGGCGATCCTTTCCAATAAAAAGTATACCCGGGACTTGACCGCTGCATACGTCATGATCGTTGTTGACAAGTCCCCTGACAAACAGATAAAAAGCCCCGGCAAAGTCCTTGTTAAAATCATACCCCTGGAGACACGAGGACAGATATCCATGCACAGCCCTGGCATAGATGGCAGCCTGAAGCCAGTAGTCGTGCTCGTCCATGGCCGTTTCCATCTGTTTCCGGCAGTAACAAGAAACATTATCGCCGAGCCAGTTTGTCTTGTAGTCCACAAGATAGAAACGACCTTTATGCCTGAACAGCAGATCTATGAAACCCTTTACCACGCCGTGACTGCACTGTTCTTTAAGTCCTGAAAAGTGTCTTGCAAACCTGTGAGAAAACGGTATGTAAAACCCCATTTCCTTAACCAGCAGGTTCGGAGGGACATCCTTCAGTCTGAGACCTGGGGCAAGCTGGCATGAAAACACCCGTTTGGCCATTGAAACAAGTATTCCAGCCCATGCCTTGTCCATCCCGAACTCGTCCAGTATGGTCTCGGCAACCTTAAAAATCTCTGATTCAGAGGCTCTGAAGGAGACCACTTCAAAAAATCTGTGGACACAGTTTCCTGCCATCGGGCCTGTCGGGAAGTCAAAAAAATCCAGGGTGCGCCTCTCCTCCCCCTCCGGCTCATGTCTCCGGAGTTCCGACATCACCCCACTGTCGTCCTGGACAAGTGCTGAAAAGCTGGTCTGAAGCCACTGCTGCCTTGCAAGAGGCACCTTGTCCAGCGGTTCCAGGAAGTAGGATTTACGTTCGTCCTGCTGAAGTAAACCGGTTACCTTGCGGCCAAAAGCGGCTTCAAGCCTTCTTCCATACAGTACTTCAACATCTGTGCCCTTAAAGGCGTCCTGTATCATGCTTGCGGCACCATGGAGAGTGTCTGGGCCTATATCCTCATTTTGCTGCCTGGAAAAAAGCAGACGTCCTAAGGCTGAACCGAACAGCTCGGACTGGTCATTGAAACCCATAAAGATCTTGTACTTTGCCCGAGTGAGCGCAACATAGAGCAGGCGCACGTATTCGGCCTGGAGCTGTCTTTCTAGCTCCTTTTTCCATGAAAGATTGTCAAAATCTGTCAATTCCTTACAGGTGACACCATTCTTCTGGCCTGCGGGACGAGGATCGCAAAGTCTTATAACATAGCCCTGGTGTTTTTCGCTATAATAGCGTCCATTTGCCCTTTTGACTCCCTTTGACAGATCCAGACCAAGGCGGCCTATAAAGGGCAGGAAAAGGATCGGAAACTCCAGCCCCTTACTTCTGTGATACGTCATGACTGTGACGACATTTTCATCTGTCTCCAGTCTCAGCTGTTGTTCGTCACTGTCCCTGTCAGGCTCGTCTATAGCCTCCTTCAGCCATAAAAAAAGCCTTTCAGGGCCAGGATGGATCCTTTCTGCCTCTGCAAGAAGCTCGGTGCACTGTCTAAGATTGGTCAGGCGTCTTGCCCCGTCTCTAAGCCCAAGCAGCCTTTTTGGCACGCTGTAACAGGAAAGGAAACTCGTTATCATGGCAAGGACTCCACGGGATCTCCACGTCTCCCTGAGCCTTGAAAAGCCATCAACTATCTGATCCCACTCATCCCTATGATCAAACAGTCTGAAAACCGAATGGGCATCATAACCGACACAGGTGGTTCCAAGTGCAGTGAAAACCGCCTGCTCATCAGAAGGGTTAAGAACGGCCCGCAATATGTACAAAAGCTCCATGGCCTCTTTTGTTTCAAACACGCTGCTCGGACCATAGTAGACAGAGGCAAGCCCCTGTTCAAAAAGTGCCTCTCTGACCTGTCGTGCCTGGAAATGGCTTTCCACCAGAACGGTTATGTCACCCGGAGCAACAGGCCTTCTCCCACCCTTGCTACTAACAAGATGCAGCCTATTTGCCGAACCAAGCTCTATCAGTTCCCTAATACATCTTGCAGTAGCCTCTACCGAACTGATTCCAGGCGAGGAAGCAGAGGATGCACGCTGTGACCCCGACTCTGTCCCACTTTCTTGAAAACACAGCCACATTTCAAGCGGAGCGCGCAGGTTTCTGTCGACGTCTATTCTGCCGCAGACAGGATCGTCCAAGACAAGGCGCCAGTCGTTCTGCTCCACTGCGTCAACCTCTGAGTACTCTATACCCTCAAGGACAAAGGCCTTTGAGCCAGGACTTGAAAAAACACGATTTACCGCCTTGACCACGGCAGGAGAGGAGCGCCAGTTTGTTCCAAGGCTAAAACATTTGTCCTTTGGGATGGATTCCTTGGCCTTAAGATAGGTAAAGATGTCAGCTCCCCGAAAACCATAAATAGCCTGTTTGGGATCTCCTATGAGGAAAAGCCTGGACTGCTCCCCATCACTGTAAATTGCCTTGAAGATCTGCCACTGAACAGGGTCCGTATCCTGAAACTCGTCTATCAGGGCTACCGGATACATGGATGCAATCCTGTGGCACAGGCCTCTGCCTTGTTTGGCGCATAGTACGTCGGCCAGGGATTTCAGAATCGAATCGTGGCTTATCCACCCCTGCCTCTTCATGCAATCGATAAGGTACGATTTTGCAAACTCCGCGGCTTCTATAATTATTGAAGCCCTTGCCCTGTCCCTTATTCCCCTGTGGCGGCAAAGTTTTTCAAGTATGCCTATAAAGGCGTCGAAGCCTTCCATTTTCTCACGCGATACCTTGCCGGTCTGGTCAAACCACTGCCATGCTGCAGCATGAAAGGAGCGAATCATTGAATCGCTGAACTTCTTTGTCAAAACCTTCTGGGATGGCTGCCCCTGTCTTGGGAAAAGTTCCTCCATTATGTTCCTGAGAGCCGTACCGTCCAAAATTTCATGTTTTTTGAAAAGGCACCGAGTTGCCAAGTCATCAAAACGTTGATCGTTAGGCAAAAAGGATTCTTTCAGCCTCCTTGTCAGACGCATGCATGAATTTACTTTGTTTGTTATCTTTTTCTTTACCGCAGTCTCTAGCGCCTTCAGTGCATCATCTTCTATCTTTCCCTTCATGTACGAAAAAAACTCTTGTGCATGGAAGGTCAGTATCCTTCTGATATCATCCAAAGCAGCTTCTGAGGCCTCTGAAAGCGCCTTGACCTTTGAGCTGAATGAACGAAACTCGCTTTCTGCCTGTGGAAAAGTGACTTGCGGCTCTGCTGCCGGCTCTGGTGATCTTATGAAAGGGACAACGCACTGCGCTAGCTCCACAGATGGATCTTCGGGAAAAAACTCTATCAGGATTTCATGAAACAGCCTTCTGGAAGAGCCTTGCTGTCGAGTTCTCAGATACTGCCTGATTGCCTCTGGAATGAAATCATCCGGTTTTTTGACCTCCAGCTCTGACACTACAGCTGATGCCTCGAAAGCAAATTCCTTGAGCACCTTAAGGCAGAAGCCGTGAATGGTAAAGATGGCAGCCTGGTCCATTGACAGAAGCGCACAGTGGAGCCGCTGCTCCAGTTCATCTTTCTCTAGCTTGGAACATGCATGTTCCATGATATCTTCAAGGATCGCATCACAGGCAGGCCTTTTCACAGAAGTCTTTTCCTGCGCCGAACGCAGAAGATCGAGGGCATCCGCCAGTCTCTGTCTCAACTTGGTTCTGAGCTCCTCGGTAGCGGCCCGAGTGAAGGTGACAACGAGAATCTGTTCCGGGCTGAGACCTTCTTCGAGAATAAGGCGGAGAAACAGACTCGATATGGTGAATGTCTTGCCTGTACCTGCGCTTGCCTCTATAAGCACATGTCCCTTAAGAGGCATCTGTGTGACAACAAGATCCACCATAGGCTAGCGTCCGCTTTCCATATAGAAAAAAAGGGGAGCGCATAACTCTATGGCCTTTTTCAGAAACTTGGTGGACCTGACATGCTTTCTCAGCTGAAAACTGCTACCTCTGAACATGTAGGAGACGCGCAGATTCCTCATGCCGTCCTGATCCTTGAAACTGAAAACTCTTTGCAAGGCTGCTTTCTCAACCCTGTTCCGGCTGACTTCATCCAGATCATTCCATCTTACGATACTGTTGGCATCCTTTGGCTGTACCACCTTGGCGGCATTATATGAACCAGCTGGCAGAAAATAAATTTCTCCCCTGATACTACTAAAATATGTTTCTATAAGCGTGTTTATGCAAGCTGCGGCATCACTGCTGCCAATTCCCCTTATCTTTAGAGACTTTTGATTTTTCCAGGAAATAAGTCTGCCCTTTGCCTTGAGTGCATGTTCAGGGCCCAGTTCTATACAGTTGAGAAGATGCAGTGTCCAGAAGATAAACTTGAAGTATTCGCTCAATGAAGAGGTAAATTCTATCAGGGCCCCTTTTTTGTCTGTTTTGCCTATTTCACCTTTTATGCGCATCTTTTTTCCACTGGAAAGGCAGTAAAGCTGATCCGCATCCGATACGTCCACCGGAAAACCACCCTTGGCAACCTCCTTGATAAAAGGCAAATACGTATTGTATACCTTATTTCTCCAGAGGAGCATGCCTGCTCTCCCGTGGGGCATCAGCCCCTTCATGGAGAACTCTTTAAAAAGGCGTGCCCAGTATCTTTCGTCTTCCACCACCTGATCAATGGGCGGGGCGGCCTCTCCCTTTGGACACTCCTGCATTACCTTTGCAAGTACTTGATCCAGCACAGCCTGGTCTATCTTATCCGTTATGGAAAATGGTTCATGAAGGGAAAGGGCCATCTGGCCCAGATGAACATCAATGTTCAACTTTTTCAAAAACCCGCCAACGGGGTCTGCAAGAAAACGGGCAATCTCTAAGGGAGTCGAGCTTAGAATTCCATCGTCTTCACTGCCCTTCCCTGAAAGGAGCAAAAAACAGGCATCTTCCGGCAGTGGCTTTGAGCAAAAGGGCTCTGGATCTTTCTGTTCCATAAGATGCCCATCTTCATCCACAGGCAACCATTCATAGGCATAGGTCTTTTTTCTCGGGTCTGTTTGACCAAGATATCTGTGACTAAAGGGCTGAAGGGGATGATTTACCACCAGATCAGAGCGCAGATCATCCTTGCAGTCCAAGGGAACGGAATTTGACAGGAAATCCAGCAATTCCGACACTACTGAAGAAGGTTCAAGGGGAGTATCATCCTTCTGGGTCTTGCCTACATAAGAAATGATGAACTTTTTTCTTGCAGACAAAAGGGTTTCGAGAAACAGATACCTGTCTTCATCATAGGGACTTGGGTCGAGTGGCCTTGGAGCCCTGTTCATGAGATCAAAAGCAGGTCTAGTGATCTGGCGCGGAAAATCACCGTGGTTCATGCCCATTATACAGATGACCTTAAATGGAATGGCCCTCATTGGCACCAGACTTGAAAAAATCATCTTTCCGCTAATAAAGGCCCTTGGTGGAAGAGGACGTGAAAATTCTTCTTTCACGGCACGGCGCATCACTTCGTATTCAACAGATTCCACGTCACAGTTTGACATGTTGCCGCAAAGCATTTCAAGGGGCTGGATGAGTTCCCTGTACAGCCTATCTTCCGAAATATCTTCAGATATAAACTGGCTGATCACAGATTTAAACAGTTGAAGCCACCTGGAAGGAGAGAGTCCGGTGTCCTGAGCAGATCTAATCTTTCTGCTAAGGCCTCCCATACCAAATACGAAAGCAGAAAGCCGGCAGGCTATGGCAGCGGCTTCACCTTCAACCGGGTATTCGACAGGAAAAAAATCTGGGAAAGGACCTGTCTCGTCTTCACAGACTCGGCTGCTGTCAAAAAAGGCAGAGGCCATGAGCCTGTCTATGCCAAAAAGCCAAGTGTTAATATAATCTTCACTGGTTTCTGAAATCCTTTGAAGGCCCCTGCAGATTCCGCTGTCTCTGACAAAGCGCCTTGCAAGGACAAGGCTATCCTCGTCTAGGCCTAAACGTTTCATCACGCACGGTATGGACAGGATATCTACAAGTTCAGGAGCTGTAAAATCTCCTGCTGGAATGTCCATTATGGCCAGAAAAGCCCGGATCTCCTGGGAGAGCTCCATATTCCCCACATCGAAAAGGCTCCATGGAATGGCTCGTTCCTTAGGAGCTGAACCGAATACCGCCTCTATCGCCTTTGCATACTTTGAGATATCAGGGGCCAAGACGGCTACTTCATGAGGTCTCAAATCAGCATCGGAACGGAACAGCCCTACCAGCCGGTCGTGAATGACCTCCACTTCTCTGAATCTACTGTGACACACATGAATCTGAACAGAATCGTCCCCTGACGAAAAAACTTTTTTGGAACTGTCCGGCCCAGATGTAGGATCCCCAAGATCAACTATGCTGCTTTGAATAAAGGACAAGATGGTCTTTCTGCCTCCGTGCCTGAAATGCTCCCTTGCCTGTGAAATATCCATCTCATACAGAGCATTTAGAAATCTCCTGCCGCAAAGCCCCAGAGATGCAAGCAGAGGGTTGCCTACTGGAAAATACTCTTCCAGTGCCTCTTTTTTGTATTTTCGGGCAAGCTTGGCCTGTTTCCTTTTTGACACGATGTGGAACCAGTATTCCCTGCATGGTGAAAGATGGTATATTTCAAGGCGTGTCCTGTCTGACAAACCCTTTAACACCTCCAAATGCAGAGGAGGAAGATAAGACAGTCCAAAAAGATAGAGTCTTTCAGGTAGTTGCAAGGACTGAAGTGCACCTGAGTGAGGCGTTGCCCTAGCATCTTTACCCATCAGTCTCTCTATAAGACCAACCATCTTCTCAAGTCTGAACCTGCCCTGGGAAAGAGTGGAAAGTTGCCTCCAGAAATGGGGTTGCCATTCTTCTTTACCGGCATTGGAGCCAGACTCCCACTCCAGGAGCATGTCGGGCCTGTAGTGCATGTATCTGTCAAAAAGATCTGCCAGCAGCTTGGCAAGCTCAAAGGCCCCCACAGGGCCATGTCTGTTCAAATAACATCGAAAATCTTCATAGACTGTTCCCTCCAAGCGGCCTTTGGATATGTTAGAGAGAATCAGATAACTAAGCCATCTTAGATGCACCCTGGTAAAGGTGTCTGCAAAAGCAGGATTATCCTGTTGGTCTGGATGGTCAAAGGCTTCGGCAAGCTCCCAGATGTAGGAACCCACTAACCTGAAACGGATGTTAGCACAGACTCCGGCTCCTTCTGCCATGCGGATGGACAGCCACTGGGCAAGCTCATAGTTGTTAACAAGGACAACATCTGGAACAAGACTAAACCTGTTGCGTCTTGCCTGTCTGATCCTGTGAGTCAGGCAATCTGCGAGCCATTCAAGACGATTTGATTGATAGATGACCACACCCTTCATCGGGCCGGAATCCTGTTCGAAAACAAAGTAAGGTATATAACAGACAAGTTTAAAACACCTCGAAGACCAGACAATGTTTCCGCCTGGGATATCATTCTTCTATGGCAAAGTACTTGGCCATAAATTCTCCGATTGCCATAAGCCCTGGAATAACGGTTTCCTCATCATGCGCCTCAAGGGTCAGAACAGGTCTCATGTCATGTCCTGCAAGCCATGAAAATATCAGGTCAAAGTCAACTATACCCTTTCCTGGGGCAAGATGTTCATCAGACTTTCCATTGTTGTCGTGGAGATGAAGATGCGTGATTCTTGGGCCAAGATCTTCCACCCACCTGTTAAGGGGAGTTTTTGAAAAGGCATAGACATGTCCCGCATCTAGGCAGAATCCCAGTTGTTCTTCAGAAACGGCATAAAATATCCTCTTGTGCAATTCTGTATCCGGTTCGAACACGTTTTCAAGCGCGACTTTTACCCCGGAAGCCTTTGCATGCTCACAGAGATGAGAAATGGTCTCAATGGCAAAGCCAAGCCACATCTCCGTAGCCTCTGCATAGATCTTTCTCTCCCAGCCTGTGTGAAAAACCAGAGAACGGGCCTGAAAAAGGGCAGCAAGGTCCACCGCGTACTTGAGCCGCTCCAGGGAAATGGCCCTGATTTTCGCATCAACTGCTCCACAGCTTATATCTGTAAAAGGTGCGTGAACTGTGCAGGAAAGGCCGTTAGTGTGCAATGCCTTTGAAACATCTAAAAAATCCTTAAGCCTATAGGTATCTAGAATGGTGCCGTTCAATCCCACCTCGGGGTTAATACATTGATGGATAATCACGGGCAGATACTTTTGCTTCAAAAGGTCAAAGGGACAGCTTACAAAGACGTGTTTCTTAATCTGTTCAAGATCCATTCGCATGTTTCCTTACAAGCATTTTTGCCTGTTCCCAGGTTATATCTGGGGAAAAACCCGGACAGTCAGCCTTTATTGCCTTCCAGGCAGCCTCATCAGCAAGAATGCTCGGATGAAGAGGCCACCTCTTGCAGTGAAAAGGTTTTACGGGATGTATATGACAAAGGCCATCTGCCCTGTAAAATATACAGTGACCGTCAACAATCTTCATTGAGATACTGCCTGTACCAATCACAAGATAGTCCTTTCTAAGCTGATTCAAGGAAATGCCCAGAAAGGCAGCCATATTACGCTGTTCCTCATCTGTTACAGATACGGTTGCTACTCCATGGCAACAGTGGCCGCAACACTTGCACTCAAACAAAGGCCCTGTTTCCTTTTCCACTTCTTTTTCTTTACGCATTTACGATACCCTGTAATCAACTGGATCGGTCAGGCCCGCCTCTTGGAAACCCTTTAACCTAAGCAGGCAGGAATCACACACACCGCATGCCACGTCTTCGCGCTGGTAGCATGACCATGTCAGATGCAGTGGTGCGCCAAGCCTGACCCCTTCTTTCACTACCTGCCTCTTTGTCATGTGTATCAAAGGGGTATGGATGGTTATTTTGTTCTCAGGCCGTGTTCCTTCTTCAATTAACCGGTTGTAGACATTAAAGTAGGCTTCCCTGCAGTCTGGATACCCCGAGCTGTCAACCTCGGTTGCCCCTATATAAATTCGTCCAGCACCGATAACCTCTGCCCACGAAACTGCAATGGCTATAATATGTGTATTTCGAAATGGTACATAGGTCACAGGGATGCCAGAGTCCGAAAGCTGGTTTTCAGGCACCTTTATACCCCTCTCTGTAAGGGCAGAGCCTCCAATTGTGCGGAGGTACTCAAGACTTACAACAAGCCTGTCCCCAATCTTATAAAAGTCTGCTATTTCCTTAAAGGCCTTGTGCTCCCTCTTTTCCGTCCTCTGGCCATAGTTCACATGGAGAAACGCAGCCCGTCTGCACTCATTGAGGGCTATAGCTGCCGTAACGCAACTGTCTAGCCCTCCACTGACAAGGCATATGGCAAAACTGTCATCTGAGGTTTTCTTCATCATATGCATAACTCTTACAGAACAGGTGTTTTTGATTAAAGGTCATATAAATTCTTTCAGGACCTTTGCAACAAGCTGGGCAGTAAAAATCCTGTTGGTGGAATGTGGAACCGTATCCGTCGTTATAACACGTCTTATGCCACTGGTCTTGAGAAGTTTCAACGCCCCTCTTGCAAAAAGGGCATGTGTTACAATACAGTCTATTTGATCTACACCTCTTTCTCTTAGACTAACGGCAACATTGGCTAATGTGTAACCGGTACTTGCTATATCATCTATCAGAATCACGTGCCTATCTGCCAAATCTACAACTGGCAGAGAAACCTCCACATGTGTATCACCATATCTGACCTTGTTGCAGACACCGTATTCCAACCCTGCCATTTCTGCAATTCCAGACACCCACTGGATAGACTCTTCATCAGGCCCAAGGAGAAAAGGCCTCTGAGAACAACTTTCAAGGATGTACCGAGATGTGAGACCGGAAGAGGTAAGATTTACCGCAGTGCAGCCTGGCAGAATCTGTCCAAGATCCTTTACTCTGTGAAGGTGGGCATCTACTGTGACCAAGGAATCAAAAAGTTCTGACAGAAAAAGCCCTATGATCTTCTGACTTACCACCTGCCCTGGACTAAAGGATCTGTCCTGGCGCATGTAGGCAAGATAAGGGGCGACCATAATCAGGTTTGCAACACCTTTATCCCTTGCTCCCCGTGCGGCAAGAAGAAGCTCAACCAGCTTGCCATTGGGCTGATTGAGGCTTCGATATATTATTACACAACTTGGAAGGGGCTCAGGAAGTGTTACAAGGCTTTCTCCATCAGGAAAGTTATGAAGGCGGATCTGTGCCGAATTCAGACCCATTTGAGCAGCCAGCCTCTTTGCAGGCTCCCTGCACTCTGGGAAATAGATTAATAGGCAGTCCATTTATCTTACGCTATTATAACTCATCAAACTCAGACTTGGGATACAATCCGATAACCTGTAAAACGGTCTTTTTATAAAAGGCTCGGCAAAGTTGAAACCTGCCTCGAACTCTTAATGTAGCCTGTAAAGAACATCTCCTTTTCCACTCTGTCTCCCACCTTGTTTTATAAAGATATATGCCGGCCCCTTTGTCAAGTGGATCACCGGCAAGCCTGGCAGTCATGTTGACAAGGGCCTGGATAATCCACCAATACCTTGTTTCTTCGGATAGTCCAGGCTGATCAAAGGTCTGTTTCGAAAACCTAAACTGCCCTGGTGCTATTGTTCTTGCAAGGTAGGCCACCTCATCTGGACGCCAAACTGAAAAAGGATAGTATCATAACTGAAAATGCGCCACCACAAAGGTGTGATCAGATGGTTTATTTTTCTTCCGTGGCTCCAAATCTATAAAAGAATCCTTGATATTTGAAGCCACAGGAGCGGTTGCAAGGATGTGATCTATTCTCCAACCAAGCTTTCTTTCTACAGCCCTTGGAATTCTATAGTCAAAAAAGGAATATTGCTCTGGCTCTCCTGGATGGATAAGCCTGAAACAGTCTGACATTCCCCACTTTAAAATTTTCTTGAACGCCTCTCGCACAGACCTGTGAAAGCAGACATGGTTCTCCTTGAGTTCTGGCGCATAGACATCGATTGGCTCAGGCGCAACATTCATGTCGCCACACCATATCAAAGGAGACGAGGGGCCAAATTTCTCATCCAAGAGATTAAGGATGCGGGAAAACCACTGAAGCTTCCTCTGAAAGGCGGGGTTATCAATAGACCTGCCTTGGGGAACATAGGAATTTACAATGGTCAGGTCTGCTATTTGGACACAGATTTGTCTGGCCTCTTCTTCCCGGTTCCGGTCATTATCTGGAAAGCCGAAAAATACAGTCTCAACCGGATGAGGGGTGATGACAGCCACACCATTGTATGACTTCTGACCCCTGAAGACAACGTTTAGGCCCCTTTCCTCAAACACTTCTACAGGAAAATCCTTGTCTTGCACCTTTGTCTCCTGAATGCACAGGCAATCAACATTGTAATCATCCAGCCAAGGAAGGATGATATGCAGCCTGGCCCTGATACCATTTGCATTAAAAGTTGCAATTGTGAATGAACGCTCCTTCATAATATTTTCCTTTAATTTTAAAATGTTATCCCATAAAAACACCAAAGTGGCAATATTTGTCATATTGACATTCGTGATTCCACTGGTATTTTTTACCGCAATTTTCAGAAAAAAGGAGGAAATTATGAGTAAAGACCTAAAAGAATATTGGAAGAAGAACGTGACTTTCATGTCTTTTCTTCTGGTTATCTGGGCTGTGGTTTCCTATGGCTGCGGGATTCTCTTTGTAAAACCCCTCAATGCCATTAAGATTGGAGGATTCCCTCTTGGTTTTTGGTTTGCCCAGCAAGGAGCCATCTATGTCTTTGTATGCTTGATCTTTGTCTACTATGCCTATATGCAGAAACTCGACCGGGAATACGACGTGCATGAGTAGGAGATCTTGTTCCTGGATTTTGCTATGTTCGCAGACGGTTAAAGCAAAAAACCAAAATTTTATTTTCAGGAGAGGAGAAAGGCTATGTCTATCTTAGCGTGGACTTACATAATGGTAGGGCTGACATTCAGTCTCTACATCTTTATTGCCTGGATTTCCAGGGTTCGTGATACAAAGGGTTTTTATGTGGCTGGTGGAGGTGTTCCTCCACTGGCAAACGGTATGGCAACAGCTGCTGACTGGATGAGTGCTGCATCATTCATTTCCATGGCAGGTCTCATATCTTTCTTGGGTTATGCAGGCTCCATCTACCTTATGGGCTGGACAGGCGGTTACGTGCTTTTGGCCCTGCTGCTTGCCCCATATCTCAGAAAATTTGGCAAATACACTGTGCCAGACTTTGTAGGTGACAGATACTATTCCGATACGGCCAGATTTGTCGCACTCGTATGTGCCATCTTCGTATCCCTGACCTACGTATGTGGCCAGATGAGGGGCGTTGGAATCGTGTTCAGCCGTTTCCTTGAGGTTCCTGTTAACACAGGGGTGCTCATTGGAATGGCCATCGTGTTCTTCTATGCAGGCCTTGGTGGAATGAAGGGCATCACATGGACACAGGTTGCCCAGTATACCGTTCTGATTACCGCATATCTCATCCCTGCTGTCTTCATCTCAATGAAGATCGCAGGTACCCCAATCCCACAGATTGGACTTGGTAGCACTGTTCAAACAGGCCAGTACACAGGGCAATATTTGCTTGATGTGCTGGACAAGCTAAACACCGATCTTGGATTTACTGCGTACACGCAACCGGGGGCAAAATCCATGCTTGACGTATTCTGCATCACATTTGCCCTGATGGTTGGTACGGCAGGTCTGCCCCACGTTATCATCAGATTTTATACAGTTCCCAGTGTACGTGCTGCACGTCTAAGTGCTGGCTATGCACTTCTTTTTATTGCAATCCTTTACACCACAGCTCCAGCAGTTGCTGCCTTTGCACGCTACAACATGATCGACACCATCAATGACAAGCCATATGCTGAGGCACCATCCTGGTTTAAAAACTGGGAAAAGACCGGTCTCATTGCATGGGTTGACAAAAATAACGATGGAATCATCCAGTACAGGGCAGGAAAGCCATTTATTGGAAAACCCAAATTTGTACCTGGCAAGACAGGCCCTCTTGGACAAAAGATCGTTGCCAACAAGCTCACAAGTTCTCCAAACGAGCTCTACGTTGACAGGGACATCATGGTTCTTGCCAACCCCGAGATTGCGAACCTGCCTAACTGGGTCATAGCCCTTGTAGCAGCAGGAGGTCTTGCAGCAGCCCTGTCCACTGCATCGGGCCTGCTGCTGGTTATCGCCTCGTCGATCTCTCACGATCTTTACTACAGGATGATCAACAGAAAGGCCACAGAGAAACAGCGTCTCTTGGTTGGACGTATCATGATCGGTATTGCAGTGTGCATTGCCGGTTACTTTGGCATCAATCCTCCAGGCTTTGTTGCCCAGGTTGTGGCCTTCGCCTTTGGTCTTGCTGCCTCCTCCTTCTTCCCGATAATCGTCCTTGGCATCTTTTCGGCCAGAACCAACCGGGAAGGTGCCATCTGTGGTATGCTGGCAGGCATCATTTTCACTGCTGCATACATCATCTACTTTAAGTTCATGGGCGGAACAAAGGATCAGTGGCTTTTGGGAATCAGTCCAGAAGGCATAGGAACAATAGGAATGATAATCAACTTTGTGGTTACCTGGGTGGTCTCTTCCATGACAAAAGAGCCTCCCAAGGAGATACAGGAGCTGGTATCCTCAATCCGTACCCCAAGAGGTGCTGGGGCTGCTGTAGACCACTAACAGTACAATAGACCACAGCATGACCAAGGCATCCTTCCATTAAGGCAGGATGCCTTTTTTTGTGTTCTTTAGTACAATACATGAAAAGGCTGGAGGATCTGTTAAGAATGGAAAAACTTCAACTAATAAATGCCAAAAGAAGTTGCATGGTTGTAATTGATCCGCAGGAACGTCTCATGAAAGCCGTTGAAAAACCTGAGAAGGTGGTAAAAAACATCAATCTTTTGATGAAGACTGCAGAAGTTTTTGATATCCCGGTTATTGCCACCACCCAGTACAAAAAGGGCCTTGGACCAATTGTGTCTGAAATTGAGCTGTCTGCTAAAAGACTCTTTCAAATAGACAAGACCGAATTTAATTGCTTTTTTAACAAAGATTTTATTTCTATATTGAACAACCTGCCACCTGCCATTGACACCCTTATACTTTCTGGCGTGGAAGCCCATATATGTGTATTTCAGACTGCCGTGGCGGCTATGGAAAGGAATTTTTCTACATGGGTGGCAAGTGATGCTGTATCCTCCAGATCAAAGAAAAACAAAAAACAGGCCCTAACGCTTATGACCCAGAACACCATCTTTTGTGCACCAACAGAAACCATTGTCTATCAGGTATTAAAAAAGGCGGGCACAGAGCAGTTTAAATCACTCCTGAGCCATCTCAAGTGAAAGATCAGCTTGTTCACCTTATCATGACCACCTATCTCCCCTGGACCCTTACGGCCATAAGCATCTATGCAGCCGTACTGAACATAAAAAAGAAAAGGGCAAGCTTTGCCATATACACCCTGGCAAATATAGGCTGGATAGCTGTAAACATATATCATGAAATATATGCCCAGGCAGCGCTCTTTGTTGTATTCACAGGCCTTTCTACATGGGGATGGATAGAATGGGGCCGCAGAAAATGGAAAAGCTAACGCCGGGATGGCAAACCTTTGATCACGTTGCAGATATTGGAATCAGAGGCATGGGGCAAAGCATTGAAGAGGCCTTTGAAAACGGCGCCTGTGCCCTCTTTTCCCTCGTTGTTGACGATCTGTCAAAAATATCGCCAGTTAGGAAAAAAAAGATAGCATGTGCATCCTTTGACTTGACAGGGCTCTTTGTGGCATGGATCAACAATCTCATTGCGATCTCTGACATGGAACAGATGGTGTTTGGAAGGTTCAGTGTCGCAGTCAAGGAAACATCCCTTTCTGGAATAGCCATTGGTGAAAAATGGTCTTTTGAAAAACACGGCAGGGGCATAGAGGTAAAGGGAGCCACTTTCACAGAGGCAACGGTCAGAAAAGAAAATGGGCTTTGGATCGCCCAATGTGTTGTTGATGTCTAATAGAGGGCAAGGAGGCAACCGATGGACTTGGCCAGGCTGAAAAAGGTATCTGAATGCGTGTGGCAAATACCCAAAAGTGGAGAGATGAGGGTGCCAGCCCTTATATTTGCCGATAGCATCCTTCTTTCAGAAATGGATGAGAAGGTCTATACACAACTTACAAATGTCGCATGTCTTCCAGGAATTGTAAAGGCTGCCATGGCCATGCCAGACGCCCATTGGGGTTATGGCTTTCCCATAGGTGGAGTGGCAGCCTTTGACCCTGATCAGGGTGGTGTCATATCGGTTGGTGGCGTAGGATATGACATCTCATGCGGGGTTAGATGTCACAGGCTTCATATAAAAAGGCAGCAGCTTCTACCAAAGCTGGATGAGCTTATGAATGAGCTTTTCCGTTCCATACCGGCAGGAGTAGGTTCAACAGGCAAGATAAAATTAACTGTCGCCAAACTAGACGACGTCTTAAGACATGGCGCAATATGGGCAGTTGACAAGGGATACGGAACTAGAACAGACCTGGAATTCATTGAGGAGCACGGCAGGGTCCGGGATGCAGACCCTTCCAAGGTCTCTATCACTGCCAAAGAGAGACAAAAAAAACAGATGGGAACCCTAGGCTCTGGCAACCATTATCTTGAGGTTCAGTTTGTAGAAGAAATTTTTGACAAAAAGGCGGCCAACACCTTTGGCATAGAAGAAGATGATGTAGTTATCTCCATACACTGTGGCTCTAGAGCACTTGGTCATCAGATAGGAACCGATTATTTGCAAATCCTGGGGGCAGCAGCAAAAAAATACAATATCCCAATAAGAGAAAGGGAGCTTGTCTGCGCACCAATCAGATCACAAGAAGGCATGGACTACTTTAAGGCAGTTGGTTGTGGCATAAACTGTGCTTTAGCCAACAGACAGGTCCTTGGCCACTTGACTACACAGATTGTGCAAAGGGTTATTCCTGAAGCAACATGCAAGCTTATCTATGACGTGAGCCATAATACATGCAAGCTTGAAAAGCATCAGGTAAATGATAAAATGCGCAAACTCTATGTGCACAGAAAGGGAGCTACCAGGGCCTTTGGCCCTGGTCATAAGGAACTACCCAAGGCTTACAGGGAGGCAGGACAGCCGCTTTTTATAGGGGGAACCATGGGCACAAGTTCCTTTATGCTAGTTGGCACCGAAAAAGGTGAAGAACTTGCCTGGAGCAGCGCGTGCCATGGAGCAGGACGTTCCATGTCTAGAAGGGCCGCCCTTAAAAGATGGAAAGGCAAGGGTGTAATAAAGGCCCTCAAAAAACAGGGAATAATACTTAAGGCAGCAAGCCTGAGAGGAGCTGCAGAAGAGGCTCCCGAGGCATACAAGGATGTTGAAAGAGTAGTTGAGGCTACCCACAGATCCGGCCTTGCCAGAAAGGTAGCCAGACTAAAACCGCTTGCGGTAATCAAGGGGTAGGATTTGACATGAAGGATGTGTTTCGTCTTGGATGTTGGTTTGTAGCTGTTCTTTCCGTTCTTTTTCCATGCTCATGCTACAGTCAGAATACAGGATCCCTGGGCGCAGGAAACGAGACGGCCTTATCACGGGCAGAAAAAATCAGGCCGCCTGTTGTCGCCAAAACCACTAATTCAAATGAAACAGACAACGAAACCGACAAGGTTGTAAAGTTTCCACCTGACACCTCTTTTAAATGGCAAGATCATAGAGATATTCTCCCCTATGACTATGCCCAGGTGACAACGCAGCCGGCTCCGGTATTTAAAGGCGCTTGGAACAGCCTTGATGATAAGAAGCCTGTACGGTATCTGGATGGAGGCTTTATCTGGGTATCGCTTGAGAGCCCTCTGGCCATAAATTCTGGAAACTATACGTGGTATTACATAAACCAAAACGAGTTTGTCCTGGCAGATTACCTGTCCTTCTTTCCGGTTTCAACTTTCAAGGGCATAGACACAAAAGAGCGTCCCCTTGATGGCAACTATGGATGGTTAGTCCTGGATACCTACACATCAAGTACACCAGGCAAGCAGGAATACATTGATGGGGAACTTATAGAGAAACACACCCTTGTAAAAATTGTGGATGTCAAATTTGTAAACGGACAGAAGTGGCTCAAACTTGCTGCGAACAAATGGATAGACGGAAGGAGAGTCGCCCTTATTACCTATCCTCAACGGCCTTTAAAGGTGCCAGTTGGAGAGAAATGGATAAACATCA
>Ga0256835_1000464_pt1 | contig 30279 bp, 25 predicted proteins | sample PIR30metaG_FD_185972 | JGI IMG/M metagenome (GOLD analysis project Ga0256835, IMG submission 185972) | Hydrothermal vent microbial communities from East Pacific Rise, Pacific Ocean - PIR-30 | ecosystem: Environmental > Aquatic > Marine > Hydrothermal vents | place: Pacific Ocean: East Pacific...
GCGCGTTGCACGCCGGAGACGTGGGAATGGGGGCTTCCCAGCGTCCGAGGACGAAGTTCCTCGCCGCCGGGCAGCGATAGCGCCGCACGCAGTTCTCCACCAGGTGTTTCACCAGGCGGTTGCGCGGAAAGCGGGAAAGCATCTCCCGGGCGCGGGTCTCGATGCGCTCTTCGTCGAAGAAGCGGACCTCCTGGCGATGATCGAAGTCCGAGCGGAAGGCCGTGGCGAAGAAGCGTCCGCCGGCCCAGCCTACGCAGGCGTACGAGAAGAGCGGGAGCGGTTCGAGATCGGGGCGCGCCTCCAGATAAGGGGCCAGATAGAGCTGCGTGTGGGCCGGTGCCAGGTAACCCGCCACGGCAAAGGCCGGTTCTCCGGGTTGAAAGGGGTTTTCCCGCAGGATGACCGGGGTCTGGCTCTCCGGATCGAGCCCCACGGGATGCCGGTCGGGCAACACGTAGAGGGCGCTTCCCACCGGGAGCGGGATGAAGTCTTCGGGTTCCGGGAGCACCACGTCGAGGCCGGAGAGCCCCAGGGCCAGGAGATGCGGATGATCGTAGATGCGTCCCTTGGAATCGGCGAAGAGCAACCTGGGAGAAGACCGGGGATGCGAGAGCAATCGTGGCCACATAGAGCTTACGCTAAAAGGCCCACTTAGGGTTGTAAAGGTTCAGAAGAGGACCCCGGGTGCGGGTTTTCCCACTTCGAGCAACACGGGCTCCTCGAGATAGAGCAGAAACCCGCGCGGTCTCTTCCCGTAGATCTTCTCGAGGAGGTGCTGATAGAGGCGCACCTGGTCCCGATGGGCCTGTCTGCGCACGCCGAGCTTGAACTCAAGGACTATCGGGCCCTCCTCGGTGAGGACCAGGCGATCCACGCGGTGGAAGTCCCCCTTTTCGTCCTGGATCTCCACCTCCCGCAGGGCCTTGACGCCTTCCTCGAAAAACGGGCGGACCTCCGGCAAGAGCAGGGCGCGGGTGAGGATCTTGGTGAGAAAGGCGGCCACCTCGTCGAAGTTTTCCCGAAACCTGGGGTCGGAAAGCGCCAGGGCCCGGCGCACGGCGCGCTCCACGAGACGGGAGACGGTCTGTTTCCCGGCCCGCGGCGGCAGGGGCTCGAGGAGGTAAAGGGCCTGATGGGCGAGCTCTCCGTAGCTCATCTCCCGCCCGCGTTCCCCCAGCAGCTCGAGATCGTAGTGGCGCACCCTAAGCTTGGGTTTCACGTTTCCAGAGACCTCCTTCCTCCAGGAGATAGCGAACGATGTCGCCTGTGCCAAACTTGACCCCGCGCCCCTTCGTCTCCTCGGGGACGAAGAGATAGAGCTCCTCGCGCGCCCTGGTGAAGGCCACGTAGAGGAGGTTGAGCATCTCGAGGCCGTGGTCGCTCCTTTCCTCGAGGATGCGCTCGTTGATGGGGCGGGGATACGGCCGCTGGGCGTAGCCCAGATACCCCTCCGGCAGGTTCACGAGGGTCGGGGTTCGGATCTCCCAGTGCAGGAAGGGCAGGACCACGGCGTCGAATTCAAGGCCCTTGGCCGCGTGGATGGTGAGGATGCGCACGGCGTGGATCTCCTCCGGGAGGCCGAGCCTCTCCTCAAGCCCCCGTTCCGTCCAGCGCTCGAGAAAGGCCGAAAGCCCGGCTCCTTCGTGTTCGAAGGAGAGCACCAGGGAGAGGAACCGGTTGATGAAGGCTTCCTCCTCGGGGAAGCGCTCGAAGACCCGGAAGCGCCGGATGATCTCTCTCACCAGGTCGTAAGGGGAGAGGAACCCCACTTTTTCCAGCAGCGGCAGGAGATACTCCTCGTAGGATGAGGGCAGGGTCTCGCGCAGGAGGTCTATCAGCGGGCGGTCCTTCCCGCGGATGAAGAAGTCTCCGGGAAGCGAGAAGAAGGGTGCGGCGAGCTCGCTGCGCAGGAAGCCCGCCAGGGCCACGTCGTGATAGGGATAGTCCAGAAACGTGAGGAGGGAGACGATGGCCCGCACCAGGCGCGAACTGGCCAGGCGCAGGGCGTTTTCCGTGACCGCGGGGATCTCCAGCTCGAAGAGGAGTCTCGCCATTTCTTCGGCCTGATCGTTGGTGCGCACGAGTACGGCGAGGGACTTCCTCTCGCGGCTGAACCTGCTGAAAAGCGGGGGAAGGACCTCGGCCACGAGTTCGCGGATCTTCTCCTCCTTTTCCTGCTTGGTCTTTCCGGCGTAGGAGAGGATCTCCACCCGCCCTCCGGGTCGCTCTTCCGGGAGCTTCTGGAACACGCGGGCGTAGGTCTCCTGAAGATGGCTGGCAAGCCGGCCCACCCACGGGCAGGAGAGGTTCTTCTTCCTCTTGTGGTCCTGCCTTCCGTAGAGGAGGGAGGAGGCCACCCACTGGGCGGCGTCTTCTTCGGCGAGCATCTCGAAGAAGCGATTGTTGAACTCCACCAGGGTTTCCCTGGAGCGCCAGTTGTAGGGAAGCGGCTCTTCGATCAGTTCCGCCGGAAGCTCCTTGGGCACCTCGGTGAAGAGCCGCGGGTCTCCCCCGCGCCAGACGTAGATGGCCTGCTTTATGTCGCCCACGTAGGTGAGGGTCCCTCCCTGAGAGAGCGCGTCCTCGACCAGCGGTTTCAAGGTCTCCCATTGCTGGCGGCTGGTGTCCTGGAACTCGTCAATGAGGAAGTGCTGGAACCGGGCTCCGAGCTTGCAGTAAACCAGGGGGACGCCCTCTTCCCGCAGGATTTTCTCGACGAGGGTGATCCAGGCGCCGCCGTGAATGAGGCCCTCCTGCTCCCGCAGGCCCTCGAGCTCCACCTTGAGCTTCTGATAGAGCTTGGTGTAGGGGACCAGTCTCACCACGGCCCGCGCGAAGAGGAACCTTTCGAGGGTCTCCCGGAACCGCTGATAGGTCTCCTCCGCCAGGTTCCAGTCCGTGCAGGAGAGAAGGACCTGGCGCACGGATTCCTTGTGGAACACCGGGGCGCCGGGGTCCTCGAGCGGGGCCAAAAACTTTCCCTCGCATTGTTCGGCGTTGCGTCCCCGGAAGCGCGCGCGCGTCTGATAGACGACTTCGAGGAACTTCCGGGCGGCGTTCTCCACCTCCTCGGCCAGGTCGTCGAGGGAGGCGTCTATCCGCGCCTCGCGAAGCTCCCCGCCCTTCTGCTCGTAGCGGAAGAGGTCAAGAAGCACGTACCGGATGCGTTTTTCCGGGTTGAATCCCCCGCGGCCTTCGATCTCGAGGAAGGTGAGGAGGACCTCGCGGAAGAGGTCCCGCAGGTCCTCTGCCTGGCGCAGGTTCAGGAGCAGCCGGTCATAGGCCCGCGACAGGAGGACCTCCTCCTTGAGCTCGGCTTCGAGGTCTGGTCTCAAGCCCATTTCCAGGGCGATGCCCTTGAGGATGGTGAAGACCAGGGAGTCAATGGTGCGCACCTGGAGGTTCTGATAGTGCTCGAAGACGACCTCGAGCCAGGCCCGGGCCCTTTCAGGCGAAAGCCCTACCAGCGCGCCGCGCTCCCTTCCGGCCGGGGTGGCGAGAGCGATCTCCTTCAGGGAGCGCAGGAGCCTTTCCTTCATCTCCGCCGCGGCCTTGTTGGTGAAGGTGATGGCCACCACGCTGCGCAGGTTCTCCGGAGACGGGGAGAGCTGCGCCAGGAGCTCCAGGAAGCGGTTGGTCAGCCGATAGGTCTTGCCTGCGCCAGCAGAGGCTTCGATCTTGAAGATGCGGCTCATGGGGATCGGTCTCGGTTGATGCGAATCTTCAGGTGAACCGTGGCTTTTTCGCCGGGGGCGAGGTGAAAACGCCAGACCGTACGGCCATCGGGCTCCTTTTCCTGCCAGGGGGGCTCAGCCGACACCTCGATCTTCGTCTTCTTCTTTTTGGCGATGGGCAGGGCGTCCACGAGCTCGACGTCAAAGGCCTGCTGATAGTGGTTGGTCAGCGAGGTGAGGAACTCCTTTTCGATGGTTTCCCGCCCGCGGGCGAAGAAGGGATGCCCCGAAGTGTCCTTGAGGGTCTTTCGCTCCACCTCAAGCAGCAGGGCCTCGCCGAAGTAGAGCCGGCTCTCCTTTCCGGGAAGCAGGGGACCGAAATTGCCCTCTCCCACGTAGGTCCCGTCCAGGAAGTAAGCGGCGCGGGCGCGGGGAAAGCTCTGGCGGGGCAAGACGTCGGCCCGGAAGAACCCCTCGGCCAGGGCGTAGACCGGGACTTCGATGAGAACGGCCTTGGTCTGAAGCGTCTTTCGGGCCAGGGGAACGACCACTCCCCGCCCGCAGGGAAGGACCACGTTTTCGACGACGATCCTCTCCCAGACGAGCCCCGGTGCTTCTTCACGCCGCGGGATGACGGAAAGGGCCTTTTCCTTGAGGCTCTGGCCGGCTATCCCCTTGCGAACCGGGGGAAGGTCCACGATCCAGGGCTGAAAGGGAGGGGGAGAAAGGGGGCTTGTCCCGCGCGCACGCGGATGGAACGTGAGCGTCACCCCGGACCAGTCCTCTCCGGAGTGCTGGGTGACCACGGCTTGGCCGGTGAGCCGGACGCTCTTCTTGAGGGTGAGGAGCTCCAGCCGATAGGATTCGTCCACGCGGACGATGTTGGCCGCGGGATAACGGACGCTCAGGGTCCCGGCCCGATCCACGTTGACCAGGAGCACCGAGACCTTGCCCGGAGGAAGGAGGCTTTCGATTTTTCGGATCTCTTCTTCGAGCTTTCGGCGCTGGGCGCGCGTCTTTTCAAGCTCGGCGAGGAGGTCGTCGTTGAGGGTGAAGTATTCCCGGAGGAGCGCCGGGTCCGGGAGGCCGTTTTTGCCCTCCACGGCCTTGGTGAGGAGGGAGAGCTTGTTCTTGCAGGCTTCTTCCTTCAGGAGGAGGTCTTCGCGTTTCTTCTTGAGCTCCCGGAGCTTTTCGGCCAGCGGCCCGCCGGGTTCGCCCTCCTCGGTGGCCAGCGAGAGCACCGCGGTGCCCCGGGCTTCGACGCGGAGGTTCGGCGTCTTCACCAGGGCCTTCAAGGGCAGGCGGTTCTGCCCCGGGCTTACGGGAAAGCTCTCCTCGATGAAGACGTTTCGTCCGTAGATTTCAAGCCCCGTCACCCTGGCGAGGAGGCTTCCCGACCAGAGGAGCCACGAAAGGAAGACGAGGACGGAAAGTCTCTTCATCAGCAGGCCACCTTTACGTTTTTCTGACGCCGGGCAAGGTTGCTGGTCAGGTTTGAGCCCTCTTTCTTAGCTAACCATCACGGATGCGCCCTCGCAAACCTAAAAGCAGACGAAGCGTTGGGCCCGGCGCAGGAGGTGTTCGGGCCCCAGGCCGGAGAGGCTCGTGAGCCGGGATTCCCTGCGGGCGGAGATGATGCGTCTGGCGAGCGTAGGACCTATGCCCGGCACCCGCAAGAGGGCTTCGTAGGGGGCCTTGTTCACGTTCACCGGGAAGAACTCCGGATGCCTCTCGGCCCAGGCGGTCTTGGGGTCCACGTGGAGGGGCAGGAACCCCTTTTCCAGGGGGATCTCCTCGGCGCGGAAGCCGTACTTCCGCAGGAGGAAGTCCACCTGATAGAGCCGATGCTCGCGCGTGCGCAGATCCACCCGCCGGGCGATCTCCTCTCCGGGCAGGTCCTCTCGTCCGCATCCCGGCTGGTAGGCCGAAAAATAGACCCGGTTGAGGCACAGGCGGCGGTAGAGGGCTTCGGTGGTGAGGATGATTTCGCGGTCCCTTTCCCCGGCGGCGCCGACGACCATCTGGGTGGTGTGGGAAAACCCGAAAGAGCCCTTTATCCTCGCCAGGTAACGGGTGAGGGAGACGATCTCCTCGAAGCGCTTGCGGCGCGAAAGGCGCGCGAAGTAGCCCTTCTGCGGGGCCTCGAGGTTGAGGGAGAGGGCGTCGGCCAGGGTGGCGGCCTCTTCCACCGCGGCTTCGCTGGCCCCGGGAATGACCTTGAGGTGCACGTAGCCGCGGAATCCTTCCTTTTCCCTCAGGAAGCGCACCACGCGCAGGAGGAGCTCCATGGTGGTGTCCGGATCCCTGATCACCCCGGAGGAGAGGAAGAGCCCCTGCACGAGTCCCCGGCGCAGATAGGCCATGAAGGCCCGGGCGAGTTCCTCCGGGGAGAGGCTCGTCCGCGGAGGGTCTTGGTCGAGACGCAGGGGGCAATAGGCGCAGTCGTTCACGCAGACGTTGGAGAGCAGGGTGCGAAAAAGGGTCATGCGGCGTCCGCTGGGCAGGACCACGGGATAGACCCAGCGGCCGAAACTGCCGCGGCGGCGTCCGCGGCCAAAGGGGTCCTTGGCGCACGAGCCGGCGAGGTCGAAGCGCGAGTCTTCGGAAAGGATCTGGAGGCGTTCCTCGAGGTCCGGGCGAACGACGATGCCGAAGAGTTTGCGCTGGCGAGGGAGGCGCATACCCGAAGGTTACGCCCTTGCTCTGGATCTTCAACGCCGGGCCGGCGAAAAACCGGCCCGGAGGAAGGTCTTAGGCCACGGGATAGGCCTTTTCGGGACGCTCCTCGACGAGACGCACGTTGGTGGCCCCTTCGTCGAGCTCGACGATCTTGGTGCGGGTGACGATGCGCTCCGGGAGCTGGATGACGCGGTTGCCCCTCCTGATGGTGGTGGGGGCGATGCGGGTCTTGTAGGTGATCTTGACGCCGAAGACCTTGCGCCCGAAGCGCGTGGTGAACACTCCGGGGCCTTCGATCTTGATGTCGAAGGCGTCACCGGGGAAGTAGACGCGCTTGACCCGCAGCCGCGGATAGGTGCGCCCGCCCTTGTATTCGTGCGGGCTCTCGTAGACGAGCCACATCACCTTGCCGCTGCGATAGCGGGCTTCGGTGGGGATGTACTTTTCGGCCTTCTCTTCCTCGGCGAGCAGGCGCTGCAGGTATTCTTCGACGGTCTCTTCCTGGACGAGCTCGTCTTCGTTCCAGGGCTCGTAGGCGATGTCCCACTTGTTCACCGCGGCGATGATGTTGGCGAGCTCCACCGAACGCTCGTTTTCCTTGAGCGCGATCTCGCGCAACTTCTCCACGTGTTCACCCAGCCGGCGTTCGAGCTCGCGCGAATAGGTGAGCGTGACCAGGAAGTCGGCGTATTTCTTGAGTTCGGTGAGCTCGTCGGGTTCGTCCACAAAGAGCATGGCCTTACGCAGCCGGCAGAACTCGCGCCGCAGGGCGTCGAGTTCCTGCTTGATCTCCTCGATGAGCTTGAGGGGCTGGGCCTTTTCGATCTCCTGGATGAGCACGTCGTCCAGCTCGTCGAGTTTCTTCTCGATCTCGGCGGCGGTGGAGGCCCCCCAGGGAGAGTAGTGCTTGTCCCATCCCCGATATTGCGCGATGTAGTTGGCCAGCCTTACGGTGGCCACGTTCTCTTCACGAGCGACCTTGCGGAGCTCTTCTATCCGCGGGCCGAATTTCTTGCGCCAGAAAGGGCTGTAGGTCAAAGTGCAGAGATAGTCCGAGCGTTTCTTCAAATCGGTGAGTTCTTCCGGAGTTTCCACCTTGAGCATTTCGTCCCGAATAATGCAGTTGATGCGCCGAATGTCATCCACATTGTTTACCGGTCCGTAGATCCAAGCCATTTTTCCTCCTCCTTCCCTCTTTTTCATCTTTTTATCATCTTGCTCACCTGAAAGATAGACACGAAAGAGCGCTTTGTCTGGATCAAATTTCAGAAAAAGTGCGCTCGAAGAGACGGCGCAGTTCTTCCGGTGGCACGCCCGAGAGACGGATGACCAATTTTTCCAGCGGGTCAGCCACCTGATAGCCCTGAGGGGTCTCGCGTATCCGGTTGTGGCGCAGGAGGGTCTTGAGGGTCTTCTGCACGGTGGAGGCGGTGAGTCCGGTCTTTTGCAGGAAAGCGGCGCTGTAGGGATCGGACACCGGGCCGTAGATGGCTATGGCCTTGAGCAGTTCGCGGGCCTTCAGGGAGAGGAACGAGTTCAGATCCTCGAAGCGCTTTCTCTCAAGTATCACCAGCTCCTCGAGAAGCTCTCCCCAGATGCGGGGATCGTTGATGATCTTCTTCTTGAGGGAAGCTTCGCGCCAGAGGCGATGGAAAAAGAGGTTCATGGCGTAGGGATGCCCGCCGATGATCTCGAGCAGCTTCCGGACGAGCTCCCTTTTGGGCGCGCGCTTGAGGGTCTCCTTGAAGCAGGTGACCACGAAGTCCTCGGCTTCCTTGAGAGGCAGGGGGTCGCATTCGTAGACCGTGACCATGCGGTAGAAGGCCGCGCGGTCGTCGTTCACCATCTGGAGGAGGAGAGACCTCTCCGAGCCGGCGAAGAGTGCGGAAAAGAAGGACTTTCGCTCCTCGAACACGCGGCGCATGGTCCACTCGATCTCCCCTTTGGGGGAAATGCGTCTTACGTTCTGGAACTCGTCAATCACCAGCCAGAAGGGCCGCTTTTCCTTTTCCGCGAACCTCACCAGGGTGCGCAGGATCTCGCGGAAGAAGGTGTAGGAGTCCTTTTCGCTCACCAGCCGCGGCACGAGCTTCAGGTCGCCGGTGGAGACGTCGAGCCCCAGCTCGAGCTCCGGTCGCAGGGAGAGGACCTTCTTCAGATGGTGCAGGATCTTCTCCTGCGGGGAGATCCGGCCCAGGGCCCGTTCGAAGAGACGAACGAAGTCTTCGAGCTTGAAGACGTCGCTCAGGTCTATGCGCAATATTTCGACCTTCTCGCCGAGGCGCCCTTCGAGCTGGTTGATGAGGGAGGTCTTGCCCATCCGCCGGATGGAGGCCAGGCAGACGAGCTCGGCGGAGAAGACGCCGTTCTCCAGGTAGGAGATCTCCTTTTCTCGGTTGCAGAACGGTTCTCCGTAGCGGATGGGGCGCTGATAGATGAACGGATTTTCCATGCGACCGGAGGGGTTATCCCAAAAGGATAATCCTTGCTTTCATGCCGGGGCGGAGGACCGAAGCCCTCCGCCGCTCTTAGTCCTTGAGACCGAGGACATCGTGCATGTCGTAGACACCCGGCTCCTTGCCCACCACCCAGATGGCGGCCTTGACCGCTCCGCGGGCAAAGGTGTCTCGACTGGAGGCACGATGGGTCAGCTCGATGCGTTCTCCGGTGCCGGCGAAGAGCACCGTGTGTTCACCCACGATCTCCCCGGCGCGGATGGTCTGGATGCCGATCTCCTTCTTCGGGCGTTCGCCGATGATACCTTCGCGGCAGAACCGAAACGTGGATTCGTCCCAGCCCAAGGTCTTGGCGATCACGTTGGCGAGAGCGATGGCCGTGCCGCTGGGGGCGTCCTTCTTCATGCGATGGTGCGCCTCGACGATCTCGATGTCGAAGTCCTCCCCCAGGACCTTGGTGGCCATCTCCACCAGCTTGTAGAGGAGATTTATCCCCAGGCTCATGTTGTAAGCCTGGACCAGCGGGAAGTGCTTGCGGGCCAGTTCGTGGATCTCCTCGAGCTCTTCCTTCTTGAAACCCGTGGTCCCGATGACCATGGCCTTGCCGTGCTTGGCGTTGGTGCGGGCGTGGGCCAAAGAGGCCTCGTGGAAGGTGAAGTCGATGATCACGTCGCCTTTGTCAATGACCTTCTCCAGGCTGTCTTCGATGACGATCCCCATCTTCGGGAGACCGACCACTTCGCCCACGTCTTTCCCCACGGCGGGGCTGTCCGGACGCTCGAAAGCACCGGCCAGTTCGATCCCGTCGGTCTTGACGATGTTGTGGATGATGCGGCTGCCCATTCTTCCCGCGGCACCGGCAACGATGGCTTTTACCATGGCCTCATTCCTCCTTGTGGTGATGGATAGGAGACCTGCTTGTAGCCCTCTGGAACGGAGAAAAAGCTCTTGGGAAGGGACTTCTTCTCTACCTTGGTGACCTCCTGACGAAACTCGCCGTCGTAGGAGACCTCCTTCAGCGGATAACCCAGCTCCTGAAACTCTTTCATCTCCATCACGGAGACCGCTTGTTCGGGTTGCTTCCACTCTTCAGGGAGCGAGGCTTCGGTCATCTGGGAGAGCTTCCGGAGATCACAGCTCCGGTTGAGGTCTTTGGCAAGCTTGGGCGAGACCCAGATCTCGCTCACCGGGCGGCCGTTTTCGTACACCACGACCTGTTCGGCGTCGTAGCCCGCGATGCGGGCCTTCTTTCCCGTCTTCTTGTAAGTGTGCTTTACCGGCTTTTCCTCGGGAGCCGGGGCCTGGTCTCCCCCGAAGAGCTTGCCGAACTTCTTGCCCATGGCTCCCAGGGCCTGTTGCATCTTCTTCATCTGTTCCTGCATGGCCTTCATGCGTTCGCGGTTCTCCTCCGCCGAGGAGGCGTAGTAGATCTTCTTTTCCGGGATCACGGTGTAGGTCATCTGCTTGTCGGTGTCGATGATGGTGTAGGCTTCCTCCGTGCCGATGCGGAAGAGGCCGCCCTCGCAGGCCCAGAGGAAGCGCTTGCCATCTTCGTTTTTCGCCTCGATCACCATGCCCGCAAGGAGCGGAGAAGCCGCAAACACCAGGGCCAGGACGAGTATCACGCCCAAAGAGAGTCTTTTCATCGGAAGTCTCCTTTTACACCAGCTTGTACTCAGCGAGTACGGACTTGAGTTTCTCCACGTTCTCCTCGCTCATCGGGGAAAGCGGGAGCCTCACCTCGGGAGAGGCGATCTTCCCCATGAGCCAGAGGGCCGTCTTGGCCGGAACGGGGTTGGTCTCGATGAACATGGCCTTGAACAGGGGATAGAGCTTGTAGTGGAGCTTGCGCCCCTTGTCCCAGTTGCCCTTGAGGCAGGCGTTCATCATGTCCGCCATCTCCTTGGGCATGACGTTTGAGGCCACGGAGATGACGCCCACGCCTCCCAGGGCCATGGTGGGATAGGCGGTGAAGTCGTCGCCGGAGAAGAGGAGGAACCGGTTGCTGCACTGCCTGATGATCTCCGTCACCTGGCGCATGTTGCCCGTGGCTTCCTTGATGCCCACGATGTTCTTGATCTTCGAGAGCCGCGCCACGGTCTCCGGCGCCAGGGAGACGCTCGTGCGGCCGGGCACGTTGTAGAGGATGATGGGGACCTTCTTCACCGCTTCGGCCACGGCCTTGTAGTGCTGATAGAGGCCCTCCTGGGTGGGCTTGTTGTAGTAAGGGGTGACCATGAGGACCGCGTCCACCCCGATGTCTGCGGCGAGCTTGGTGAGCTCGATGGACTGCGCGGTGTTGTTCGTTCCCGTGCCGGCGATGACCGGGACCTTTCCGTTGGCGATCTCCACCGTGAGCTCGTAGAGGCGCTTCTTCTCGTCGAGGGAAAGGGTGGCTGATTCACCGGTGGTCCCCACGGTGAGCAACCCGTGGGTGCCGCGCTTGATCTGCCATTCCACCAGCTCGCGATAGGACTCCTCGTCGAGCTTTCCGTCCTTGAAAGGAGTAACCAAAGCAACAATAGCCCCTTGCAGGGCTTTTTTGTTTTTGGTGCTCTTGGTCTTTTTGCGGGCACATTTAGCGGCCATTAGTCTTCCTCCTTGCGTGTTTTATTCCAGAGCCTCCCTAGAGAGCCGTGCGCGATATACGAAGCGAGCCTCTCCCTCCAGGAAGACTTCTTCGGGACTCTCTCCAAAGGAGATCTCCAGGGCCTCTCCCCCGGAGGTGATCACCCGCACCGGGGTTTCCACCAGGCCCTTTTCCGCGGCTATCAAAGCCGCTGCCGTGGCGCCCGTGCCGCAGGCGAGGGTCTCGTCCTCCACGCCCCTCTCGTAGGTCCTCACGCGGATCTCTCGCGGCCCCGTGACCTCGACGAAGTTGACGTTCGTGCCGCGCGGGGCAAAGGCGTCGTGAAACCTGATGAGCCGCCCCCATTCCTTCACCGGCACGTGGGGCAGGTTCTCCACGAAGTAGACCACGTGGGGCACGCCGGTGTTGACGAAGGAGACCTTGATCTCTTTGTCCGGCAACTGAAGCGGGATGTCCAGACGCAGGTCCTGCGGCGGAGAGAGCTTGATCCTTACGCGCTTGCCGCGGACCTCCGCCCAGATGGGACCGGCGAGGGTTTCGAAGACCAGGGGACTGGTGGCCAGCCCCTCTTCCACGGCGAAACGGGCGGCGCATCGTCCTCCGTTGCCGCACATCTCCGCCTCGCTTCCGTCGGCGTTGTAGAAGCGCCAGGAGAAAGCGGCGTTTCCGTGCGGAGGCTCGATGAGGATCAGGCCGTCGGCCCCCACGGAGAGGGCGCGACGGCAGAGTTTCTTGGCCAGCCAGGGTCCTTCTTCCGCAGAGACCACCTGCGTGAAGTTGTTGATGAGGATGAAGTCGTTACCCGAGGCGCTCATCTTGGTGAAGGGAAGTCCTTCGTAGGCCTCGGTGTGCGTATCCATGCCCTCTTTAATAGCAAATTTGTTGCTCGTGTCTAGCGAAGAAAATCCGGAATACGTTCCCCCGCTATCAACCGAGCGTAATTTTCACGTTTTCGCACCACATAAAATTCGTCTCCGTGCACCAGCACCTCCGGAGGCCGCGGGCGAGAATTGTAATTGGAGGACATGACAAATCCGTAAGCCCCGGCGCTCATCACCGCGAGGAGCTCTCCGGGTTTGGGGAGCGGGAGCCGCCTTTCCTGCGCCAGGAAGTCTCCGGTCTCGCAGATCGGGCCCACCACGTCCACCACCTCTTCGGGTCTCTCCTTCTGGATGACGGGGACGATCTCGTGATAGGCCTGATAGAAGGCCGGACGCAGGAGGTCGTTCATGCCCGCGTCCACGATGAGGAACTTCTTGGTCGGGGTTTCCTTGTAGTAGAGGACCTTGGTCACCAGTATCCCGGCGTTTCCCACCAGCACGCGGCCGGGTTCGAGGACGAGCGTTATCTCGAGGTCTCCCAGCTCCTTGATGAGTGCGGAAGCGTAATCCTTAGGCGGCGGAGGGGCCTCGTCGCCGTAGACGATGCCCAGCCCACCGCCCAGGTCGAGATACCGGACGCGGATGTTTTCCTTCTCCAGACGGCGGATGAAGTCCTTGATGCGGCGCAGGGCCTCGACAAAGGGCGAGATCTGCGTGAGCTGGGAGCCGATGTGGCAATCCACACCCACTATCTCGAGATGCGGGTCTTCCTGGGCCAGGCGGTAAGCCTCAAGGGCGGTCTCCACGTCCAGTCCGAACTTGTTCTTCTTGAGGCCGGTGGAGATGTAGGGATGGGTCTTCGGGTCCACGTCCGGGTTCACGCGGATGGCAATGGGCGCCTTCGTGCCCAGACGCTTGGCCACCCGGGAAAGGAGCTTCATCTCCCCGAGGCTTTCCACGTTGAACATGAGGATGCCGGCCCGCAGGGCCTCTCTCATCTCGCGCGCGGTCTTGCCCACGCCGGAGAAGACGATCTTCTGCGGCGGGATGCCGGCCTTGAGCGCCCGGTAGAGCTCGCCGCCGGAGACGATGTCCGCACCGGCCCCTTCCTTTGCCAGGAGCCGGAGGACGGCGAGGTTGGAGTTGGCCTTGACCGAATAGCACACGAGATGCGGGATGGAGGCAAAGGCCTGATCAAAGACTTGGAAATGGCGCTTCAAGGTGGCGGCGGAGTAGAGGTAAAAGGGGGTTCCCACCCGGCGGGCGATCTTTCTTACCGGAACTTCCTCGGCGTAGAGTTCTCCGTTTCGGAACTGGAAGTGGTGCATCAGTCTTCCTCCTTGGGCAAGATTTCTACCGAGACCCTTTCTGAGGGTGCGCTTTCGTTGTGGCGTGGGGATCGGTCAACAGCCGTGACCCAGTAGTAATAGAGCCCCGGTCCGGGGATCTTCGTGTCGAGGAACTTGGGTTCCGGAATGGGGGTGGAGGTCAGGCGCTCGGCGGGTTTGCCGGGCACCTTGCGATAGACGTGGTAACCCCAGAGGTCCTGTTCGCCGTTGCGCCTCCATCTCAGAAGGACTCCACCTTCCACGGGTACGGCCACGAGCCCTTCGGGCGGACGCGGCGGAGTTACGTCGTGGGGAGTAGCGCAGGCCTCGGGGCTCTTCGGCCCCTCGATGAGGCTTCCGAAGTACTCGTAGACCCCGGCCACGCGATAGCAGTAGGTGACCTCGTTCACCACGTCCCGGTCGGTGTAGTTCGTGGTCGAGACCAGCTCGGGGAGCGGCGAGAGCGGTCGGTCCTGGAAGCGACGATAGATCCGGTAGCGGAGCCGATCTTCCTCGACGAGCTCTGTTCCGTCGAGAAAGAGCCGCACCGGTGTCCAGCGCAGGGACACGAGGGTGTCTCCGGCGGAGGCCTCGAGTTTTTTGGGGGCCTTCGGCGGGCTGTGCCAGGCAAAGGTGGGAGAGACCGCCGGATCGCTCACGCACCGCCAGCCCCGAACCGCGCGGATGACGTAGCGATACCTGAGCCCCGAACGCAGGGAGCGGTCGTGATACACGAGCTCCTTCAAGCGCTCGAACTCTTCCTTGCTCAGGGAGACCCAGATCTTCCGGCGGAACCTGGTCTTGGGGCCCTCGATGGTCTCCCCGTAGCGGATGATCTCAAAGCCCTTCAGTCCGTCGAGAGGGCGTCCGTCCACCTTGCGGCGCGGAATCTTGAAGGAGAGTTCGGCCCCCCAGAAGTGCAGGGTCACGCGCACTTTCCGGGGCGGCACCGGGCGGACTTCCGGGGGAGGCTTGGGAGCGGTCTTCTTTCCACAGGAAAAGAGCATCGTGGCGATCAGGATCAAGCTCAACCAGAGAACACGTTGCCTCACGATCTCCCGCCTGAACAAGGGGATTTCCGGGAACGTAACTTAGAGACCTCACGAAGTAAAGCTCCCCGTTTGGTCGAAGAAGATCTGCTTACCCTTGAGGAGGAAGGTGCCGGCTCCCAAGGGCTTGGTCACGGTGAAGGTGTGGCGGCTGATCCCCACGGTGACCCCGATGAAGACGCGATTGAGGGCCGTGATGCGGCATCTTTCGAGCTCCCGGAGGGCGGAGAGGATCTCTTCCCGTTCCTTTACGAGGCGCTTTTCCTCCTCGAGCAGGGTGCGCACCCGCTCCTTCGTCCCCTCCAGGATGCGCAGCTTGTGCGGAGGGAGCCTTCCGGCGCGCAGGAGTTCGAGCCCCTTCTTCAGCGAGAGCACGAGGGGGCGCTTTTCCTGGCGCACGAGAACGAGCTTTTCCGCCACTTCCTCGAGCTTTTGCATCTTGTCCGCGTCGTATCCCGCGCGGACCAGAGTCTTCACCTGCCCGCCGCTTCCCAGGACCCGCGCGGTCACGTTTCCCCGGACGAAATATTCACCGCCGATGATGGCGCCCACGCCCTGGGTGACCATGAGGTTCCCGCCCACGGTGGCCCTCGCCTGGAGGAGGTATTCGTTTACCTCGAGGTCCTCGGCGATTTCGAGACGGGCGTACTCCACCTCGCCCAAAGAGGCCCGCTTGTGGCCCTTTATGCGGAGGTTCCGCCCGTGGATGAGCCCCTGGATGACCAGATCCCCCACGACCTCGATCTCCACCTCGTCTTCCACCGAGCCCTGGATCTCGAGATCCCCCTCGATGCGGAGCTTGAAACCCCTCTTCACCTGTCCGGTGATGGTGAGCTTGCGACCCTTGAAATGGATGTTTCCCACGTCCCAGTTGACGTCTCCCTCGAGGGTGAACTCCGGCAGGACCTCGAGCCTTCCGTCCTCGAAGCGCACTACTCCCGCGGTCTCGGCGAGGATGCGGCCGGTCTTCTCCTCGAAGACGACGTTTTGTCCCAGCTTGAGCGGGGTGTCACGCCCCTTGGGGGCCGGTATCCTCTGCCCGAACACGTCGCGTCCGGTCTTTCCCGGGGTGGGAGGGATCTTCCGCGCGATGACTTCCCCCGGGGAGACGCAGACCAGATAGTTCATCTCCCGGTAATCCAGGCGTTTTCCCTTCTTCCGCGGGCCGTGCTCGAGGTCCACGAAGAATTCGACGCGGCCGTCACGCCCCGGGCTCGGCGGTTTCCCTCGGGCCAGGAGCCAGCTGGTCCCGTCCTCCTGTGGGGGATCGAGGATTCCGTAGACGATGCCCTCTTCCTTGAGGATCTCCTTCAGTTGGCGCAGATCGTCCGGGGAGAGCTCCTCGCCGGGGAGCTGAGGCACGAGATAGACCTTCAACCCGTCGGGAGAGACGACGAGTTTGAAGCGGCCCTGAAGAACCGGCAAACCCCTTTTGAGTTTCGGAGAAATGGCCCCCATCTAAAACCTTTTTCGGCCTTTTGGGGGCCATTCCTCAGAGGGCTACGCCGCGGCCTTTTCCGCCAGCTTTCGTTTGAGCTCTTCGCCCTTGCTGCGATAGGCTTCCAGACGGTTGAGGGCGTTGACCAGGGCCTTGATGCCCGAGGCCACGATGTCGTCGTCCTTGCCCAGGCCCGCGGAGCGGTGTCCGTGCCGGTCCTCGATCACGATGCCGCACACCCCGAGGGATTCGGTCCCCTTGCCCACGGCGTCGATGTGGAAATGGACCAGGCGCAGGTCCTTGTCGCCCTCTGGTTGACGGTCCTCGGAGCCCAGGAAGCGGTAACCCAGGGCCATGGCCACGGCCTTGAAAGCGGCGTCTATGGAGCCCACGCCCACGGTGACCGCCCGATGGGCGCCGGTGGCCTTGTCGAGGACCTCGACCTGGGCCAGGGGCTTCAAGGGGGCCCCGTAGAGGCTCGAAACATAGGCCGAGCTTACGCGGTAGCGGTATTCGTCCTCCAGGAACTCGTCGAGCAGCACCCCTTCGAGGTACTCGTCGTGCACCGTGCGCAGCACGTCTTTTATCTCCTGACGGAAGCGTTCGAACACCCGCGAGAGGTCTTCTTCGGAGAGCTTCCAGCCGCGGCTCTCGAGCTTGAAGCGCACGGCGTGCCGCCCGGAGTGTTTGCCGAGCACGATGGCGCTTCCGGTCCAGCCCACTTCCTTGGGGTCCATGATCTCGTAGGTGCCCCGGTGCATGATAACGCCGTGCTGATGGATGCCGGACTCGTGCGCAAAGGCGTTGGCACCGACGATGGCCTTGTTGGCCTGGACCGTCATGCCCGTGAGCCTTGAGACGAGCTGGCTCGTGGGCACGATCTGGCGCGTGTCAACGCGCGTCTCGAGGGGTTTCCCCAGGACGCGCTCGAAATAGTCGCGCCTGGTCTTGAGGGCCATGACGATCTCTTCCAGGGCCGCGTTCCCCGCCCTTTCACCGATGCCGTTGATCGTGCACTCCACCTGTCGGGCTCCGGCCAGGAGGGCCGAAAGGGAGTTGGCCACCGCCAGGCCGAGATCGTTGTGGCAGTGCACGCTGAAGATGACCTCTCCGCTTTCCAGGCGGTCGTAGAGGCCGGCCTCCTTGAGGGCCTCTACCAGATGGCGGATGAGCTCGTAGTATTCCTGCGGAACCGTGTAGCCCACGGTGTCCGGGATGTTCACCGCCGTGGCCCCGGCTCGCACGACCTCCACTACCACCTGCGCGAGATAGTCCCAATCGCTGCGCGTGGCGTCTTCGGCGGAAAACTCGACCGAGGGCGTGTACTTCTTGGCGTACTTCACCGCCTCCACGGCGAGCTTGAGCACTTCCTCCCGGCTCTTGCGCAACTTGTACTTGAGATGGATGTCCGAGGTGGCGATGAAGGTGTGGATGCGCGGAGAAGCGGCCTTCTTGATGGCCTCCCAGGCCACGTCTATGTCCTTCTGGTTGGCCCGGGCCAGGGCCGCGACCTGGACGTCTTTCACGGTTTCGGCAATGGCCTTGACCCCTTCGAAGTCTCCGGGGGAGGACACGGGAAACCCGGCCTCGATCACGTCCACCCGAAGCCTCTCAAGGGCCCGGGCGATCTCTTTCTTTTCCTCTACCGTGAGCGAGACGCCGGGTGATTGTTCGCCGTCCCGTAAGGTGGTGTCGAAAATATAAACGCGTGAAGTCATGCTGACCTCCTTGTCGTAAGTGCTCTATAAGCTGAATCTTCGAAAAAGGGAAGAACCTAAAGCTCTGAAGAGACCGGAACCCTCTGCCCCCGCCACGCGCGGAGGCCGAGAAGCAACGGTCCGGAGAGGGCGTAGAGGCCGAAGAGCACGAAGAGGGTGAGAGGCGGCTCGGCCGCCACCACGGTGAGGATGAGCACGAACCCCACCAGGGAGTAGAAGGGGTGCTTCTCGGCGAAGTGGATCTTCTTGAAGGAAAAGTAGGGGATGCCGCTCACCATGAGATAGGAGACGCAATACACGAGCACGAGGATGGTCACGTGCTTGACCGGCGGTTCCAGCCCGAGCCAGCGGGTGAAGAGGACCATGGAGGCCATGACCCCGGCGGCAGCAGGGCTGGGCAGACCGGAGAAATAGGTGCGGTCGGAAAAGCTCTGGATGTTGAAGCGGGCCAGGCGCAGGGCCGTGGTGGCCACGTAGATGAAAGCCGCCAGCCAACCGTAGCGGCCGTAAGGCTTGAGGGCGTATGTGAAGACCAGGATGGCCGGAGCCACGCCGAAGGAGACCAGATCGCACAGGGAATCGTATTCCACGCCGAAGCGGCTGGTGGTTCCGGTGAGCCGGGCCACGCGCCCGTCGAGGATGTCGAAGATCATGGCCATGAGGATGGCCACCGCCGCGCGCAGGGGGTCGCCGTTGATGGCCGCGATGAGGGCGAAGAAACCGCAGAAGAGGTTTCCCGTGGTGAGAATGCTCGGGAGGATGGTCATTCCTTTGGGGGCCTTGGATTTGGGCCCGGAGCGTGTCTTAGCCATTTTTCTTCCAGGGCAAGAGGGCCAGGGGACATTCTCCTGCGCGCACCCGATGTCCCATGTTTACCAGGAGCCGGACGTTTTCTGCGGGCACGAGCACTTCCACGCGGGAACCGAAACGGATCATGCCCAGACGCTCGCAGGCGAGGACTTCGTCTCCCTTGCGCACGAAGGGCACGGTCCGCCGCGCGATGAGACCCGCTATCTGCACCACGAGGATGGGCACGCCGTCCAGGCGTTCGATCAGATAGTAGCGCTTTTCGTTTTCCCGATAGGCTTCGTCCTTGTTGGCGGGAAGGAACTTCCCCGGCTCGTGGACGATGTCCAGGACGCGCCCGGTCACCGGGGAACGGTTCACGTGTACGTCAAAGAGGCTCATGAAGATGCCGATGCGATAGACCTCGGTCTCGAGGAAGCGGTCTTCTTTTTCGCGCCGGATGGTGACGATCCGGCCGTCTGCCGGGGCGAGGATGAGCTCCCGATCAAACGGGGGATAACGATCCGGGTCGCGGAAGAAAAAGGCCATGGCCGCCGAGAGCCCCAGACCGGCGTAGAGCAGGGGCTTCTTTTTGGTCAGATGACCGATTACCGCGCCCAGGGTTCCCGGGCCGAGGACGTAGGGCAAGCCTTCCTTGACGATCATAACCTTCTTTGTATCCGAAAGCCGCTTCTCCGGCAAGGATCAAACGAGAAGATCCCGCAGGCTCTCTACCTCTTCGGCCTTTTGGCGAAATATTTTGAAGAGCTCCCGGAGACGTTCCAGATGGCGGCGGGCTTCCTCCGGATTGCGCGAGGTCTCCAGGGCAAAGGCTTCCTCCCGCATCGCCTCCAGATGCACGGTTCCCGCTGCGCCCTTCAGGCTGTGGGCCTGTTCGCAGGCCTTGAGGAGGTCTCCGCGGTGCAAGGCCTCTTCGATCTCGGTGAGGATCTGGGGCACGGTCTCGAGGAAGATGGCGAGCAGCTCCTCTCCCGTTTCCAGATCCCCGTCTATCTCTCGCAGAAACCCGGTAAGGTCCCACTTGAGGACATCCATGATCTACTCCTTTTCCGGTTCCGGCAGGAAGGGCTGGATCTCCCCTCCTCCCAGGACCGCATCCTCTTCGTAAAAGACCGCAAATTGCCCGGGGGTGATGGCGGGCTGGGGCTTGTCGAAGATCACCTCCACCCCGTGGTCGGTGCGCCGCACGGTGGCCGGGGCCTCGCGATGGCGATACCGCAAGCGTACCAGGCACCTCTCCGGGAGCCCCTTGGCCGGACAGACAAGGTGAACGTCCTTGAGCCGGAGCGTCTGGCGGAGGAGATACTTCTTCGGGCCGATGATCACCCGGTTCCTCTGCGGATCCAGGGCCACGACGTAGTAGGGCTTGCCCAGCCTGATCCCCAGGCCCCGCCTCTGCCCGATGGTATAGGCGAAAAGCCCCCGGTGCCCCCCCACCACGCGGCCGGAGACCGTGACGATCTCTCCCGGGGCGAAGTCCTCGTCGGCAAACATCTGGCGATAGTCCCCGTGGATGAAACAAACTTCCTGGCTCTCCGGAGCGGTGAGCTCAAAGAGCCCCAGCTTCACGGATTCGCGGATGACTTCCTGCTTGCGCCAGGTGCCCAGGGGGAACACGGTGCGCGCGAGCTTCTCCTGGTCGAGCAGGGCCAGGAAGTAGGATTGGTCCTTGTCCGGATCAACTCCCTTCTTCAGGAGATAGCAGCCCACATCCGGGTCGTGGGAGAGCCTTACGTAGTGGCCGGTGGCCAGCTTCTCGGCCCCCAGCGCAAGCGCCTTTTCGAGGAGCAGGCCGAACTTGATCTCGCGGTTGCACACGATGCAGGGATTGGGTGTCCGGGCCTCTCGATAGGCCTGTTTGAAGTAGGAGATGACGCGCGCGGAGAAGGCCTCTCTCAGGTCTACGACGTGGAGGGGAATGGAGAGCTTCTGGCAGATGCGGTTTACGCGTTCTATTTCGCGTTCGGGATCCCGTTGCGCCAGCACGGCAAAGAGCCCGAAGACTTCGTGCTCCTGCCGCAGGAGATGAGCGGCAAAGGCACTATCCGCACCTCCGCTCAGGGCTACGGCGATCATCTAACCCAATTCGGCCACCTGCTTTCCGAAACGCACTTCCATGGCTCTGACGATGCAGGTGGTCACACACAGCTCGCATCCCGAACAGCGGTCGGGATCGAACTCTACTTCCAAGGTCTCGCGGTTGACGTGCAGGGCCCCGGTGGGACAGACTGCAGTGCAGAACCCGCAATGGATGCACTTTTCCTGGTTGCGCTGGATCTCCTGACCGATGGTCTTCACTTCCACGCCGAGCTCGCGCAGATAGGCCAGCCCCTTGTTGAAGTTCTTGGGATGCCCGGCCAGCTCGATGATCATCAGCCCTTCTTTGCCCGGGAGGATGGTGGCTTTGAGGATGTTGAAGGAAAGATCGAAGTCTTTGACCAGACGATAAACTATGGGTTGATCGACGATCTCGGCAGGGAAACGCAGGACCAAGATACGCTTGTACATTTTTCTCCTCCTATCCGATGGCCCGACGATAGGCCTCTATGTCCAGGTCCGGATCAAGCGTCCGGGCGCTCTCAAAGAAGCGCTCGGCCTCTTCGTGCAGTCCCAGGGCCGCCAAACAGGCCCCCACGTTGGCGTAATCTACCGCTCCTTCGGGATTGAGCTCAAGGGCCCGGAGATAGGCCTCCAGGGCCTCGGGGATGCGGCGCTGTTTGAAGCGAGCCGTGCCCAGGATGTTGTAGAGCTCCGCAAATTCCGCCAGGGCTAATCCCTTTTCGGCCACTTCCTCGGCTTTGGGAAAATTCCCGCGCCGCAGTTCCACGTGAGCCAGATGACAATAGATGGCGGGAAGGTCCTCCTGCGGCGGATTGAGCTTCAGGGCCTTGCGAAAGGCCTCTTCCGCCGCCGCGAGATCGCCTTCCTCGGCCAGGAGCTGGCCCAGATAGGAGGCTACGTAGTAGCGGTCTATCTCGCGGTCTATGGTCTTTAAGATTTCGAGCGCCTTGTCGCGCGGGAGATAGAGGGCCACGGTGCGCACCAGTTGATAGAGCGGGGAGATGAAGAGACGCTCGCGGAAGTGGAACCCGGGGATCACCACGTACACCGCGGGGATCTCGAGCTCCGGCACCATCAGGTCGGTGAGGAAGATCCGGTAGCCCCTCTCGGCGAGGGCTTCACCCAGGCGGATCAGTTCCTCGGCGTGATCCGGGGCCGAAAGGTCGGGCAGGGCGGAAAGCGGGATCTGCCCGTCTTCCTTGAGGATCACCTCGGCCTCCTCCAGGGTGGCGAACTTGGGAAGCCCGCTTTCCAGATACTTTCCCTCGGTGTCGAAGTCTCCGGCAAGTTGGGCCACTTCGGTGAGGGCGCGCACGAGCGCCCTTTCCGGGTGGGTGGCGGTGCCTGCGGTGTAGACGATCTCCGACCGATGGGGGAAGGTGCTCGGGTCGTAGGCCAGGGCCGCAATGGTGGGCACGGGCATGTCGAAGGTGAAGTCCCGCAGGTAGAGCTTGACCCCCAGGTTCTCGAAACACCGCAGGAGAGAGGCGGTTTCCTCGCTGATCCGGTCGGGTATCACCGCCTTGAAGGGGCCCTCGTGCCAGGTGCTGAGGGCCGAGGTGTGGCGTTCGATGAGCTCGCAGATGGCCTGCACCGAGGCTTCGGCGTAGGTGTTGCCCGCCGCCGAGCCGTTGAATTCGTAGAGCAGCCAGAACCAGAAGAACGGGATCTTCACCTCCTGTTTCGACGGCAACTCGAGGGCCGTGGCCAGGTGAAAGGGGATGTGCGGCAGGAGGCGCGAGGCAAGCTCCCGCGCTTCGCGGTCGTCCTCGGGGTCCGTCACCGAGGAGAGAAGTATCTCCGGAGAAACGGCGTTTTCGGTCTCCGCCAGGGTGCCCAGGGCGAACTTTCCGCTCTTCACCGTCTTGAAGAGGCTGTATCTTTCGACGAGCTCCATCAGGGCGCTGGCCCGGGCCAGGGTGTCCGTGGCGCCCTTGCCCATCTGCTTCATGCGCCCGGTGACGGAAAGCCCCTCGGTGCCGTAGACGCTTATGTAGACCGGGATCCCCAGGCGCCCTTTGTCTATGCGTTTGAGTTCCTGAAAGACCCCTTTGGCGGACGTGCGCAAGCGCTCTTCCACCCAAGCAATGGTTTCTTCCGGTAAGAGGTGTTTATCGGCGATTTTTTTGGGAGAAGGAGACAAAAACTTTTTCACAAGCATGATCCGCCCTCCTTTCGCCCCACCATACCAAATTTTGGCCCGGATGGAAGACGAGCCTCAGAGATCCCGGGCTTCGGCCTTGTACCAGGCAACGAAGCGGCGGATCCCTTCCTCGATGGGGACTTGGGGGTTGTATCCCAGCATTTTCTTGGCCTTGGTGATGTCGGCGTAGGTGATGGGCACGTCTCCGGGCTGGAAGGGAAGGAACTTGATGCGGGCCTTCTTGCCCAGGTTCTCCTCGATGAGCCGAATGAGGGTCAGGAGGTCCGTCACCTGAGACTCACCCAGGTTGAAGATCTCGAAGTCGAAGTCCTTGTCAATGGCCGCGAGCACTCCCTGGATGATGTCGTCAATGTAGGTGTAGTCCCGCTTGGAGGAACCGTCTCCGAAGACGGGGATCTCCTCTCCGCGATCTATGAGGCGGGTGAACTTGTGGATGGCCATCTCCGGGCGCTGTCTGGGGCCGTAAACGGTGAAGAACCTCAGGCAGATCACCTTCAGCCCGAAGAGATGATGAAAGGCGTGGCACATGAGCTCGTTGGCCCTCTTGGTGGCGGCGTAAGGGGAGGCCGGACGGTCGGAGCAGTCTTCCTCGGAGAAGGGCACCTTGTTGGAGTAGCCGTAAACCGAGGAGGAACTCCCGTAGACGAACTTGGGCACGTCGAACCGGCGGGAGAGCTCGAGGAGGTTGGTGGTGCCGAGGCCGTTCACTTCCTCGTAGAGGATGGGGTCTTCCACCGAGGGCCGCACTCCGGCCCGGGCCGCCAGATGGACGATGGTCTTGATCGGATAGCGCTTGAAGACCCTTTCCAGGAAGGGAAAATCGCGGATGTCGCCCTGCTCCAGATGGAACCGGGGGTTCTTGAGGGCCTGGGCGATGTTTCGCCACTTGAGCTTGGGGGAGTAGTAATCGTTGAAATCGTCTACGACGACTACTTCTTCCTCGCGCTCAAGCAAACGATCTACGAGGTGCGAGCCGATGAAGCCCGCACCGCCTGTAACGAGAATGGCATCCTGCATTTCTACTCCACGGTCACGCTCTTGGCCAAGTTTCGAGGCTGGTCCACGTCGCAGCCGCGTATAACTGCTACTTCATAGGCCAGAAGTTGCAAGGGGACGGTGTAGACGATGGGCGAGACTTCCCATTCGCATTCCGGCAGGAAGATGCTCTCGGTGGCCATGCGGGCGAGGGTTTCGTCTCCCTTTGTCCCGAAGGCGATGACCTGGCCCCGGCGGGAGCGGACTTCTTCGATGTTGCTGAGCATCTTCTCGTAGACGTGGTGGTTCTGCGGCGCGAGCACCACCACCGGCATCTCTTCGTCAATGAGGGCGATGGGGCCGTGTTTCATCTCTCCGGCGGCGTATCCCTCCGCGTGGATGTAGGAGATCTCCTTGAGCTTCAGGGCGCCTTCGAGGGCGATGGGAAAGAGGATGTTTCGCCCGAGATAAAGAAAATTGCTCTTCTTGTGGTATTTGTAGGCGAGCTCCTTGAGCGGCGGATGGGTCTCTTCGATGACTTCTTCGATCATGCGGGGCACCTTGAGCAGGGCTTGAGCGATGCGTTTGCCCTCTTCCGCGGAGAGCACCCCTCTGGCGCGTCCGAAGTAGATGGTGAGAAGAAGGAGGGCCGTGAGCTGGCTGGTGAAGGCCTTGGTGGAGGCCACGCCGATCTCCGGCCCGGCGTGCGTGTAAAGGGTGCCGTCTGATTCCCGCGTGATGGTGCTTCCGAGGACGTTGCAGATGGCGATGGCCTTGGCCCCCACTTCCCGGGCGCGTCTCAGGCTGGCCAGGGTGTCTGCGGTTTCTCCGGACTGGGAGATCGGGATGACCAGCGAGTCCTGGCTCAGGATGAAGTCCCGATAGCGGAATTCCGAACCCAGATCCACTTCAACCGGGATCTTGGCCCAGCGTTCGAAGAGGTACTTGCCGATGAGCCCGGCGTGGTAGGAGGTGCCGCAGGCCAGGATGCAGATCTTGTCGAGTTTCTGGATCTCTTCGGGGGAGAGCCCGATTTCCGGTACTTCTACCTCGCCGCTTTCGGGATCGAGCCTTCCGCGAAAGGTGTTGAGGATGGCCTGGGGCTGTTCGTAGATCTCCTTGAGCATGAAGTGCCGAAAGCCGGCCTTTTCCGCCATGGCGGCGTCCCACTGGATGATCACGGGCTCGCGCTTGATCTCCTGCCCGTCGCTGATCCTGAGGAGCCGACATTCGTCTTTGGTGAGGACGGCCATCTCTCCGTCCTCGAGGAAGAGGACCCGCTTGGTCCAGGGGAGCACCGCGGGGATGTCCGAGGCGATAAAGTTTTCCCCTTCCCCCAGACCGATGACCAGCGGGCTCTGGTTCCGCGCGGCGACCAAGGTGTCCGGGGCGCCGCTCCAGAGGACCCCCATGGCGTAGGCCCCCTCCACGCGATGGAGGGCGCGGCGGACCGCCTCCGCCAGATCCTGCGTTTCCCTGAGAGCTTCTTCGATGAGATGGGGAAGGACTTCGGTGTCGGTCTGCGAGAGGAAGCGATGCCCGCGCGCTTCGAGTTCCGAGCGCAACTGGTGATAGTTCTCGATGATCCCGTTGTGCACCACCACCAGTTGCTGGGTGCAGTCCCCGTGAGGATGGGCGTTTCCTTCCGAGGGCTCCCCGTGGGTGGCCCAGCGCGTGTGTCCGAGGCCTATGCCGCGGGGATTCTTGCCGTATTCAGCCAGCTTCTCCTGCAGATTGACCAGCTTGCCCAGGGCCCGAATGACCTCGATGCGTCCTTCGTCGAGCACCGCCACACCGGCCGAGTCGTAGCCCCGGTATTCGAGCCTCCTTAGCCCTTCCAGGAGGACGGGAATGACGGGCCTTGGTCCGACATATCCGATGATGCCACACATTAGCGAGCTCCTTCCCCGAAGATGATGATTTTGACCGTCTTGAAGATGATGTACAGGTCAAACATAGCAGACATGTACTTAATGTAGTAGAGGTCGTACTTCAGTTTTTCCAAAGCATCTTCTTCTGAAGCTCCATACGGGTAACATATTTGCGCCCATCCCGTAATTCCCGGTTGCACCGTATGACGCTGGTCATAGAAAGGAATTTTCTGACGAAGCATTTCGACAAAGTAGGGACGCTCCGGTCGCGGACCGACGAAGGACATGTCTCCTTTGAGCACGTTCCACATCTGGGGAATCTCATCTATGCGTAGCTTACGAATGACTCTTCCGACACGGGTGACCCGCGGGTCGTTTTTCCCCGCCCATTTAGGCGCGTCTTTTTCGGCATCCGTGCGCATGGAACGAAACTTATAGAGTTTGAAGACCTTGCCGTCTTTTCCCACCCGTTCCTGCACAAAGAGCACCGGTCCGGGAGAATCGAGTTTGATGAGGATGGCCACGAGGATGATCAGCGGCGAAGAAAGGGCCAATCCTATCGAGGCAAAGACTATACCCATCAGGCGCTTGAAAAAGAGGGTGTGACGCGGTTTGGCAAACCCTCCGTGAAAGATGAGCCAGCTCGGTCTGATCTTTTCGACGATGATCTTCCCGGCCAGGTGTTCGTAGAAGGTCTCGCCCTCCACCACGTCTATCCCGCGCATGCGGCATTCCAGGAGTTCGTTTATGGGCAGAGAGCCGCGGCGCTCTTCGAGACAGACGACGATCTTCTTTATCTTGTGTTCGCGACAGAATTTGTAGAGGTTTGAGATGTCGTTTTCCAGGACGGCGGACCCGCGTATCAGGGGAAGCAACTCTCTCTTGGCGCGGTAGGATTCTTCTGGTCTCGCCACCACCAACGGAACAACGAATCCGCAGTCGAGCTGCTGACGGATTTCGGAAAGGATGCTTTTGGCCAGATCGGAAACACCGAGGATGGCTATCCTTTCCGAGAGGAAGCCGTTTTTCAGGAAGAAGAAATAGATGAGTCGCCAGGAGACGGCGAAAAGGATGACCAGGAAGAGAAAGATGGTGAACGACCAGTTGCTGATCATCAGTGAAGGGAAGACGAGATAGATCAGGCCCACGAAAAAGGTGGCCAGCCCTATGGCTTGAAGCAGCTTGAGGGCCATGTCGAGCAGAGATTGTTCGGCCCGAAAGGTGTAGAGGTCGAAATAATAGAGCCAAAGCTGAAGGACAAAGGTGATGACAAAGACCTTGCCTATGAAGGAGTAGCTGAACAGTTCGGAAGGTATGTAACCCACCCGGAGATAAAAAACGACGACGATGGCGACAAAGATGAGAAAGGTCTCGATAAGGAAGAAAATGAGCTTTCTGGCAGGATAATAGCGGTGAAAGACCCAAATCATCGGTAGCGGTAGTAGTGGTTACTGTAACGGTAATATTTAAACTTGGAAGAAATGAGATTCAAAGAGGAGATGTTGAAGGCGTTGAACACGGTGCCGAGGATCTTCGAGCGGCCTATCTTTTCGAGGGCTTCTTCCACGATGCCCTTTTCCGTGTACCCGTAGCGCACCACCAGGAGGAGACCGTCAATGAGGCGGGAAAGGGAAAGGGTCTCCGAGGCCATGAGCACCGGGGCCGAGTCAAAGATTATGTAGAACTTCGGGAAGTGCTGTCTTACGTCGTCCAGAAACTTCACCAGCTTTTCCGAGCCGAAGACGTCCTTGCTGAGAGAGAGATCCCGCCCCGCGGGGATCAAGTAGAGATTGGGGAAGTCCGTCTTGTAGACGATCTCGGGGATGGAGTTTCGGTCCAGGAAGTACTCGCTGAGGCCCTCCTCGAAAGCAACGCCCAGATAGGTTCCGAAACACGGATGCCGCAGATCGGCCTCTACGAGGAGGGTGGGGACACTTCTCGCAAAGGAGAAGCCCAGGTTCAGGGAGACGTAGGTCTTTCCCTCCCCGGGGATGCTGCTGGTCACCATGATGAGCTTTGAAGGCAACCCCGTGCGGGGATGGAGGATGTGGCTGCGAAGGATCTTGAAATTTTCCGCCACCAGGCTTTCGGGTTCGTGGAAGGCGAGAATCCTGGGGTCCAGGTCGGTCAGCTTGATCTCTTTCAACCCTTCCGGCACGGTTATCTCCACGGAAGCGTGAGAGTTCTTTTCCGGGGACCGGTCTTCCTTGCCGCTTTTTTTGAGGAAACTGGTTAGCTTGCCCAATGTTGCCTCCAAAGATCAAGGATTAGGTTGAGGATTTCGTCCTTAAAGAGCCACAAAAGCAGTAGAATAATCGGTAAGCAGAGGAGTATAACTAAATATTTCCACCTTCGAGAGGGGCTCTCCTCGGCAGAAGGAGGGGGCGGGAGGGGTTCCTTCTCTTTCTTTTCCCGTCCTTCCAGGAGATGCTTGATGTCCGGCAGGCATTCCTCGACGGTTTCGGCGTCAACCACGCTTTCTCCCTTGAGATAGGCCCCCATCATGGCGTGATCCGCGATGATGTTTATGAGCCGGGGAATGCCGCGTGAATGCTTGAAGATCAGCTCTATGGCTTCGTCGGTAAATATCCGGCTCTTGGGCGTTCCCGCCCGGAGGATGCGGGTCACGAGGTAATCGGAGACCTCCTCTTTGGTTTCAAAGGGCCCCAGATGATAGCGATACGAGAAGCGCTGTTGCAGCGAGTATAGTTTCGGAGACGAGAGTTTTTTCAGCAGTTCCGGTTGCCCCACGAGGATGATGACCAGCCCTTGTTCGCCCTCCGTGATGTTGGCGAGAAGCCGGATCTCTTCCAGCAGATCTTTGGGGGCCGCCTGGGCCTCGTCAATGGCGATGACCAGTGTCTTTCCCTCCCTGAAGAGGTTGAGGAGATAGTGCTTGAACTTGAGGAGAAAGTGAGACTTCAGTATGCGACCGCGCCAGCCCAGTTCAGCGGCGAGGAGGGAATAGAACTCTTTGGTGGTCAGCTTGGGATTGAAGATGGAGATGACGTATATGTCCTTGTTCTTGCGCAGGGTTTGCAGAAAGTAGTGGAGGATGGTGGTTTTCCCTACGCCGATGTCGCCGGTGAGCAGGAGAAAGGGCTTTTTGGCCAGAACGCTGTAGGTGAGGTGAGAGAGGGCTTCGCGGTGTTTTTCTCCCAGATATAGAAACTGCGGGTCAGGTGTGATTTCGAAGGGATTTTTTTCTAGGCCAAAGTGCTTAAAGTGCATTGAACATCACAATGTGTAGCCATTGAGGACCATCCAGAGGAGCGCGGCGTTAACCGCCAGCCCGCAGAACGCTATGCAGGACAAGACCAGAGATTTTACCAGGGCCCAGCGCCTTTCCCTGGGCAAGGTCACTTTGGGCACTATGGCGAGCACCCGAAGGTTGAGCTGCTTCTCGAGAAGGCTCGGGTCATAGATGCGGCGGTCGAGGAAGAATTCGATGACGAAAGCGAGCCCTATTCCGGCTCCCAGGGCGAGAACGAAACCCATGAGAAGCGTCTTTTTGGTGTCGGGCTTGATGGGCACCTCAGGCACCCGCGCGGGGTCTATGATCTTGAACTGCTCTCCCTGCTGGCGCTTTTCGAGGGTTTCGGCCATGGCCGCCTGGATCTTTTTGTCCATGAGCATGCGATAGGTGTCCATCAGGTTTTTGTAGTCCCGCGCCATGTCTTTCAGCTCTTGTTCCCTTCGGGGGATGTTTTCCAGGCGAGTTTGGTAGACTTTGATCTGCTCTTGAATCTGCTGATACTTCTGGTTGATGAGGCGGATCTCTTTGTCGATGCTTCTGAGCTGGGCTTTCAGTTGAGCAACGATGTTGATGTCGCCCTTTTCCGTCACGTCCTCAACGGGCACGTCTTGAGTGGTCTCTTTTGAGCTTTCCTGGATCTCCTTCTTCTTGATCTCGATGATCTTCTTGAGCCGTTGCACATCGGGATGCCGGGGAGTGTACTTCATGAGAAGGGCCTGATATTGCTCCTCAAGTTCCTTGAGAGTGGGCAGCTGGTTGTCTTCCGCCGCCGGGAGCGAGGCCTCGAGCGGTGACTTGGTGGGGTTCTTCTCCGTGTGCTGGGCTATTTTCAGTTGTTCGAGGATGGCGATGCGGCGATCCTCGAGCATCTGTTTGCGCATCTGCAGGGCTTCACTCTCTTTCTGCAACCTGTCCAGCGTGGCGATGATGGACTGTTTTTGTTCGGGAAGCTCGTCCATGTATTTGATTTTGAACTCCTGAATGCGTCTTTCGCGCTCGCGAAGCTCTTTTTCTATGCGCTCCAGCTCTTCGTCCAGGAAGGCGGTGATGGTCTTGGCCTGCTCTTCGCGCAGCTTCAGGTTCTCTTCGATGAAGATGTTGGCGATGCGGTTCACGACTTTAGCGGTGAGCTGCGGGTCCGTGTATTCGAAGCTGATGACGAAGACGTTGCGGCGGCCGCCGCGCGGGCGAGAGACCTTGATGGCGCGCCTCATGCGTTCGACCACCGATTCCATCGGAAGGCGCTGAACGAGATGCGGATAGAGGTTGTATTCCTTGATCAAGACTTCCAGGTTGCGCCGACTCGTGATCTCCTGCCAGATGGAATGGATGAAGGCCTCCATGTCACCGGAGACCGTGGACTTGATGTAGGAAGCAGGGACTTTCTGGGGA
>Ga0256835_1000465_pt1 | contig 30224 bp, 26 predicted proteins | sample PIR30metaG_FD_185972 | JGI IMG/M metagenome (GOLD analysis project Ga0256835, IMG submission 185972) | Hydrothermal vent microbial communities from East Pacific Rise, Pacific Ocean - PIR-30 | ecosystem: Environmental > Aquatic > Marine > Hydrothermal vents | place: Pacific Ocean: East Pacific...
AGTCTCTCCTGAAACTCCGAGGCCTCGGCGCTTCAGCCGCTGGTGTGGTCCTTGCTGTAGACGTAGATCACCGCGCCCTTGCGCCAGGTGACATCGGCGTAGGTCTTCTCCGCCCCGCTCTGGTCGGGCAGCTTGAACTTGGGTAGCTTCTTTCCCGGGGCCAGCATATCTCTCCTCCGGTGGTCTATGGGTGAATAAGTTTCATTATAAACACGGCGGTGGCCCCTGCCAAGACGGCGACCGCCGGGCGCCATCCACCGGCGGGCGGCGGGCTAGATATAGGTGTTTACGATGAAGCCGTCCACGTACAGGGCCGCGCCGGGCGGCTGGGGATTGTCGGCGGCCACCAGGGCGGGGTCGCCAGCCCGGTCCATGGGGCTTACGTCATAGGCCGGGCCGGGTGGAGGCACGTAGTCCGGGCCCAGGCCGGAGTAGTAGCCGGCATAGGCCAAGCCGGCGTTGGGCGAGCGGGGCTCGCCATAGGCCACCTCGTAGGCTCCGGCATAGGGGACGTTGGGCATGGGTCTCTCTCCTCCTGTCCCTAATACTCCGGCGACGCGCCGAGGTTGTCAAGCGGCCGGCCTACATCGGCTCCAGGTTCACCTGGTCACCGAACTCGGCCGCCAAGGCCTCCACCAGCCGGTCATGGGCCGCCTGGTCCTCGCACTCCACCACCAGCTCGCGCTCGTCCAGGAGCTTGAGCCGGCCGTGGGCGGCGAAAATCTCGTTGGCCTTGGCCACGTCCACCGTGACCCAGCCTTTCATGCGTGCCAACAGTTCCGAACCCTTGAGCGGCCTGTCAATCACCAGGTCGACCTGCCGGTGCTTGGCGTCCCAGCCGATGCGGCTGGGGGCCACCAGCACCGGGCTCACCGGGTCGTGCATGGCCGCACAGGTCAGCCAAACTTTAGCCCTGATCATCTTGGCTATCTCCACTATCTTGGCGGGGCGAGCGCCGGGGGAGTCGTTCCCAGAGGTCGCCCAACATCCGTTTCCAGAAATCGCGTTCGCTGTCGTCTAAGGCGATGAACCAGGCGCCGGGCAGGCACAGGGCCGAGTACAGCGCCCCCACCACGGCCAGGCGCAGCCAGGTGTCGGCCGGCCACCCGGACAGTATCCAGAACGACAGGCCCACCGCCGGGGCCAGGGCGACCACGGCCTTGAGCGGCCCGCGCCACCAGAAGCGCCCCAGCCCCAACCCGGCGATGCGGCAGGTATAGGCCGGCACCAGCCAGGGCCGTACCAGCAGCAGGGCCCCGGCGCTGGCCATGGCCCCGCCCAGCACCCCGTAGCGGCTGATCAGCGGCCAGCCCAGGGCGATGACCACCAGGGCCTCGCCCAGGCTCACCAGCCCGATGACCCGGTGGCGGCCTATGCCCAAAAGCATGGTGTCGCAACAGTACAGGGCCAGCGCCAAGGTGATGGGCCCCACCAGGATGCGTACCACCGCCCCGCTCAGCTCAAAGCCCGGCCCCACCCACAGGGTTATAAAGTCCCCGGCCAGCAGGACCAGGCCCCCGCCTATATAACAGGCGGCCAGGGAGGAGTACAGGGCCATGCGCAGCAGCAGCTTGCCCAGGGCTTCCTTTTCGCCGGTGGCCTCCAGGGCCGAGTAGCGCGGCCGTGACACCTCGGTGCCCTGGCGCACCAGGGTCACCTGGTTGGTGGTGAGGCGAACCCCCACCCCGTAACGGGCCACGGCCACCGGATCGGCCCACATGCCCAGGAGCCAGACCGGCAGTTGGTTGCGCACCCGCTCCCCCAGGTTCATCAAGATGGTGTCGCCGCCAAAGGTGATGGCCTGCTTGGCCAGGGAGCCCTGCCAGCCGAAACGCACCGGCCCGCCCAAGTCCACCCGGCGCAGGGCGAAACCGGCCAGCGCCAGGTAGCCGGCCAGCAGCACCGCCGCGTGCACCATGCCCACCGAGACCAGGCCGCCGCCGATCCACAGCACCCCCAGCATCAAAATAAAGCGAAAAACGGTGCCGGCCGTCTCCACCAGGTTGGTCACCACGTAGTGCTCCCGGGCCACCAACATGCCCCCGAAGATGCGCGAAGGCAGGCTGAGCACCGAGGCCACGGCCAGGCAAAGCAGCACCCAGCGCGCCGGCCACAGTTGGGTCGCGGGAATGGTGAAAATGTCACCGAGCCATATGAAAAGAACCAGGTAGACCAGAGCCACCAGGACCGCCTGCATGGAAAACAGGCTGAGGCAGGTGGCCACGAAGCTGCGGGCGCCCTGGCGGTCGCCGGTGGCCAGGCGGGCGGCCACGTGGCGCACCAGGGCGGTGGATAGACCCAGGTCCAGGGAAGACAGCAGCCAGGAGATGGAGACCAACAGGTACCAAACCCCGTAGGTCTCCTTGCCCAGGAAATAGATGATCAGCGGGGTGAGGACCAGGGCCACCACTTGGCTGGTGGCGATGGCCAGCCAACTAACCGCTGCGTTGCGAAGTATCACCCGGTGCGCCCCTTTTGCCGCGATAGTAACCTTGCCCTGGACGCCGCGCCCGCGGCTGGCCACGGCCTCACTATAGGGAAGACCTCGAGCACCCGTCAAGCCCGCCCGGGCCGGCTTGTAATACCAGGGCCGCTATGACAAAATTGATCACGTCACCACTTGGGACTCTTACTAATAACATTAAGGAAAGGGAAACTATCCCATGAAGCGCCTGCTCCACTTCACCGGACTTCCCCGCAGCGGCGGCAGCCTGGCCGCCCGCCTGGTGGACGGCCACCCCCAGGTGCTCAGCTACCCCTTTGAGGTAGGCTTCGGACCGCGCGGCTCCTTCGTGGTGAACCCGGCGGCCCGCACCGTCGGCGATCTCTTGCAGGCCACCGGCCGGGCCGGAGATTTTTTCGACTTCTTCACCGGCATCAACGCCAAGGGCCTGGTGCACAACCTTTTTGACCGCCAGGCCTTTGAGGACCTGCTGGCGGAGCCGGCGCCACCGGACCCCGACGCGGTGGCCATGGTCAATCTTATCTCCGAGGCCTTTTTCAAATCCGCCGCCAGCCTGGCCCCGCAATGGGACACGGCCCAGATCATCGCCTGGCACGCCTCGGGGCATAACCTGGGCCAGCTCGACCGCCTCATGGCCGCCACCCAAGACGTCCTGGTGGTGCACATCATCCGCTCGCCGTACGACACCATCAACAGCTTCCTGAACATGAAGAAGACCCGGCGGCGCCATGTCGACGTCACCACCGAGGCGCTCTACTGGGTGGACATGGCCCTCAAGGGACTGGTGCTGGCCGATAAATATCCCGAGCGCTACCAATTGCTGCGTTACGAGGACATGGTGGGCCGGCCCGAAAGCCTGGGACAAATCGTGTGCCAACTAACCGGCTTGCCCGAAGACCCCATCCTGGTCCACCCCACCATCTGTGGCCAGGGCTGGAAGGCCAACTCCAGCTTCCAGAAGCACAGCACCGTATCCAACAAGTCGGTGGGCCGCTTCGCCCGGACCATGGACACCGCCGACGTGACGGCCATCGAGCAGGCCTGCGGACACATGCTGCAAGTCATGGGCTATCTCAAACAGGCCCCCTTCGTCACCCCGGCCATGGAGCCCTACCGCCCCACCACCACCGATTTCATGGACCTCACCTCGGCCCTGCGCTACCGCCAGGTGCACCAGGAGTCGCTCAACGTGCGCGTCAGAATGGCGGTCAAGAAGCAATTGCTCAAGCTCAACGGCGCCAGGAAGTGACCCTGTCGGCTCGGACCACACCCCGGCCGCCCATGCGGACCGCGCGACAGGGCCAGGAAAAAAGTACTACGCCATCAAACCACCCCCCCCGGTCAAGCATAAACAACTCACCCCTTTTTCTTACCTTTAGGCCTCATACGCTTCCTTCTGACCCGGATGTAATTTGCCAATACATCATGTAGTACTATTCACCTATTAGAACTTCAATAACCAGCCACGACTTTGTTGGACAAAAAAACAACCTAAACAAACGGCACAAGCGGCACGCCAGGTATACATTGTCCGTGTATCCGGTATATGCCGGCAACGCTTAGCGCCACTTTCATGATGATTGGGCCCGACGGCCAATTGTTAACCAAATCGGGACAAACCTGTACAAGTTATGTGATTAAAACGTGCCCGTTTCCACCCCTCCCCGCCGCCGCCAACCACGACACCTCTCCCCACCGGTCCGGCACCCCCCACGCCCCCATCCGCAAGCCACATCGACCCGGAGCGCCGGCGGTGCCGTGGCCAGCCACCTCGTTTGAATCCCATCCGTACCGGCGGTAAGTCAGGGCGTAAAAGCACCTGCCCGTGACAGGCCATGGCGGCAAAACAGCCGTACGTTTCGCTTAAAAGGGAAAAATCATCCCTGCCGCACACCCTTTTTTTGCCCCGGCGCAAAGCGAGCATACACCGCCACATACTTTTTCCTTGCCGTTCACCGTATTTTATTTATAAAATACGGTAAATAGGTCGATAGGTTTACAAGAAGGCTAATTAGTATTATATTTCATATTTCGACCAAGGCTGAATTTGCTTTCCAAAAACATCTCCCGCCAAAGGGCAAGGGGTGACCGATGATGACGTTTACCAGATCACGGGACTCGTTGGCGGCCATAGCCATGGCTGTTCTATTTTGTTTTATGGTTCTCGGCTGCGGCCTTTCGCCGGCCCTGGCCAAGAGCACCAAGCACACCACTAAAAAGAGCGACTTGCAACGTGCCCTGGAAGAGGCCAAGAAGATGGCCGCGGCCATCAAGCGCAACACCCTGGTGCCCTATCTCATCGGCCCCGGTGATATCCTGGAGGTTATCGTCTGGCGGGAAGAGGCGGTATCGCGCTCCGAGCTGCTGGTACGCCCGGACGGCAAAATCACCATGGCCCTGATCGACGATATCCAGGCGGCCGGACGCACCCCCATGCAGCTCAAGGCCGCCCTCACCGAGGCCTTCAAAAAATACCTCACCGCGCCACAAGTCTACGTGACCCTCAAGGCCTCCGAGGCCAACTGGTTCAGCGTGCTGGGCAACGTGAACGAGCCGGGGCGCCACCACATGTTGGCCCCCACTACCGTATTGCAGGCCATCGCCCAGGCCAAGGGCTTCAACGAATGGGCCAGCAAAAACAATGTGGTGATCATCCGGGGAACCCCGCCCAACCAGCAGAGGTTCGAGTTTGACTACTCCGACGTGATCGATGGCGACAACATAGAACAGAATATCCGGTTGTGGCCCGGCGACGTGATCATCGTTCCTTAGCACCACGCGACCAAAGGGATGGCTATTTTGCGACTCATCAAGCAGCCGACGGTCCAAACCACGACGCGGCGATCGACAGTTCCAGCGCGCACCCGCTACCTGGCCCTGATCCCAGCCCTGGCCCTGGCTCTGGCCTGCACCCTGGCCGCGCCATCGCCGGCCGCCGCCAGCACCGTCACCCCCAAGATCAGGGTATCCGCGGGCTACGACGATAATATCCGGTTCACCGGCGACCGAAAAAAAGACTTCTACCTCACCGTGGCCCCCGGCCTGGAAATCGAGACCGGTCCCCCCTCCAACCGCTTTTTCTTCTCCGGTGAGATCGAATACTCCTACTACCTGGAGCAAAACGAGTACACCGGCTTCGACGGCGCTAACGCCCTGGTGGGCTGGACCTACCAACCGTCCAAAACCACCACCATCGAGCTGCGTAACCAGTTCAGCTCATCCTTCGACCCCGTGGTTGCCGATAACACCGGCGCCACCACCAAGGCCGAGGTGGTCCGCGGCCGGCGAGACCGCAACACCGCCTCCATCCGCCTGAGCCATCGCTTCGGCCCGCGCAGCCAAATCTACGGCGGCTACGCCTATACCTACAATAACTACCAAGACGACGAGTTCGAAGGCGGACAGCGCCACGATGTCAACGCCGGCCTGGTGGTGCGCATGGGACCCAGCCTGCTCGGCGAGGTCTCGGCCAACGCCTCGCGCGACGACTTCGAACGCTCCGACGATATCGACCGCGTCACCGGGGAAGTTAAAACCAGCTACCTGGTGGACCAGACCCAAGAAGCCTACTTGGCCTTCAGCTATACCACCGTCATCTCCCACGCCGAAGACGAGGCGGTTCGCCGCGCGCGGGAATACCAGGTCTACGGGGTGCGCATCGGCTACGTCCAACGCCTTACCCCCACCTTCAAGTGGGAAGGTTCCATCGGATACTCCCGTGTCAACGGCGACCCCACCACCAACGAAATGGCCGGCAGCGGATACCCCACCGCCAACTTCAAGGCTACCTACACCGGCCAACGCTTCACCATCTCGGGATACGCCGAAATCTACCTCGGCGAATACGGATTCCTGGGAGACAACACGGGACTGACGGTAACCCAAAGGTTCGGGTTCGCCGGGGTAGTGGCCCTGGCCCGCCATTGGGACTTCAACTTTGGATTCGATTTCATCCGCGACCGCTCGCAACAAAACCCGGAAGCAACCGAAACCACCGGGATGGGCGACGTGGACACCATTGTAGCGCGCGCCGGCCTGGCATGGCAGGTCACCGAGCACTCCAGTTTCGCACTCGATTACCGCTACCTCAACCGCGACGCCGAAAACGACGACAGCGACCTTTCTCAGAACCGGGTCCTGTTGTCCTACATCGGCAAGTGGCCCAACCGCTGGTAAACCGGGGCTGACGAGGGGGCGGGAGCCAACGCAACCGGGCGGGAGCCAACGCAACCGGGGGGAGCCAAAGCAACCGGGGGGAGCCAAAGCAACCGGGAACGCAAAGGCGCAGGGGAGCAAGGGCCGCAGGCCGACGAAAGGCGCAGGGGCAAGAGCCGCAGGGCGACGAAAGGCGTAGGGGGGCAAAGAGCAAAGAGGGGCAAAGGCCACGCAGGACACAGTAGGACAAAAGGCGCAAGCCCAAACAAAGAGCTTTGGGTAGCGGGAGGCCGTAGCAAAAAGATTACAGATGGGCACAAGCTGCTGGGAGAGAACGCAGGCGTCCATCACCTCAAGAAAATGTCAGAGAGATGAAAAAACCGTCGATCTCCGACCCTGGCGTGGTCGGACCGTGGCGTTTTCAAACTATAATTATTTTCGCTAAACCAAAACCAGGCATAAAATTATGAAAGAGCAAGGCATCGACATCCGCAAATATTTCTTTATGTTTAAACGGCGCGCGGTGTTGGCGTCCACGGCCTTTCTCATCGTTCTGGCCGCCGGCGTCTTATATTGCCTGTTCTGGCCGCCGGTGTATTCCGCCACCTGCCTGGTGGTGGTCCAGCCGCAAAAAGTGCCGGGCGACATAGTAAAGGCCACCGTCACCACCAAGATACAAGAACGCTTGCACATCATCACCCAGCAGGTGCTGAGCCGTAGCCGGTTGATGGAAATCATTGAGCGTTTCAACCTCTATCCCGAACTCCGCAAAACCACTACGCCGGATCAACTGGCCGACCGCATGCGGCGCGATATCACCATTAAAATCACTACCAAGCGCAACTACTTCACCATTACTTACGTGTATTCTGATCCCAAGGTGGTGGCCGCCGTGGCCAACGCCCTGGCCGCCTTCTACGTGGACAGCAACCTGCGCCTGCGCGAGGAAGACGCCGTGGGCACCGCCCGCTTCCTCAAACGCGAGCTGTCGCGCATGGCCGGCCAACTGCGCGAGTGGGAAAGCCGCATCGCCAAGTACAAGCAAGAGCACATCTACGAGCTGCCCGAGTCGCGTACTCAAAACCTGCAACTGCTGCAACAGATACGTAACCGCCTGTCCCACGTGGAAAGCCTGATCCAAAACGAGCGCTTTCGGCACCATTACATCGACCAGGAAATCGGCACCCTGGAATGGCGCAAGAAAAAAGCGCAGATGGAAATGGCGCGCCTGATGCGCATCGGCGCCACCGGCGCCGGTGCCGAATACGCCGGGCAGGAGATCACCCCCGCCGGTATTAAAACCCAGCTCAAGACCCTGCGCCTGCGCTATCGTGAAGACCACCCGGACATCCAGCGTCTAAAAAAACGCCTGGCCATGATCGAGGCCCGCATAGCCGCAGAAAAGGCCCGGCGACGCGCCGAGGGTAAGCCGCCGGTAAGCGAGGCCCAGGCCGAAATCAAGACCATAACCCTCAGCCTGGAGCGCCTCGGCAAGCAGCTGGCGGAAATAGAGAATAATATCAAAGAGTTGCAGAAGGAACGGCAACAACAGCTCAAGTTCATGGCCGTGGTGCAAAAGCGGCTCGACAACGCCCCCAGGGTGGCCGAAGAGCTGTTGCGCATCACCCGTGGCTACCAGGAACTCAAGGAAGCCTACGAAAAAATGCACGCCCGGGCCCTGGACGCCAACATGGCCGCGAACCTGGAACGCACCCAACGGGGCGAGCAGTTCGAGGTCATCGACCCGGCCGAGGTCCCCGATCAACCCTACCGTCCCGACGTGCGGCGGGCCCTGCCCATCTCCATCGGCTTGGCCCTGGCCCTGGCCATCGGCCTCACCGTGGGCCTAAGCTACCTGGACACCTCCTTCACCTCGGTGGAGCAGACCGAACGCGAATGCAACCTGCCGGTACTGGTGGTGATTCCGCCCCTGCTCACCCGGGCCGAAAAACTGCGCAAGCGCAGCCGCCAAATGATGTTGGGGATTATTTACGGCAGTGTTTCCCTGGTACTGTTGGGCCTGGTGGTCATCCTCATATCCGGCCGGGGACCGCGACTGAAACAATTTATAACCGGTATATTCTCCTAGACGCTGGGACGGCCCATGTACAACGAGTTTTTTGGCTTTCGCAGCAAACCATTTGAACTGGACCCCGACGCCCAGTTCATCTTCCTGTCTCAGCAGCACGCCGAGGCCCTGGCTACCTTGGTGTACTCCATCGAGGAACGCGAAGGTTGGGCCCTGGTGGCCGGCCAGCCGGGCTCCGGCAAAACCACCCTGCTGGTGGCCCTGATCAAGCAACTGGGCGACCAGGTGTGGCCGGCGGTGGTCACCGACCCCAACTTGCCCCAAGCCGACTTTTTCAACCTGCTGAGCCTGGAGTTGGGCTTTGAAAATCCCATGTCCAGCAAGGCCGAATTCCTGCTGGCCCTGCGGGGACTCATTACCTTATGCCGCAAGCGGGACAAGGCCCTGCTCATCGTCATCGACGACGCTCAGGCCATGCCCAAGACCCTGCTGCGCGAGCTGATCTTGCTCTCGCGCCAGGACACCGGCAAACCCCGGGTCCTCAACATCTTTCTCCTGGGCACCGCCGAGCTGTTACACCGGCTCAAGGACCCGTCCCTGCGCCCCCTGGCCCAGAGCATCCGGCGGCGTTGCCTGTTAAAACCCCTGCCCACCAACGAGGCGGTGCGTTATATCGTCCACCGCCTCAAGGCCGCCGGCGGCAGCGAAAATATCTTCACGCCGGAGGCCTGCTACGCCATCGCCGAGGCGGCCCAAGGCAACCCGCGCGAGATCAATTCGCTGTGCGACACCGCCTTGCTCAAGGCCTTCAGCCGTAACCAGCGTACGGTGAACCTGGCCCTGGTCCAGGAGATAATCAACGGTGATGACCTGGCGCCCGAGGCCGCCGAGCAAACGAGTGTCGAGCTTGAACCGACGCCGGACCAGGAGCTGCCGGAGGTCGCTGAGCCGCCTGCCCCGGCGGCCAGCGAGATGGAGGAAGAACCGCGGTCCACCTCCGACCTGGACGACCCCGGCCAAGAGACGTCAACCAGCCAGCCGGAGCCGCTAGAGGACGCCCCTAGAGAATTCCTGGCCGCTCCGAGCGAACGCGAGCGCGCCGCGGTGGCCGAGGTGGCGGCCAGGCAGACCCGCCGGCAAGGCGGCGGAACCCTGCGCCGCGTGGCCGCCATGGTCCTACTGGTCGTCCTGTTGGGCGGCGGCTACCTGCTGGCCAACGTTTATGGACCCACGGTAATTGGCTTGAGTACCGAGAAAAGACCGAGAATATATATCCCGCCTGCTCCCGCACCGGAGCAGGGGAAGGGGCCCGCCATCACGGGTTCCTCCCAGACAGGAAATTGATCATGGGCGTAATGGAAGATGTAATCAAGAAGAAGGGGCACAGCCTAGACGGCAACGACTCCCAGGCACCGGCGGGCGGTTCCGCCACCTCCGGGGCCAGCCCCAAGGCCTCGGCCGCCCGGGCCAGGTCCTCGGCGGCCGGCCGGCCGGATAACGAAAAGCTGGTGAGCCTGTTCGCGCCGTCGAGCCCCCAAGGCAAACGTATCGACATCCTGCGTTCGCAGCTGCTCTACCCCTTTCACGGCGATCCGCCCCGCACCATCATGATCACCAGCGCGGTCCCGCGCGAAGGACGCAGCCTGCTGGCCGCCAACTTGGCCATCAGCTTCGCGCGCGGCCTACAGCAGTTCGTGATGGTCATGGATTGCCACTTGGCCAGCCCCTCCGTCCACGAGCTGCTCAAGGTGCGCTCCCAGCCGGGTCTCACCGACTACCTGGAAAGGGGCGCCCCGGTGGCCGACATTATCCACTGGACCAAGGTGGACAAACTGTCGGTAATCCCCTGCGGCTCCGGCTCGGACCGCCCCTCGGAGATTCTGGCCACCGACATGATGTCAGACCTGCTCACGGAGCTGCGCGAGCGCTACAAGGACCGCTACATCATCATGGACACCCCGCCGGTGCAGGCGTTTGACGACCCCGCCGTCTTGGCCCGCATGGTCGAAGGCATCATATTCGTGGTGCAAAGCGGTGTCACCGACCGCGAGGTGGTTTTGCGCGGGCTGCAATCGCTGCCCGAGGAAAAGGTCATCGGCATAGTCCTCAACGACATGAAGGGAGCCGTGATCGACGCTGCCACCATAAGCAGCGATCCCAACTCCAAGGCATCCATGTAATGATCGGCCCCAGTGGCAGGCCATCGCCATACCAGGTTGCTTTTCTCCTGGTGGAATCGGCGCTCATGCTGGTGGGCACCTTTGCGGCGGTGTACATCCGGCTCTACTGGGACGGCAGCTTAGAAGAACTCTTCACCGGACGCTACGCCCTGTACCGGCTGCTGGTGGTGCCGGTGGTCTTGCAGATCACCTTCTACTACTCGGACCTGCACAATTTCCGAGTGGCCCGCCCCTTCCCCTGGACCCTGGCCCGGGTGGCCCAGGCCATGCTGGTGGGCTTCCTGGCCTTGTCGATTATCTACTATTTGGTCCCGGTGTTGTTCTTGGGACGCGGGGTAATGGTCCTTAGCCTGTTGACCATCACCCCCATGGTGGTGATGTGGCGGGCCATCTACGGCTGGGCCCTGAGCAAGCGGCTACTTTCCACCCGGGTGCTGATGATCGGCTCCGGCGACCTGGCCGACGCCATCTTCGAGGAGTTGGTGGGGCGCTCGGACAACTACTACCAGGTGGTCTGCCTGGTGGATATCACCGATCCCGACCAGGATAAGCAGGACGGCCGGGCGGTGAACCTCATGGAGATATGGGGCTACCTACTGCGGGCCGAGGTGCGACGAGACGCCGACGAACTTTCTGGCCTGGTGCGTTTTTTCGACGTGGACCTCATCGTGGTGGCCGCCAATAACCAGGAGAGCCGCCTGCCCATAGACGCCATGCTGGAGTGCCGGATGCTGGGTATCCCCTTTGTCAGCGGCGAGGATTTCTTCGAGTCCTTCGCCAACCGGCTCTTGGCCAACAACATCCGTCCCCTCTGGCTCATCTACTCCCCCGGGTTTCGCACCAGCGGACTGCGCAGCTTCACCAAACGGGCCATGGACCTGGGCCTGAGCGTGGTGGGCCTGGTGCTGAGCCTGCCCCTGGCCTTGGCGGTGGCCGCGGCCATCAAACTCGATAGCCGGGGGCCGGTTCTCTACACCCAGGAGCGGGTAGGCCAGGGCGGCTCACGGTTTAATATCGTCAAGTTTCGTTCCATGGTCACCGACGCCGAGGCCGAAACCGGCCCGGTGTGGGCCCAGGAGAACGATCCCCGGGTAACCCGGGTGGGTCGCTTCATCCGGCGTACCCGCCTGGACGAGATTCCCCAGATGTGGACCGTACTCAAGGGGGATATGAGCTTCGTGGGCCCCCGGCCGGAGCGGCCCCACTTCGTGGAGGAACTGAGCCGGCACCTGCCCTACTACAACGAGCGCCACAACGTCAAACCTGGTATCACCGGCTGGGCCCAGGTTTGCTATCCCTATGGTTCCTCCCTGGCCGCCTCCCTGGAAAAACTCAACTATGATCTATATTATATAAAACACTCCAGCCTCAGCTTGGACCTGATGATTATTATACGCACCCTCAAGATACTTATTTTCGGCGGAGGCGGCAGATGAGCGTCAATCAGGCGACCCAAACCCCACCGATGGCCAAGCGACCGACCCTGGTTTTGGCCTGGGCGGTATGCGGGGCCCTACTGCTGTGGGTCTACGGTCCCATCATCGCCAAGATGATACTCAATTGGTACAACGACCCCAACTACTCCCACGGTTTCCTGGTACCCCTGGTGAGTGGTTACCTGGTCTGGCGGCAAAAGGACAAGCTCAGGCTCATGGCCAGTGGCCCGGCCGCCGGCGGGCTGGTAGTGGTGGCCGCCGGTTTGCTCATGCTACTGGCCGGACTGCTGGCCCACGAGCTGTACCTACAGCGCCTCAGCCTCATCCCGGTGCTGTGGGGCCTGGCCTGGATAACCTGGGGATGGCCCGTAGCGGCGCGCACCATCTTCGCCGCGCTTTACCTGGTGCTGATGATCCCCCTGCCCTACGTGATCTACGACGCGGTGGCCTTTCCCCTACGCCTGGTGGCGGCCCAGTTGGCCGGCTGGGGCATACGCCTGCTGGGGGTGCCGGTCCTGGTGGAGGGCAACATCCTGCACCTGCCTGACGTTACCCTCAACGTGGTGGACGCTTGTTCCGGTATCCGCAGCCTCATCTCCCTGTTGGCCGCGGGAGTGATCCTGGCCTACCTGATGCTGCCCAACCGGTGGTCCAAGGTGCTGGTCATCCTCCTGGTGGCGCCGGTGGCCGTGTTCACCAACGCCCTGCGGGTGATGGTGGCCGGGGTAATGGCCCAGCATTTCGGCCCCGGCGTCTTGCAGGGCGCCATGCACGACTTCACCGGGTGGGTGGTTTTCCTGGTGGCTTTTGGCATCATGGCGGCCATAACCTGGGGCCTCAAGGCCTTGCTTCCACCGTGGAGGGAATCCCGATGAACCGGCGCTCGCCAACTCCTCTCATCCTGGCGGTGGCCCTTATGCTGGCCCTGGTGTTGGTGGTGGCCCACATGGCCCTGGACCTCAAGCCGCGCCGGCTGCGCGCCCCGCTGTCCACCCTGCCGGCCACCCTGGGGCCGTGGAACGCCGTGGGCAACGACCGCAAGATGGACCAGGCCACCCTGCAACTGCTTTCGCCGCAGGACTATCTCCTGCGCACCTACCTGGGTCCGCACAACATGTTCGCCATGGTATTCGTGGCCTACTTTGGCATGCAGCGCCAGGGCCAGATGATCCATTCGCCACGCCACTGCCTGCCCGGAGCGGGGTGGCAGATATTCAAACGAAGCCAGGTGACCGTGGCCGGCCCCTGGGGGCCGGTACGCATAAACCACATGATCATGGTCCGCGACTTGGAACGGCTCAGCGTCTTGTATTGGTACCAGGGACGCGGCCGTATCGAATATAGTGAATACCTGGACCGGCTCTACCTGGTCTGGGACGGCCTACGCCGCCATCGCAGCGACGGAGCCTTGGTGCGAATCACCACCCCGGTAAATGACGACGCCGAGATCAAGAAGATACTGGCAGGTCAAGTGAAACTGGCCGAGGCCTTGATGCCGGCCCTACAACGCATTTTTCCCTCTGACGACGACGTCAAACCATAAGCTAGGGGACTAAACGGTGGGCTACATAGCAACCCTCATATACCTGGTGCTCATCTTCGTACGGCCCCAGGAATACGTGGAGGCCATCAAGGGATGGCCCGTCCAGGACGTGGCCGCCATCTTATGCATCAGTTCGGTGTTCCTGGAAGGCTCGCTATCCATCGACAAGCTGAAACGCTCACCGATTAACCTGCTGCTGATCATGTTCTGGATATGGATCAGCATCACCTGGTTGTTCAACGGCTGGGTGGGCGGCATTCCCTTCGTGTTCCTGCGCTTCACCCCGGTGGTGGTCACCTTCTTCCTCATCGTGGTGACGGTGGACACCCTTGCCAAGCTACGCGGCCTGGCTTGGCTCCTGGCCCTCATGGCCTTGTTCCTGGCCATCCAGGCCATCGTGCAATACAACACCGGCGAGGGCCTGGGCGGTGTCTCGGCCCTGCAGGCCCACGGCCTGGGGGCCGACGACGAAATGGTGGTCCGGGTCCGCGGGGTGGGGCTTTTCGCCGACCCCAACGACATGGCCATCAACATGGTTCCCTTTGCCGCCCTGCTGCTGCCGGCCTTCCACCGCCGCTTCATGTCGCGCACCTGGCTCACCGGCATCATCGTGCTGGTGCCGCTGACGGTGGGCATTGCTTTCACCTTGTCGCGCGGCGGCATGCTGGGCATGCTGGCCATCGGCTGGTTTTACATGTATCGCCGGGTGGGCAAGCTCTTCTCCATCGTGGGTGCGGTGCTGCTGCTGCTGGTGATCCTGGCCGCGCCGCGGGTGGGCGAGATCAACACCCGGGAAGACTCGGCCCGCGCCCGCTTGGACCACTGGGCCTACGGATTGCAGTTGGCCCGGGAAAACCCCGTCTTCGGCGTGGGCAAAGGCGCCTTTACCGAAAACTACTACCGCACGGCCCACAACTCCTTTATTTTGGTCCTGGCCGAAACCGGCTTCATCGGGGCTATGATCTGGGTGGCCATGTTCATCGCCGCCTTCCGCGAGATATACCTCACCCGCAAGGAACCCCGGGCCCCGCCCTGGCTGGACCCGGCGCTCAATGCCTTTGAGGCGGCCCTTATCGGCTGGCTGGTCTGCGCCATGTTCCTGAGCCAGACCTACAAGTTCACCAGCTTCATCATACTGGGATGCATCGTGGCCACCTTAAACGTCCTGAAACGCGAGGGCTACGAGGTCAAACACCCCTGGAACGCCCGTATGAGCCTGTTGGTCCTGGCCACTACAGTGGGTGCAGTGATCCTGATGCACGTGGCGGTGAAGGTGCTTTGGCAACTTTAGGTGTGTCCCGCTGCCTGGTGTGTCCTCCGGGTGCGCCGTATCGGCACGCCTCCCCCCGCGGCGGGGAGGGGCGGCCATGATGCGGGCCATGGAGCTGTGGCTGCCGGCCTACCTGGCCCAGGTCCTGTCGCGCACTCCCCGGCCACCGGCCGGTGAGCCGCTGACCATTTACCTGGCCGTGGCCGATCACTTCGAGCCCTTTTGGGGACGGGCCTCCGAGCCGCTGGCCCGGCAGCGCCTGGCGGCCTGGGAACGCGAGCTGGGCCCCACGGTACAGGAGCTGGGCGACGCCTTGGGCCGGGTACCGCAACACACGTTCTTTTATCCCCTGGAGGACTACCGGCCCGAGTTTTTAGACCGTCTGGCCGCTTTGTGCGACCGCGGCCTGGGCCAGGTGGAGGTACACCTGCACCACCAGGGCGAAAGCTCGGCCCAGTTGGAGGAGATGCTGCTGGCCTACGCCGAAAAACTGCACCAACGCCACGGCCTGTTGCGCCGCGACCCTGAAAGCGGCCGGGTGCTCTACGGATTTATCCACGGCAACTGGGCCTTGGACAACTCGCTGCCCGACGGCTCCTGGTGCGGGGTCAACGACGAAATCAGCATCCTGGCCCGCACCGGCTGCTACGCTGACTTCACCCTGCCCTCGGCCCCCAGCCCGGCCCAGACCCGCACCATCAACGCCATCTACTATGCCACCGACGATCCCCTGCGCCCCAAGAGCCACGACCGGGGCCGGCCGTCCCGGGTGGGTGGTGTGGAGGGTGGTGACCTCTTACTGGTGCAGGGGGTGTTGGCCCTGGATTGGCGGCGGCGCAAGTGGGGGTTGGTTCCCCGCCTAGAGACCTCGGACCTGAGTGGCCACCTGCCGCCAAGTGCCTCGCGCATGCGCTTGTGGCTGGCCTTCGCCCCCCGGGTGCATGGTGCGCCCCAGGCCTGCTTCATCAAGCTGTCGTGCCACGGCGCCCCGGAAAAAAACCAGCCCGCCCTGTTGGGTCCCGTGGCCCGCGATTTCTACCGCCACCTCACCCAACATTACAACGACGGGCAGCGCTTTCGCCTGTGTTTCGTCACCTGCTGGGAAATGGTCCAAGCCATACACGCCTTGGAGCAAGGTAGTGATCCACCCTAGGGGCAGGAAGCGGCAGAGCGAGTGTTTTGGGGACTAAACGGCCGAAAATCGTAGCCTTGGAGAGCTAAAAACTCTCCGGCGGTATATACTGATAAAAATGCATATGATATATTTATCCCTGATAAAAACTACCCGGTGGCACAACGCGTCATGGCCGGGCTCCAAGTGGCTGGCGCAGAGTTTACCCATGGTCATCGGGTCGGGGGAGGTCTGTGATGAAAACTGGTAAGGCCGGATTCCGGCTGTCGATTATCCTGGCCATGACCGCGGTCTGGCTGCTGGCGTTGATGGGCCCAGCCTTGGCCAGCAAGGAAAGTTACTACAAAAGTGGTCTGAGCCATTTCAAAAAGGGCCAATACAAAGAGGCCTCCATCGAGCTGCGCAACGCCATCCAGCAGGACCCCCACTACGTCGACGCCCACATGCTCCTGGCTCGCACCTACGTGAAGCTGGGTCAATTGGGCCAAGCCTACCGGTTGTTTTTCAACGTGGTGACCCTGGACCCCAACAACCTGGAGGCCCAGGTAAAGCTGGGGCAGATCGCCCTGTTGGCCGGCCGGACTAATGAGGCCAAGGAACGCGCGGCCTTGGTGCTGAAAAAGAAGCCGGACGACGTGGAGGCCTTGGTGCTGGCGGCCCAAGCCGCCGCCCGGCAAAACGACGTGGTGAGTGCCTTCAAGTATCTCAAACGGGCCAAGGGCCTGGCGCCCCAAAGGGCCGATATCCGGGTGTTGTTGGGCCAGCTAAACCTCAAGGAGGGGCGCACCGACTTGGCCACCGAGGAGTACCTGGCGGCCATCAAGATCGCGCCCAAGCTGCTCACCCCCCGGCTGCTGCTGATCAGGCTCTACCTCTCCCAGAACCAACCCGACAAGGCCATCGAGGCCCTGCGCCAAGCGGTGAAGGCCCATCCCCAGGAGTCCCGCTTGCAGTTGATGCTGGTGGAGATGCTCATGAACCAGCATAAGCCCTCGGAGGCCGAAAAGACCCTCAAGGCGCTTATCAAGCAGGACCCCAAGAACGAACGCTACCACCTGGCCCTGGCCAGGTTGTACTCGGTTTCCGGCCAGCCCGACAAGGCCAAGGCCACCTACCTGGAGGCCATCAGGCTGTTCCCCAAGTCCATCTGGCCGCAACTGATGACCGCACGCTTCCTGGCCGCCCACGCCAAGCTCAAGGAGGCCGTCACGCACCTGCGCAAGGCCGAGGCCATTGATCCCAAGTCGCCGGTTCCCCAAAACGCCCTGGCCGAGTTAGACCTGGAGACCGGCCGGGTGGACGCGGCTGAGCAGCGCCTGCAAAAAGTCCTCAAGGCCCACCCCGGCAACACTACCACCCTGACCCTCATGGGCCGGGTGGCCGCCGCCCGCAGGGCCTGGGACAAGGCCATCGGCTACTTCACCCGCGTGATCCGCACCCTGCCCAACGACCCCGAGGCCCTGTATCGCCGGGCCCAGGTATTCCTGCGCCAGGGCAAGGTCCAACTGGCCCAGAACGATTTGATCAAGGCATTGCAGAGCGACCCGGCCGACCGGCGGGCCCGCTTCCTGTTGGCCAGTATCCACGCCTCCAAGGGTGAGTTCCTGGAGGCCATCGGCCAGATCAACGACATCCTGGAACGCGATCCCAAGAACCTGCAAGCCCTGCAAACCCGGGGACGCCTCTACCTGGCCCAAGGCAACTTCATCAAGGCCGAGGAGGACTTCAACCGGTTGGTCAAGATGGCGCCCAACAACGCCACCGGCTATCTCAACCAGGGCATGTTGGCCCAGGCCCGCAACCAGCCCCAGAAGGCCATCAAGTTCTACCAGGAAGCGCTGCAACGCGACCCTAACCTCATCGAGGCGGTATCGCGTATCGCCATGATCCAGATGGCCATGGGCCATGAAGACCTGGCCGCCCAGGTGGTGGAAAAGCAGATACCCAAGGTGCAGCGTAAAGACCTGCTCACCGCCCTGTTGGGTGATATCTACCAGTCCACCAAGCAGTTTAAGCGAGCGCGCCAGGCCTACGAGGCCGCGCTGAAGATCAATCCCCGCCTCTTTGGGGCCAACATGGGGTTGGCCTCCCTGGCCAGTCGCCGGGGGGACCTGGACGCCGCGCTTAAGTATCTCAACGCCGCCCTGGAAATTTCGCCCCGCAGCACCGCCGCCCTGGTGGCGCGCGGCGATATCTACGAGCGTATGAACAAGCTGGATGAGGCGATCAAGGACTACCAGGCCGCGTTGGTCATCGATCCCGACTACGTGCCGGCCCTGAACAACCTGGCCTATCTCCTCAGCCGCCTGGGCGGGCCCAAGAACCTGAACCGGGCCCTACCCCTGGCCCAGCGAGCCAAGCGCTTGGCCCCGGGCGAGCCACGGGTGGCCGATACCCTGGGCTGGGTGATGCACCTGAGGGGCTTCCAGCAAAGCGCCCTGGTGGAGCTGGAGGAGGCTCTTCGCCTGGCGCCCCAGAATCCCAGCATCCACTATCACCTGGCCAAGACCTTGCTGGCCCTCAAGAGGACCACCCAGGCCAAGAAGGCCCTACAAAAGGCCTTGTCGCTCAAGCAACCCTTCCCCGAGCGGCAGGAGGCCCAAAGGCTGCTGCGGCAACTATAGTGGTTTAGGGGATACCGGTATGACCTCAACCTGCGCTTACCGTCTCCTGCGGGGCCCGGGCGATGCTTGGGCGCGGGGGACAGCGGTGGTGGCCCTGGCCGTGCTGGCCGTGCTGCTGGCGGCCGGGGCGTCGGTGGCCCAAGCCCGGCCCGACCTGCCGGCCTACCGGGGATTCTTCCCCCCGGTGCAGACCCAGGGCGAGGTGCGGGTAACCCTGCACCCCAACCCGGCCGCCTTGGGCCGGCTGCGCAAGTTGAGCTTTGGGGCTCCCTTCCCTCCCGGTTTTGTCAGCGATCCGCGTAAGCTCCGACTCCTTGACGACACCGGGCAGGAGATAGCCCTGTTCGTACGGGTGTTGGCCCGGTGGCCCCGTCCGGTGCCGGGGGCAGGTTCCATTCGCGCCGCGCTCATCGAGTTTCACGGCCGGCTGGATTCAACTGATCCCAAGGTGTACCGTCTGGCCTGGGGACGCCCCCGCACCCGCAACGAGCCCAGCGGCTGGCCGGCCCGCACCGGTTGGCTACCGGTTAGCGATGGCAGCTATCCCCGCAGCAAGGTATACGACCCCCCGGTCTACGTGACCTTCCCGCCCCAGTGGCTGGGGCAGTGCCTGCTCAAGGATCGCATCCTGCCCGCCGGCAAGGTGCCCCGTTTTAGCTTCTACGACCGGGCCATGATGGCCATGGCCGACACGGTGGCCAACAGCTTCACAGCGCCGGTAAAGCCCAAGCAACACACCGAGTACCTCAAGAAGTACAGCGTGTGGCTCTACGACCGCCCGGCCGCCCAGTTCGTCACCTACCTGCGCACCGGCAAACTGCGCTTTCTGCGCGACGCCCATCGCTCGGCCCAGTTCTACGCCGACAACGTGGAGCCCGACGGCCGCTTCGCCCTTTTGCCCCGCAAACGGCGCCGGGACCTGAAGTATTCCCTGTTAGAAGGCCTGGCCCTGGACTATTGGCTTTTTGGCGACCAGCGCCTGCTAAAGGTGGCGCGCCGGGCCCTAAAGCAGATAAACAACTGGCGCTACACCTATGTGCCGGGCGGCGGCCACTGGACCGAGCGCCACCTGGCCCTCACCATCCTCATGGCCACGGTGGGCTACGAACTCCTCGGCGACCCCGCCCTGCTGCAAGCGGCCGCCGACCGGTTCGCGGCCGGGTTCGCCCTGCAGAGCTCTCCCCCGCCCGGCGCCCCCAAGGACGGCTGCATGATCCACCGGGCCAAGCAGCACGGCGTTTGGGCCAAGGGGTGGTACTGCTGTCCCTGGATGTCCGCCCTGTTAGTGGACGCCATGATCCGCTACTACATCATGAGCGCCGACCCCCGGGTGCCCCGCTCGGTGGTGATGCTGGCCGACTTCGTGGCCGCCCACGGCACCTACCGCATGCGCCTGTCGCCCAAGAAGCCCCTGGAGTTCAACTTTCCGCACAACCTGGTGAGCTCGCGCTACCAGATCAAGTCGTTTATTAACCCCTGGGACGGGCGCGAACACGCCATGGACGTGGCCAAGGTCCTGGCCGCGGGTATTTACTTCAACCGCAAGATGGGCAAGTCCAACCCGGCCCATCAAAAAATCTTAAACGAGCTGCTCATCCTGGCCCGCTGGAATTTTGGCACCAAGTTCCCGCGCGGCTACTGGCGCTGGAAGCTGCCCAAGGCGGTGGTCAAGCCCCCCCGTAAGTTTGGCTGGTGGTTCCGCACCACGGCCGATATCGACTGGCTCCTCAGCCAGCCCTAGACCTCACCGGGTCAAACGCCGGACACCCGGCGCCGGCCGAGGGCGGACGGCGTGGGTGGACGGCGTGGGCGGCAGCCCAGGCGGAGGCGTATGGGCTCATCGGGGGGCACGGGGCTGATGCGGGTGGGGCCGGCGATGCCGCGTGGCGACCTGCCGGGACCCGGCGACCGGGACGGCTAGTCGCTTTCTAAGTAAGCCACCACCGCCTCGCGGATAACCGCGGACAGGCGGGGGTTGGGTTCCTTGGCCAGCTTGCGGCGGGTCACCTCTTGGGAAAGCACCTGGTAGACCGCCGGCGGCAGGGTGACGGTCACCTTGACGAAGTCGCCCTTCTCGCCGTGGGGGGGGTTGGCCACCAACTGGCCGAGACGCCCTTTGGCCTCGGCGGTGCCCTTGGGCTTGTCGGCCAGCCGCTGGGCCAGCTCGGTGAGGCGCGCCTTTTCCTTCATCTAGGCTATTTCCTTTTCCAGGGCCTCGGCCAGGGCCTTGAACTCGCGGTGGCCGGGAGAGCCCTTGGCATACTCGCCGATGGTCAGGCCGCTGAGAGCGCATTCGGCCAGGGCCACTCGCTGGCCGATGGCCGGCAGCACCGGCTCACCCAGGCTGGCCAGGGTGGCCGGCAGGTCGCGGCCCATGGCCGTGCCGGCGACCACTTTGGAAGGTACCAGCAATATCAGGGGCAGACCATCGCCGCGCCGGCTGCGGGCTTGGCGGGTCACGTCGATGGCCTCGCGGGCGGCAATGATATCCAGGGGCGAGGGACCGGCCGGCATCAGCACCACGTCGGCCAACAGGGCGGCCAGCAGGGCCGGATCGGCAAAGCCCGGCGGGGTGTCAATCAACACCCGGTCGGCCACCGCGTGCACGCTGTCCACCTGGCCCTTGAAGCGGCGGGGATGGCTGGTGTCCAGGGAGACAACCACGCGCGACAGAAGACCATCGCCCAGGGAGGCCCACTTGAGCAGGCTCTTCTGGGGGTCGGTGTCCAAGACCGCCACCTTGTGCCCCATGCTAGCCAGTTCACCGGCCAAGTTGGCGGTGATGGTGGTCTTGCCGATTCCTCCCTTGCGCCCGGAAACCGCGATGATAGCCATGCTGCCTCGCCTCCTCTACCTTATGCAAATACCGCATATGGCCCCCACCAGGCAAGAAATTTTCCTAAATACGACAAAACCTCCCGCCGCCCGGAGGTCGGCTGGGCATGGCGGCCGGCATGTGTTATTACCAAGAAACAAGGTCATTACCACGAGGCGAGCCATGTACTTCGAGCAGTTCACCCCCGGGCAGATCATCACCACCGCCGAGCGCCGGGCCACGGCCGAGGACCTGGACCGGTTCCTGGAGCTCAGCGGCCTGACTAACCCGATTTTCATGAGCGACCAGGGGGCACGCGCCGCCGGCCACCGCCGGCGACTGGTGCCGGCGCCCTGGCAGTTGTCCCTGGCCATGGGGCTGTGCCAGGGGGCGGGGTTCTTTGACCACGTGGTGGCGGTGTTGGGCTTTGACCAGGTGCGCTTTCACGGACCGGTGCACCCGGGGGACCGCCTGCGCCTGGCGGCCGAGGTGCTACTTTGCCGCCAAACCCGCAACCCGCGGCGGGGGCTGGTGGAGTTGTCCTACCGCCTGTTCAAGCTAGAGGGCCAAGACGCCATGACCGCGCGGGCCACCTACCTGATGCGCCGCCGCGGCGGCTAAGGCCCCCCGGTCCCAACCACCCCCACGCAAAAGCGGCCCCGGTTATCCCGGGACCGCCTGGGGTTCCATCTGGGGGCCGCCCGCCTGCGCCGCCTGCCCGCACCGCCTGTCTACGCCGCCCGCCCCCGCTGCCCGTCCGCGCCAGCCGCCCGCGCCGAGGACCGGCCCGGTTTACTGGCCGCTCTGCATGCGCTTGAGGTCCGGCGGGTACACGTAGCGGGGGTCGACTTGGGTGGTTACTGGCAGGCCCCAAAAGACCCAGCCGTTGACCCGCCCCCGCTGCCCGGCATAGGGCGAAAACTTGCCGGCCAGCTCGCCCTGTTGCTTGCTCTGCAGGGGGTCGCCCAGGAAACCATGCTTAACCACGTATATCTTTTGGTAGCCCGCCTTGATCAAGGCCTCGGCCGCCTCGGCCGCCTGGGTGCCCTTGGTGGACAGCAGGATCAAGCGCACCTGTGGTTTGAAAAGCGACTGCATCACCCCCACGAAAGCGGGATTGGGCTTGGGCGATAGTTGGTAGCCGGTGAACTCGGCCTTGCCGTGGCCGTCGTCCTGGCCCTTGATGCGCAGACGGTCGGAGAAAAAGCGCCAGGGGACGTTGTAGGCCCTGGGGGGATGGCCTTGCAACACGTATTCGGCCCGTGAGCGCACGTCCACCAAAAAGGTGGTCTTGGGATCGCCCATCAGCATATCCATGGCCTTTAACGCGCTTATGACGGTGATCTTGCCATTGCTTTTGGCCGCGGCCAATCCGGCGGTCATGATCATGGCGCAAAATAAAATACCCACCACCGTTTTTCGCAACATCGCCACCTTCCCTTAAGGTCAGTAAAACTCCCTCGCGCAGATATTACGGGCCGGCATGGTCAATGTCAATGTGCAAAACCTAATTGGTTGTTTTGTTTGGATAATAGCCTCACACCCCCGCCGCGCCCAGCCACGTTGACCACCCAAGGGGCCCGTGTTATCCTTGGCTCAAAATCACCGAGCCAACCTTTAGCACAACCAGGAAATTTCATGAGCCTTCAATTGCAAGCCGAACCGGTTTTAGAAGCCACCCTAAGCCGGGGCGGACAGATGGCCGAGCTGTTTTTAGAGCACAGCCAAACCCTCACCGTGGCCATGGACGACGGCCAAGTGGAAAAGGTCCTGGGCGGGGTTGACCGGGGGGCCGGGCTGCGCCTCATCTTCGACCTTCGCACGGCCTTTGCCTATGGCAACGACCTGAGCCAGGAAGGGCTGTTGCCCCTGGCCGCCCGGCTCAGCGACCTGGCCGGCGGACCGAGCCCTGCGCCGGCCCCCCAACCGGCTGGCCCCCCCGGCCTGGTGGCCGAGGTGCTAAAGCCTCTGCAGGGCCGCGACACCACCGGCAAGGTCCAGTGGGTCAAGGCGGCCGAGGCCGCCGCCCGGGACCTGGACCCCCGCATCCGGCAGGTGCGGGTGGTGTACCTGGAACGCCGGCAGGAGGTGCGGGTGGTCAACTCCCTGGGGGTCGACGTGCAGGACCTGCGGACCTACATCCTCATGGCGGTGCACTGCCAGGCCGAGGACAACGGCCTGGTCCAGACCGGCTATGAAGCGGTGGGCGGCCTCATGGGCCTGGAGCTCTTTGACCAACAGGACCCGCAAGAGGTGGCCCGGCGGGCGGCCCGGCGGGCCATCCTCTGCCTGGAGGCCGACCCGGCCCCGGGCGGGGCCATGCCGGTGGTGCTACACGCCGATGCCGGCGGCACCATGATCCACGAGGCGGTGGGCCACGGCCTGGAGGCTGACCTGGTCAACGAGGGCATGAGCGTTTACGCCGGCCGCGTCGGCCAGCAGGTAGCCAGCGAGCTGATCACCGTGGTGGACGACGCCACCCTGCCCGCCCGCCGCGGTTCCTATGGCTATGACGACGAAGGCGTACCCAGCCGCCGCAACGTGCTCATTGAAAACGGGGTGCTGCGCCGCTACATGCAGGACCGGCTCTCGGCCATGAAGCAGGAGGCCGAACCCACCGGCAACGGCCGCCGCGAGAGCTATCGCCACCGGCCGGTGCCCCGCATGACCAATACCATGATCGCGCCGGGCGCCGACGACCCCGAGGCCATCATCCGCCAAACCCCCGAGGGACTGCTGGTGAAAAAGATGGGCGGCGGCCAGGTGAACACCCTAAACGGCGATTTCGTCTTCGAGGTGAGCGAAGGCTATCTCCTCCAGGACGGCCGCATCGGCCCGCCGGTGCGCGGGGCCACCCTCACCGGCAACGGCCCCCAGGTACTGATGGATATCGACCGGCTGGGCTCGGACCTGGGGTTTGGCATCGGCACCTGCGGCAAGGACGGTCAAGGCGCGCCGGTGGCCGACGCCCAACCCACCCTGCGCATCCCCCGCCTGGTGGTGGGCGGGCTGCACGGGTAGCCGGGGCGTACATGAGCCGTGCTCCCCGCCCGGCCCGCCTGCTCTGGGACGGCGGCTACTTCTGGTCGCTGATGTGCCTGGAGGCGGCCGAGGCCCTGGGGCTGGACCTGGTTCCCATCACCGCGGACCAGGTGGCCCGGGGCCGGCTGGAGCAGGCCCGCTTGCTGGTGGTGCCCGGCGGCCGGCCGGCCCTGAAGAAACGGGCCTTGGGGCCGGACGGGGCGGCGGCCCTGCGCCGGTGGCTCTCAGCCGGCGGCTGCTACCTGGGGTTTTGCGGTGGGGCCGGGCTGGCCCTGCAGGTCTCCGACGGGCTGGGCCTGGTGGAGTTGGGCCGGGCGGCGGGGCGGCTGCGCCTGCCGAGCCTCAGCGGCCCCATGCAGGTGGTCCCGGCCGCGGGCCAGGAGGGCCACCCCATGTGGCCGGGCCTGGACCGGCCGGCCAGCCTGCATGTCTGGTGGCCGGGCCAGTTCGCCTGGAACGGCGATCCCGATGATGGCTCCCTGCGCGCCGTGGCCTTGTATCACGGTGCGGCCCCGGGGCTTTACACCGCCGACCTGGCGGTGGACCAGGTGAGCCCCGGCGGCTGGTCCGACCTGGAGTCCGACTATGGGCTCAACCTGGACCCGGCGGCCCTGGCGGGCCAACCGGCGGTGGTGGAGGCCCGCTTAGGAGCCGGCAAGCTCCTGCTCTCCTACCTGCACCTGGACACCCCCCACCAAGCGGCCGCCAGCCAGGCCCTCAGCAACCTCTGGCAGCAGTGGGCCGGCCTGGAGCCGGGGGAGCGCCCCGCCCGGGCCCCCCGCGCCGAGCAGCCCCACTGCCGCCTCTCCCACGGCGCCCGCGAGCTCTGGCGGCTTGGCCTCTCCCTGGGGCTCTGGCGCGAGCGCGGCGGCGCCCTGCCCATCTGGCGACGCGGAGCCCGGGGCCTGGAGGTGTGGAGCCTGGTGGCCATGACCCTGGCCGCCTGCCACCGCCTGGAGGACCGTCCTCCGGACGACCTCCTGGCCCGGCGGGTGGAGGCGTCCCTGTCGCCGCTTTGGGACCAGGGCCGCCGGGTGCTGGAGGCCCAGGCCGCCCGGCTGGCGGGGCGGCCGGTCCCGGCGGCGGCCGCGGCGAGGGAGAGGTCCTGGTTCCCGGCGCCGCGTCGCATCGGCGGAGGGCTACTGCAAGCCATGGATGTGCTGTCAGAGGCCTTGTTCCGCCTGGCCGTTGCCGAGCCGGCCTAACGCATTGACAGTCAAGCACCGTAGTGGTAGAAAAGCATCTTGCGTCGGGACGTGGCGCAGTATGGGAGCGCACCTGAATGGGGTTCAGGGGGTCGCTGGTTCAAATCCAGTCGTCCCGACCATTTTTAAGCATGCCTTGACAGGGGGTTGAGTTTTTCAACCCCCTGAGTTGTGTGGCCCACAAACAGCACGATTCCCCGGGCGCGCCATCTCTAAATACTCACAACTGGTGCTTGATCTCCAGCGCGGCCAGGCGGGCCAGGAGCTCGGAACGGGTGGGGATACCCTGGCCGGGTGGGGGGAACAGCGGGCTGAACTCGGTGGCCGCGCGCTCGAAACTACCGTCAAAGGCCCGGTGGGCCTGCCATTGCCCGCCCCGGCCGGCCCACGGCGCGATCTTCAGGGCGCAGAGGGTAATGGCCTGGCAAAAGGGCGCCCGCGGGTCCAGCTCCAGGGCCACCCGTCTCTCCTGGGCCCCCTGGCGCACCACCTCGTCCTCGGGCAAAAAGCCCAGCACCTCCACCTCCAGGCCCAGGTCTTGCTTCACCCGGCGGGCCAAGGCCCCGGCGTGGGCAAAGTCGTCTACCTTGTGCACCCGGTTGACGATGAGCTTGGGCCGCAGCCGGGCCACCGCCTCGGTGGCGCGGGCCCCCTGGCCCGGGTTGACCCGCGCCAGGGACGCCAGCAGCTCGGCCATGTCCATGCTGCCCGGCCCACGGGAGCGCGAGCGGTACTGGGCCAGCACCGCCGCGGTCTTGGCGTTGTCGCGCAAGATGCGGTCCAGGGCCCGAAACACGGCGTTCTTGAGAAAGTTGAAGGCGCTGAGCACCGCCGGCCGCTCCGGCAACATCACCACCAGCGACACCGGGCCGGCCAGGAAAAAATCCATCACCGTCAGGGAGGTGCCGGCCCCCAGGTCCAGCAGGATGAAGTCGGCCGGAAACCTGCCGATGGCGTTTAGCAGCTTGCGCTTTTTCTGAAACCCCGGGTTGGCGGCGCCCACCACCATGGCGTCGCCGGGCACAAAGCTCAGGCCGGGCTCGGCGGTGGAGTATACCACGTCAGCCAGGACCATGCCCCTGGTGGTGAGCAACTCACCGATCCCCGGACGGTCGTTGTCCAGCCCCAGGAGGTTGTGCAGGTCCGAGCCGCCGAGGTCGGCGTCCATGAGGGTGACCCGGTGCTCCAGGCGGCTCAGGGCCAAGCCCAGGCTGGCGGCCACCGCGCTCTTGCCGATGCCACCCTTGCCGCCGCCCACCGGCAACACCACCGCCGGCGGCTCTTTGGGCGCGCGCTTCATGGGCCAAAAACTAGCACAAGGCGCGGCCCATGGTCCAGGGCCGGATACAACCCGGCGATAATCATGCGGTTTATGCCGGCGGCCGAAATAAGGTCGCGGCTGGGGCGTCTACATGGCATAATATGCATGGAAGGCGCCCGCCCGCCAGGGAGCCGAAGGGACCCAAGGAGGAGATTATGACTCGTAAGATACTGGGGATAGCAACTATCTGTATCATGGCCGCGGTGCTGCTGGCCGGATGCTACGCTCCTTACGGACCTTCGCCGGCCGGCTACCAGGGTGCGGCGGTGGGCGGCGGCGTGGGCGCCACCGCCGGGGCCTTGCTGGACTCCAACAACCGTTGGCGCGGCGGTGTGATCGGTGGCGCCTTGGGCGCGGTGCTCGGCGGCACCCTCACCGAGATAAGCTCCCAGGCCGCGCGCCAGGCCGCCCGGCAGCAGCAGCCGGTGCGCTACCATAATCTTTCCGGCACCCAGCAGGTGGTGGCCCAGCCGGTTTACCAGCGCGGCAACTGCCACATCGTGCGCGAAAAGTACTACCAGAACGGACAACTGGTGCGCGTCACCGAACGAGAGGTCTGCGACTAACCCATTGCGCGAGCCACAAAGGGCGAGGCCGGGGGCCTCGCCCTTTGTTTGTAGCCGCGGCCGGGACCACCAGACTGCATCCCCGGGGACCTAAGGAAAACCAGCCATCATGAGCCACAACCATCCGCATACCACCCCCGGGCCGGAGAGGCCCCTCACCTTCAGCGGCGAGGCCACCCACGGCGGCGACGTCTGGGGAGCCGCCCGCCGCCTGGGAGTCCCGCCCAGCCAAGTCCTGGACCTGTCGGCCTCGCTCAACCCCTTGGGACCGCCGCCGGGCCTGCGCCAGGAGCTCGACGCCGCCTTTGACTCCATATGCCACTATCCCGACCGGCAGGCCCTGGAGCTGCGCCGCGCCCTGGCCCAGCGCTTGGGGGTAGAGGTGATCAACGTGCTGCCGGGCAACGGCTCCACCGCGCTCATCCGCCTGGTCATCCGGGTGATGGACCTGCACCCCATCGTGGTGATGGCCCCGGCCTTTGGCGAGATACCGCGCTCCCTGGCCCTATCCAGCCGCCACTTCCACTACATCTTTCTGCAAGAGAAGGAGTCCTTCACTCCCACCGACCACGACCTGCAACGTCTCTGGGAGATGGAGCCCTCCTGCGTCTTCATCACCAACCCCGGTTCGCCCGGCGGCGCCTGCTGGGACCTGGGCCGGCTGGAGCAACTGTTGGCCCAGGCCCAACGCCGGCGCTGCTGGGTGGTGCTGGACGAGGCCTTTGTGGACTTCACCCCGGGTGACTACGCCGCTTGGTCGCCATCCAAGGTGCTGGAGTATCCTCGCCTCATCGTGCTGCGCTCCATGACCAAGATTTACTGCATGGCCGGCCTGCGCCTGGGCTACCTCTTGGCCCACCGGGAGGCGGTGCCCACTTTGTCCATGCTCGGCGAGCCGTGGTCGGTCAACACCTTGGCCCAGCGGGCCGGGGTGTTCTGCCTGCAGCAGTCCCAATACCTGGACGAGACCCATCGCCGGGTGGCCGCCTGGCGCGACTCCATGGTCCAGCAGACCAGCGCGATGGGGCTTTCGGTCATGCCCAGCCAGGTCAACTACCTGCTCACCCGTCTGCCACGCTCGGGCCCCACCGCGGCCGAGGTGGCCGCCTTCTGCGCCGCCGAGGGCGTGTTGCTGCGCGACTGCTCCTCCTTTGCCGGCTGCGACGAGTACCACCTGCGCCTGGCGGTCTGCCGGCCCGCGGACCAGAAGCGGCTGTTTACCGTGTTGGGCCAGGCCTTGGAGCAAAGCTGATTCACCGCCGGATGACATGTCTTTCTTGACATACACCTGCTCTATTATATGATGAAGTTGGGCGGTGCCCTGAGCTCGGGTGAAAAGGGAAAGGCGGTGCAAATCCGCCGCGGTCCCGCCGCTGTAACCGGTAACGAAAGCCGCACGTGGCGTCGCGGCGTGGGGGTGAGAACCCCGCGGCCGCGGGCCATGCTGGCCACTGCCGCCGCGACCGGCGGTGGGAAGGCGCGGCCGGTAGGATGATCCGGGAGCCAGAAGACCTGCCGCCTGTATGTATGGGCCTTTGCCGGCGTGGCACCGGCGGGGATTTTTTGCCCACCGCGACATACTTGGGGACTCGCCGGGTCATTGGGCGCGATTCCCCCTGCCCTTTGCGGGGCGGGGGTTTTTATTTGGAGGCCGGGGCCGGGGCCCCGGGGTCGATAGCATGAAACCAACCTTATTGGTGTTGCTGGCCGTGGCCGTGTTGGGCGGGCCTTGGGCCGCGGCCCGGTCACAGGCCGCGCCGCCGGCGGCCCAGGTGAAACGCCAGGCCGAGACGGCGGTGCAGGTGCGGCGCGCCACCCAGCAGGCGGTGGACCAATTCAGCCGGCAGGAGTCCAAGCTCGTGGAAGAGGCCTCCGCGCTCAAGCGCCGCTTGGCCGAGCTGACCCGCCGGCTGCAAAAGGCCCGAGTCTACCTGGCCGACCAGCAGGCCAAGGTGGCCGAGTACCAGGAGCGCCTGGCCGAGGTGAACCGTATCCGGGCCGAGCTGGAGCCCTTGCTGGACCAAACCTTGGAGCGCCTGCGCCAAGCGGTGGCCCAAGACTTGGCCTTTGAGGTGCAACCGCGGCGGGAACGGCTGGAGGCCCTGCAGGCCAAGCTAAACGACTTTGAGGCCGGCCTAGCCGTCAAGACCCGCCAGTGCTTGGCCGCCCTGGCCGCCGAGGCCCGCTACGGTCTCAGCGTGGCGGTGAACCCGGCCGAGGTGAAGATAGACGGTCGCCTGCGCCGCGTGCAGGTCTTCCGCCTGGGCCGCCTGGCCCTCTTCGCCCTCAGCCCGGACGGCAGCCGGGCCTGGCAGTGGGACCGCGCCGCCGGCCGCTTCGTACCCTTGGAGGACTCCCTGCGCGAGCTGCGCACCGCGGCGGAGATCGCCCAGCGCCAGCGGGTGGTGGGCCTGGTGGAGCTGCCGGTTGGCCGGGCCCCGG
>Ga0256835_1000466_pt1 | contig 30165 bp, 25 predicted proteins | sample PIR30metaG_FD_185972 | JGI IMG/M metagenome (GOLD analysis project Ga0256835, IMG submission 185972) | Hydrothermal vent microbial communities from East Pacific Rise, Pacific Ocean - PIR-30 | ecosystem: Environmental > Aquatic > Marine > Hydrothermal vents | place: Pacific Ocean: East Pacific...
CGGGTCGCTCAAGGCCGAGCACGGCACGGGCCGCAACATGGCCCCCTTCGTGCGCCGCGAGTGGGGCGACGAGATCTACGCGGTGATGCGCGACATCAAGGCGCTCTTCGACCCGGACAACCTGCTAAACCCCGGCGTGATCATCAACCCCGACCCCGGGGCGCACCTCAAGGACCTCAAGCCCATGCCCGTGGCCCATGCCTCGGTGGACACCTGCACCGAGTGCGGCTTCTGCGAGCGCAGCTGCGTGTCCCACGGGCTGACCCTTTCGGCCCGCCAGCGCATCGCCGTGTTCCGCGAGATGGCGCGCCTGGCCCGCAGTGGCGAGGACCCCGGTCGCCTTGCGCGCCTGCGTCGCGACTTCGCCTACCTGGGCGAGCGCACCTGCGCCGCCGACGGCCTGTGCGCCACCACCTGCCCGGTGGAGATCGACACCGGGCGGCTGATCAAGGCGCTGCGCGAAGACGGCGCCGGGCCGCTGGCCGCGGCTGCCGCCCGCAGAATCGGCGCCCACATGGACGCGGCCACCGCGGCGGCCCGCGGCGGCCTGGCGGTGCTCGACCAGGTGCACGGCGCTGTCGGCAGCCGGCGCATGGCCGCGGCCGCGCAGGAACTCCACCGGCTTTCGCGGGGACGGCTGCCCCTGTGGACACCGGCCATGCCCCGGCCGGCCGCGCCACCGGTAAAAAAGGGGCGCACCGCAGGAAAGCGGGTGGTCTACCTGCCCTCGTGCATCAGCCGCACCATGGGGCCGGCCCGCGGCGAGCACTGGCCGTCCCTCACCCGGGTGACCCACGGACTGCTGGAAAAAGCCGGCTTCGCCGTGGTCTACCCCCGGCGGATGGAGCGCCTGTGCTGCGGCATGCCCTTTGCCAGCAAGGGGCTGCGGCGGGCAGCGCGCGAGCGCGAGCGCGCCATGCAGGAAGCGCTGCTGGAGGCCACCGACGGCGGCCGGCTGCCGGTGCTGTGCGACACCAGTCCCTGCCTGCTGCACATGCGCGAGACCCTGGACAGCCGCCTCGATCTGTATGAACCCATCGGCTTTGCCCTCTCGCACCTGGCGCCGCGCCTGCACTTTGAAAAGCGCCCGGGCGCCGTCGCCATCCACACCGTGTGCAGCGCGCGCAAGATGGGACTGGCGCAGGACTTCCTGCGCCTGGCCGGCATGTGCGCCGAGCAGGTGGTGGCCCCTGAGGTCAACTGCTGCGGCTTTGCCGGCGACCGCGGCTTCACCGTGCCCGAGCTCAACCGCCACGGCCTGCGCCGACTGAAAGAGCAGCTGCCGCCGGAGGTGAAGGCCGGCTATTGCACCAGCCGCACATGTGAGATCGGGCTGACGACCCACGGCGGCATCTCCTACCGCTCGATTCTCTACCTGGTGGACGACGTCACGCGGCCGCGTTGACCCGCAGTGTGAAAAACCGGTTGCAAAACAGCGCCGCCGCGTTAGCTTGATCTCAGGCCCGCTTTTTTTCGATTCATACGCAAAAGGAGGTGTGAAATGGCACAGAAGAAGATCCTCATGCTGGTGGGTGATTTCGTGGAAGACTACGAGGCCATGGTGCCCTACCAGATGCTGCTCATGGTCGGCCACAGCGTGGACACGGTCTGCCCGGACAAGAAGGCCGGCGACACCGTCAAGACCGCCATCCACGATTTCGAGGGCGACCAGACCTACTCGGAAAAGCCCGGCCACAACTTCGCGATTACGGCCGATTTCGACGCCGTGGACCCCGCCGATTACGACGGCCTGGTGATCCCCGGCGGGCGCGCGCCCGAGTACCTGCGGCTAAACCCCCGCGTGCTCGAGATCACCCGCGCCTTTGCCGCCGCCAAGAAGCCCATCGCCGCCATCTGCCACGGTCCCCAGATCCTGGCCGCCGCCGGTGTGCTGGAGGGTGCGGCCTGCGCCGCCTACCCGGCCGTGGGCCCCGACGTGGAAACCGCCGGCGGTTCCTGGGTGGCCAACAACGACACTTTTTCCAATGCCCACGTGGACGGAAACCTGGTGACCGCCCCGGCCTGGCCGGCGCACCCCGAGTGGATCCGCAAGTTTCTGGAAGTTCTCGGCACGCGCATCGAGCCCTGAACGGCCGAAGCCCGGCCCCCGAAAAAAGCCTCCCCCCGGCAGGCGGCACCCCGCCCGCCGGCGGGAGGCTTTTTTATGGGCGGTGCGGTTGCGGCCCCGCCCGCCTCAGAATTGTTTGAAAATGCGCGCCAGGGGGCGACCGGGCGCCTCCATATGCAGGTCGTGGAAGTAGCCGTAGGGGGTCTGCACGGTCTCGTAGCCGGCCTGCGCGAGGCGGTCCTGGGCGCGGTCGAGCAGCGCCCGGGCGGCGTCCGGGTCGGCTTTTTCCTCGGCCAGGTGGGTGAACGAGTGCAGGATCACCCGCCGGATGTCCCACTTTCGCGCCAGCCACTTGGCGTTTTTGACCAGCTTGGTTTCGGCCGAGCTTCCCCCCTGCACGTCCCCGGGTTCCACGTGGACGAAGGCCACCACCACTTTTGCCCAGTCCGCCGGCTCGGCCGGCGGGGCGTCTTCCAGCGTCTTCATGGCCGGTTGCCAGGCGAAACACTCGCAGTACCAGAACAGTACGCGCATGACGTTCTCCCCCCTCGATGCGGTGATTTTTCAGGCGGCGCGCTCGACGAGGCGTCCGTCCGCCAGCTCTGTGATGCGATCCGCCACGCGGTGCACCTGGTCCAGGTAGTGCGAGACCATCAGGATGGTGCAGCGTCGCTTGAGGTGAATCAGAAGGTTTTCTATCACCCCGGCGGCGGCGGTGTCCAGCGAGGATGTGGGCTCGTCCAGCAGCAGGACCTCGGGTTCCAGCACCAGGGCGCGGGCGATGCACAGCCGCTGCTGCTGGCCGCCGGACAGCTGCGTGGCGTCGGCGTCGAGGCGGTCTTTGACCTCCTCCCAGAGAAAGGCCGCGCGCAGGGCGTTTTCCACCCGCCGGGCGATTTCGCCGGGCTTGCGGCGGCCGGCCAGCCGGAGAGGAAAGGCCACGTTTTTGGCGATGCTCATGGGCAGGGGGTTGGGGGTCTGGAACACCATGCCCACCCTGCGCCGCAGGGCGGGCAGATCGCAGGACGGGGCGTAGATGTCCTCCCAGCGGTCGCCGAAGCGGATGCGCACGCGGCCGCTCATGCGGACACCGGGGATATCCTCCCACAGGCGGTTGAAGACGGTCAGCAGGGTGGATTTGCCCTTGCCCGAGGGTCCTACGATGGCCGTGATGCGGTGCTCCCCGAAGGAGGTGCTGATGTCGTCGAGCACCCTGAAACCCCCGTAGAAAAAGGACAGGTGCTCGACCGTGATCTTGGGCCTTTCGGTCTGCGGCGGCGTCCGGTTCACGGCAGCGCCCTCCCCGCCGCACGACGTGCCAGGCGGCTGCGGATCAGAAAGGAGAGCGAAAAGAGCACGGTGCACAGGATCAGCACAATGATGGCGGCGCCGTATCCGTTGGCCAGTTCGCGGGCATCGGCGTATTGCGAAGAGACGGTGTAGATGTAGAAGGGCAGGGCCTCGTAGCCGGCCCACAGCGATCGGGGCAGCCCGGCGCTGGCCACCACCCCGGTGAGCATGATCACGGCCGTGTCCTCGGCGCAGCGGCCGATGGCCAGGATGGTTCCGCTGACGATGCCGGTCAGGGCCCGGGGCAGCAGCACCCGGGAGACGTTCTGCCAGCGGGTGGCGCCCAGGGCCGGGGCGGTGCGGCGCAGACCGGCGGGGATGCCCTCCAGCGCCATCTGTGTGGTGCGGATCAGGTAGGGAAGCACCAGGAAGGCCAGCGACAGCGCCGACACCATCAGGCAGGGATAGAGGCGCGGGGCCAGGGTGCGGTGCAGGAAAATGGTCACCGAAAAGCCGAAGAAGCCGATGACGATGGACGGCGTGGCCGCCAGGATGTCGTAGAAATGGCCGAAGATGCGCCGGGTGCGCGCGGGACAGTACTCCGCCAGGTAGATGCCGGCGGCAATCCCTGCGGGAACGGCCAGGCTCACCGAGATGAGCACCAGCACCAGGGTGCCCGCCACGGCGGGAAAGATGCCGTCGAATACCTGGCGGCGCAGCAGCAGGGCGTCTGCGGGACGCACGTCGCCGAACAGCAGGGCGCTGTCCAGGCTGCCGGCGCCCTTCATGACCAGGTAGCCCAGCAGCACCGCCACGGCGCCCAGCAGCGCCAGGCCGCATACCCACGCGCCGATCACGGTCATTTTTTCCGCGAGGCGGTTCACGGCCGGCGTGCCTCCCCGCGCCGGCCCAGCACCCCCACCGTTGTCACCGTCAAGGTGGTCATGAAATAGAGCACCAGCCCGCAGGCGAAAAGCGTGCGAAATTCCAGGCTGTCGAAATCGGCGGCCGTCACCAGGGCGATGTGGGCCGTCAGGGTGCGGGCCGAATCGCTCACCGAACCGGGCACGGCCACCGCGTTTCCGGCCACCATGAGCGCGATGAGAGTGTCGCCCATGGCGCGGCCGAAGGCCAGCACCAGGCCGCAGCCGATACCGCGCAGCGACCGGGGCAGCACCACGTAGAGCAGTTTCTGGGCCGGGCGGCCGCCCAGGGCGTCCACCGCCCGCAGGTGCTCACGCGGCACGCGGGCGAAACTGTCGGTGAAAAACAGGATCATGGTAGGGGAGATGACCACCGCCAGCAGCAGGGCGGCCGAGAGGATGCACATGCCGGATCCGCCGCCCAGCCAGCGCCGGATGAAGGGCACCAGCAGGAAGATGCCCACGAAACCGTACACCACGGTGGGAATGCCGGTCATGATCTCGGCCACCTTGCGCAGGAACCGGGAAAAGGCGTTTTTCCTGTCCGTCGTCAGCTGGATGAGCGCCGCGTAGCCCAGGCTCAGGGGAAACCCGAACAGCAGCGCCAGCGAGGCGATCCACAGCGTTCCCACGATCATGGGATAGATGCCGTAGAGGCCCTGGTCGGGCAGCCAGGGGCGGGTGAAGAGGTTTCCCAACTGCCCTTTTTCCACCAGCGGGTAGCCCAGGTAAGCCATGAAGGCGAAGATCAGCACGCTGACCGACGCACTGGCCAGTGCCGCGGCGCGCAGCAGGGATTCGATGATCCACTCGGCGCGCATGTCAGCGAACCGGGATGAACCCCTTGTCGGCCGCGATCCGCTGGCCCTCGGCAGAAAAAAGGTAATCGATGAAGGCGCGCGTCAGGCCCCGGGGTTCGCCGCGGGTGTTGCTGTACAACCCGCGGGCTACCGGGTAGCAGCCGTTTTTGACGGTGGCCAGCGTGGGCGCCACGCCGTCCAGCGCCACCGGGGCCACGCTGTCGTCGATGTAGCCCACCGAAACGTAGCCGATGGCGCCGGGATCGCCGGCCACGGCGGCCTTCATGGCGCCGTTGGAGATGACGAAATTTGCCTTGGGCGAGATGGAACCCTTGGCCAGGGCTTTTTTCCAGAATACCGCCCGTGTGCCGCTGGCCTTGTCACGGGTGTAGAGGTCGATCTTGCGGTCCGGTCCGCCTACGGCTTTCCAGTTGTCGATCCTGCCGGCGAAGATGTCGCGAAGCTGCTGTGCCGTCAGGGAACGCACCGGGTTACGGGGATTGACTACCGCGGCCACGCCATCCACGGCCCACTTGAAGAGCGTGAGGTTGTATTTGGCGATCTCCTCGGGCGTGGGTTTACGACCCGAGTTGCCGATGTCCACCAGCCCTTCGCCCACCTGCTTTATGCCCACGCCGGAGCCGCCGCCGGCGATGGTGATGCGGATCTTGGGGGCCAAGCGCATGATGCGCTTGGCGGCCTCTTTTATCACCGGTATGTGAGCCGTGCCGCCGGAAATTTTCAGCGTCCCTGAAAGGTCCCGAAAGGCGTCCAGGTCGCCGGCCTGCAGGGGGCCTGCGATGAAAAACGCCGTCAGGACAACCATCACCGGGAGAATCCATTTTACATTTCGAATTGATTTACGCATGGTCTGCAGTCTCCTTTCTCATTCATTCGTTTCCCCCATTGTCGCCAGTGGTTGCGACGTCCCCGCTTTTAGCGCCGGCGATAGGCAAAGTCCAATCGATAATATAGATAAATATATAGATGAAATATAGAAAAAATCTATTGACAGGGATAGCTATAATAAGGATATACTGCCACTTGCAGGGCGGCCGTCTCTGGCGCGGAAGACGAGAAGGGCGTGTAATGGATATCTGGCAGCTGGGCATATTCTGCAGCGTCGTGGAGCTCAAGGGCTTTTCGCGGGCCAGCCGGGCCGTCCACCTGACCCAGCCCACCGTCAGCAGCCACATCCGCGATCTGGAGCAGCACTTCGGCTGCCGCCTCATCGACCGGCTGGGCGGCGGGGCGGTGCCCACACCGGCGGGCAAACTGCTCTATCGCTATGCCCGCCGGCTGATCGCGCTGCGCGATGAAATGGAAACAGCCATGGCCGAATTCCAGGGGAAGATCCGGGGTCGGCTGAAAATCGGCGGCAGCACCATCCCCGGCGGATACATCCTGCCGGGGCTCATCGGTGCGTTCAAGAAGGCCTACCCCGGGGCCTCGGTGGTGCTCAAGGTCGGCGACACCCGCGGCATCGTCGCGCGCATCGCGGCCGGTGAGATCGAACTGGGCGTTGTCGGGGCCCGCACCCGGCAGGCCGGTATCGTACAAAAGGAACTCATCCGTGACCGCATGCAGGTGATCGTGCCCGCCGGCCACCACTGGCAGAAGCGTCGGTCCGTTACGCTTTCGGAGCTGCGGGAAGAGCCTTTCATCCTGCGCGAAGAGGGGTCCGGGACGCGCAAGTCCCTGGCCCTGGAAACGGCGGGAAAAGGTTTCCGGCTGGAGGACTTCAACGTGGTCGCCGAGATGGGCAGTACCGAGGCCGTCGTCCAGGCCGTCAAGGGCGGGCTGGGCATCTCCATCCTCTCTCCCATTGCCGTGGCCGAGGAGCTTCAGATCGGGAGCCTCCGGGCGCTGGATGTGGCGGATCTGGACCTCACACGCCACTTCTACCTCACCACCCACCGCCGCCGCACCCGCTCACCGCTGGCCGAGGCCTTCATTTCTCATCTGGAGATGTCCGTAAAATAGATCCTACCCTTATTCGATCCGTGCGGGAGGGGCGGGCAGGCATCGGTTGTGCGCAGTTGGAGAACCGGCGGGGAAAAGATGTGCAGGCTGGCGGCGCGTCAAGAAAGGCGAGCTGTTTGAGCGCAGCGCGTTCCTCGCCTTTCAGCGCCGGCGGCCGGAGCATCCCCGCCGGGGCTCACGGAGCGCAGCCGATGCCCGCCCGCCCCAGCCGGGTCAGGCTGCGGAGGCGGCTTTTCCTCAGGGAGGTTGTCCCTTGCGACGCACCCGCCCATTGGGCAATCTTTTCTTGACCGCCGCGGCCCGGCCCCATATCATATCGTCTGCCGGAACCCGTTTCTCCGGCCAGCACAATCCAACCCCAAGCGTCAACCGCGGCAAAGGAGGACAACCCATGAAAAAACTGCTGATTTTCGTACTCTGCATGTTTATGGCCACAGCGGCCTTGGCGGCCGACAACGCGCTGCTGGAAAAGGCCAAGGCCGAAGGGAAGGTGTCGTTCTACGCCAACATGACCGCCATCCAGCCCATCATGGACGCTTTCAATGCCCAGACCGGGCTCAAGGGCAAGTACACGCGCATTTCGACCTCCAAGTTCCTGCCCACGGTGCTCACGGAGTTCCAGGCCGGAAAGCTCATGGCAGACGTGCTGCAGGCGCCGCTGCCGGTCATGGAAATGCTCAAAGCCAAAGGTGTCCTGACGCCTTACAAGTCACCGGCTGCCGCCGGATACCCCGACTGGACGCGCAAGGACGATGCGATCCAGGTGTTCGGCATCGAGTATGTGGCCCTGATCTACAACAGGGACCTGGTCAAACCCGCCGACGTGCCCAAGCGCTACGAGGACCTGACCGACCCCAAGTGGAAGAACAAGATCGTCATGGCCAACCCGGCCACCCACGCCACCACCATCGCCTGGCTGGTGGGGCTCAAGGAGAACGTCTTCAAGTCCGAGGCCGACTGGATGAAGTTCCTTAAGGGGCTGGCCGCCAACCGGCCCATGTTCGTCAAATCCTTCGGGCCCACGCCGGCGCCCATCGAGAGCGGCGAGAAGCTCATCGGCATCTCCATGCCCAAGTACATCATCACCAAGGCCCCGGCGCCGCTGGACTGGGCGCGCGTCAGCCAGCCCCTGCTGGGCACCCCGCGTGGCATCGCCCTCTCCTCCAGCGCCAAGCACCCCAACGCCGCGCGGCTGTTCATGAACTACTGGCTGTCCAGGAAGGCCATGGGCATGCTGGCCAAGAACGTCGGTGAATACGTGCTGGCCCCGGGTGTTTTTCCGCCCATCAATGGCATCGACAAGGCCAAGGTGATCCCCATCCGCACCCTCTCGGACAAGGAAATCCGCAGCTGGGGCGCCAGGTTCAAACAGATTTTCAGCGCCTCGTAGGCGCCCCGCCGCAGGCCCGCCAGAGCGTCGCAGTGCGTTCGGGCGGGCCCCCGGCACAGGCAGACCGCCATGGAAATCCGAATCCGAAACGTCAGCAAGCACTACCACTCCAGCGGCCAGGTGATCAAGGCGCTGGACAACATCGACCTGACCATCCCCGCCAACCGCATTTTCACGCTGCTGGGACCCAGCGGGTGCGGCAAGACTACCCTGCTGCGCTGCATCGTGGGCCTGGAGTCGCCCGACAGCGGCGAGATCGAAATCGGCGGCGAGACGGTCTGGTCGCGGGAGCGGCACATCTACGTGCCCACGGAACACCGTGGGCTGGGCATGGTCTTTCAGACGTACGCCATCTGGCCGCACATGGACGTCTTCAACAACGTGGCCTACCCGCTGCAGACGCGCGGGCTGCCCCGCGAGGAGATCCGTGAGCGGGTGGCCAAGACCCTGCGTTTCGTGCAGCTGGAGGGGTTCGAGGATCGGCCGGCCACCAAGCTTTCCGGCGGCCAGCAGCAGCGCGTGGCTTTGGCCCGCGCCCTGGTGGCCGAGCCCAAGGTGATTCTCTTCGACGAGCCGCTGTCCAACCTGGACGCCAAGCTGCGCGAGGAGACCCGCAAGGAGCTGCGCGCTTTCCTGACCGATCTTGAAATCACGGCGGTCTACGTCACCCACGACCGCATCGAGGCCCTCGCGCTGTCGGACATGGTGGCCGTCATGAACCGCGGCCACATCATTGAAACGGGCACCCCTCGGCAGATCTACTTCCACTCCACCCACCGCTTTGTGGTGGACTTCATCGGGCGCACCAACCTGATCGACGCCGTGGTGACGTCCCCGCGCGGCGGCCTGACCGTGGTGGACTGCGCCCTGGGGGAGGTGGCCTGCCGCCGCCACGAGGCGTTCGACACCGGCGACCGCGTGACCCTCTGCCTGCGCCCCGAGTTCATCCGCCTGAAACGCGGCGACGCCGCCCGGGCGCAGAACGTGTTCAGCGGCCGCATCGACGAGCTGGTCTTCATCGGGGAGGCCTACGAGGGCGAGATCACGGTCAACGGCCTCCAGCTGTTCATCAAGACCGAGCCGGACTCGGACATCCGGGCCGGGGACACGGCCAGCTTCACGGTGGACCCCAACAACTGCATCCTGGTTTCGAAGTAGTCGAGGCGCACGCCATGGGCAACCGCAAATCGCTTCTGACACCGGTGCTGATCGTCATCGTCGGTTTCCTGACCGTGTGTCCGGTGATCATGCTGGTCTTCGGCAGCTTTTCCACCGGCCTGGGCACCTTCGGGCAGTTCACCCTGGAAAAGTACATCCAGGCCTACACCGACCCCGAGCTGGCCGGCATCATCACCAACACCATCGTTTTCGTGCTGGGGTCGTCGGCCGTGGCCACCGGCCTGGCTCTGCTGCTGGTCTATCTCAACACGCGCACCGACATCCCCTTCAAGTTTCTCTTCCGGATCATCTCCATCATCCCCATGATGATTCCGCACATCCTGTTTTCGGTCAGCTGGGTGCTGCTGTTAAACCCCTCCAACGGGCTGATCAACCTCTTCCTGCGCCAGGTGCTGGGCCTGGAAAACGCGGCCGTCAACATCTATTCCCTGTGGGGCATGATCCTGGTGGAGGGATTGCTGGACCTGCCCATCGCCTACCTCATCCTGGCGCCGGCCATGGCGTCCTTCGACGTGGCCCTGGAGGAGTCCTCGCGGGTCTGTGGGGGAAGTACTCTGCGCACCCTCTTCCGGGTCACCCTTCCGGTGCTGCGGCCGGCCATTCTGGCGGCCTTCATCCTCTCGCTGGTGCGCAGCCTGGCGTCCTTCGCGGTGCCGTCGGTCATCGGCATGCCCGGGCGCATCTACGTTCTGGCGACCCACATCTACCAGTCCATCGCCACCGGTTTCGCCGCCGACTACGGCAAGGCCGCCGCCATCGGTATGAGCGTTCTGGTGACTTCCATCACCCTGATCTACCTCTACCGCTACCTGACCTCCGAGAGCGAGAAGTACGTGACCATCTCCAGCCGCGGGTACCGCCCCACGGTGATCCGGCTCAAGCGCGCCCGCTACCCTCTGTTCGGCGTGGTGGGCATCCTCTCGCTGGTCTTGATCGTGCTGCCGGTGCTGGTGCTGTTCTACACGTCGCTGGTGCCGTACTCCATGGTGCCCAGCATGAAGGCCTTTTCCATGATGAGCTGGAAGCACTGGATCGAGGTCATCCACGACCCCATTTCGATCCTGTCGCTGAAAAACAGCGTCTTTCTGGGTGTGGTGGGCGCCACGCTGGGCATCACCCTGTCGGTGTTCGTGGCCTACGCCATCGTCAAGGTGCGCTCGCACGCCTCCGGCATCCTCGAGAGCCTGTCGTTTCTGTCCTTTTCCTTTCCCGGCATCGTGATCGGCGTGGGATTCATGTGGTTTTTCGTGCGCACGCCGCTCTACGCCACCATCTGGGCACTGCTCATCGGCTACATCGCCACCTACCTGCCTTACGGCGTGCGCCCCCTGACCTCGGCCTTCATCCAGGTCCACAGCCACCTCGAGGAGTCCTCGCAGGTCTGCGGGGCCGGGGCCTTCACCACCATGCGCCGCATCGTCATTCCGCTGCTGATCCCCGGCATCGTCTCGGGCTGGATCCTGATGGCCACCATGTTCGTGCGCGAGCTGACCCTCTCGGTGGTGCTCTCGCGCCCGGGCACCGAGGTGCTGGCCGTGCAGATCTTTCGTTTCGCCGAAGACGGCCTGTGGGGCCAGCTCTCGGCCCTGGGCATCATGATGATCTTCATCTCCACGACGCTGGTCATCCTGGCCACCCTGGTGGGCATCCGCTTCAAGCCGATGGAAGAGAGCGGCTGAACGGCGAAATTCAACCCCTGGAGCGCTTTTTTTCGTCCCCGGGACGATCGTATTCGAATATTATACAATGTATAGTAAGTTACATGATGATATTTCAGAAAGGCGAGCGTCATGATCGATGACATTGAAAACTGCCCCTGCTCCGGCAAGAACATGAGCAACCTGGCGGCTCCCTGGATCCTGCTGACCCTGTTCAATCGGCAGGGACTGCACGGATATGCCATTAAAAAGATCATCGAGGGGTACATCGAGGAATTTTCCCTGGGCCTCAACATCACCGGCCTCTACCGTCACCTGAACCTCCTGGAACGGCGGGGGGTGCTTTGCTCGCAATGGGATACGCAGGGCAGGGGGCCTGCCCGACGCCGGTATACCCTGACCGAGGCGGGGCAGGAGTGCCTGTGGCGCTGGCTGAACACCCTCAGCACCCAGGCGATGCTGATCGGAAAGTTTTTCGACCGGGCGCGCGAGGTGCTGCCCGCGTCCCACCTGCCGACCATCCGGCTGGAAAAGACCCCGGACACCTGACGACGCGCCCACCAATCCCAAAGGAGACGAATTTATGGCGACACCCCGCAAGCTCAAGACGAACAAAACCGTCCGGTTGATCTTCACCGGCGGATTCCTCGGTTCCGGCAAGACCACCGCGCTGGCGGCACTGGCGCGTGACCTGGTTCGGCGCGGCCTGCGTGTGGGCATCATCACCAACGACCAGAGCGCCAACCTCGCAGACACCCTCATCGTGCGCCAGATGCTGGGGGAACTGGGGGTTCCGGTGGAAGAAGTGGTCAAGGGCTGTTTCTGCTGCAAGTTCGATGAACTCATCGACCAGATGGAGAAGATACTGGCCCACGAACCCGACATCCTGATGGGGGAGCCGGTGGGCAGCTGCACCGACTTCGTGGCCGCCGTGGCCAATCCCATCAAGATCCACTACGGAAAATCGTTCGTCTTCGCCCCTTTTTCCACCATGGTCGACGCCCAGCGGGTGCGCGAACTGCTGCTCAAAGAGACGGCGACCACTTTTCCCGAGGAGGTGGCCTATCTGTTCAACAAGCAGCTCGAAGAGGCGGACATCATCTTGCTCAGCAAGTCCGATCTTTTGCGCCCCGAACAGATCGAGCGCTATCTGGCCGTACTGGAGGAAAAACATCCGCGCAAAGAGGTGTTGGCGGTTTCGGCCAGGACGGGCGCCGGGATGTCCCGCTGGCTCGACCGGCTGCTGTCCTCGCGGCCGGGGGCGGAGACCGTGCTGGCCCAGCTGGATTACGCCGTCTACGCCCGGGCCGAGGCCGTGCTCGGGTGGCTCAATGCGGCCGTCCGCATCCGTGGCGACAAGGCTTTCGCACCCGCCGGGGTGCTGCGCACGGTCATGGCTGCGATCCGCGATGCGCTCCAGGCGAAAAACGCCAGTGTCGGCCATTTGAAAATGGTCATGACCGGCGGCGGGCAGTCCATGTGGATCAACCTGACCCACCGGGATGCCGAACCCGTCTTCAGCGAAACCCGCATGGCGGATGTTGCCGCTGCCACCCTGATCATCAACGCGCGCGTGCACCTGGCGCCCGATGATCTCGAAGCGGTGGTTCGCACGGCGCTGACCGCTTTGGAGGCGGCGCAGGGGCTCCAGGTGGAAATAGAGGATCTGCAGTGCTTCAGCCCGGCGTATCCGGATCCACCCTACCTGACGCGCAGCCCCGCATCCGGGCCGCAATGAAAAGGAGGCCGGTCATGCTCAACATCGAAGTCATCGGACTGGACCCTCCCTGCCGCAAATGCACCGAACTGCTCGAGAATGTCAAGGCGGCCGTGGCGCTGGCCGGCGTCGAGGCGCGCGTCGCGAAAAAGTGGACGCTTTCCGAGGAAATCCGCGGCAAATACGGCCTGCTCCTGAGCCCTGCGCTGGCCATAGAGGGGGTTGTCGTGGCCCAGGGCAAAGTTTTCCGCACCGAGCGCATCCTCGCGCTGCTGCGTTGACGGCAAAGACGGGAGACAATCCATGAACGGTCAGAGCGCCGCCTATTTCGGGGAATTTTTCGGCACCTTCATCCTGGTGTTCTTCGGCACCGCCATCGTCGCCGTGGCCGTTTTGTTTCAGGCGCCGCTGGGCCTGGTGCAGGTCGCCGTGGTCTGGGGCATCGGGGTGACGCTGGCCATCTATGCCACCCGGCACCTTTCCTGCGCCCACCTCAACCCGGCGGTTTCGCTGGGCATGGTGCTGGCCGGCAGGATGCAGCCGCGCCTCTTTGTGCCGTACTGCGGCGCCCAGCTGGCCGGGGCGGCGGCAGCGGGCGGCATGATCCTGCTCCTCTTTCACCCCTCCATCGCGGCTTTCGAACACGCCCACGGCATCATCCGCGGCGCACCGGACTCGGTGCGGACTGCCATGCTGTTCGGAGAGTACTTCCCGAACCCGGGTTTTGACATCCCCTGGTTCAAAGTGTCCCTGCCGACGGCTATGCTGACCGAAGGGCTGGGAACCTTCCTGCTGGTGTCCATGATTTTCCTGCTCACCGAGGGCTGCAACGTGGGCCGGCCCACGGACGCCATCTCGCCGGTTTTCATCGGCGCCACGGTGGCGGCACTGATCGCCGTGACCGCCCCATTGACCCAGACCGGCATTAACCCGGCCAGGGATTTCGGTCCCCGGCTGGTGGCTTATTTCGCCGGCTGGAAACAGGTCGCCATACCAGGGCCCAGGGGCGGATTCTTCTGGGTGTACATCGCGGCCCCGCTGGCCGGGGCGGCCCTTTCGGCCCTGTGCTTCCGATTTGTGCTGAGCCCACTGATGACAGCCCGCAACCGGGTTACGACATGCGATTGCAAGGAGCCGGAAGCGGGCTCCCTGAGGATGTTTTAGGGGAAATTCGGGTCTCATTCAATCAAACAAGGGGGGACTTTCTCCCCCCTTGTTGCTTTTTGTCAGCGGGCCGGATGACCCGGGCCCATCAGCAGCATCTTTCGAAATGGCACTTGCTGCCTTCGGCGTCATCGCAGCACAGGGTGCCGATGGGGCACCCGCAGCTGTCAACGACGTAGTAACAGCACCTGCAGCTAGATGCCGATTTGCCGCTTGTCTTCTTTTCGTCTCTATCACTCATGGGAAACCTCCTGTCTTTGAAGGGTTTCACGTGTTGTTCCGATGGATGGGCGGCACCCGGCAGGGGGCCGACCCTTCTAGAAATAACCACAAAGTGGTATGTACGAGCGTAATATTATCATACTCCGGCCGCTGTCAAGCATCGTTTGTGCGGTTGATTTAAGCGGGGGAGGCAGTATAATGACAAGTGAACAGCAAAGGTCCGGCAGGAGCCATCCCGTAAATCACTCTGGAGGGGAGTGGCTGCTGACGGACCGGTTATTGAATTATTTAAGGACGTCCCCCATGAGAATCGTGCACACGGCGGACTGGCATCTGGGGCGCTCGCTTTACGGGCGGCGGCGCTACGAGGAATTTGCCGCTTTTCTGGACTGGCTGGCGGACTGCCTGGCGGTGCAGCAGGCCGACGTGCTGCTGGTGGCCGGCGATGTGTTCGACAGCAGCACGCCCAGCCACCGGGCCCAGGAGCTGTACTACCGGTTTCTGTTCCGCGTGCGGGAAACCGGCTGCCGTCACGTGGTCGTCACGGGCGGCAACCACGACTCGCCTTCTTTCCTGGATGCCCCGCGCGAACTGCTGCGCCACATGAACGTCCACGTCGTGGGCGCCGCCGGCGACCCGCGGGACGAGGTGCTGGCGCTCGCCGACAGCAGCGGGGAAGTGGCGCTGATCGTCTGCGCGGTGCCCTGTCTCAGGGACCGTGACGTGCGCACGGTGGCGGCCGGTGAAACGCCCGACGACAAGCAGCGCAAGCTGATTGAGGGCATCGCTCGCCACTATGCCGCCGTCTGCCGTGAGGCACAGCAACGGCGTGAGGCGCTGGACCGACCGGTGCCCATTGTGGCCACGGGGCACCTGTTCGCCGCCGGGGGCCGGACCGTGGAGGGCGACGGCGTACGGGAGCTCTACGTGGGTTCGCTGGCGCGGGTGGGCGCTGACGCCTTTCCGGCATGCATCGACTACCTGGCCCTGGGACACCTGCACGTGCCGCAGATGGTGGCAGACAGGCCCGACATGCGCTACAGCGGCTCGCCGCTGCCCGTGGGGTTCGGGGAGGCGGGCCAGGAAAAATGCGTGCTGCTGGTGGAATTCGACGGCCTTCGGCCGGCGGTCACCACTATCGCCGTGCCGTGCTTCCAGCAGCTGGTGCGCCTGCAGGGCGGGTTGCAGGATATCCTGGAGCGCATCGCGGCGCTCAAAAGCGCGCAGAGCCGGGCCTGGCTGGAGATTCTCTGCAGTGACGCCGCCGCCCCCGTCGAGCTGGCCGCCCGGCTGCAGGACGCCGTGGCCGAAAGCCGCTTGGAAATTCTGCGCATCCGCAACCCCAGGGCCATCGAGCGGGCTTTGGCCCCCCAGGCAGAGGGGGAAACCCTGGAGCACCTGGACGTGCACGAGGTCTTCCAACGCTGCCTGGACGCTTTCGACGTGCCGGCCGAGCGCCGGCCGGCGCTGCTGGACACTTACGGCCGGACGCTCACGGCGCTTTACGAAGAAGACCCCCGGGCGGAGTAGGACAGGGGCATGCGCATCCTCGAGATCCGTTTCCAGAACCTGAACTCGCTGGCGGGTGAGTGGCACATCGATTTCACCCACCCGGCCTACGCCGCCGACGGCATTTTCGCCATCACCGGCCCCACCGGAGCCGGAAAGACCACCATCCTGGACGCGCTCTGCCTCGCCCTGTACGGCGCCACGCCGCGCCTGGGCCGCGTGACCAGGGGCGGCAACGAGATCATGTCGCGCCAGACCGGCGCCTGTTTCGCCGAGGTGGTCTTTGAAACCCCGGCCGGGCGCTTCCGCTGCCACTGGAGTCAGCACCGCGCCCACGGAAAGCCGACGGGTGAGCTGCAGCCGCCGCGCCACGAAGTGTCCGAGGCCGATTCCGGCAAAGTGCTGCAGTCCCGACTGCGTGATACGGCCGCCTGCATTGAGGAAACCACCGGCATGGACTTCGAACGCTTCACGCGCTCCATGCTGCTGGTCCAGGGGGGATTTGCCGCCTTTCTGCAGGCGTCGCCCGACGCACGCGCCCCCATCCTGGAACAGCTCACAGGCACCGGTATCTACAGCCGCATTTCCATGAAGGTTCACCAACTGCGGGCCGAGGAGCGACACCGGTTGGAGCGTATGGCCGCTGAACTGGCGGGCCTGTCGCTGCTGACCGAAGAAGACAGAAAACGGCTGTCGCAGACGCTGGCGGCACGTGAAAGGGAGGAAGCGGAACTTGCGCGGCGCGTGGACAGTCTCAAAGAGGACGTGGCCTGGCGCCGAGCCCTGCAGCGCCTGGAAGAGGAGCGCGCGGCCCTGGAAAAGGCGGCGGCCGACCTGGCGCGGTGCAGGCAGGCCTTCGAGCCGCAGCGGCTGCGGCTGGAGCGGGACCGCCGGGCCCGGGAACTGGAGGCCGACGCCACGTGCGTGAACACCCTGGCGGCCGAACAGGAAAAGGATTTGGCCGCCCTGACCGCTACCCGGGTCCGCCTTCCGACGCTTGAAAACGCCATTGCACGCCTGGCGGAAAGCGAGAAAAGCGCTGCACAGGACCTGGCGGACCGGCGCCGCCAGCGGCAGGCCAGGGCCGCCGTGATACGCAAGGTGCGCGAAATGGACGTGCACATTGAAAACCGGCGCTCCCGCCTGGCGGACCTGGAGCGTTCCGTGGCCGGGACCGAAAAACAGTGCCGCTCCCACCGCGAGGCCATCGGCCGATTGACGGACGAGAAAAAAGCGCGGCAGGAGGCCATCGCCGAAACCGATGCCTACCTGGCGCGTTTTGCCGCCGATGCCGGCCTGGTGGAGAACATGGCCGCCATCGGACGCCTGTTTGCAAGCCTCAAGGAGAAGGGCACGGCGCTGTCCCAAAACCGCCGGGCGCTGCAGCAGGCGGCGGTGGAAATGGAAGCCGCGGCCCGGGACGAAGCGGATCAGGCGGAAGCGCTGCGCCGCATCCGTGAGCGCCGGGAGCGGGACCGCCAGGCCTTTGAGCAGGCGGCGGCCGCGCTCTCCCGACGGCTCGAGGGACGCAAGCCGTCCGATTGGCACCGGCAACTGGCCGACCTCAGGGAACGCCTCGTGCTGGTCGAGCGCCTCAAAGAGGTCCTCACGCACCGGGACCGAATGCGCCGGGAAACGGCCGATGCAGAGGCCCGCATTGTCGGCCTGAAAAAGGAGGATGCCGCGTTGGCCGAGGCGATCGCGGTTGCCCAGCGCCGGGAAGAGAACCGGAAAAGGGAGGTGCGGCACCTGGAGACTGAGGTGTCGCTGCGCGCACGCATCCATGACCTGACCCGGGAGAGGCGCATGCTCGAGGACGGCAGGCCCTGTCCGCTGTGCGGTTCGCTGGAACACCCCTATGCCGTCGGGAATGTTCCCGAACTGGACGAGAGCCGCGCGGCTCTGGAGCGCGCCCGCCGGAAACTGGCGCAGGCTGCGGAGCGGGTCAACGAACTGCGGGTGAAACAGGCCGGCGTCGCCCGGGATCTCGGGCAGGCCCGGGAACAACTGGACAAGCTGGTGCAGGAAATAGCGGCCGACGAGGAGCGTTGCCGGGAACTGCAGTCCGAAATCGCGCCGGGTGAGGAGGCGATCGGCAGCACGCAGGGCGTCGAGTCACTGCTGACGCGCCTGCGCCGGGAGATGGCGGCGGTTTCTGGAATCATTGAGCGGATCGAGGCCGCCACCACGGAAAAGGAGCGTTGCCGTGCGGTCTTGGAGGCCGGTGAGCGGGCGCTGGCCGAGGCGGAAAAGGCGCATCAGACGGCCCGCCACCGGCTGGACAACGCCCGGCGGGAACACGCACGGCTGGCGCGGGAATGCAGAACAGCCGGGCAGCAGTTGGAAGAGCTGCTGCAGGAGGCGCGCCGCGCCCTGGAAGCTTACGGCGTAGACGAGGTTCGCCCGGAACGCCTGGACGAACTTCTGGCGTCGCTCGCCGAACGGCGGGACAATTGGCAGCGGCACCTCGCACGGCGGCAGGAGAGTGAAAAAATCCTGGCGGGACTGGAAAAAGATCTGGAAAAACAGCGCGCCCTGCTGGACGGTCGGCAGGACGAACGGCGCCGCCGGCGCCGGGAGCACGAAACCCTTTCGCGGGAGCTAGAACAGCGGATCGAAAAGCGGCGGTCCATTTACGGCCGCCGCGATCCGGAGCGCGAGGAGAATCAGTTGGCCGAAGACGAGCAGGCGGCCGAAAAAGCCCTGGAAGCGGTGCGAAAGGAGGCTTCCGCTCTGGCGCAGAAGCGCGAGCGTGTGCAGGCGCAGGTCCGCCTGCTGGACACCGCCACCCGCGAGCGGGCCGCCGAGCTGGATGCGGCGCGCCGCCGGCTGCGGGAATCCTTGCGGCGCAGGGGCTTTGCCGACGAGCAGGATTTGCGCGCGGCCTGCCTCGAGATCGGCGAACGGGAAAAGCTGGAGCGGGAGGCCAAAGAGCTGGAGCGGGAGCACACCCGGCTGCGGGCCCGGCTGGCGGACAAAAAGGCCGCCCTGGAAGCCCAGCGCCGGGAACGGTCCAGTGGGGCGCCGCTGGCGGAGCTGACCGGCGAGCTTTCCGCGGCCGAAGCCGCGCGTGCCGAGATCCAGCGGGAGATCGGCGCCCTGCGGGAGCAGTTGGACCGGGACCGCCGACAGCGCCGCAGGCGCCGCGCGTACCTCGACCAGATCGAGAAACAGCGGGAACAGTGCGCGCGCTGGGATGCGCTGCACGGCCTCATCGGTTCGGCCGACGGCAAGAAGTACCGCAATTTCGCCCAGGGGCTGACCTTCGAGATCATGATCGCCCACGCCAACCGGCAGTTGACCGGCATGACGGACCGCTACCTGCTGGTGCGCGACGCCCGGCAGCCCCTGGCACTCAACGTCATCGACAGCTACCAGGCCGGCGAAATCCGTTCCACCAAAAACCTCTCCGGCGGCGAGAGCTTCCTGGTCAGCCTGGCCTTGGCGCTGGGACTCTCGCAGATGGCCAGCCGCAACGTGCGCGTGGACTCGCTTTTTCTAGATGAAGGCTTCGGAACCTTGGATGAAGATGCCCTGGAAACGGCCCTGGAAACACTGGCGGGGCTGCAGCAGCAGGGAAAACTCATCGGCGTAATCTCCCACGTACCGGCACTCAGGGAACGCATTGCCACGCAGATCCGTGTGATTCGCGGCTCCGGAGGGCGCAGCCGCATCGAGGGCCCCGGCTGCGGGGAAGTTCTCGAATAGGTTTTGTACGGCTTTCAGGTGCAATACAATTATTTCGCTTGATTTTCAGGTATTTTTGCCGAAGAAAGGAATCGGAGGGAGACGCGCCATGAAAAAGATTGTCATTGGCGGCCTGCTGGGTGCCGGCGCAGGATTCGGCCTCAGCAGGCTGTTTGCCTGTGTGGGTGGCGGGTGAGCGCTGTTTATGAATCCGTTTGTCGCGTTGATTCTCGGTGGCGTGATGGGCGGTGTACTGGCCTCCGGTGGAGAGCCGCCAAAAAAGGCCCCCGGCAGTGACGCCGCCGGGGTAAGGGATGAAAAGTTGGACCGTGACAGTGCGGAAACTGAAGGAGACGATTTATGATAGCGGGCATCGCGAGGTTTTTCGGGTGCAGGACGTTTTTTTACTGGCTAATTGTGTTGATACTGGGTGCCGTTGTGCCCGATCTTTTGCATGCCGGCGCAGCGCTGCGTTGCGATCTGTCATGGGTCAAAAGCTGGGGATACCAGTTGCAGGGAGCCGATGTGCAACAGCTTGTCGAATGCCCTTATGACCTGCTGGTCATCGACTACTCTGGAGATGGAACCGATGCCGGCGCCTATACCCCTGCAGAGATACGCCGCATTCAGCACACGGGGAAGCTTGTCTTGGCCTACCTGTCCATCGGCGAGGCCGAGAACTATCGCTTTTACTGGAAAGATTCTTGGGAAACGGCGCCTCCACGCTTTCTTGGCCCTGAAAACCCCGAATGGGAGGGGAATTTCAAGGTTCGCTACTGGCAAAAAAAATGGTGGACACAGGCTCTGCGGCCCTTCCTGGATCGCATTCTGGCAGCTGGCTTCGATGGGGTCTACCTGGACATTATCGACGCTTACGATTACTGGGGCCAGCATGGTTTAAAGGCTCGCTCCAGCGCCGATCGCATGGCCCGACTGGTGGCCAAAATTGCGAAATATGCCCGGGCACGTGCCGGCAGCCGCTTTATCGTCTGTCCCCAGAATGGTGTCGGGCTCGTTGATGATGCTTCCGGGAAATGGCGTGGACGCTATCTGGAGGCCATCGATGGTATCGGGGTAGAGGATCTCTGGTTCAACATCTGGAGCCCGGAGGATCAGGCGTATCGCCTGGAAATGCTGGCTGTTTTCGAAAGGGCCGGTAAAACGATTTTCAACGTGGAGTACATCGCCCCCGGGAAATACGACGAATATGCCGCCGAGGTGGAGACGCATCGACCGGCGGTGGTGCCGTACGCTGCGGACCCGGACCGCGAACTGGACGAACTGATCATTCACGGGCAACGGCCGCTTTTCACCGAAAAGATGGATCTATGGCGGCATCAAACGTTGCTGCGGGGGGCCAATGTCTACCAGCGCAGGGTGTACCCGGAACTCGATGGCCCTGATTTGCTGGGAAGCGGTCCCGTGGGGCCGCCCTACAGCCAGTCGGATTTCGACCGCCTGGCGGCCATGGGCGCCAACCTGGTGGTGATTTCGCACCCCGGGCTCTACAGCGAGAAGGCGGCCTTCGGCCTGGACGCGGCGATTGAGAACAATCTCGACAGGCTCCTGGAAATGGCCGCCCGCGCAGACTTGTTCGTGGTAATCGCGCTGCGTACGGGGCCGGGGCGCAGCGAGTTCACGTTTCTGCTGGAGGGCCTTGGCGAGTGGTTTGATGAGCAATACCTCAACGATTCGCTTTGGCAGAGCCAGGAAGCCCAGGATGCGTGGGTGCGCATGTGGCGGCACGTCGCGCAACGTTACCGCCAGAATCCGGTCGTGGTCGGGTACGATCTGATGGTCGAGCCAAACGCCAATGAAGTGGGCAGCCACGCCGTCATGGATGCGTTGGATATCTGGGATCCGGATGCCTTTTACCGGCAGTACCGGGGTACCCTTTACGATTGGGCGCCCCTTTACAGGCGCATCACAACAGCGATTCGGGAAGTGGACCCCCACACGCCCATCCTGATCGGCCCCATGGGATACAGCGCCGTAGACTGGATGCCCTATCTGGAGGTCACGGGTGATTCCCGAACGGTGTACACCGTGCACCAATACGCACCCGAGACCTACACCCACCAGGAGAAAAGGCGCAAACGTAAATACCCCGGTCGTTTTGACACCGATGGAGACGGTATCCGGGAGCGGTTCGATCGTGCCTGGCTGGACAGCCTCTTGACGGCGGTCGACGGATTCAAGCAGCAGCATGGGGTATCTACGGCGGTAACCGAATTCGGCGCCATGCGGTGGGAACCCGGTGTGGCCCGGTATATCAACGACCAGATGGCGCTTTTTGAAAAACGCGGTATGAATCATGCCATCTGGTTGTGGGAAACCTCCTGGCAGCCATACAACCGCCTTGAGGACGCTTTCAATTTCCGCCATGGCCCCAAGCGGCGCAGACATGTGGAGGGAGCGGGCGGTGAGCTGCAGCGTACAATTAGCAGTTACTGGCGCAGGAACTGGGTACGTCCTTCCGGGGTGGACTTCAGGTGATATATGCTTTTTTTTTAAAACTGGCGGGCGCCTTTCGTGATGAATGGCTTGACAACAATGGCTGGAGGCTGTCAATAATGAGTATATACTCAAAAAGGTGTCCGGGGTGGGACGAACATCCGCTCGTTTGAGGAGGAACAAGATGCCCCTGTTTGATTTCCGGTGCAAAGACTGTGGAAAAACCAGTGAAGTCCTGTTGACCAGCGGCGGGGACACGGCTGTGTGCCGCCACTGTGGCAGCGGGAATCTCGAAAAGCTGATGTCGGCCCCGTCGTCGCTTTCCGGGGAGACCCGCCAGGGACTGCCGGGGCCCGGCGACACGGCCTGCTGCGGCAGCGCACCCGGCACCGGCAACTGCGCCGGACCAGGCAGTTGCTGCGGCCGGGGACCGGCGTGACGGTGGCGTCTCGGGGGTAAGTCTCAGAGAACTTCGTCGATGCGGCGGGCCAGGAAGGCGGCCGACACACGGTTGCCCTCGGGGGTCAGGTGTCCCTCGTTGGGGTAGTACAGTCGGACATCCCTTTCACGGCTGTAGCGCTTGAGGTGTTCAGCCAGGTCGATGACGGCTATGCCGTGGCGATGCGCGCTGTCGGCCAGGCGCCGGCGAAAAAAATCCTGGAACTGGGCCGAGTTGGATCCCGGCCGCTCCACGAATGACCGGCCGGCCAACAGCACCAGCACGAGTTGGGCATCATTTTCCCGGCACAGGGAACGGATTTGTTCTAGCAGTGCGTCATACAGGCGCAGCGTGTCGGCGAAATGCTTTGCAAAAACCGGAAACAGGCCGCGGCTATCGGTTCCAAGCCCAAGACTGCGCTGCACCAGCTGAAACAGTTCGGTATTTTCGATGCGTTGCAGCAGGCTGTTGCGCTGCTTCGGAATCTTTCCCAGCACCACGCGGCGCAGGTCAATGGCGGCCTGTCCGGGCGGCTTGGTGGCGTAGGGCACGGGCACGTTTTTGAGCACCAGTTTTCCCCCCGCCAGCTCGAAATAGGGCTTGGCATGGTCGGCCTGGAGCGGAAAGGGCAGCTGGTTGTCGAAAAGGTCATTTCCCAGGTAGGTCACCAGTATTACCACCTGTGGGCCGAAGTCGAACACCCGCCTGTGCAGCAGGATGTACTCCTGGTCGGTGCTGTACCCCGGTACGCCGAAGTTCAGGTACAGCCGGCCGGCGGGAGCGGACACGTTCAGACGGGCGACGAGGGTGTCTTTGTTGTCAACCCCCATTCCGAAGATAAAGCTGTCCCCCACAACGGCGTAGCGCTCCCGTCCGCCGCCGCGTGCATCGAAGTCTCCCCGGAAGCCATAGGCGTTGGTGCTGTAACGCACGTCGAAATCGTGGTGCCGGTGGCCACCCCGCCAGCGAGGCGCCAGCTTCCATCCCAGGTGACTGTCGTAGATCACCAGCCCCGGATCCATGTCGTTGCTGAGCTGAATGGATTTTTTCTGGTAACGAAGAAAGAGTTCGGCTCCGGCCAAGGTCACCGACAGGCTGCAGAGCAGAAGCACCACTGCGTACAGGATCCGCCGGGGCGTTGAAATGGATGTCGCAGAGGGCTGTTTTTCGGGCCGTGCAGCGGTCATCGGTTGTGCCTTTTGGCATGAATTGACAGAGACGGGGCTATTTAAAAACGCCAACAGGATTTATGCCAGAATCGCGGCCTGCTTTCAAGTGCCGAGTCATCTCCGACCGCGGGATCAAAACGCTTGCCGGCCGGCCGGCATGATGATACTAGGCGAAGCCATGACGGCTATTGTCGGTATATCCGCCTTTTACCACGATTCGGCGGCCGCCCTGGTCATTGATGGACGCATCGTGGCCGCCGCCCAGGAAGAGCGCTTCACACGTATCAAGCACGACAAGGACTTTCCCCGGCACGCCTTGGAATACGTGCTCGCCGAGGGCGGTATAACCCCCGCCGACCTGGACTACGTGGGATTCTACGAAAAGCCGCTACTCAAGTTCGACCGGCTCCTGGAGACCTACCTGGCTTACGCCCCCAGCGGGTTCCGGTCTTTTTTCGAGGCCCTGCCGGTGTGGTTGCACGAAAAACTCTACCTGCCGCGCCGGATTCGCAAAGGGCTGGGGGGCAAGTACCGCCGGGGCATTGTTTTCCCGGAGCACCACGAGTCCCACGCCGCCAGCGCCTTTTTCCCGTCGCCCTTCGAGGAGGCCGCCATCCTAACCCTGGACGGGGTGGGGGAGTGGACCACCACCAGTTTCGGGGTAGGGCGCGGCAATCGCATCGCGCTGAGCAGCGAGCTGCGGTTTCCCCATTCCCTGGGGTTGCTGTACTCGGCTTTCACCTATTTTTGCGGCTTTCGCGTCAACAGCGGCGAGTACAAACTCATGGGCCTGGCCCCTTACGGCCAGCCGCGCTACACGGATCTCATCCGCGAGCACCTCATCGACATCCGCAAGGACGGCTCCTACCGGCTGAACATGGCCTACTTCAACTACTGCCAGGGGCTGACCATGACGTCCGAGCGCTTTCACCGGCTGTTCGGCGGGCCGCCGCGGGAGCCGGAGACGCCGCTCACCCAGCGGGAAATGGACCTGGCGGCCTCTATCCAGAAGATTACCGAGGAGGTTATGCTGCACACCTGTCGCCACGTGCACGCGCGTACCGGCATGCGGCGCCTGTGCATGGCCGGCGGCGTGGCCCTGAACTGCGTGGGCAACGGCCGCATTCTGCGCGAGGGGCCCTTCGAGGACATCTGGATCCAGCCGGCCGCCGGGGACGCCGGCGGCGCCCTGGGCGCGGCCCTGTTTATCTGGCACCAGCTGCTGGACAAGCCGCGCCGGCCTGCCCAACCGGACCAGCAGGCCGGATCGGCCCTGGGGCCGGCTTACGGCAACGAAGAGGTGGAGGCTTTCCTAAAGAGCCAGGGAGCCGTCTACCGGCGCATTGCCGACGAGCAGACCCTGTTGGATACCGTGGCGCGGCTCATCGCCGAACAGAATGTGGTGGGCTGGATGCACGGGCGCATGGAGTTCGGCCCCCGCGCCCTGGGCCACCGCAGCATCCTGGGAGACGCGCGCAGCCCCGAGATGCAGTCGGTCATGAACCTGAAGATCAAATTCCGCGAGTCCTTCCGGCCTTTCGCACCCGTGGTGCTGGCCGAAAAGGCCGCCGACTACTTCGACATGCCGCGCGGCAAGGACAGCCCCTACATGCTGGTAGTGGCACCGGTGACCGAAGGCCGCCGCCGTCCCGTCGACCGCGACGCCAGTGGATTGGAGAAGCTGGGGGTGCTGCGTTCGGACGTTCCGGCCGTCACCCACGTGGACTACTCGGCGCGCGTGCAGACCGTCGACCACCTGCGCCACGACCGCTTTTACCGGCTGATGAGCGCTTTCGAGGAACAGACCGGCTGCCCCGTGATGATCAACACCAGTTTCAACGTGCGCGGCGAACCCATCGTCAACACGCCGGCCGACGCCTATCACTGTTTCATGGGCACTGAGATGGACGTGCTGGTGATCGAGGATTTTCTGCTGCTCAAGCAAGCACAGCCCGAAGAGAACCGTCCCGAAATCCAGGCGTACCTGTCGCGTTTCGAACTGGACTAGGAGGGGAGCGAGCACGCCATGGCAAAACTGATCAGGATCAACCGCAACCCGTCACCGGGCGGGCTGCGGCTCTTCGGCCTGCTGCTGACGGCCGCCCTGGCCGCCGTCGGCTTCATGCTGTACCGCCGCGCCGGCACCCCGGCCTGGCCCGCGGTGCTGAGATGCGCCGCCGGCCTGGCGGCCCTGCTGACCGTTGCCGCCCCCGGCGCCCTGCGCTACCCCTACCTGGGGCTCACCTACGCCGCGTTGCCCATCGGCCTGGTGGTGTCCACGGTGGTGCTGCTGGTGATTTTCTTTCTGCTGCTGACGCCGCTGGCACTGGTCTTCAAGCTCATGGGGCGCGACCCCCTCCACCGCCGGCTGCGCCCCGAGGCGCAAAGCTACTGGCACCCGCGCCGGCCCGCCGGCGACCGCAAGCGCTACCTGCGCCAATACTGAGGTCCCTGGAAGAGGAACCATGAAAGAAGAACAGAAACCGACTCCCCGAGACGAGGAGCAGGAGGCATTCGAGCAGGCCGCCTCCCGGCAGAGTCCGGGAATGGTGCGCGAATTCATCGGCTTTCTGGCCCACAACAAGAAGTGGTGGCTGGCGCCCATCATCGTTGTCATGCTGCTGCTGGGCCTGCTGGTATTTCTGGGCGGAACCGGGGTGGCGCCCTTTATCTACACGTTGTTTTAAAGGCGGTGTAAACTTTTCGGCGGCGATGCGGCCGGTGATGGTGCGTCGGCCCGGAAGGGTTTCGGTACACCGTCTTCGCGGGTTGCCCGTGCTGTCCCGCCGAAATGAATGCTGAGAGGTGCCGACATGCCGGAAGAGACACTGCGCTTTGAAAAACAGCTTGTTACGGCCCCCTACATCCACCCCGACGGGCGGGCGGTGGAGGGCCGCATCGAGGTGCGCACCAGCCCGGTGACCGGGCGCACCAGCCGCATCGCCTTCAACCGCGCCAAGGAAAAGGAGGCCGGCACGGACCGGCTGCCGGACCCGCCCCCTGACGCACAGCGCGGCGACCGCTGCCCCTTCTGTCATCCCCAGGTCCACCGCATGACGCCGCGGCTGGATCCCGCGCTGTTTCCCGAGGAGCGCCTGGTGCGGGGCGAATCGCTGCTGTTTCCCAACCTGTTCCCCTACGGGCGCTACTCGGCCGTCAGCCTCTTTGGCCGCCGGCACTTCGTCGAGATCGGCACGGCCGATGTTGGATCCTACACCGACTGCTTCATCAACTGCGCGCGCTACCTGGAGATCCTCTACCGCGGCGACGCGCAGGCACGTTATATGGCCATCACCCAGAACCACCTGCCCAGCGCCGGCGGTTCGCTGGTGCATCCCCACCTGCAGGTGCACGCTGACCGCGTGGCCACCAACTTCCATCGTTTTCTGCAAAAGCGCTGCACGGATCACCACCGGCGAACGGGCGGGCGGCTGTTCTCGGACTACCTGGCCCACGAAAGGGCCGACGGCAGCCGCGTTATCGGAAGGACCGGGCAATGGCACTGGCTGGCGGCCTTCGCGCCCGAAGGGTTCTACGAAATCTGGGGCATCCTGCCGGGCGCCTGCTCGGTGCTGACGCTGGACCGGCAGGCCTGGCACGACCTGGCCCGCGGCGTGTTGAACACCCAGCGCTTTTACCGCAGCCTGTGCCGCAACGGCTACAATCTGGGCCTGCTTTGCCAGCCGGCCGGGGTGGTGAAACCCGAACTGCGCGTGGTCATCCTGGCGCGTTCCAATTACGCCGCCTGGGTGCGCAACGACCACACCGGCTACGAGGTAATGCTGGGCGACATGACCACCTTCACCGCCCCCGAGGAGACCGCCCGGCGGGCCCGGCCATTCTGGAAGTAACGGCCGGACGCAGAGGGGCGGGCCTACATCAGCAGGCTCTTCCGCCACCCGGAGGACAGCCGCCGGAAGTCCAGCGGTGGCAGTCCGTTGGCCGCCAGGAAATCCGGCAGTTCGCGGCGGTTGCCCTGGGACCACCAGCCGCGCAGGGCATCCCCGGTTTTTTGGGCCAACAGCCAGCCATCACCCGCCGTTTCCCGCAGGCCTGCATCCAGTGAGGCCTCGGCCATCCAGGCCATGAGGTAGTCCAGGGCGTAGAATTCCGGCAGCAGGTCGAACAGGTGCCCGTCCGACTGATAGTAAAACCCCGTGTGGCGTTGCATCAGCTCGGCGTAGCGTTTTCCGTCAGACAGATCGCCGGCCGAAAACATTTCGTATTCGGCCAGGAACTTGGCGCCGTAGCGGCGGAACAGCGAGAGGTTGCGCAGCTGGCGGCGGCGGCCGATCTCCGCGGCCAGGCCCGGTTCGACACCGGCGAACTCTGTGAGGAAAGGCGGCGACAGCACGCAACCCTGCAGCAGAAAGGCCCAGGCCTCAGACAGGCTGTAGCCGGTGGGCATCTCGCGGTCGGTGACGGGCAGATCGGCGGAAGTAAAGGCCGCCGACAGGCCGTGGCCCAGTTCGTGAAAGAGGGTCTCTAGGTCGATCCAGCCGCCCTGGGGACGCATGAGGATGCGGATGTCGCCCGGGGTCTGCAGCACGAAGCACATGGCCTGGGCCGTGCGGGCCTCTTCGGGCAGCAGTTCGATGCGCAGGGCCGGTACGTCTTCCAGGTCGATGCCCCAGCCGTGCAGCACTTCGGTCTGCGCCGTTAGCGGACGCTGTGGAAAGCAGTTGTCGTAGGCCACCATGGCCAGCAGGTTGATGGCATCGAAGCGCGTGGCCTCTTTCAGGGGAATGTCGAAGCGCTCACGGCACCAACGGTCCATGGCATCAAAGTAAAAGTCCTCTGTGTCGGCCAGCATCTGCTGCACCCGGTGATACCAGTCCCGGTAATCGATTTGCTTCTTTTCCCGGCAGTATTCGATGTAGTCCGCGTAGCCGAATTCTGAGGAGAGGATCTCCAGCAGGTTTTCCCAGTACTGCTGCGCGAAGGGCGCCAGAAAGCGGCACAGAGCGCGGGTTTCCTTCTGCAGCACCAGACGCTGCTCCCGGGTACTTTGCTTCTGGCACCAGGGAATGATCTGCCGGAAGTAGATGTTCTGTCCGTCCACCTGGGCCGCGGCGCCGTTGATCCAGGTGCGCAGCTCCACGTCGCTGGCCAGTAGTTCGCGCTGTAGAAAGTGGTCGATGAAGTTATGCCGCAGGCGGTGGGTGCGGCTGCCGGCCGGGGCGCTGGACAGGGCTTCGCGGGTCTGCGGCCCCAGCAGGTCATCGGCGCGGTCGTAAAGTTCGGACATCTGCACGGCGCCGCCGTCGCCGCGCCACTGGGCCAGCGAGGCCCGCCGCCAGCCCAGGGTCAGCTCGTAGAGCCCGCGTTCGATTTCGGAAAGATCGGGTTTGGATTTCATGGGAAGCCATTCTCCGCAGGGGTTTGCAGCGCAGGGTATCATTTCGGACCGGCTTTGGAAAGCCCGTTCTGCGGTTCGAGGGCCGGACAGGCATCGGCTGCGTGTAGTTCGGGAACCGGCGGGAAAAAAATGCGCAGTCCGACGGCGCGTAAAGAAAGGCCAACTGTCTGAGCGCAGCGCGTTTTGGCCTTTCAGCGCCGGCGGCCGGAGCATCCCCGCCGGGGCTCACGGAGCGCAGCCGGCCTGTTCGGCCCGGCCGGGATGCCTGCTTGCGATTGTCCTGGCTGGCCGCGCCCACGCTTTTCTCTTTGACATGAAGGCCGGCCTTTTTTACTATCGGGTCATGGCGGCGCCGAAACCATCGATACTGATCGTGGACGACCACCCCCTGTTTCGCGAGGGGCTGCGGGCCATCATCACCCGCGACGGGCGTTTCGAGGTGACCGGCGAGGCCGGCAGCGCCCGCGAAGCCCTGCGGCTGGTCAGGCGCCTCAAGCCGGAGCTGATCATCGTGGACATCTCGCTGCCCGACCGCAGCGGCATAGAACTGACCAGCGAGCTGCGCCGCAAGTTTCCCGAAAGCCGCATTCTGATCGTCAGCATGCACTCCAAGATCGACTACATCGCAGAGGCTTTCCAGGCCGGCGCCACCGGCTACGTGGTCAAGGAGTCGGCCGCCGAGCGGCTCATCGACGGACTGGAGGCCATCGCCGGCGGCGAGTATTTTCTGGACAGCTGCGTGTCCCACGAGGTGGTCAAGCGGCTCATGCAGATGCCGGCCAAGGACGCCCGCATCGCCGATCCGGGATACGGCTCACTGACCCCCCGCGAGCAGGAGGTCATGCGGCTGCTGGCCGAGGGGCTGAGCGTCAAGAAGATTGCCGAAAAGCTGTTTATCAGTCCCAAGACCGTGGAAAACCACCGGGCCAACATCATGAACAAGCTTGACATTCACAGTACCGTCGAACTGATCCGCTACGCCGCGCGGCTGGGACTCATCGACCTGGACCTGTGGCGTTGACGGGCGCGACGCCGCGACCGGAAAAATTCCCGCCCGGGCGGGCAGAATTCCCACCAAAATGAAGCCTTTCCCCTATGGACAAATGCGCCTGGATGCGCCATAAGATCGCGAAAAGTTCATGCTCGAGCGGAGT
>Ga0256835_1000467_pt1 | contig 30135 bp, 25 predicted proteins | sample PIR30metaG_FD_185972 | JGI IMG/M metagenome (GOLD analysis project Ga0256835, IMG submission 185972) | Hydrothermal vent microbial communities from East Pacific Rise, Pacific Ocean - PIR-30 | ecosystem: Environmental > Aquatic > Marine > Hydrothermal vents | place: Pacific Ocean: East Pacific...
TGCTTGACCTAACCTCTCAGCCTGTTTTGCCGTGCTCTCCGTACCTCTTTGCCAACTGTAGTAAGTTGCCCCCGGGGAACCTCCTCTCTCCTGGGGCGGTTCCCCTGTTTTTGTTGAGTGGGTGTCTTGGATGGGCTTGGGTGGGGGCAGGGTGGGTGGTGGTTAAATTAGGTATCGGCCCTTCAGTTGGAAGAGCAGCAGACCCCTCCTCGTCAAGCCTTTTTGGAAAGAATCGGGGGCTAGCTTCCTGGAGTGCACCTTTGCTTCACCGGGCGGGCGGCGCGTGAGGGCGCTGGTACCGGCGGGGCGGGTGCCGTGGCGCGCTGCCGAGGAGCGCTTGAAAGTGTACGCCAAACCAGCGGCCCAGCGACGGACCGCTAAACTGGAACCATGTCCTGGCTAGCTCTGGCGCTCACCCCCGGTGTGGGACCCGCGCGCTTTTTGCGGGTCTTCACCGAGGGCGAAGAAGGCCTGGCGCGCGTGGGCGAGCTGCTGGGAGCGACGCTGGAGCGGGCCTACCGGCGCACTCTGGCCGCCGGCGAGGCCCAAAAGGTGCAGGAGCGCGCGGCGGAACTGGGCGTGCGGCCTGTAGGAATCTGGGAAAAAGGTTACCCGCCCACACTGCGCCACCTGACCGATCCGCCGCCGCTCATCTACCTGAAAGGAGACTGGGATGGCGGCCTCCCCGCGGTGGCGGTGGTGGGCAGCCGGCGGGCCCAGCCCTGGGCGCTCGGCTTTGCCCGCCAGCTAGCCCGCCAGCTGGCGGAAGCCGGGGTGGGGGTGGTCAGCGGCCTGGCCCGGGGGGTGGACACCGCGGCGCACCAGGGGGCGCTCGAGGGAAACGGGCCCACGCTGGCGGTGCTGGGCAGTGGCATAGACGTGATATACCCTCCGGAGAACGAGGAGCTTGCCAGGAAAGTAACCCTGGCCAGCGAGCTGCCAATGGGCAGCGGCCCCTCATCCGGATCCTTCCCGCGTCGCAACCGCCTCATTGCGGCGCTGGCGGACGCGGTGGTGATCGTGCAGGCGCCCGAGAAATCGGGAGCGCTGATAACCGCCGGACTGGCGGCGGAGCTCGGCCGCGACGTGCTGGCGGTGCCGGGCCGTCCCTCCGACTGGGCCAGCCGCGGCAGCAACCGCCTCCTGAAGGACGGCGCAGGCGTGGTGCAGGAGCCGGACGACGTGCTCGAGGCCCTGGGCATCGGCGCCACTCCGCAGGTGGCAGACCGGCCCGAACCAGAAGGAACGGCCGGGAAGCTCTGGAAGGCGCTGCGCGAACGCGGTGAAAGCCTGCCCGACGATCTGGCGCTCGAGCTAAAACTGGGCGCGGGCGAGGTTCTGGGACTGCTGGTGCAGCTGGAGCTCTCGGGCCACGCGCGCGCGCTCCCGGGCGGGCGCTACGAAGCGGTTTAGCGGGTGGCGGCCCCGAGCCTTTCGGCGCCCCTATCGGTGGCGCGGCGGTTTTCCCGGTTCACCCCCCTCCGACTGGCACGTACGGTGACGCAGGAAAGGTCTCCCGTTCGCCCCTCCGGGGCCGGCTTCAGACCCCGGCCCGCCGCCCCACATCCAGCTCACGGCCAAGCCGACCTGCGAGCGTCACGCTCTTTACCCTGCCGCGGGTGGCCGCGAACCGAAAGAGGGGTACCCTGGTTTTCCGGTAGTGGGGCAAACGAGCAGTGCTGCCCGGCGCGCGCCCGGATGGAGCCCGGCCACCGTACCGCGGTACTCCTAGGAGCGCGACCAGGCCGTTGTGCCTTCGCGAACGTCGGCGTGGTATCCGCAGATGCATATACGTGCAAGCGGCCCGCGGGCCGCTTGCACGGTCCGCAAGGGAGCCTATCGGGCCAGCGCCCGCTCCACGAAGGCGTTGGTGTAGGTCTTGCTCAGATCCACCTGCGCCGCCGCCAGTTTCTTGTCGAACATCGAGAGCACTTTGTACGCGGTCCTGGGTCCAGCCTCGGGGAAGAGGCCGTTTTCACTGAACATCCCCAGCGAGTTACGCACGATCTCGGTGTAAAGCGCGGGGTCGTTTTGGTAATACTCCTTGGGCATTACCGCCACCACCTCTTCGGCGCTCTTGCCCTGCATCCAGCGCAGCGCCCGCACGACGGCGTTCACCAGGCGCTGCGTGGTCTCGGGGTTCTTCTCCACGAAGGCGCGGTGGGTGTAGAGGGTGGCTGCCGGGTAGGGCCCGCCGAAGACGGCCTCGGCGCCCTCCTTGTTGCGGGTGTCCACGAGCACCTTGATCTTGCCACGCTTTTCCAGCGTGGTAATCACCGGCTCTACGTGGCTGATGGCGTCCACCTGACCACGCTCGACCGCGGCTATGGCCGACGAGCCGCCGCCCACGCCGATGATGGCCACGTCACTGGGTTTCATCCCCTCCTTGGCGAGCAGGTAGAAGACGAAGTAGTTCGTTGAGGAACCGGGCTTGGTCACGCCTACTTTGAGCCCCTTCAGATCGGCGGGGGTTTTCACTTTGCCGGCCAGCTCCGTGCGCACGCCCAGGACCAGGCCCGGATACTTACCCATCAAGGCAACGCCTTCCAGGTCGCGCCCCTGGGCCTGCAGGCGCACGATGTGATCAAAATAACCCACGACCAGATCGGCAGAACCGCCGAGCAGCGCCTTGAGCGCCGCCGAGCCGCCCTTGAAATCCTCGATGCGCACGTTCAGCCCCTCGTCAGCGAAGTATCCCAGCTGTTCCGCTACCGTGAGCGGCAGATATACGACCAGGCTCTTACCGCCCACCGCTATGGTCACGTTTTTCTTCTCCGGCGCCCCCGCGAGCGCCAGCCCGAGAACTACCGCCAGCAAGCCTGCCCATTTTTTCATACCGTCCCTCCTTCCTGGCCCGGTTCGGGCCTCCAAACCAGCAGCCTGCGCTCCACGAGGTTCACCGCCACGTCGAGCAGAACCACGAAGACCGCGAGCACCACTATGCCGGCAAATACGCTGGTGGTATCGAACACCCCTTCGGCCTGCGAGATTACGTAACCCAGGCCCGCCGACGCCCCCAGGTATTCACCCACGACCGCGCCGATGACCGCGAAGCCCACGGAGGTGCGCAGCGACGAAAGAATCCAGCTAGTGGCCGAGGGCAGATACACGTGTCGTAACAGCTGTGATCCGCTGGCCCCCAGCATGCGGGCGTTGGCCAGGATCACCGGGCTGACCTCGCGGATGCCCTGGTAGGTGTTGAAAAAGGCCACGAAAAAGACGAGCGTGAAACCCAGGGCCACCTTGGAAGCTATTCCCAGCCCGAACCAGAGCGTGAAGATAGGGGCCAGAATGACCCGCGGAACCGAGTTGAGAGCCTTCAAGAAAGGGTCGAGGACCGCCGCAGCGGTCGGCGACAGCGCCAGCCAGAGACCGAGGGCTACTCCGGCCAGGGTGCCGCTCAGGAAGGCGAGCACCGTTTCCAGCAGGGTGATCCAGAGGTGACGGTAAACCTCGCCGCTGACGAACCACTCGTATATCCGCGCCGCGATATCGCTGGGTCTGGAAAAGAAGAAGGCGTCCACCCAACCCAGCCGCACCGAGAGCTCCCAGCCAAGAAGTACCGTCAAAAGCAAAGCGAATTGCAGCGAGCGCACCTTAAACCTGGCCATGGGCGCGCATCACCTCCTCGCGTAAGAGGCTCCATATTTCTCGATGCACGCCGAGGAACTCCTCGGTAAGGCGCACCTCGGTCACATCGCGGGGACGCTCGAGCGGCACCGGAAACTCGCCTATGGGCCTGCTTGCGGGTCCGGCGCTCATTACCACCACGCGGTCAGCGAGGGCGATGGCCTCTTCCAGGTCGTGGGTGACGAAGAGAACCGACTTCTGGTCCTCCTCCCAAAGCCGCAGGAGTTCGTTTTCCATCAGCTGCCGGGTCTGCACGTCGAGGGCACTGAAGGGCTCGTCCATCAAGAGGATCTTCGGGTCCATGATCAACACCTGGGCCAGCGCCACGCGCTTGCGCATGCCGCCCGACAGCTGGTGCGGGTAACGGTCGCCGAACCCGGCCAGCCCCACCTTCGCCAGCCAGGCAGCCGCGCGCTCGTAGGCCTCGGCCCGCGGAACCCCGGCAAAGGTGAGGCCCAGGGCGGCGTTTTCGAGCGCGGTCTTCCAGGGCAGCAGGGCGTCCTGCTGGAAGAGATAGCCGGCGCGCCGGTTGAGGCCGGTCAGCAGCCGCCCGAAGACGCGCACCTCGCCGGCGGCGGGCGGCCGCAGACCGGCGATGACGTTGAGCAGCGTGCTCTTGCCGCAACCCGTCGGACCCACCACCGCCACGAACTCGCCCGCGGTGAGCACCAGGTTCACGCCCTGGACCGCCGTGTAGTCGCCGAACCTCTGGGTGACGCCCCTCAGTTCCACCGCGGGAGTTGTTTTCTCGCAATCCTGCATGATTATTAGCGCTCATTTTATTACAGCCGCCGCGCAGGGAAGCTTTGTAGAATGCGGCCGTGAGCATGCGCGTCTACCTGGCCAAGCCCCGCGGCTTCTGCGCCGGGGTGGTTATGGCCATTCGCGCCGTGGAGAAGGCGGCCGAAGAGCTTGCGGGCGAAGGCGACCTGGTGGTGTATCACTCGATCGTTCACAACGACGTGGTCGTGGGTCGCCTGCGTGAACAGTACGGTGTCCATTTCGTGGAGGACCTGTCCGAAATAGCAGATCTAGAGAGCCGCCACCGGCTGGCGAAGACCGTGGTCTTTTCGGCCCACGGCATCCCCCCTCAGGTGCGGGAGCAGGTGCGGGCTATGGGCTGGGGATACATCGACGCCACCTGCCCGCTCGTAACCAAGGTGCACACTGAAGCCCGGCGCTACGCCGAGCTGGGCTACACGGTGCTGCTCATCGGCGATTCGGCTGACCATCAGGAGGTAAAGGGTACTTACGGCGAGGCCCCAGAACACACGATCCTGGTGGCCGTGCACACCCACGTAGGGCGCGACCCGCGCCTGGCCGACCCGCACACCGTCCGGGTGCCCGACCCCGACCGGGTTGTCGTGCTTACCCAAACGACGCTGAGCGTCGACGATACCGACCGCACGATCGAGATTTTGAAGGGGCGCTTTCCCAACCTGCTGCTCCCGAGTCGCGACGACCTCTGCTACGCCACCAAGAACCGCCAGGATCAGGTCAAGCGCATCGCCCCGCACGTGGATCTCTTCCTGGTGTTGACCAGCTCCTATTCCTCGAACGGCATGCGCCTCTACGAGATCGCCCGGGGTTTGACGCGCGCCGAGCGTATCGACACCGCCGCCGACCTGCGGCCCGAGTGGTTCGAGGGCGTAGGCGCGGTGGGCATCACCTCGGCCGCCAGCACCCCCGAGGATCTGGTGCAAAGCGTACTCGCCTACCTGCGCCGGCTCTTTCCCGACCTGGAGGTCGTTGAGGAAGGCGAGTGGGAGCAGATCCGCTTTCGCGAACCCGCCCGGGTCGGCCCGGGTGTGAGCGGGGTGTGACGTGAGCGATGATCGCCGCCTCAGCCTGGCGCCCATGATGGAGCGTACGGACCGGCACTTTCGCTTCCTGCTGCGCCAGATCACCCGCCGCACCCGGCTCTACAGCGAGATGGTGGTGGACCGCACCCTCATCCACGGCGATCCCGCACGTCACCTGGACTTCCACCCCGAAGAGCGCCCGCTGGCCCTGCAGATCGGCTCGGCCGACCCCGGGCTGGCGGTGCGGGCGGTGCAAATCGCCCTGCCGTGGAAATATGACGAGATAAACCTGAACGTCGGCTGCCCTTCGCCGCGGGTGCAGGCCGGCGGGTTCGGGGTGGTGCTGATGCGCGCGCCCGGATGCGTCGCCGAGATAGTGCGCGCTGTTTACGCCGAGACCGGCATGCTGCTCACCATCAAGCACCGTGTAGGGCTCGACGACCGGGGCGATTACTCCTTCCTGGCACGGTTCGTGGAAACCGTGGCCGCGGCGGGGGCGCGGGTATTCGTAGTACACGCCCGCAGAGCCTGGACCGCAGGTCTCGACCCCCGGGCCAACCGTACGGTGCCGCCGCTCGAGCACGCCAAGGTATACCGCCTGAAGCGCGACTTCCCCGAACTCACGATCGTCACCAACGGTGGAATCACTACCCCGGAGCAGGCCCTCGACCACCTGCGGCACAGCGACGGGGTAATGGTGGGACGTGCAATGTGGGACTATCCCTGGCGCTGGGCGGCCGCAGACCGCGCTATCTGGGGGGAGGAGCGCGGGCGTGATCGCCGCGCGGTGCTCGAGCGCTACGAGGCCTATCTGCACGAGCAACTGGCGAAGGGTGCGCCCCTGCGGGCGCTGCTGCGGCCGCTCTTCAACCTTTACAAGGGCGAGCCCGGCGGGCGCCGCTGGCGCCAGCGGCTGGACGCCGCCCTGCGCGCGGGGCGCCTGCCCGCAGGCGGGCTGGTGGCGCTGGCCCCGGGGAAGGTGCGGGCGTGAACAGCCTGGACGCGCGCTCGCTGGCCTACGCGCGCTGGAATGTGGTGGTCGGCCTGGTGATCTTCGCCCTCAAATGGCTAGCCTGGCGGCTTACCGGCTCCGTGGCCATCTACTCGGACGCGCTCGAGTCCATCGTTAACATCGCCGCTGCCGCGGGCGCGCTCGCCGCGCTGGCGGTGGCGGTGCGCCCCGCCGACGACACCCACCCCTACGGCCACAGTAAGGCCGAGTACTTCGCGGCGGTGGCCGAGGGAACGCTCATTCTCTTCGCCGCTTTCGAAATGCTGCGCGCCGCCCGGGAGCGCCTGCTCGACCCGCAGCCCTTCGCGCAGCCGGAGCTGGGGCTGGCGCTGGTGGCGCTTTCCGGAGCCGCCACCGCAGGGTGGGCGCTGCTGCTGCGCGCCCAGGGCCGCCGCGCCCGCTCCCCTGCACTGCTGGCCGACGCCGCGCACCTGTTTACCGACGTGGCTTCGACCGCGGGGGTGCTGCTAGGCGCCACCCTGGCCTGGCATTCCGGGTGGTGGTGGCTCGATCCCCTGATCGCAGCCGGGGTGGCACTCAATATTCTGATCGTGGGTCTGGGGCTGGTGCGCCGCTCGGTGGGCGGTCTCATGGACGAAGCGCTGCCCCCCGATCAGGTGGAGCGCATCCGCAAGACGATCGCTGACAACCTGGACGGCGCCATCGAGTTCCATGCCCTGCGCACCCGCGCCAGCGGCCCCTGCGCCTTCGTGGAGTTCCACCTGGTGGTGCCCGCCAAAATGACCGTGGAAGAGGCCCACGCGATCACCGAACGGCTCGAGCGCGCCCTGGCGAGCGCGCTGCCCGGAGCCGAGACCATCATCCACGTCGAACCCGAAAGTGAGGCCAGGAACCAGGGCGGGCAAGGTTGATGGACCTGCGCACGAACAGAAGGCGGGCATTTTACAAAAAGCCGATTGCTCCCGCCCCGGTTCAAACACCCGCGAGGCGACCCGGCGATTCCCGGCAGCGGCGCAGCCCTCCAGACGCTATGCGGGTTCGGGCAAGTTCAATTACAGGCGCTCCTCCCGTGGCCGCCATCGGCGTGACCCCTTGCGCCTGGGTGGTGCTGGACTGTTGACGGAGGTCAATTTGCGCCGGGCGCCGGCCATCAGCGGCGGCGACTGTTCTATTATTTACGGCAGCTCCCTTTTCAAGGCGCTTTGGATTCTTGCCCCCGCCAGTTTGTTGCTGCCCTGGCCGGGGCAGCAGTCCGCGGCGCGAAGCAAAGGCAAGTAGTCCACCCCCATTTGGGGGTGCCCTGTAAAAGCAGCGTTAAAATAAACTGTCCCTGAGGAGGTCTACCTTGACGGCCTTATTGATAATATTGATACCCGTCGCCATTATTGGCGCATTTGTGATACTAACCTACAACAATCTCATCGCCCGCAAGAACCAGATCGACTACGCCCAGGGCGCCATCGACGCCTTGCTCAAGAAACGCTTCGATCTCATTCCCAATCTGGTGGCCACGGTCAAGGAATACGCCACCCACGAGCGCGGCCTGCTGGAGCAGGTAACCGCGCTGCGCTCCCGCATAGGCCAGGCCCGGAGCGACGATGAGCGGATGGGCCTGGAGGGGCAGATGTCCGGGCTTCTGGGCCGGCTGCTGGTGCAGCTCGAGGCCTATCCCGATCTCAAGGCCAACCAGAACTTCCTGCAGTTGCAGGCCACCCTCAACGAAATCGAAGAGCAAATATCCGCGGCCAGGCGGGCCTTCAACGCCGCAGTGGTGGAGTTCAACAACGCCATCGAAATGTTCCCTTCCAACCTGGTCGCCGGCTGGATGGGCCTGAAGCGGCGGCAGGTATTCGAGGTAGACGAATCCGAAGCGGCGGCCCCCAGCGTAAGCAACCTGTTTGGAAACTGACATGATGCCCGCAACCTCCGGACCCCAGCGCGCGTATTACCGGCTGGTTCCCCGGGTGAAGGCGCTGGAGCCCGAGCGCCGGCGCACCTGGGTGAGCCTGGCGGCGGCCTGGACCGGGCTGGTGGTCCCCGGGCTGTTTTTGGGAGGGTGGATGTGGTTCCTGGGCGGCGGCGGGCTTTCGGTCGCTCCGCCGCTGGCGGCCGCGGCGCTGGCGGCCTGGCTGTCACCCAGTCTGACCTACCCCTTCAAGCACGAGTTCAAGCGCAAGGTCATCCGGCCAATGATGCGGGAGCTGCTCCAGGACGTTGACTACGCCCCGCTGGGCTCGGTAAGCCCGCTGGACCTGGAGGCGAGCCAGCTCTTTGCAGTTCCAATAGCAGGCATCGAGGGTGAAGATCTGGTCATCGGCCGGCACGATGACGTGGACGTGAAGTTTTCCGAAGTCGTGGGCTACAGCGAGATCAGCTCGCAGGGGCGGGCCACCCTGCTCGCGCCCGGCAGCGACGCGGACCTCAAGACCAAGCAAATCGTCTTCCGCGGCCTCTTTTTCGTGGCCGACTTCAACAAACCAGCGCAGGGAAGGGTGATAGTACACCCAGACCGGCTGGAGGGCCGCATCGGTCCGCTAGCGAATGCGCTCCAACCGGCGCACGACCGGGATGGCCTGGTGCGCGTGCGCATGGAGGACCCCCGCTTCGAACGCCACTACGTCGTATACGCCACGGACTCCGAGACCGCCCATTACGCGCTCTCTCCGGCGCTGATGGAGCGCCTGGCCGAGTTTAGGGAAAAGGTGCGGGCGCCGGTAGCTTTCTCGATTATTTACAATAAGCTTTATATGGCCGTAGCCACACGCAAGAACATGCTTGAGCCCCCGCTCTTCGGCCCGCTGGCGAGCCCGCGGGTCTTCCGCGGTTACCTGGAGGACGTAGAGCTCTTCCTGGAACTGGTTGAGAACCTGGGCCTCAACCGCGATATCTGGGGGGACGGGGCGTGGCCGTAGCGCCCAAGAGCGATCTGCCCGAGATCGAAGAGCTGCTCAGGCGCTCCCGGGAGCTGGAGAAGCTGCGCCAGCAGGTGCGCGCCCGGGTGGGCAGGGTATGGATGTTGTTGCTGGCGGGCACGGCGGCACTTTACCTGGCAGTCAGACCGCTGCTGGGGCCGTCGGGGTGGTATCTGTTTCCGGCAGCCATACTGGTCCTTTTTTTCTGGGCACTCCTGCAAACCCAAACGGCGCTGCGACCCTACCACGATACCTACAAGCGGGAGGTGCTGGGGCCCCTGGTAGAGGCGGTGCTGCCCGGGTTCCGGCACGACCCCGGGGCCGGCCTGTCGCGGGAGGTCTTCCTGGCCAGCCGGCTATTCCCCTCGCGCCCCGACCGCTACCACAGCGAGGACCTTTTCAGCGGACGGCTCACCGGGGTGCCGCTCTCCTTCGCCGAGGTGCGCGCCGAAGAAAAGCGTGAAGACTGCGACAAAGAGGGCTGCCGCACCAGGTACCTGACCATCTTCAAGGGGCTGCTGGCGGTGGCCGAGTTTCCGAAAAGCTTCCAGGGCACGGTACTCGTCTATCCCGACCGCAGCGAAAAACTGCTGGGAGCGCTCTCAAGGGGGCTGCAAAACCTGGGAGGTCGCTTTCGCGGCCTGCAGCTCATCAAACTGGAAGATCCGGTCTTCGAGCGCCACTTTGTGGCTTACGCCGACGATCCGGTAACCGCCCGCTACGTGCTCAGCACCCGCCTGATGGAAACTCTGAGCTCCTACCGCGAGCGTTACGGGCCCATCTACGTTTCGTTCGTGGATGGCACCCTCTACCTGGCCCTTCCCTACAGCGGCGACGCCTTCGAGCCACCTCCGCTCTGGCGCGCGGCGGTGGACGTGCGCCGCCTGCGCCGTTACGCCGACCTGCTGCAGGCTATGCGCGACGTGGTGAGCAGATTGCAACTGGACGTGCGCATCTGGGGCGAACGCGCCTTGAAACAACCGGGCGCCTCCGGAGAGCGTGGCTGACACGCGGCGGCTACGGACCGCAACGCGAAGGTTCCCGCCGCAGGCCGAAATGGGGGCTTGGTCTATTAGCCTATCGAAAGCATGGAACTTGGCTCTATTAAGCCTAATTATGGCAAGTGGGTACATAAATACCACTATTTACTCACGATTTCTTGTAAGATAAGAACACGGAGATGCCAAAGGTCACTTTTGAGTACAGCCTAAAACCTGCCTTGAATGCGCTGGCTTATTTGCAGCAGAGCTTACCGGGTATTACGCGCCTAGACGCTTTTAAACTTTTATATTTGGCAGACAGACGGCACCTTGAGCTATATGGTCGTCCCATCTCCGGTGACAAATACGTAGCAATGGACAATGGGCCGGTTCCATCACGCGCTTACGATTTTGTTTTAAAAAAGGTCGGCAAAGGCAGGGAACTTCCCGACCTTGGGGTGCCCGATTTGAACCAATTCAGCGATTCCGAGCAGGAAGTTCTCGACGAAATAATTAAAAGACACGGCAACCGAGGCACTAGTCACCTGCTCCGTATTACTCACGACGGCATATGGCGGCAGGCGCTGGACGCGGCGAAAGCAAAAGGCAAGGGCTCCGGGCCTATCCACTGGGAGCAGATAATCCAAAGCCTGGACAATGGCGAAGAAGTGATCGAAGCGTTGTTACAAGATTAGTGCTATCGATCTAACATCTATGAGCCCCCATCGTTCTCCTCGCTATAAGCTCTGGGGGGTTTATTACGGGCCCTGCCACCAAATCCCGCCACACGAAGATGGTAGGGTAAGAAACAAGTTTTATGTAGTTGTAAGAGTTTGCGAAAACGCCGGGCAAGTGTATTGTGCACTTATAAACTCTAGCCAGGCCAATCTTCGGGGCATAAAAGATTGCCAAATCGCCCTAGCCCCAAACGGCTTAGTTAAAAAGGGCGAAAGCGGCCAGCAATTAAGAAATCCGCAGTCTTGGCTTAGCGTTCATACTTTCGCAAGAGGAGGGCAGCTGTACGCTCTCCCTCTGCGCGTTATGGATGGGCATGAGTTTATTGGAGAGCTTGCTAGCGATATTGCCCTGGAAATCCCCCAACTTATTTCTAAATGCAAGAACATCAGCCGCAACCACAAGGCAATATTGCTTGGAGACGCAGACTGCTAACCCACGTCAACTCAGCTCCATATAAACAACCAGCTCCACCTCATCCTTGCTCACAACGTCGTGACGACCGGCCTGTCCCCCGTCTGGTTCCAGGTCGTATTTCTGCACGAAAGCGGCCACGGCCGTTACCCACTCCAGGTCGTCGTCATAGGTCTTGCCAAGGTCGCCCAGCTCCTTGAGTAAAGCCCGGGCGAGCGGCTTGGCGGATAGGGCTTTTAGCAGGCCAACCAGCTCCTCGCGTTCTAAATCGGGGTGACGCACCAGAGAGCGGAGCCGTTGTATCGCGTCGCGTTGCACTTTGGGCATCGCCTCCACGATGGCCGCCTGCTGGTCGTTAATGGTTTCTACTAGTTCACTTATAGCTCTATCCAACAGATTGTCTATGTCGTAGCCCGCTTCTACGCGCGGTTCGCCCTCATTGCTCTGAATGAGTTTGAATATCGCCAACCGCGAATCCAGTACCTCGTCGTGCTCGACGTCGTAAAAACGCCAGTGGTGCTGATTGCGCACCCTGAAGTGGAAGAAAACCCCCTTGCGGTCGGGGCTCTTTTTCCCGCTGTGAACCCCCAGAGGTATGCGCTCCAACCTTTCCACACCCACCTTTTCGAGAAAGGCGGCCAGTACCGCGCGCATGAACTCACCGGAGAGCTCGGCCTCGGCTTCCAGCTCGTCGGCCACCGCTACGTCTTCTTTTTCGATGCGCTTGAGGGTGTTAAAGGTTTTGGGGTCGATAGCCTCGCCCAAAATGCTCGCGTCCAACCCTACGTTGCGATTGATGGCCGCGATTTTTTCGGTCAGGCGTTTGAGCAAACCCAGCAGGCTTTCCAAACCCCGCTCGGGAAAGAAGTTGTAAATATAGACTTCTTCGTGTGGTGAGCGTAGCCGGTCGATGCGGCCTGCCCTTTGTACCATCCGGGTAGGGTTCCAGTGCAGGTCGTAGTTGACCAGCGTGCTGGCGTCCTGCAGGTTCTGGCCTTCCGAAAGCACGTCGGTGGCCAGGAGCAAATCCAGCTCTTCTTCTGGGGGTACGTTCGCGTTCTGGGCCAGAGGTGCAAAGCAGGCTATCCGCTTGGCGCGCTCGCGCGGCGGCACCGAACCGTCCACCACGGTCCAACGACGCGGGGCAATATCGGCGGCGTATACACCACTTAGCGCCTTTTGCAGATAGGCGATGGTGTCCGAAAAGTGTGAAAACACCACAATTTTCTTATCTGGATGTTCGCGCAGCAGCTCCACCAGCGCCGCCACTTTGGGGTCATTAGTGATTTCTATCGGCCGTACCAGGTCGAGCAGCTCGCGCAGGGCGCGCAGATCACGGCTTACGTCTTGCAGTAACCTTTGCTTGCGAAACTCCGAGGCCTCGGCAACGGGCAGCTTGCCCAGTATCTCATCGGCGTTCTCGCTGGTAGTCAGTAGTTTTCTAAAGCTGCGGCTATCGAGAATGCGCCCGTGGTCTATGAGCTCTTGCCAGAAACGCTCGTGAAAACCAATCTGGCGCTCGATGCTCTTGCGAAAAGAGGCTACACTCGACTCGAACCGCTTGAGGAGCATGGTTTTAATGAGGCCAATCAGCGCTTCGTTCTTCTTGGCTTCGAGAAGACTGTTAATATTTGGCCGCTCCAGGTAGGCCTCTATGTTGTACACCCCCAGGCTGAGGCCTTCGAGCAGCTGTGCGGCCCTGTGGTAAATGCCTGGAAAGCGGCTTTCCAGGTCGTAGTAAACGGTCCTTAGCTTTCGCTCGGGAAAGCGGATGGGTTCGCCGTCTATTTCGGTGTTGGGGAATTCGCGCTTGACGAACTGGCGGGTACGGCGGACCATCACTTCTTCGAGCAGGTCGAGCAGATCGCCGCCCTGGTGGGCGCGAATAAAGTACTGACGCAGGTGGGGAATGCCCATGCGGGCGAAGGCGCGCTCGCTGGGGACGAACAGCATGAGCTGGTTGTAAAGGTCGAAAACCGAGTTGTTGATGGGCGTAGCCGTGAGAAATACGGCCTTTTTGCGCTTGCCCGAGGCCATGATGCGCTGCAGGTTGAAGTAGCGCTTGTTGGAGTTGCGGAAGTTGTGCGATTCATCCACCAGCACCAAATCCGCGTCGAAATAACGTTCGGCCTCAAACTCGTCGCGCCCCAAAAGCTCCATGCTCACTACTTCGGCGGCAACGTTTATAGAACGCAGTTCACCTTCCCACATCTCCTTGAGCTGGGCGGGGGCGATAACCAGCACCTTCTTGCGTTGAAAGTAGCCATAGTGCTCCAGTATCTTTTTGCCAATCCAGGTCTTGCCCAGGCCCACGGAGTCGGCTATAAAAACGCCGCCGTGCTTTTCCAAAATCCGCAGCGCCCGCTCAAAGGCCTTTTCCTGAAAGTCGGCCAGGTTGACTAGCGACTTGCCCAGCTCGCGCCCTTTTTCCAGGTCGATGGTTATTTCGTCTTTGAAAAGCTCGTACAGGCTCTTCAAGAAAATGATGTACGGGCTGTATCCGCGGCTAACCAGCTTGGATTCTTCGAGCAGGGCTATCAGGTCTTCTTTGTAGTCAACCGCCTCGCCCCAAAACCGCTCGAACCACTCGCGCACCGCCTGGGCCGCGTAGCCCTGCTTGTGGACGGCGTTTAGCTCAGTGTTGTCGGTCAGGCCGGCGCGGGTGAAGTTGGACGAGCCAACTATGGCCACGTTGTCGAAAATATAGGCCTTGCCATGAAAAAAGCCCTTGGCGTAAAGGCGCACCTGAACCTCGGGACGACGCAAAAAATTTATGAGGTCTTGCGCCAGCTCCCGAGTTTGCGCGTTGAAGGGGCTTTTGGCCAGGTCTTGCCGAAAGCCCGCCGGGTAAAACTCGCCGCCGCTCTTGCCCCGCTCGCGCGAAAGCAGCAGCCGAAAATGCGGCGCTTGGCTTAGCGCCTCTTTGAGCAGAGCATAGCCGCCAAGGTTGAAGTAGCCGCTGGCAAAATCGGCCCGGGGCTCGTGCGCTAGCAACAATTCTAGCGCCTGAGCCAAAGAGTAGTGCTCGTTGTCAATCAGGTCGGGGAGGTTCTGGCTGGCCAGCATTTGCGCTACTCTTCACCTTCGATAATTCTTACTTGCTTGTCGCTCAAGCCATAGAGCTTATAAACAACGTTGTTGATGAGGGCGTCCGTTTTTTGAAGTTTAGCGTAGACCGGGCGCAGCTTTTCGAGCGTGTTTTGGGTATGTTTCTTTAAAGTGCGCAAAAGCTGCGGGCTCATGCGACGTGTACTAAAGTGCTCGATTGCGCCGTCGGCTCCATGCTCAAAGCCGTCAGCGACCCAGCCGCTCTCGTACAACCAACCCTTTTTAGCGCGGCTTGCTCCCGGAATGCTGCTTAGCACCCACTCAACCCAGCTATCTTCGAGCTCCTGTCGCTGTTCGTGTAGCTTCTGCATTTGCTTGGCAAGCGCTCCGGCAATGGCTGCGAGCTGCTCTGGGGAGCCGGCCGACTTGACCGTTTCTAAAAACCGCTCGTATTCGCCGCCTTCGTAGTAACGCAGGGCTTGGGAAACAAAGCCGGAGGCCAATTCTTTTTCTATATCGGGCCGCAAGTTGGGCACGGGTAGCCTGCTCAGGTGTACCGCGCGCAGCTCAAGCCGCCCTCCTTCTTTAGCGTCGCCCAGAGAGGAGAGCTTGAGTTGGGCATAGAAGAAGGCGGCTTTCGAGTTGAGGACTGCTAACAATGGCCAACTTTCGCCTGGGATTGCAAATAATTTATTATTAATATAATAACTATTAACATCTAAATAAAATCTGGGTGTTTTAGCAATTTCTGGATATAAAATCTTCGGTGCTTCGAAAAGGTGGTGGTAAGCAACTGTATCTTGAATTTCATACCACTTATACTCCCCTGGTTTTCGACCCTTCCACTTTTTCTTTGCCTCAGCGCTAAGACGTTTCCATTTAGTGGGGTTGGGGTAAGGTTCCAGTTGTTCCCTGAATTGCTCAAGATAACGCTTGATGGCGGGATATTTTTCTATATCAACGCCGCGGTGCGTGAAAATTAAGTATCTATGCGGCCAGCGGATGTAATAATGCCGCACGTCGTCGCCCACCAGCAGCGGCTTTATGAGCCGCTCGCTGTTTGGGTCTTCATTGATAAGCTGGTTGCGAGTGGTTTCGTCAATAAAAAAGGCCTCGATTCTGCCCGATTTTATGCCCGAATAGATGTCGCCAACGTATTCACCTAGCGGCACGCCTACTTCACGCATCTTTTGTAAAATAGCGTTTTCTTCGGCGGTCGCCAGCGTCCAGCTATCGGGCTCGAAGGCGTCGGCGCCAATCTCCGAGGCCTTTTCGGTTGCCACGCGCTTGAGCTCTACCGTGCGCTCATCGCCCGGCGCCGACACGATTTCGGCAAAGCTCCGCTTCGATACGCGCACGTAGCGCACAGGGTAACGGCTGGGGGCGTTTTCGATGATGAAGATGGCCGGAAAGGTCGCGGCGTTTTCGAACACCTTGTTCTCGCCAAAGTCAATGATTTCTTCAATCCGCTTTTCGGCCAGCAGCCTTCGCAGCCCCTCGCCGTACTCGGCCTTGACGAACTGGCGCGAGGAGATGTAGCCAAAGCGCCCGTTTTCGCGCAGAATGCCAAAGGCGCGAGCAAAAAAGTAGGTATACAAGTCGGCCTTGCCTGCCCAGACATTGGCGTAGGCCTTCTTGAAAAACTCTTTGTTTTCGCTTAACTGTTCCTGGCGCACGTAGGGCGGGTTGCCCACCACGGCGTCAAAGCCGGGGTTGTAGTGGCGCGGGGTGCCGGCGGGCGGAAAGAAGACCTCGGGAAACTCGAACTCCCAGTGAAAAAAGTGGTGCTCGCGGGCAAAGTTTACCGCCTCGGCAATGTGGTTCTTAGCCGGTGGGTTAACCAGGTCCGTTAGTTTTAGGGCCGGCAAGTAGGCGCGGGCTTCGAGGAAGGGGTGGGGCGGTTTGCCCCGTTTGGGTTTTGGGGCGTAGAGGCCGGTGGTGTAAACGTCGAGCGCGTGGCGCAGGGGCAGCAGAGCCTCTTCGGCTTCCCGGTAGAGCCGCCGGCTATTGTTGATGTCGGCAGGCGACAGATCGCGGATTTTCTGCAGGCTTTCGGCCTTGAGGGTGGCGTCGGCAATGTGGGCTTCTATTTCGGTTAACCAAAGCGGGTTTTCCTTTTCAACCCAGCTCAAGAATTCGTCTTTGTTCATGCCCACCACGCTGTTGCCGTGGCGCAGGTGGTGGTCGAGGAACGAGAGCGGCGCGCCCACCGTAAAGGCGTCGAGCCAGAGAGAGACCTTGGCCAGCTCCACCGCCATCTCGTTTAGGTCAACGCCAAAGACCGAGCGCTTCATGACCATTCGCTTCAGCAGGTTGATGTCGGAAAGCTGCTCGTCTTTGAGCTCCAGGCCAAACTCTTCCATCTCCCGCTTGATTTCGCTGCGGATCTCGTCGAGAGCGTCGGTAATGGCCTCGGCGTCGAGCTCGGTAATGATGCTGGCAAAGCGTTCGGAAAGGTAGTCTACCGCGGCTACCAAAAAGTGACCTGAGCCCATGGCCGGGTCGACCACCTTTATGTCGAGTAGGGTGTCCAGCGCCTTTTCGCGCAGCCGCGCCAGGGCTTCCGCCCCTTCGCGGCTGGGGTTTTTGTCTTGCGCCCGACTCGCCTTTTTGTATTCGTCCAGCACATCTATTAATGCTTCTTTGCGCTCGGCCACCAGCGGAGCGAGCACGTTTTCGATGATGTACTGCACTACGTAGTCGGGCGTGTAATAACTGCCGGTGAGGTGGCGCTTGCCCTCGCTGTTCTCCAAGTGAACTTTGCCGCCGTTTTCGACCAGGCGGTATTCGAGCAGGCCCTCGTATACCGAGCCGAGCTCGCGAACGGTTAGATACTTGTAATCGACAAAGCGACGCGCGCCGTCTTCGTCTTCCTGGCGGGCCAGCTCGTCCAGCGCCTGAACCAGGTAATGGTCGGCCACTTTGTGGCTATCAAGGTAAGGGTAGCGCCCCTTATTGAAGAGGCCGCCATTATACGGGGGTACGCGCAGGGCCGGGTCGCCTTTGTCAATGACTCGGAATAGAGTAGAAAGCTTCTCCCAAATCTCGTAGCTGTTTTTACTAAAACGCTCGCCCCGGTCGAGCCTGTCGGCAATATCACGGCGAATTTCGGCCAGGCTGTATTTTTGATAACCTAGCGCGTCGTCTACCGGCAGCAGCTCGCGGTCTTCGGCGTAGAGAAAAAGAGGAGGCGATAGAGGAGCGTCAGGGAGGCGCGGTAGGTCTCCTTCAAAACGTCGTCGTTTACCGCACCGTGGTTCTCGCGGTGGTACTGCAAAAAGCCGTTGGCCAGGCTGGGAAAGGCCTCCTCGAAAACGACGTCTTTCAGTCGTTCGCCAACGCGGAGGCCGTATTTCTCGCTTTCCTCGATGGCGCGATGCAAAAAGCTGGGTTTGGCGCCGTCTTGAAAGGCCTCCTTGCGGAAGAAGAGGTAAAAGTACTTGAAGGCTTCGGGATCGTTCAGAACCCGCAATAAGTCGACCGCGTAAAAGCGCTTTTGCCTGTCAGCGGCGCGGCCCCAGTAGAGCCGCCACTCGCGTCCGTTGGTAAGAACGCCCCACTCAACGCCAGTCGCCTCCAGATAGCGGGCGATTTGGAACGAGGGGCTGACGGCGCTAGCGGCGATTTCGCGCGGGTCGCCGCGGCGCTTCTTGTCTAGGTCGCGCTCCCAGTATTTGGCTTCGCCAATGGCCAGGGCGGGGGCGAATAGTTTTTCTTCGTCGCCCGCGGCAACCGCCTGGGCTTTGTCGGCCTCGCTGGCGTAGAGTACGTAGTCGGGGTGCTCCGCTCCGCCACTGCCGGTAGTTTTGGGCTGTACCGTGTATGCGAAACCCAAGATTTTGAGGACGGGCTTGATGAACTCTTCTTCGGTCTGGGCTTCGTTGGCTTCGGCCAGCAAGTTTTTCTTTTCTTCGTAAAGGTCGAGCAGTTGCCGCCGGACTGGTTCTGCGTTCTGGCGCCAATCTGCGGAGTCCTTTAGTCGGGTGGTGAGAAAGTGCTCGCTAAAGAGGCCGTTGTTGCGGTAGGACGGCTTTTGCGGCCCGAGCAGGTCACGCGCTGCTTCTTCGATGGCCAGGGGATCTTGGTTTTCTTTCGCCAGCGCTTCCAGCTCGCTCAACAACTCCTCGAACTGTTGCTGGCTGAGGCGAGTACGCAGCGGCTTGGCGTCGGGGCTGACAAGGAGAATTTGCAGCGTGCTATCTCCCGCCTTTTGAAAAGCCACCAGGGCCGCACTGCCGCTCTTGGCAAGGTGACTCTCGACTGCCGCAATGGGCGGGCTGGCTTTGTACTCAACCCTGTATACCCGAAACAGCCTTTCAGCATCGAACAAAAGCTCGGCTTTGGTTTCGCCCAGCTTTACGGTTGGCGGTTCCGAATGGCGTTGCTTCATTACGACCCCCGTTGGGGTTTATTCTTACACCTTATGGGTTTCGACAATGATCATAAGCAACTGAACTAGGCAGGAGCTGGCGAAAATGACAATGTTCAAAACCGAGCTTTAATGCCTGCTAGATTGCTTGAGTTTGAATCACCATTCGCACTTGGGCGAACTCTCACGCGGACCGAAATAGGGGTCGAAACAGAGCCAGGCCGCCCAGGCGTCGGCCTGGCCGGCGTTAGGGCCGTAGAGGCTGCCGTAGGTGACGCCGCTGACCCAGAGATCGCCATGCTGGTCGATGGCCAGGCCGTAGGCCTCGTCGCTGGCGGGGCTGCCCTTCTTCCAGGCCCAGCCGGGGGTGGCGTCGCTATCCAGCATCACCACCATGGCGTCGTAGCCGCCTTCTACCTCGCCAAAAAGGTCGTCGCTGGCGGTGGCCCCGGCCAGCCAGAAAGTGCCGGGTGAGGGGTCCCAAACGACGGCGTTCACCCGCTCGACCCGCGAACCGCCCCACTGCACCCCGCGGTGCGGTTTGGCGTTTTCGATGAAGACGGCGAAGACGTCCCAGCCGCCAGCAAAGGGGCCGTAAAGAGCGCCGTCGGTTTCGCCGAAGACCCAGACGCCGCTGGCCGTGGGCACCAGCGCCTTGGGGCGGGTGGCAGCATCGAAACTCCAGCTGTAATTCCAGAGCAGCTCGCCAGCGGCAGAGTAGTGCAGCAAGAAGCCGCGCTCGCTGACGCGGCGGCAGTCTTCGTCGATGTCGCTGTAGCCGGCCAGCCAGACGCCCCCGGAATTGTCGGGGGCGGTGGCGGTTAGAAAGTCGTCGTCGTCCGTGCCCCACTGGACGCCCCAAACCCGGTCGCCGCGAGCGTTGAACCTGGCTACGAAGACGTCGCGGCCGCCGCTACCGGGGCCGAATATGCGGCCCTCGCCGGAGCCGGCCAGGTAGACCCCGCCCGCGGGGGCCGGGGCCAGGGCGCGGGCCTCGTCTTTGAGCTTGCCGCCGACGCGCGCCTGCCAGACGATCTGACCGCTATCGTCGAGGCGGGCCAGCCAGGCGTCGGTTTGGGCGCGCATGGTGTTCTGGTCGGTGCTGCCCTTGGTTCCCGCCAGGTAGTAGCCGTCGGTCAATGGCAGGAGCGCGTAGGCCCGGTCCAGGCCCGCCAGTTCCGATTGCCGGGGCCGGGGATCGGAGCCGTCGAACCTTACAAAAAAGGCGTCCACGCCACCGGCATCGCCAAACAGGTTTCCGGCGGTCCAGCCGGCCACCGCCCCCGGGGCCGCGGCGAAGGCCGCCTCCCAGGCGGGCGTGCCCCACTGCCAGCCGTGGTCGTAGGCGCCGAAGGCCTCGGCCAGGGCCAGAGGTACAAGGAGGAGTAGGAAAACCTGGAGTTTCCTCACCATGACTTTAGGCTACCTTGCCGCCAATAATCACGGCTCGCAGCAAAGATTCGCCGGCCGACAAGCAGCACGAGTGTAAGTTGGCCACTTATGGTGCTCCCGGAAAGGCCTTAGGGTATGCGCCACCTCTTGATGATGTTATGCAAAGCCTTTATCTGTCCTTGTGTAAGAGATTCACCTCTCCTAAGGCGCTCCTTCATCTCGATTACAAAACCAGCATTGAATCTTTTGTTCACTTCGGCCCAGGCAAGTATTCGGTCAATGAGCTTCTGCGTATCTTCCTCCGGCCTTTCGGAGCCTCTTATAGCAGATCCGTTTCTTTCTGTGGTTTCTGCTCTGCTGGCAACGGGAGATGACACCGCAGTACCACCACCCTTTGATGAAGGCCCGGTAACGCTGAACCCGTTGGCCTCCAGAAATGCCTTAACTGTGTTATAGGCGTTCAGGAAGAGCGGGCTGCCGGAAAACGATAGCGGGCTCACAGGCCCTACGGTCATAAAGGAGTACTGACGGCTTGCTATGTCAAAAGCAGAGTGGGGGTCACGAAACAGCTGGTAAAGGTCTAATGCCGTGCTGGAAGAGCCAACTAGCTGACGCAGCGATTGGAACTCCTGTCCTAGACCGAGGCCAAACCCAAAGAAGAAAATGCGCAGCTGTTGCAGGATCTCCGAATGCAGGCTGGATAGTGTTTGGCTAATGAACAACCAGCCAAGACCGTATTTCCGGGTGGTACGCGCCGCGTCGATCAAGACACTGCGTACCCCGCGAGCGGCGTCGTCCTCCCTAGGGAGCTCACGCGGCGCCAAACGGTGAGCTTCATCAATTACAACCAGCGTATTCAAGCTCTTACCTTCCTTGTAATATTTCTCCGCTATCTGCCTCAGTCCGTCCAGTAGCCGCTTGATGACAAGTGATTGGATCATGTCAGTCCAAAACAGTCCTTGAGCCTGTTCGCGCGAAAGGTCCACAACCATAATGGGCCGACTCTCCACGCTGGCGCGAAGCAAGTATTCAAGGGCGTTATTTATACTCTTGGCGCCTTTGCGATTATCCCGAAACAAAGAGGCTACGGGCTCCCAGTAGTCCGAAAAAAAGCTATCTGGGTCAGATTCTTCCAACGCTGCGCTGAAGCGGTCACGTGAACTCTGTGTTCTATAAAAAATTTTCTGATTCCGCTCATCTGCAAGAATTTCCCATGCCTTATCAAAAGATTCGCGTTTGTAAAGTTCGGTAAGCTTAATTTTAGCTTTCTTTAATTGGTCTGCAAGTCTTCCACATGCGAGTGCGCGGTTTTCTCCCTTGGGCACTGTCAACTGCTCGAAGAATGGCGACTCGAACATGATCTGCTCGAACAGTTCCCAGCGGTCCAGTACAAGATTACGAACGGTCAACACGATGGGCTGCTTGCCCAGATTTCGGGCAATGTCACCCACCGGCAGGGCGAACTCGCTGCGCGCACCCTTGGATCGGCGCATGTCCTGCGCAAACTCCCCCTGCGGGTCGATCACTAGCAGCGCCATCTTCGGATAGCGCGCGTAAGCGAGCAGGATCATCTTTGCCAGCACGGACTTGCCCGAGCCCGTCTTACCAAAAATACCCATATGGTAGGCCTCGCCCGCGCCATCGGGTCCGGTGTCAAAATGCTTGAACCATAGTGGCAGGCGGGGTTTGGAACCATATACGTGGCCGAGATAGAAGATCTGCTCGCGGTAAGGGCGCAGAACTTCATCCAATACCTCATCAGTAACAATATGAACAGGTGTGCCAGTCGAGGGCACAGTACCGAGGATGCTTGGCTCGTAACTGGCAGAACCGCTCGCCTTGAATACGGCGCTGATGTCCATACGGCCAAGGTGTGTATCTTGACGTTCGCTAACAGCGTCCACTCGTCCTCGCTGTCGAATGAGACTCCGCATTGTAGGATCCTCGTGCCAAACGTTGCGCAGTTCTACTCCGGTTATTTGCCCAAGAGCATAGTGTGGAGATGAATCTTGCATAAACCTAAAAATGGCGAGCTCGCCCACAAGCTTGCGTTCAACCGCAGTCCCGAGTATGTCCAAGGCCAACTCGGAAGTAGATGAGGGGGACCCAATTACACCGATTGATTCTGCGTCTATTATTATGTCATCCAACTTCGATCTCGCGCTGTGCACGTTCACACCCCGCTCTCGCTCCGGTATCCATGCATCGCATGAAAAACGTCGCTGATGTCGCCCTTGTAGCTTTCTGCTAAACGCTGCGTAGCAATTTGGCGGAATGTCGGCAGCGCATGTGCGAGCGCTTTGACCATTCGATCCGCCAAATATATAGGATAGGGTTCAAGCATAGAGCCCGTTGTGCATTGGTTTCGCAAACCCTGGACAACAACGGCCAGTCTGCTGTCATTCAAAGCTATGGCCTGGGGTAACTCGACACGCAACGCCGGCAGCCATGTGTTGGGCTTGTAATAGAAAACATGTACACGTTTTAACGCATTGATTATGTTGCCCGTGAGCGGCTGTAATGTTTCCTGCACATTCGCTGGCAATCCAATGTGCCAAGGCTCATCGGTACCGACCGGGATAGGCTTTGTAAGCTCCCCGGGCTCAAGGATCTGCGTAAGCAGGGCGCGGTCGTCATGCGTCTCGGGCCATCCCATCACCTCACCAATCTCGCGGCGAGTAGAATATTTTGGCAAAGCGATGTACTGTCTATCAGATCTTTCTGCTGCCACCACTACCGAATACGCTTCTAAGTAATTTTCTAGTTTAGCGAGGAATTCTTTTGCTGTTTTTAGCTCAGAACCCGTCGTTTTGCTTATTGCCTGGTTGAAATAGATGGTCGGCAGAAATAAGCTCCCGTCCAACATCACCAGATCATGAGGCGCCTTCACCGCCAAAAGGAGCTCGTTGCCCAGCATTAGCGCCCGCAAAATTGTGCCTGTGTCCGCATGATGCACTTCCGACTCAACATAGGTCTCGTGCCGCGGCTCTTGCCAGTGGCGCTTTTCTGACGGAGGTGTGATGCCCTCAACAACAACAGCTGCAGCGGCAACTAAATCTATGCTCAGCAAGCGCTCGATCGCATAAGATCCATCTGTTGCGCATGTCGTTGGTGTGGACACCAAACCCAATGCTTGTTCGCTGATGACGATGCCTTTCTCCCGCAGCTCTGCTCGCATAGACGATCGTTTTGCAAGCATTTGGGAAAATTCAGATAGCAAACCCTCGCCAACTTCGGCTGTTTTTTCGATGATGTCTTCTAAAAGGCCAGCAGGGAGGTCGCTAAAAAGGCCGTTCTCGTTTTTCATGACAAAGCTCTTTTCACCATATGCGGTATCGCTCCCGATTAAAGTCACGATACCTTATATCCCTTTGCGCCCTGGGCAAAAACCACCTTTCTATAAAGGCTTCTGTTAGCAAATCAGCAGGCTGGTCGTGCCATTCAAGTATATCTTGTTTACCCTGCAAATATTCTTTTGTGTTTCTTGCAAGCGGAACTACGAATATCTCTCTACGTACACCGTGGTAAGTAAGATCCGCTTGCATCCCAAGCCCAACCAGCGCTTTTCGTACTACTTCACGCCTATTACGAAAGCCCCCACCCCAAAGGTCGTGCTTTGCCGTTGCTTGAAAATTTTCTTCTACGAATCTCCGCAGGTCGTTATATAGACCATTCGTAAAATGAAAGTCACCAGAACCTTTGGTATATCCAACACTATAAAATAGTTTTCTACCCTCAAACCGCAGCCGGTTATAAATCGATGACCGGCCCAGCGCTGACGTAGTGGTAATCAACGCAATGTGGCCGTCGTGTATTTCGCCGCGTATGCGCGACTTATTTCCGCGATATTTTTTTTCAATGGCTTTTCTTGCCTCATTGCTAGTGGCAAGCATTGCTATAAGTTTTCCTCCGAGAAGAAACGAGTACGGTGGCACCGCCCCCAAAACATACGCATCCATAACGGCCCGCAAACGCATTCGCTGCTCTTCCTTTGACCAACCAATCCATCTATCGCGTGGCTTTAACGCAAATACTGGATCTCCAAGCCCAAGAATTCCAACTAGTTTTCCGTTGTGCTCATCAATTACGAGAAATCGAACACGCCGTCCATAGCCAGCCGACACGGGAATACTCCAGTGGAGTCTGGCATACCTGAACAACAGCTCTTCCTCAGTGTTTCGTTGCACTTCGATTAGACGCGGGGCGAATCGCTTGGGTTGTACCTCCCACCCGTTGGCAATCCAGTTCAATAAACGCTCTTCGTGTTTTTCCAAACCCTTTCTGGACCTTTGAACGTTATAAGCAACCGCCACAGCGTGTGCAGACCGAATAGCGTCTTTATCAGAAAACTCTGGAGTGGTGATCTTGCCCTTATCAAGGGTATAGCCTTGCTTGGCGAGAGAGATACGGACCCGCTCCTTAAGCCTCTTTTTGTCCAGCGATTTTTCTACGCCATTCTCGGCCATTTTGCATTCCACCTCGAAAAGCGCTCTTTGATATTGCCTGTATCTTATGTCATCGCCGGGTCCACCAGTAGGCCAGCAGGATGAGGGCGATCCAGATCCACCAGCGATTCTTGAAGCTGAAAAGCGCACCGGCGCCGCTACGACGGGGCGGCAGCACCGCGCCGGGCAACTGCTGCTCGCGCGGGCGCAACCGCAGCTTTTGAGCCTTCTTAAGCAGGGGCACCATGCGGTCGATGCGACCGCGACGTTTTTCCAGCGCCGCCCGCCCCTGGTAGACCTCGGGGTAGTTCTCGTTCACTTTTTCGGCCTCGGCATAGGCGGCCTCGGCGGCCTCCAGGTTACCCAGCTCCAGCTCGGCGTTGCCCAGGTTGGTCCAGGCGCGCCAGTGGTGGCGGTCGCGCCGGGCGGCTTCAGCGAAGGCGTCGCGGGCATCCTGCAGCTTCCCCTCGGCGACGTCGAGCAAACCCTTTTGTAACCAGGCTTCGGCGCCCGCGACCGGGTGTTCGAGCCAGTCTTCGAAACGCTCTGCGGCCAGGTCCTGGAGCGCCCGCTCCAGCTCGCCGGCGTCTACGAGGTCCCCGATCGCCTCACGGTCCGAGCCGGCGGCCGCAAGGGCCCCCCGGGCGTCGCGCATGCGCAGCGAGAGCCGCACCTGCTCCAGCGCCTCCAGCCCGGCGCGCGGGCCTTCACCGGCCAGGCGTACGCGTGCCAGCGCTTCGGCGATACGCCCCTCGCTAATGAGCTGTTGCAAATCTTCGTTCACGAAACCGCCTCCTGATAAAGCTCCTGGTAGGCGCGGGCGGAAGAGTCCCAGGAAAAGTCCCGCGCCATTCCCGCGCGCGCCAGCGATTCGCGGTCGAGCTCCAGCATCCGCCGCACTCCTTCCACTACACCGGCGGGGCTTGCCGGTTCGAAGAGAACCCCGGTCACCCCGTCTTCGATAGTATCGGCCAGGCCGCCGGTGGCGCGGGCTACGGGCGGGGCCCCGTAGCGCATGGCGATCATCTGCGCGAGCCCGCAGGGCTCATAGCGCGAAGGCATGAGGAAGTAGTCGGCCCCACCATAAATCTTGTGTGCAAGTATTTCGTCAAAAGCCGCGTGGAAAGCTACGCGCTCAGGGTAGCGACGCGCCGCGGCGGCGAAGCCGCTTTCCAGTTCTATTTCACCCGTACCCAGCAGCACCAAGCCAGCCCCGAGGTCCAGAAGTCCAGGCAGCGCCTCGAGCACCAGGTCAAACCCCTTTTGCCAGGTAAGCCGGGTCACCGCACCCAGGAGCCGCAGGTTCGGGTCGAGACCCGTCTCATCCAGCAACGCTGCTCTGTTGCCGCTCCGGCGCTCCAGGTTCGCCGCGTCGTACCGCTGCGGCAGCAGACTGTCGGTGGCCGGGTTCCAGTAGCCGGTGTCGAGGCCGTTAAGGATACCTGCCAGCTTGCCGCGAATGTCGCCGAGCACCCGGTGCAAGCCCATGCCGTACTCCGGCGTCTGTATCTCGCGGGCATAGCGGGGACTGACGGTAGTGACCCGCCGCGCCGCCAGCAACGCGCCCTTCATAAGGTTGACCCGGCCCTCGTGCAAAAGATCGGGGTCGGGGGCCGAACCGGTGAGGCGCTGGTACTCATCGGGCTCCAACACTCCCTGAAAAGCCAGGTTGTGTATCGTGAACACCGCCGGACGGTCCACCAGGCGTACGGCGTGGGCGGCGTGCCAGTCGTGGGCGTGGAGCAGGTCGTACCCCTGTCCCTCCAACCAAACGGCTGCGGCGCGGTTGAAACGCAAATAACGCTCCACCTCCGGCTGCTCGTAGGGAACGCTCCAATCCGGGTCTACTTCGAGGAAGCGGTAGCTCACACCCCCGGCCTGCGCGCCCCATATCCGCGCGTTGTGCGTTCCCCCGGCAAAGTGGTAACCGAGCTCGCCCAGGAGCTCGCCCACCGCGCCCGCCCCGGTGTAGCGCGGCAGCACCACCGTGGTCTGCAGACCGGCCTTCGCCAGCGCCCGGGGCAAACTGCCCAGTACGTCGGCGAGACCCCCCACCTTGACAAAGGGCAGGGCTTCGGCGGCTAAGTGAACGACGCGCATGGCTTCAGATAGGCTGACCCGGGGTGCTCCAGCTGGTGTAAGCGTAGAAGCGCCCCACCTCGCTGGTTTCCAGGTAGTGAAGCAGCGGCTCTACCAGGGGAAGGTGGTTGCTGAGGCGCTCGGCCACCTCGTCGGCACCGAAGAAGCGGGCTTCGACGATGTGGCCGTCGGGATCATGCGGATTCAGGAGCCCCTCCCAGCTGGCGGTGAAAGCCATGGCGATGGTGCGCTCGCGCTTGCGCCGGTCCTCCACCTGAGCCACGTAAGCAAGCTGGTCCACGCTGTGCACCAGCAGACCGGTTTCCTCGCGCACCTCACGTACCAGAGCGTCGGGAATGGTTTCTCCTGGCTCCACCATGCCCCCCGGCAGGGTGTAACGCACGCGGCCGCGCCGCCCCCAGTCGTTGGCCACCAGCAGCACCCGCCCGCGGGCGTCCTGCAAGATGGCGGCAGCCACGAGCAGCTCGCGCCTAAGCGTTCTGGGCCTGCTGGCTGAGTTCTTCAAGCATACGCTCCTGGTCAGCTTTCTTAAGGGCTTCGGTCAGTTCGTCAAGCTCGCCGGCGAGCACGCCTTCGAGGTTGTGGGTGGTGTAGTGGATGCGGTGGTCGGTTACCCGCGACTGGGGAAAGTTGTAGGTGCGGATTTTCTCGCTGCGCTCACCGGTGCCGATTTGGGCCAGGCGGTTGGCGCGCAGAGCCGCCTCCTCCTCGGTGCGTTTCATCTCCAGCAACCGGCTGCGCAGTATCGAGAGCGCCTTCTCGCGGTTCTTGATCTGGCTGCGCGAGTCCTGAATGGTGATGATTATTCCGGTGGGCTCGTGCACCACTCGCACCGCGCTGTCGGTGGTGTTCACACCCTGACCGCCGGGGCCGGAGGCACGCATGACGTCGATGCGAACCTCGTTCATGTCGAGCTCCACGTCGCTCTCCTCGGCCTCGGGCAGAACCGCCACGGTGGCGGTGGAGGTGTGGATGCGGCCCTGGGTCTCGGTGGCCGGCACCCGCTGCACCCGGTGTACTCCGGACTCGTACTTGAAGGTGCCGTAGGCGGCGGGACCCTTCACCATGAAACTCACTTTGGAGAAGCCGCCCAGGTCGGTGGGGTGGCTCTCCAACATCTCTATCTGGTAACCCAGCCGCTCGGCGTAACGGGTATACATCTCGAAGAGGTCGCCAGCGAAGAGGGCCGCTTCCTGGCCGCCGGCGCCAGCGCGAATCTCAATGATGGCGTTCTTGGTGTCGGCCGGATCGCGGGGCAGCAGCAGCAGCTCCAGTTTCTTTTCCAGCTCCGCCAGCTTTTCTTCCAACCCGGCCGCCTCCTCGCGGGCCATCTCACCCAGTTCGGGATCCGTGAGCATATCGCGGGCCTGCTCGAGCTCGTCCTGCGCCTTTTGGAACTCACGGAACGTTTGAATCACCTCGCCCAGCTCGGCATAGCGGCGGCTGGCCTCACGAAAGCGGGCCGCGTCGGCGAGCACGTCCGGGTCACCCAGCTCCCCCTCCAGGGCGTTGTATTCTTCTTCCAGTTTTTTAAGTTTATCCAGCATCGCAGGTCCCTGCTAATCAGAATACCACCCATACCCTTGCATTCTTTTTTAGGCTGAACTAAAATGATAGGCCATAGAGTTTAGCCATGGCTAAATCCCGCCGCGCCCACCTTAGCGAAGCCCAGGAGGATTACCTCAAACAGGTCCTGCTGCTGTCCGAGGGCGGCCCGGTCGTCACTCAGGCGCTGGCGGAGCGGATGGGGGTGCGCCCGGCATCGGTGACCGGCATGCTCAAAAAGCTGGCCGCTTTGGGCCTGGTCAATTACGCCCCCTACCGCGGGGTGACCCTCACCGAGGCGGGCCGCGCGGTGGCCCTGGAGGTGCTGCGCCACCACCGCCTGATCGAGACCTACCTGGCCGAGGCGCTGGGCTACGAGTGGGACGAGGTCCACGCCGAGGCCGAACGGCTCGAGCACCACATCTCCGAAGCTTTCGAGGCGCGTATTGCCGAATGGCTGGGCCACCCCGAGCGCGACCCCCACGGCGACCCGATACCCGCTGCCGATCTGGCGCTACCGCCAGGCGGGGGGCGCGCGCTCAGAGACTGCCCGCCGGGGCATTACCGGCTGCTGCGGGTGCGCACTCAGGACCGGGGCACCCTTTCGCTGCTGGCACGGCTGGGGCTGGTGCCGGGAGCGCGCTTGGCGTTGCTGCAACAGGAAGACGCGGGCGTGCGCGTCGAGCTGGCGGCGGGCAGCTTTTTGCTCCCCGCAGAGCTGGCGGCGGCGCTGGACGCCGAAAGCGTGCAAACGGAAGAGGTGCTGCATGGGGGCTGAGCTTCTCTCCGGCTATCATCCCGTTTTGCTGGCCCTGTTGGCCGGTCTCTTCACCTGGGGCATGACCGCCCTGGGCGCCGCCACGGTGTTCTTGAGCCGCGAGATGCCGCGCAGCTGGTTAGACGCCATGCTCGGCTTCGCCGCCGGGGTGATGATGGCCGCCAGCGTCTGGTCGCTGCTGCTCCCCGCCATCGACCTGGCGGAGGCCGCGGGCAAAATCCCCTGGCTGCCCGCGGCGACCGGGTTCCTGCTGGGCGGGGGTTTCTTGCGGCTTGTGGACATGTACCTGCCCCACCTGCACCTATTTGAACCCGATGAGGCGGCCGAGGGCGTTAGCACCACCTGGCACCGCACCACCCTGCTGATCATCGCCATCACCCTGCACAACCTGCCCGAGGGGCTGGCCGTGGGAGTGGCCTTCGGCGCCGCCCACGTGCTGGCCGGAGGCGAGCAGGCGGCGGCGCTGCTGGCAGGCGCGGTAACGCTGGCCATCGGCATCGGCCTGCAGAACCTGCCCGAGGGGGCGGCGGTGAGCATGCCGCTCCGGCGCGAGGGGCTCTCGCCCGCCAAGAGCTTCTTCTTTGGCCAGCTCTCGGCCGTGGTCGAACCCGTCGGTGCGGTAATCGGCGCAGCAGCGGTGCTGGTGATCCAGCCCCTGCTGCCCTACGCCATGGCCTTCGCCGCGGGAGCGATGATCTTCGTGGTGGTGGAGGAGATAATTCCTGAGTCGCAGTCGTCGGGCAACGGCGACATCGCCACCTTTGGGGTGATGCTGGGGTTCACGGTGATGATGGTGCTGGATGTGGCGCTGGGGTAGGGCGTGTCTCTGAAGGTGCAAGGCGAGCTACAACTTAAATTATGTTTGGGCCTAGCCTACTTAACCAACCCCCCCCTGCCCACCCCAACAGCTGGCGGTAAAGCTCTTTGCGGTTCCCTCCGTTGAAGCGCCATTCGCATTGCATTCCCCCGAGGAAGTAGTAGAAGTGCTTGCGCGGGATACCGTTGTATCTGC
>Ga0256835_1000468_pt1 | contig 30133 bp, 33 predicted proteins | sample PIR30metaG_FD_185972 | JGI IMG/M metagenome (GOLD analysis project Ga0256835, IMG submission 185972) | Hydrothermal vent microbial communities from East Pacific Rise, Pacific Ocean - PIR-30 | ecosystem: Environmental > Aquatic > Marine > Hydrothermal vents | place: Pacific Ocean: East Pacific...
AAATTCTTCCGAAAATCAATATGGTCTCCAAGGAGAGCATATATATCTCCAGATTCAACAACTTCATGTATAAAATCCCGATGCCTTCGAGCTATACCACCTTTACCATGAAGCCGCTTAAAGAGACTGCCCTGTTGGTGGTGGACTCCAGGCTGGTCTTTACCATCATTAGCGTAATGTTTGGCGGGCCGGCCAAGCCTTTCAAGGTAGAGGGCAGGGAGTTTACCAAGCTGGAGACCTATGTGATAAAAGACTTTATAGACACCGCTTTGAAGACTTTGCAAGAGACCTTTAGCACCATAGTCGATATAGAGATAGAGAAGAAGTCGATGGAGCTAAACCCTGCCCTGGCTAAAATAACCAGCGGAAACGAGAAGGTTATCATAGCAGAGTGTATCATAGACATAGACGGGTTCGAGGCTCCCATATATTTCTGTTTTCCACACGGTATGTTTTTACCCATAAAAGATGTGATATACAGCGAATTTTCCGGTGAGGTGGACGAGCAGTGGAGGAAAAGAGTAAACGAGCTTCTCCTCCAAACACCTGTAAAGGTTGCTTTGGAGCTTACGAAAAAGCGTTTTTTTATGAGGGAGATTTTGGAGTGGGATGTGGGAACGCAGATCGTTCTTGATGTGGGTAAAGATGATCCGGCAATTTTGAAAATAGAGGATGAAGAGAAGTTCAACTGCAGACTTGGCAAAGTAAAAGAGAGATACGCGGCGCTGCTTAAAGAGGAAGTGACAAAGGAAGAGGACGATGGAAAACAACAGCGAGAAGAGTGAACTGAACGCCCAGGAGGAGATCGGCGGCGAGGGCGAGGAGCAGCTAAGCGCCGATGAGCTTATGGCGCAGCAGTTCGCCTCCCAAAGCTATGAGGAAAACCAAAACACGGACGATTTGACAAAGAGCGAAAATTCTCGGCTTGCGATGCTGCTCGATATCCCGCTGGAGATAACGGTGGAGATAGGTTCAACCGAGATGCTTATAGAGGATGTGTTGAAACTGAACCCAAACAGCATTATCGAGCTGGACCGCTACATAGACGAGCCTATAGATCTAAAAGTCAACGGCAAGGTAATAGCCAAAGGAGAGCTATATACGGTAAAAAACAATTTCGGTATCCGGATAACCCACATCATAACGCCTGAGGACAGGCTTAAAATTTTGGATATGTAAGGAGATACGATGGCTTTGGATATGCAGTCAGTATATATTTTGGCAAGCGGGGGATCCAGGGCGATGGAGCAGCTCGATACCACTACCAACAACCTGGCGAACGTAAATACGGACGGTTTTAAAAAAATGATGATAAAGGAGATGAGCCAGCGGCTGGATGAAAATGGCGGTGACGCAAACCATCTTTTCGTCTTTCCGAGGTTTCAGGAGTCGTTGATACAAAACAGCCAAGGAGCCCTTAAAGAGACGCAAAACCCCCTCGATTTCGCCATAGAGGGGGAAGGTTTTTTCAAAATAGAGCTAAAGGGCGAAATACTATATACCAGAAACGGACACTTCTTTTTGGATGCGGAGGGTTATTTGGTGGATAAAAGCGGCGGTTTTGTTTTGGACGGGGAGGATAAAAAGATTAAGCTTGATCCGGATAAACCGGTAAACCTTACAAAAGAGGGGGTTTTGTATCAAGAGGATCAAGAAGTGGCAAAGATCGCTGTGGAGAACTTTTCAAAAACCACCGCCGTTGGGGATACATACTACAAACCCGCCTCAAAACCCGTAGCGGCAGATTTTAGGCTTCACCAGGGATTTAAGGAGAGCAGCAACGTAAACGCCGTAGCTGAAATGAGCTCTCTTATAGTGGCCCAAAGAAGGTTCGAGATCTATTCAAACCTTATAAAATCATTGGATCAGTTAAACCAAAAAACCAACGACATAGCAAAAGCTTAAAAGGAGAAAATATGATAAAGGCCCTTTGGACTTCAGCTTCCGGAATGGCGGCCCAGCAGACAAATCTGGATGTGGTATCGAACAATATAGCCAACGTAAATACCACAGGATTTAAACAAAGCAGGGCAAATTTCGAGGATCTCATCTATCAAAACATAAAAGATCCCGGCGTTGTGAGTGCTGATGGAAACAGGGTTCCATCCGGTATCCAGGTAGGCCTTGGGGTTAGGGTAAGCGATGTTAGCAAGATATTTTCCCAGGGCAGCCTTAAAAAAACCGAGCGGGATCTGGACGTGGCGATCGAGGGGCCCGGATTTTTCAAAATAGAGCTGCCAAATGGCGGCGAGGCATATACCAGGGCTGGAAATTTCAGTATAGACGAAGAGGGGTATATAGTAACCAGTGAGGGATACAAACTTCAGCCCAACATCCAGATAACCTCGCCAGAGACGCTGGTAAGTATATCCATAAGCCCAAACGGCAAGGTAAACGCGGTTAGAAACGAGGGCGGAAACCAGACGGTGGAGGAGCTTGGGGATATAAAACTTTACAGGTTCATAAACCCGTCGGGCCTGAAGGCTATGGGACAAAACCTCTTTTTGCAGACAGAGGCCAGCGGGGAGTCGGTGGAGGGAGATCCAAATACCGACGGATTTGGCAGGCTGTTGCAGGGGTTTTTGGAAAGCTCGAACGTCAATATCGTGGAGGAGATGGTAAACCTAATCGTAGCCCAGAGGGCTTATGAGATGAACTCAAAAGGCATAACCACATCAGATGAGATGCTTAGAACCGTTGCGAACCTTAAATCTTAAGAGCGCTTTGCTGCTGCTGATTTTCGCCCTCCAAGCAGCTGCGCTTACAACGATCGATTTAAAAGAGCGGGTGGAGTATAAAACCCCCATTTTGCTGGGTGAGGCCGCCTCTATCGATACCAAAAACAGAAATCTGAAAGATTTTTTAAGCTCCATAAAACTTGATAAAAAATATCTAAGCGATTTTAAGATCGAAAAAGAGGAGATAGAGGAGGCTTTGAAGAAAAGCCTGATTGATACCTCCCATATCCGCATAACCGGGAAAAGCGATATCGTTTTTGACTATACGGGTCCCAAAAGTCTTGAAAAGGCGATAAGATCATATGTAGAGGGTCAATATAGGGATGTGGTGATGGAAAAAGTGGCCGTAAACGGGAAAAAGCTGCCTAAAACCCACGCGAGGATCGTTATCAAACCAAGTTCAAAAACTTTTAAACATATCTATCTGACGCTGAAATTTTATAAAGATGGCAGGCTTTTGGAAAGAGCCAGGGCACATGTCTATGTGAGCGAGTTTATCCGCCTTCCCTTTGCAAAAAGAGATATTCCCAAAAGTAAAGTGATAAAGCCTGATGATATCCTGTTTAAAAGGGTGAAAAAAAGAAGCTCTACGCAAAGAGCTCTTAAAATGTCCGATATAGCGGCTAAGGTCGCAAAAAGAAACATATATGCCAACAAGGAGATAAAGCCTGCCTATGTGGAGCCCGATTATGAGGTTAAAAGGGGCGGAATGGTTAAAATAATCCATCAAAAAGGTGCTATCCGGATAGAGATGCCTGGCCGTGCTTTAGAGAGCGGGCAAAGGGGTGATATAATAAAGGTCAAAAACATATCTTCAAACAAGGCTCTTAAATGCAAAGTGTTATCAAGCTCCTCTGTGCTCTTTGTGCGCTGACGCTCTTTTTTGGCTGTGCCAAAAGACCCTCGAAACTCCAGCCGCCACAAAGGATAGTTCCCGAAGATGTCAAGATGCCAAAGGCCTCCAGATCGCCTGGCTCCATCTATAACGGCTACGACAACCTGTTTAGCGACGCCAAAGCATACAACGTCGGCGATGTGGTGACGATAGAGGTTATAGAAAACCTAAGAGGAAGCGGATCCACAAACACCAAAACCTCCAGAACCCATACGATGGATCTAAATTTTCCATCTCCCATCATCGCAGATAAAAGAGTTCCGGATAAAGAGCGGCTCTTTGGCCTGAACCAGGAGTCTGGCAACACATTCCAGGGCAAGGGTGGAACGAACAGAAGCGCCAGGCTTATAGCCAGAATAAGCGCCAGGGTGATAAAGGTCTATCCAAACGGAAATCTTTTTATTACCGGCAAAAAATATATAAAAATCAACGACGATATCCAGGTGCTGAAAATCTCCGGAATAGTGAGGCCTGTGGATATTGATGCGGACAACTCGGTGGACTCCTCAAAGATTTCCGATATGTATGTTGAGTATAACGGGGAGGGCTTTATGGCCCAGACCCAAAGGCCGGGCTGGCTTGCGAATTTTTTGATGAAAATCTGGCCCTTTTAGATATAATAAAAAAAATATTCAGGACTATGTTTTAAGATGAAAAAGGTTGCCGCGCTTTTTATGTTTTTCATATCGTTGTTTGCCGTAGAGGTTAGGATAGCCGACGAGGTAAATGTGGTGGGAGTCAGAGAAAACTACCTCACAGGTTACGGCATCGTGGTTGGCCTTAACGGCACAGGCGATGGGACGACCACTAAATTTACGCTGCTAAGCATAGCCAATATGCTAAAGAAGATGGGGGTGTTTATAAATCCAAAAGATGTGAAGACAAAAAATTCTGCTGCCGTGGTTGTTACGGCTAAACTTCCTCCGTTTGCCAAAAGCGGTATGGTGGTAGACGTTACGGTGGCCTCCATGGGGGACGCAAAGGATATAGGCAACGGTGTGCTTATAAGAACGCCGCTTTTTGGTCCGGACAAAAAGATCTACGCCTTCGCCCAGGGCCCCGTATCCACAGGCGGCGGGTTTAGCGAGTCAAACAGGGGCGCAAGGGTGCAAAAAAACTTCACCACCACCGGAGTAATTCCAAACGGCGCCATTATAGAAAAGGATCTGCCCTTTGACTTTAAAGAGTTAAACGAGCTTACTTTGACGCTGAAAAATCCCAACTTTCAGCTGGCAAATGCCATTGCAGAGGCAATAAACGCCCATTTTGGCGCAGCAGTAGCAAAAGCCGTGGACTCGGCTACTGTTAAAGTATCTTTTATAGAGGGTGTGGATAGGGTCTCTTTTGTTTCAAAAATTCTCTCTTTGAAGGTTCATACCGTAAATGAGCCCGTAATTACCATCTATGAAAGAACCGGCACGGTAATACTTAGCGGCGATATAAAAATCGATACCCCTGTATATGTTTCGCACGGCAATATCTACGTAATGGTGGAAAAAACCCCCCTAATCTCCCAGCCACCCCCTCTCTCACCGGGAGTGACTGTAAAGAGCGAGCAGGTCAAGACTACTGTAAAAGAGGAGAAGGGCAGAATATTTGGGATAAACTCTCCCTCTTTAAAAGATCTTATCCAGGCACTTAACGATCTTGGCGTATCCCCAAGGGATCTGATAGCCATTATCGAGGCTATAAAACGGGCTGGAAAGATACATGCGAAAATTATAATAATGTAGGTGGGATATGAAAATAGAGACATTTTGGGACATCAACGCCATTTCACAGATCAAAACCGCCAAAGGAGCTGCAAGGGCTTTTGAGGAGGAGTTTATACACCTGTTTTTGAAAGAGGTTAGAAAAGGGTTTAAAAGCCCCCTTTTGGGAGGCTCTTTTACCTCAAAGATCTACTTTGACATGTTCGATATGCAGCTGGCTAAAAGTATAAGCGATTCAGACTCTTTGGGTATAAAAGAGTATATTGAAAAAGCGGTTGAAAGTTACGAGAAAAACTCAAATGGCTAAATCTGTAGCGCTCATAGTAGAGAAGATCAACAGGCACTCAGACGCCATAATCATAGTTTTGATACTGGCGATACTGGGCTCTATGGTGCTGCCGGTGCCGCCCTTTCTACTCGATATTTTGCTGACTACCAGCATAACTTTGTCTTTGATAATGCTTATGATTACCGTCTATATCAACAACCCTCTGGAGATCTCCTCCTTCCCCTCACTGCTGCTTATAGCCACGCTTTTTAGGCTCTCTTTGAACGTTGCCACCACAAGAAGGATTTTGCTCCACGGGCACGAGGGACCCGATGCTGCCGGTAAGCTTATAGAGAGTTTTGGACAGTTCGTGGTGGGTGGAAACTATGTTGTGGGAATAATCGTCTTTATCGTGCTCGTGACAATCAATTTCATCGTCATCACAAAAGGGACCGAGCGTATAAGCGAGGTTGGTGCCAGGTTTACCCTCGATGCCATGCCCGGAAAACAGATGGCGATAGACGCGGATCTAAACGCCGGGCTCATAGATGAGAAGGAAGCCAAAAAAAGGCGGGAGGAGATAGCCAAAGAGGCCGATTTTTACGGTGCGATGGATGGGGCCAGCAAGTTTATAAGAGGAGACGCGGTTGCCGGTATCATCATAACTATCATTAACCTTATAGGCGGTATAGCCATAGGCACGCTCCAGCATGGGATGGATATCTCCACCGCCGCCGCCAATTTCACCCTGCTTACGGTGGGTGATGGGCTGGTAAGCCAGATACCATCTCTTATAACCTCTACCGCGGCTGGGCTTATGGTAACCAGGGCCGTATCGGAATCGAACCTTGGCAAGGAGATATTTTCCCAGCTTACAAGCTATCCAAAAGCTCTGTATATGACGGCATTCGCCCTGTTTGTTATGGCTATAATTCCCGGAATGCCTTTTATTCCCTTTACAACCCTGGCACTTCTTTTGGCTATCGCCGCATATACGATGCAGCTCGATATGAGAAACAAAGAGGCCGAGGCGGCCAACAAGCGGGCAGTGGAAATGATAAAAGAGACACACGAAGATGAGGATGAGGATTTTGTGGCCCAGCCCGAAACTATCGCATTCGAGATTGGTTATGGGCTTATTCCTCTGGTTGACGAGGAGCAAAACGGAGAGCTTATAAAGCGTATAAAATCTTTAAGAAAACAGCTGAGCCGGGAGCTTGGTATCGTAGTTCCACTGATACACATAAAAGACAACCTGGAGCTTAAAAGCGGCGAATACAGAATACTCATAAAAGGCGTCGAGGTTGCCAGAGCGGAAGTCTATCCGGATAGGTATCTGGCTATAGATACGGGGCAGACCAAGGGCAGGATAGAGGGTATAGAGACAAAAGAGCCCACATTTGGACTGAAGGCCTACTGGATAGAGGAGAAGGACAAGGAGAAGGCCAAGATGCTGGGATATACGGTGGTTGATGTTCCAACTGTCATAATCACCCACCTCTCGGAAGTTATAAAGTCCAATTCACACGAGATTTTAGGCCGATCCGAGACAAAAGAGCTGGTGGAGGCTTTGGCAAAAAAATATCCTATAGTCAAAGAGATAGTCCCGGAGCAGGTCTCTTACTCCATACTGCATAGGGTATTGCAAAACCTGTTAAGGGAAAACATCCCTATAAAAGATCTGCTGACTATCATAGAGTCACTCTCTGACAACATAACCAAAACCATCGATACAGATATATTGACGGAGCTGGTAAGAGAGTCGCTCTCAAGGCTCATTACCTCCATATATGCCAAAGACGGCGTGCTGTATGCTATGACGCTTGGAGCCGAGAGCGAGGAGTATCTGTATGAGAAGATCAAAGAGTATGAGGGCAACCTGCCGCCGATAGATCCGGCCAGACTACAAAACTTCATCGTCAAAATCAACTCCAATCTGGAAAAATTCATACTTGAGCAAAGAACGCCTGTGATACTTACTTCACCAAACGTCAGAAGGTATGTAAAAAAGCTTATCGAGCCCTATCTAAACAATGTGGTTGTGCTCTCATATAACGAGATAGAGCCCAAAACAAAACTAAACATAGTAGCCAAGGTAGATTTTTAATGGAAATAGTAAAGTATGAGGGTTACGACCTGGACGAACTTATAAGCCGGGCTAAAAAGGAGTATGGAAAAAACATAAAAATAATCAGCTACGAGATAAACAGCAGCGGTATTTTCCCCTTCAAGCGGAAAAAATACTCTCTTTTCATCCAGGTCCAGGCTCCGCAGGAGGGTTTTTTCGAGCTTTTGGCGAAGGAGGAGAAGAATGAGGAGATAGACAGGTTTTTGGAAAAGATCGAAAACCTGATCGATAAAAAGTTGGCTCCTATAAAAGAGGCCGTGGCAAAGGGGTGTGAAAACAACACCTTTTTAAACGACGCCCCACCAAGCCATATAAAAATGCCCTTTGAGGAAGAGTTCAAGGAGTTTACAGGTGATGCGCTGGATCTTATAAAGCTTCTTTTAAAAAAGGATGTGGATCCAAAGATCGCCAAAATGCTTGTTAAAGAGTCCTGTGGGTTCGATATAGACGCCAACAAGTTCGACCTCAACACCTCCTTTTACAAAGAGGCTTTGATGAACTCTGTTGAGAAAAAGATAAAGTTCAAAGGCCCGTTGAAGATACAAAAGGGAAGTTTCAAGGTGATCTCTTTCGTTGGTCCTACAGGGGTGGGAAAGACTACGAACCTTTTTAAGATAGCTTCGGAGCTGGTGATAAATCAGAAACTGAAAATCGCCGTAATCAGTATAGATACCTTCAAGGTAGGCGCCATACAGCAGGCCAGGTCCTTTTCAAATATCCTGAATATTCCATTTTTCGCTATATCTGATTCCAAAAACCTTAAAAAGACGCTGCAAAACCTTAACGGATACGACGTGGTGCTTATAGATACGGTTGGAAGAAGCCACTACGACTACTGGCGGCTTGGGGAGATGAAGGAGATTTTAGGCAGTGGCAGTGATTTTATGGATGTGGTTTTGGTAATAAGCTGCAACTACAAAAACAGCGAGGCGCTGGAGATAGTAAACAGATATAGAACCTTTTTCCCCATTGACTCCATATTTTTTACCAAAATAGACGAGACATACAAACCGGGAATACTTCTAAACCTTCCCATCAAAAGCGAGCTGCCCCTCTCTTTTATCTCTGTGGGGCAGAAGGTGCCCGAGGATATACGGGTTATGAACCCGGAGCGGGTGGCAAACTACATTTTAGGTGAGCGGGGATGAACGAACAGGCGACCGGACTAAAAAAACTGATGGCCCAAAACAGGGGGCAAAACAGTAAGTTTATCACGATTGCGAGTGGAAAAGGGGGCGTTGGTAAGACAAATTTTGCGGTAAATTTCGCATACGTGCTTGCAAACCAGTTCGATAAAAGGGTTCTTTTGATAGACGCGGATATCGGTATGGCAAACGTCCATCTTTTTTTAAACGCAGATCCCAAAAAGAATATAAAAAACCTCTTTTTTGGCGAGAGGGTGGAGGATGTGATACAAAAAAGTTATGGATTTGACGTATTGCTGGGTTTTTCGGGCATAGACGAGCTTGAGGAGCTTGATGAGGTATCGATCCAGTCTATTATCTTTGATCTTGAGAGGATCTCATCCGGATATGACTATGTATTGATAGATACGGGGGCAGGGGTGGATGAGAAGGTGATAAGTTTTTTAAGGGCCTCTCATAAAGCCTATATCATCACAACCCCCGAACCTACCGCGCTTATGGACGCATATGCCCTTATTCGCTCCATCTACAACCTTTATGGATATGAGAGTTTCAAAGTGGTTGTGAATATGTGTAAAAACAAAGAGGAGGGGAGTGTTACTTTTAATAAACTAAAGATGACGGTGAAGAAATTCCTGGGTATCGATATAGAACTTTTAGGTTATTTACCATATACTAATAACTTAAGAGTTTCAGTAAAAAATAAAGAGTTGATTACGATGAAATACCCAAGGGATGGTTACAGTCAAAATATCCGCAAAATCGGAAGGGCTGAGACGCAGCAAAGCGCGAAGAGAGATGATAAGTTTTGGCACAGACTCTTTGAGTTTATGGGAAAGAGCTGATTATGAAAGTTACCGTGGAGCAGAAACAGGAGATCATACTCAACAATACCGCTTTGGTTAAAAAAGTGGCGAGCAAGATTTTTTTCAAACTGCCAAAGGATTGCGGTATAGAGTTTGACGAACTTGTTAACACGGGAATTATCGGTCTTATAAAGGCCATTGACAAATTCGATGAGGCTAAAGCTCAGTTTTCCACCTACGCCTATATAAAAATCCGAGGGGAGATTTTGGACTATCTGCGCTCCTTGCACGTGGTTCCAAGAAGTATGAGGGAGAAGATAAAAAAAGAGAAAGAGGAGGGAAAGGATATACCCCTTTCAAACCTGGCGATTTTGGTGAGTATGGAGAAGGCCCTTGGTGCTGAGGAGGGTTCGGCAAGGCTTATCGACATAATGGTAAGCGATGAGGCCGGGCCTGAAGAGAGGGCGGTGACGTCGCAGATTCACGAGAAGATTTTTGACGCCCTTGAGCATCTAAGCGAAAAAGAGAGAAGGACTCTTCAGATGTTTTTCTTTGAGGAGAGGGAGCCAAAAGAGATCGCAAGCGCCCTTAACGTCTCCCAGTCAAGGGTATCGCAGATAAAGAGCCAGGCGGTTAACAAACTCAAAAAGCTGTTAAAAGATGTGGAGCCGATATGAACCTCTTTGACGCGATTCTTAAAAACCTTGCCAAAAATGGGGAAAAAACTCCGTTTCAAACCCTAAAAAGCATACAGAAAGAGGATATTGGATTTGACGATTTTTTGGTAAAGGAGCTGAAAAATGAGCTTTTTACCCGGCCTGTAAAAAAAGCGGCGGCCTTTGATACTATATACAGGCCCGCTCCATCGGCTCTGGGAGCCCAGAAGATAGATAGAGAAGTCAAAGAAGATATTTTGACAAAGCACTCTTATGTGGATACGAGGATTTTTGTAAATAGAACCAAAACCTCTCTCCCATCTTTTTTTCCAAATAAGAGTAATATAGAAATCCCAAAAGCTGTGGGGCCAAAAAGAGGTGTAACCCTTTTTCAACAACCTCTCGTTTTTTCAGATCCCAAACCGCAAAAAATGGAGTTTTTGGATAAAGATATTTCCAAAATTCAGCTGCCAAAAGCAGCGGCTGACCCGCAAAGGAAGGCGAATGAAAAGGGTTTTAAAAGGGATGCGTCAAAAAAGGCCAGGGCGCATATTGCAAAAATAGCGGGCAAAATAGAAGGAAATATGGAGCCGGCAAAGGGTGCGGTAAAGAAAAAGAACCGAGGTTTTGTAAAAGAGATCGCACCAACATTATTGGCAGCAAAAAAAGATATTTTACACCCAGCTGTTTATAAAAAGATAGAAAAGAGGCATAAATTATTAATTAAAAAGATTATATTGAATCCGGATAAGAAAAGTATCAAAACCGAAAAAATATATCCTGAAAAGATCTATCCCCATCAGGGCCTGGCTCAGCCAAAGAGAGATTTTTTTGCTCCTTATGATAAAAATATGAGTCAAAGGTTTGAGATGGATAAACAGAAGAAGAGATATAAAACCGCCTCTTTTGATATATCCAACCACCCCTTTCCCAACAGGCAACATATTTTTGAATATATTGACAAACCGGTTTTAAAAACCAATAACATCTCCTACCGGATAGATAGTTATAAAAAAGAGGGCTATACTGAAGGAGCCAATCCAGGTCAAAGATCATACAGACAAGCAGATATATATAAAAAGATCGTCTCAAAAAAGAGTCAAAACGTAAAACTTCCCAGCCAGTCAGGACTCTCTTTTGATACGGAAAATAAAGATATTCTCCAGCCCGCTTTTTCGTTGTATGACAACAAGCCTGCAACAGATATATACAAAACCCCACCAGCCTATGCATACCCGCCTGTGACCAACAGTTCAAAAACCCCTGCAAATAGAGGCAAAATAAGGCCAGTGGGCAGGGATGGGATTTTAAAATCCAAAGAGAAAGCTATAGATTGGGAGATTAAAAAGAGCGATAAAGTAAAAAAAGATCTTTTTGAGCCAAAAAGTGATACCAAAGAGCCCCGTTATCCGGATCTTTTGGCTCAAAAGAGCGATGGCGGTGGTGGGTTTGGCGAAGAGTTTTATACCCACACCCAAAGTGAGGGCCAAACTTCCAAAGAGGCGGGTTATTATACAGATGAGCGTGAAGAGAGGTTTTTTGAAAAGGAGCTCGTCAAAGAGCACAGGTTCGTAACCATCGATATGGATAAAGCTAAGATAAGGCTAAGCGTAATCGATAAAAAGATCCATTTGACATTTACTTTCGTCGACTCTTTTGTAAAAGAGAGTGTAAAAGGTGTGGATGAGATAATGTATCAACATGGTTTCGAGGAGTTTGAGATAGATTTCAAAGATCGGGATAAAAAAGTAACCGTTTCATCAAAGATGAAGAGGAACAGGACTCAAAAGAGCGGCATGATAGATGTCAAAGTTTAAGTTTTTACTGATACTGCTGACCTCGCTTTGGGCCGATACCAACTCCACTCTCGATTTTTCCAATCTGGAATATCTTTACAAAAGCGGGCTTCGAGATTACAAAATCGGCTCATACTACAACGCTTTGGATGAGTTCAGCCATATCGTGAAGTTTCCCCAAAGCCCCTACTATCTGGACTCTTTGAAAATGCTCGCCAAAACCTATCTAAACATCGGTAAAAGGACCGGCGAAAAAAGATATCTTTGGAGCGCCCAGAACTTTTTGAACCTCTATTTGGCAAAGGGGGGTAAAAAGGACAGCGACTACTACTATGTAAAAGGGAAGATCTTCGAGATACTGGGATTTTACGAACGGGCACTCTCAAATTATAAACTGGCTTTGGAGTTTGCAAAAAGCAAGAGGGAGAAACTCGATATCATTATAGGGATACTGCGCTCCAGCGTTTGGCTCAAACGGCTTGATATCGCCACGAAATATATAGTTATTTTAAATATAGAGATGCTCTCCAAAGAGCAGAGGCGGGAGTTCGAGTTTTTAAAGGGGATGTTTTACTTTGTAAAGGGGGAGTATTCAAAAGCCATCAGTTTTTTTCAAAAAAGTTACCGCCATTATGAGAGTTTTTTGATAGACAATCCGGAGTATTACTACATAGTGGCCGAAACCGCATACCGCATAGGCGATATCGATTTTGCCAGAAAGCTTTTTAGAAGGATCATCAACTATGTCAAACATAAAGAGGTGATGCAAAAAGCCCTGCTAAGGCTGGGGGATATAAAATTTTTGGAGGGTGATTACAAAGGGAGCGCAAGCTACTATTACAGGCTTATAAGAAGCTTTCCCAAAAGCCGGTATGCCGATATAGCCAAACTAAAGCTCCTTTTTTTGATAAAAAAAGATAAAGAGATAGCCCACTACATAAAAAAATATCTGCCAAAGGCCGATTTTTTGAATGAGCCGGAGAAATTTGTGCTGCAGACGCTTGTAAAAAACAGGAACAGTTATGTAGGGTATTTCGCTTTGGCGAATTTTGGAATGACCGTTTTCGAGCTTGAGAGCGACAAACTTTTTAAAAGGCTTGGGTGGGAACTCTCGTTAGTCTCCCCAAACCGGCTCAAATACGAACATATAGAGTATTTCAAAAGGCTTTGGTCCGACTATATCTTAAATGAGAAAGATCCCGAACATATCTGTAACCTCTACTTTTCAAACAGAGAGTTTTTTTTGAAGGTCTTTGGCAAAGAGGTTTTAAAAAAGGTGGCCCGGGATATAAAAAGATGCAAAGGAGAAAAAGAGTATATCCGGTTTTTGGATACACTTGCCAAAAAGTTCCATGAGGAGAGTTTATACTACGACCTTTTTGAGGAGCTTATAAAAGTGGGGGATTACAAAACCGCTTTTGAAAAACTGGAGAAAATTGGAAAACGGGACTGCCGCTATCTAAAATACAGGCTAAGGCTTTGTTACCTTATGGACAAAGAGTGCAAAGAGGATCTTGAGCGTTTTTTAAAAAGATGCAAGGAGGAGGGATTTTACAAAGATATGTTTCTATCCATCAAGGAACGAAAAAGCCGAATCTCTTTTTTGTTGCGTTACAAGGATGAGTTCGAGAGGCTATACTCCAAAGATCCGGCTGTAAGGAAGTTTGTAAAACAGAGCGTTGACGAGCTGCTGCAAAAGGAGCGTTACGAAGATATTATAAAAATGCTGCGCTCTTTGAGAGAGCTGATAGACAAAGATTGCTATTTGAGTTCCATATTAGCTCTATCTTATATTAGGAGTGGTAAAATAGAATATGGTGAAAAGATTCTAAACGAGATAAAAAATTGTGATAATATATGGTATAAGATTGCCAAAAGCGCGGCCGAATCGGAAAGGCTGAAAGAAGAGGTGGAAAATGTGGGAAAAGATCGATGATTTAAGTTTTGCTGCCTCATACCATCTAAAAAGATCTGAGGTTATACAAAGCAATATCGCAAATGCCGATACCCCCGGATACAGAGCGAAAGAACTGCTGTTTGAAAAAGAGCTGCAAAAGGGGCTCGAGCTAAAAAAGAGCGATCCGAGGCATATGGATCCGGATAGGAAAAAGAGCGGTTTTAAAGAGATCGAACTTAAAAACATACGCGGATATGACGACAACAGGGTGGATATTCAAGAAGAGCTTGCAAAGCTTGCGGAAAGCTCCGTTATGTATAAAGCTTTGGGAGAGAATCTAAAAAAAGAGTTCGCCAAACTTAAACTGGTAATAAGCGGGAGGTAGAGATGATTTTCAAAGGGCTTGAGGTATCACAAACCGGGCTTAGCGTCCAAAAATACAGAATGGATATAATTTCGAGCAACCTGGCAAACGCCTCCAGCGTAAATGACATAAACGGGGAGCCTTATAGAAGAAAGATCCCGGTTTTTGAGGAGGTTCTGGATAAGGAACAGGGTATAACCCTCTCAAAAGTGGTTATAAAAGAGGTTATAGAAGATAAAACGCCTTACAAGCTGAAATTTGATCCATCCAATCCGTTGGCGGATGAGAAAGGCTATGTCAAAATGCCCAATGTGGATCCGATGAGGGAGATGGTGGATATGATTTCTGCTATGAGAACCTATGAGGCCAATTTGACCGCTTTTAATACACATAAAGATATGCTTTTAAAAAGCATCGACATTATAAAAGTTTAAGGAACCGTTATGAAAATAGAAAATTTGGCGACAAACCTGCCTGCTTTGGAATCCATATCGAAGGCCGGCGATAAGAGCGGCAGGTTCGGCGAGCTTTTGACAGAGTTTATAGCCGGAGTAAACCAGGATCTATCAAAGGCCAAAGAGGCTCAAATGTCCCTTGTGGATGCGAAACCAGCAGATTTTGTCCAGCTTATGGCTACCATAGAAAAGGCCGACATATCGCTGCGTTTTGCAACCGAGATCAGAAACAAAGCCCTTGAGGCCTATCAAGAGGTTATGAGAATGCAGGTTTGAGGATAGCCGGTGGCCTTTGATTTAAACGCTCTTTTGGAGGGCATAAAGGGAAAGCTGACTGACAAAAACAGCGTTAGAAATATTTTTTTGGCCCTGGCCCTGTTCGCTATTATCCTTCTGCTGGGAGCAATATTTTTTAAAGATATTTCCTCACAAAGATACGGCGTTTTATATACCAATCTGAGTCCAGATGACGCTGGAAAGATACTTGGCGTTTTGCAGCAGGAGAAGATTCCTTATAAAATTGAAGGAGACGGGACTATCATACTGGTCCCAAAGGACAAAATCTACGATATCAGGCTCAAGCTTGCCGCAAAGGGCCTTCCCTCTTCCCAAAACGTGGGCTTCGAGATCTTTAACGAACCCAAAATGGGAGCCACCCATTTTCAGGAAAACATCAACTATATAAGAGCTATTGAGGGCGAGCTGGCAAGAACCATAAAAAAAATTGATGCCATTAAAGATGCCAAAGTAAACATCGCCCTGCCCCAGGACTCCATTTTCGCAAGGGAAGAGGAGGAGGCAAAAGCATCCGTAATAGTCTCTTTGTGGCCTGGAAAGGATCTGACAAAAGAGCAGGTCAAAGCTATCGTATTTTTAGTCTCCCACGCCGTTCCCAAGCTTAAGCCCCAAAATGTCACCGTGGTTGACAACAGGGGCAGGGTTTTATCAGATATGCTCCAAGAGGATGAGGAGGATGTAAAAGATATAGTAGATATAAAAAGAAAACTCAAAAAAGAGATAGAAAAGAGCATCGAATCGATGCTTGCCCGCGCACTTGGGCCCCAAAGCGTAGTGGTTAGGGCGAGCGTGGATGTGGAGAGCGCAAATATCAACAAAAAAGACGAGCTTGTTAATCCGGATATGGTGGCTGTGGTTAGCGAGCGTAAAATCCAGGACAAAGAGCGGGGGTTTCTCAAAAAACCGCTCGGTGCGCCCGGCACCCCCACAAACGTGCCTGCCACCATCAATACGCAAAACGACAACCTTTTAAAAGAAAAAAGCAAAAAAGACGTTACCACCAATTACGATGTGTCAAAATCCTATATAGTAACCAAACAGAACGTTTTCAAGGTAAAAAGACTAAGTGTGGGGGTATTGATCGACGGCAAATATGTCAAGGTTAAAGAGAACAATCAGACCAAAGTAAAATTCGTGCCAAGAAGCGAGGCTGAGTTGAGAGCTTACGAACAGCTCATAAAAAGCGCCGTGGGGTTTGACGAGAAGAGAGGAGACAAAGTAACTGTCATAAGCGTTCCTTTCGAAAATCAGTCATCTATGGATGCGGGCCAAAGCGGGGCTGGGGAAGTGGTGCCAAACAGATATATGCTGTATGCGGCTATCGCCTTTTTCGCCCTTTTGTTGATCTTTTTACTACTTTTTATCTATTTTAGATCCAGAAAAATTAAACAAGAGGAGTTAAAGAGGCTGCAGGAGCTTGAACTTAGCCAGAACCTGGAGCAGATACAGGAGGCTGCGAAGGGTTTGCATGCCAAAGAAGCGGAGGAGTTCTCCATAGAAAAAGAGCCCGCATATCAAAAGATTATCGAGATGGTGGATGAAAATCCGGATATTGTTGCTCAGATGATTAGCAAATGGATAAAAGAAGAGGGCAAATGAGACTGGATCTTGAGGATTTCTCGACATTTAGCGAGGTTAATCAGAAAAAAGAGGAGATAAAAAACGGCGCCCAGGCCGATGAGGTTACAAAAGAGCTGGAGAGGTTTTACGAAAACAAGATCAGCGAGCTTGAGAAGGAGTATAAAGAGCTTTTGGCAAAGGTGTCGAAAGAGAGTTACGAGCAGGGCTTTCAAGACGCCAGCGCAAAATATGAGGTGAAGTTAAAGGATGAGTTAAAAAGGGCAAAAGAGGAGTTCGAGGAGCAAAAGAGCAAAGAGCTGGCGGAGCTAAAAGGTGCTATGCTAAACATAGAAGATGAATTAAAAAGCGGCTATAAGGAGTTTATAGGAAAATTTACCGATATTGTCACGGACAGTATCAGTGAGATTTTGGAGTTTCTATATATCGATGACTCAAATGGCAAAAAAGTGCAAAAAGCCATAGAGAAACTATTGGAGGATTTTAGCAATTTCCTTCCTTTAACGCTCCAGGTGGCGCCAAATATGGCCGAAGATGTAAAGAAGAAGTTCTCCACAGTAGTGGTTAAAAAAAACAAAGAGCTTAAAAATAACGAGTTTATCATAGAGTTTCACGATTTTAAGATAGAGAACAGGATTAAAGAGAAATTGGGCGTTGTAAAAGATGAAATTAAAAGAGAGACTAAAAAACTTACCTAGATTTATCGTAAAAGGCAGGATCTCCAGTGTCAGCGGCCCTATTATAGAGGCCTATTTGCCAAATGTATCCATTGGTGACAGCTGTTATATGGAAAACGGCCTTGAGGCGGAGGTGGTTGGGTTTAAAGACGGCAAAACCCTTTTGATGTCGTTTGACGATACGAAGGGCATAAAGGTGGGAAGCTTTATAGAAGCCTCTTTGGAGCCTGTCAATATCGGCGTGGGCGAGGATCTTTTGGGAACGGTGATAGATCCTTTTGGAAATCCTTTAAACAAGCCTTTTGTCAGGTACGAGAATAAATACTATCTTAAAAACGAGCCGTTAAATCCGCTGTTAAGAGCCAGGATTACCGAGCCTCTTGATACGGGAATACGGGCCATAAACGGCCTTTTAACCATTGGCAAGGGCCAGAGGATGGGAATTTTTGCCAGTGCCGGGGTTGGTAAAAGCACGCTGCTTGGAATGGTATCAAGATATACCCAGGTTGATGTTAACGTAATCGCCCTGATAGGGGAGAGGGGCAGGGAGGTTAGGGAGTTCATAGAGGATAACCTTACGCAAGAGACTTTAAAAAAGTCTGTGGTTATAGCAGCCACCTCGGATCAGACTCCGCTGGCTAAGGTAAGAGCGGTTTACGTGGCTATAGCCATCGCCAATTTTTTCTCCAACAGGGGCAAAGATGTGCTCTTTTTGGTGGATTCTCTAACAAGGCTTGCCATGGCCCAGCGTGAAATTGGTCTTGCCATCGGCGAGCCTCCCACCTCAAAAGGTTATACGCCTTCCGTCTTTTCTCTGCTTCCAAAGATCATAGAACAAGCCGGTGCTTTTGACAACAAAGGCTCGATAACGGGAATATACACCGTTTTGGTGGAAGGGGAGGATATATCCTCCGATCCGGTTGCCGATGCGGCCGTGGGTTTTTTGGACGGGCATATTGTTTTATCGAAAGAGTATGCGCAAAAAAGGATTTTCCCCTCCATAGATCCGTTAAAAAGTATCAGCCGTCTGACGCCGCAGCTTGTGGATGAGGAGATCCTGGAGTTGCAGACGAAGTTCATAAATATATTAGCCACATACAAAGAGGCCGAGGATATGATAAAGATGGGGCTGTATAAACCCGGAAGCTCAAAAGATATAGACAGGGCCATAAAGTATCAAAAAGAGATAGAAGACTATATAAAACAGGGTATTGACGAGAGGGTGGGGCTCCAAAGAAGCTTTGAAAAGCTTAGGGAACTGATAAACAAGATTGAAAAGGACTGAAAAAATTGAGATAAAGTCAAATTTAATTTTTTTTGGGTTAAAATAGTGTTACTTGCTTTAAAAGGACTGTCATGGGGATCGAATCGGTTGGTGCCGTCGAGGGGTTTGGAGGTAAGAAAATAGAGCTTTACGAGGCTAATTTTGACAACTCCAAAATGGATCAGGAGGGATTTTTGGAAGTCCTTCTGACAAGTTTTAAATATCAAGATCCTTTTGAGACGCAGGATATCTCGAAATTTATCGACAATACCGTGAAACTGCGGGAACTGGAGATAATGAACAACTTTGAAAAGAGTGTGGCCGCCTTAAACAGCGGCGATGCTCTGTTTCTATCCTCCACGAACATGATAGGGCAGGATGTTTTATATAAAGGCGATATGCTCTACGTTGAAGATGGAAAAGGATATGTGGAGTTTGTTCCACGAAAAAATGCGGATTCGGCAGAGCTTTTCATATATGACGAGTCAGGAAACGTGATCGCCAAAAAGAGCTTTACCGGATTGAAAGCGGGCGAGAAGCAGGTGTTTGAGATAGAGGATGAAAATATAGAGGAGGGCTTTTACAAAGTAACTCTAATCAGCGACAGCGATCCGGATTTGAAGGCTGATATATATTCAAAGGCAAAGGTGAGCGCTATAGAGAAAGATGGCTACGAACTCTCGGTGGTTATAGGCGGGGAGAGATTTAAAATAAACGACATAGTTAAGATTGGAGGATAGAGATGATACAGTCATTTTATACTGGAAATACGGGTCTTGGTGCAAACAAACAGTGGTTATCCGTAATATCGGACAATATAGCCAACGTCAATACGACTGGTTATAAGCAGGAGGTGGTAAACTTCAAGGACCTGGTATCAAGTTCTCTTACAACCTACTCCTCCGGAGGAACCCCGATAAACAAAGAGATAGGCGGCGGCGCCTTCGTAGGCAGCACTTCCAAGGATTTTTCACAGGGCTCTTTCAAAAACTCAAACTCCCCCCTGAACCTGGCTTTGGACGGGGAGGGTTTTTTTATCGTTAAAAACCCGAGCGCCAATGTCTCCTACTATACAAGAGACGGCAGTTTCAGGCTCGATGCAAATGGCGATGTGATAAATCAGTCCGGATACAAAATCCAGGGTTGGATGCTGGATGAAAACGGCAATATGGCGGGAGCTTTGGGAAGCGTTAAAATCCCCAACGCCATAGATCCAAAAGCCACCTCAAAAATAATATATGAAGATCCCACGAATCTTGACGCGTCCGCCCAGATCTCTTATGATGCGGATGGAAACCTGAAGGTTTTTGACGCCAGTGATTCAGATACATACAACTATGTAAATACCATTACCACTTATGACTCTTTGGGAACCTCCCATACCGTCAAACAGTATTTTAAAAAGATTGGAACAAATACCTGGGAGATGTATACGCTAATAGACGACAGAGCGGTAACGTTTGATGACGGAGGAACGAAATATTCGGCAGTAGAGATAACTTTCCAGGGAAACGGCTATATAAAGAGCGCCAAATACGCCAACGCCTTGAACGAAACAACGGGCGAGGCCCAGTCCGGACAGGAATACGCCTTGGCCAACAGTCCGGTTTTGGCAGGTTCGATAAAGATAGACGACACAAACGGCAACAGATACAACGATGATGGAAACGGGAATCTTTTAAATGTAAAAACCGGAGAGAAGATCGGTAACATAGACTACTCAACGGGTGAGGTAAAACTGGTCTCAGCGATGGATCTTACATACTCATATAAAAATTTTACCGATAGTGACGGAACTGATATAACGGATTTGAAAAATATCTCAACCGATATGATCAACTACTCTGACGAATACAGTATGTTTTTAAACAACGGAGCAAACAGCGCCTCTTTCAATCTAAACATAGAAAAATTCACTCAGCTTGACAGCGACTTTATCTTCTACGCTCAGCAAGACGGCAGCGGAAAAGGGGATTTGATGACGCTTTCCGTCTCCGAGGACGGTGTAATCAGCGGCTCTTACACTAACGGTCAGGTAAAAAACATTGCAAGACTGGCCGTAGCCACTTTTAAGGATAAAGAGATTCTGGTAAGAAAAGGGGATAACCTCTATCTGCCTTCCCAGCAGACTTTTACGCCTATTATCGTGCCAGGAGGCGTTATAAGTAAAGTAAGAAGCGGGATGTTGGAGCTTAGCAACGTGGATATATCCCAGGAGTTTATAAACCTTATTACGGCACAAAGGGCGTATCAGGCCAATGCGAAAACCATAACCACTTCCGATCAGGTGCTTCAAACCACAATGGATATTAAAAGGTAATTAATGGCGCAAGAGGAAAAAGAGCAGCAAGCAGAAGCCAAAGGCGGCAAAAAAAAACTAATCATAATTTTCGCTCTGCTGCTGCTTTTAATAGGCGGCGGGGCGGCGGCCGCTTATAAATTTCTCGTTCTGGATAAGAATCCCGACCAGCAGGAGAAGGAGAAGAAAGCGGAAAAGATAGTTGAGGATATAAAAAACATAGAGGATCTGGGCGTCCAGTTTGACGTTGGAACCTTTATCGTAAACCTCCAGGACAGGGATGCGGACAGATATCTTAAAGTGACAATTGTGCTTGACGTTCAGGATGAGAATGTGAAAATGGAGTTGGAAAAGAGGCTGCCTCAGGTAAAAGATGCGATAACCACGCTTCTTTTTACAAAAACCTCGGAGGATTTAAGAACGCCAGAGGGTATAGAGGAGCTTAAAGAGGAGATCTTAAAAAGGGTTAACGCCATATTACCCATTGGCGGCGTAAAAAACGTCTATTTTACAGATTTTGTCATACAGACGGCCTGATATGAAAAATCCCGTTGATCCAAAGCTGGAATTTTTAGAAGATATCTCACTGAACGTCAACGTCAATCTGGGTTCGGTAAACAAACTTTTAATAGAGATTCTCTCATTGAAAGAGGGCGATATAATAGAGCTTGATAAAAACGTGGAAGAGTATATCGACATTAAACTCAACGGCAAAAAATTTGCAATAGGCGAGATAGTTGTAGCCAATGAGAAGTTTGGAGTAAGGATAGTCGATCTTGCCTGAGAGTTACGAGTATATAAAATTTTTGGCCTCTTTTTTTATCGTAATCATCTTTATCTACGCAATTTACTATTATATTGCCAACTTTACCTCGTTAAAAATCCAAAAAGGAGGGGAGATAGAGATAAAAGAGAGAAAGATTTTAGGCAAAAACAGATTTTTGTATATTGTAAAGATCAAAGATAAAAACTATCTCATCTCCTCTGACGAGTCTGGAATGAGAGTGTTGGACAGGTGGAAAGAGAGTTGAGGTTTTTAACTTTATTTACCCTTTTGGCCCTTTACTCATACGCGCAGAACTCTCCAGTGGATGCTGCTTTGGAGCAGCTTAAAAATCTGGATGTCTCATTGAAGATCCTCTTTTTATTTACTATTTTATCGTTAGCTCCCGCCATTTTGATTACTATGACATCTTTTGTAAGAATCGTAATAGTACTGTCGCTGCTTAGACAGGCTCTGGGTATTCCCCAGGCGCCTCCAAATCAGGTTATAGTGGCTCTGGCTCTTTTTTTGACTTTTTTTATTATGAAACCTGTATATATGGAGATAGAAAAAAGAGCGATAGAGCCATATATGCAAAAAAAGCTGGACGATATGCAGTTTTTGCAAGAGGCCGTAAAACCATTAAAGAAATTTATGGTAAACAATACCCAGAAAAAAGATCTTAAACTCTTTTTGGATATTTCAAAAGAGAGTCCCAAAAGTTATGAGGATATATCGCTTGTAACGCTGCTGCCGGCATTTTTGGTAAGTGAGATAAAAGTGGCCTTTGAGGTCGCCTTTGTGGTTTTTTTACCCTTTTTGGTCATAGATATGCTGGTTGCAAGCATTCTAATGTCGATGGGTATGATGATGATTCCGCCCATGATGATATCGCTGCCGTTTAAACTTATTCTTTTTATTCTATCTGACGGCTGGGAGCTGTTGATAAAAGCTTTGATAAAGAGTTACCAATGAGTCTGGATCAGGCGATCACCCTTGTGGAACAGATGTTGAAAACCGCTTTGATAGTAGGAGCACCGGTATTGGCAACAGCCTTTTTCGTGGGCCTTTTGGTAAGTATTTTCCAGGCGGCCACTCAGATTCACGAGATGACTTTAACCTTTATTCCCAAAATCGTCGCCACCGTTGTGGCCCTGATAATATTTGGTTCCTGGATGTTCGTGGTTTTGACGGACTATTTTAAAACCGTCTTTTTAAATATAAACCAGATTATAAAATGAATCCAATCATAACGGTTGCCGACGCCGTAGCCCTCTCTTTGGTCTTTAGCAGGCTGATAGCTCTTTTTATGGCCTTTCCGGTTTTCAACAGTGCGTTGGTCCCTGGTAATGTAAAAGTTTTGCTTGTTATATCCCTGGCCTTTTTTATAATGGGGCTTGGGGGAATTGAGGTGGATTTGAGCCGGTTTTCCTGGAGACTGTATCTTTTTTTGATATTGAAAGAGGCGCTTATAGGATTTTCTTTGGGACTGCTGGCAAAGATATTTCTGGCCGCTTTTAGCTATGCGGCGGAGATTATCAGCTATTTTATGGGATTGACGATAGTAAATATATTCGATCCCACATACGGCCAGATCTCTATATTAAGCAAACTTTTCATATTTCTTTTCTATCTGTTGTTTTTTATAAGTGACGCATATGCTTATATGTTTTCCTCGATTCTGGTAAGCTTCAAACAGATCCCGCTATTCTCTTTAACTTTTGACAATGGAGTTTTTAGATATATTATAGAGCTTAGTTCCCAGATCTTTGTGCTCGGTTTCAAGCTGGCTTTTCCATTTGCTTTGATTCTGTTTATAATAAACGTGGCTTTGGCGCTGGTAAACAGGCTCATACCCCAGATAAACGTGTTTATCGTAGGGCTTCCTCTACAGATTTTCGTAGGATTGGCCGCTTTGGCTTTTGGAGCAAGCGTCATCGTCTATTCGGGGCTCTCTTTTTTGCAGCTTTTAGGCGAAGATTACATCTACCTTATAAAAAATATAGGATAAGCTATGGCGAAAGATCCCAGCAAAACCGAAAAGGCCACCCCCAAAAGGCGAAAAAAGGCCAGGGAGGAGGGGCAGGTAGCAAAAAGCCAGGATATTCCCATAAGCGCCTCTTTGCTGGCGATTAGTATTATGCTAATTTTTTATATTCCTTACGCTTTTAGGAGGCTGTATGAGATTTTTGTATACTTTTTTTCAGATCCTCTATATCTTATGCCCCAAAACAGTCCAGGTGTTGTATATCTGGTGGTAAAGAGTCTCGCTTTTTTGCTTCTGCCTATCTTTACTCTTCTGCTTTTAGTGGGGCTGATGTCGAACATAGCCCAGGTGGGTTTTATGTTCTCCTTTAAAGCATTAAAGCCAAAACTTGAGAAGATAAATCCCATATCCGGACTGTTGAGGCTTTTTTCACTGAAAACCCTGTTTGAGCTTTTTAAAAACCTCCTGAAACTTCTGGTGGCGGTTATAGTATCTTATTTTCTTGTGTCATATCTGTTGGATGATGTTTTCAGATTTGCAAACACCCCTGTTTATGAGAGCTTTTACCATCTTGTAAAATACCTGCTTATTATGGTTTTCTCTTTCGCCCTTCTTTCCATACCCATAGGTATAATCGACTATTTTTTTAGAAGATATGAGTATGAGGAGAATATAAAGATGAGTAAGCAGGAGATCAAGGAGGAGCAAAAGCAGTATGAAGGAAACCCTCAGATAAAGTCGGCCATCAGAAAAAAGATGAGACAGATGAGCCTAACAAGGATGATGGCAGAGGTTGCAAAAGCCGATGTGGTTATAACCAACCCCGAGCATTATGCAGTGGCGTTAAAATATGACAAAGGGGGTATGAGAGCGCCAAAAGTCGTCGCCAAAGGTGTTGACAAAGTGGCGCTTAGGATAAAAGATGAGGCCTTGAAACACCATATACCAATAGAGCAAAATCCACCTTTGGCAAGGGCGCTTTACAGTTCCTGCGAGATTGGCGACTATGTGCCGCAGGAGCTTTATGAGGCGATAGCCAAAATCTTTGCGAAAATTTATAGACAAAAAGGGGGATTTAAGTAAAAAGATCCGGATGAGATTTTTTTATTCCTTCTATTATATTTACCACATCCTCATAACTCATCTCATATCCGCCCCCGCCTGAGATTTTCTCGAACCTCTCAAGATATAGCTCTACGGCTCTTGGCATCTTTTCTTCACCGACTCCCGCAAAGTGCAAAGCGGCTCCCAGCATATCGGCAAGCTGCATCGCAAGTTCTTCTATCTCTATCATAGCTTTTTTAAGTTCGTCATTCACTCTTTTTCCTTTAAAAGACGCTCTATAAAGGATTTTAACTCCTCATATCTGAAAAACTCTTTAAAATCCTTTATCTTTCCCCCGCTGGCATTGGGGTGGCCGCCTCCGCCCGCTATGGCCTCCGCCATTTTGGAGACATCCATCTTATTGTCGGCTCTTAGGCTAAATGTCCCTCTGCTGTTTACGTTCATAAAAAAGTGGTAATCCGGATGGGCTTTTAAAAATGCGTTTCCGATAATGGAGCTGTTTTGGATTCCGTAAGTGAGTATCCCTTTATATTCTTCAAAAAAAACGGTCATTTTGTCTTTTTTTCTTGTCAGCAGTTTTAATATATGCTCTGTTACAAGATTGTCAAGGGTATCTCTTTTTTCATTGATGAAAAAGCTCTTTTTTATTTTCCACAGTTCATCGTCGAAAGCTATATGATCCGATCCGTTTTTTAAAAAATCCAAAGAGCGCTCAAGTATATGGTGTTTGTATGAGATGTTCTCTTTTAAAAAAGTTATCCTGTTTATCTCCTTGGCCTCGTCGACGCCCCTCATCAAAACTTTTCCAAACTCAAACAACTCATCGTCGCTAAGCCATATATCCACGGCGTTGACGGCGTTGACGAGTTTTTCCAGATGAGCGGTTTTTTCGTTTTTAAAAAAGTTGTATGTAATCAAGGAGGCGGACTTGGTGGAGTCCAGGTGATACCAGTCAAATTTCATGGATGTATCCAATCCGGATAGATGGTGATCCAGCAGCTGAAGCTTTACATCGCTTAGCCCCTTTATCCTCTCGTCCAGATATTGGGCCTCTTGAGGCGTCAAATTCAAATCTGTTATAAGAAAGTAGCTTTTATCGCCTCTTTCTTCGATGAGATCAAGTATCTCGTCTATACGGACCAATACCTCTTCGCCGTAATTGGCGTTTACGAAATATCCCTCATCAAAAAGCTGTTTAGTCACATACTGGCATGTATAGCCGTCAAGATCCGTATGAGATAGGTGGTAAAAATTCATTCCATTATATCCTTTAGTGTCAATTCTTCCAAATAGCTGTCTACCTTTGTCTGAAGCCTGTTTAAAAAGGGCCACAGAGTGCAAAAATCCCCCTGATTGGAAGGGCAGGCGCCCTGGTCCGTGGAGCAGTCGAATATTGAAACGCTTCTGCCCTCAGCCGCATGTGCTATCTCTTTTATGGATATCTGCTCTGCGGGCAGGGCAAGCTTGAACCCTCCGGCAGCCCCTTTGTATGATATGAGTATTCCCTTTTTGGCGAGCGACTGCAGGATTTTCGCAAGGAAACTTCTTGAGATATTGAGTCTTTTAGAAAGATATTCTGTTCCCAGAGGTTTCTCCTCTTTTGCTATTATTATGAGTGAAAGAAGAGCGTATTCCGTGGCCCTTGTAAACAGCATATAATTTCCCTTTACTAAATTTGTTTTAAATTATACTAAATTTCTCCTAATTACACCTTTTGTAAAAAATTAATTTTTTGGCTATAATTGCCCTTCACAAAATTTAGACCAATCAGGAGGCTAACATGGCTTTGGATTCGGCGAAAAAGAAAGAGATTATCTCAAAATTCGCGCAATCGGAAAACGACACAGGTTCACCTGCGGTACAAATAGCACTTTTAAGTGAGAGAATCAGTTATCTGACAGACCATTTGAAAGAGCATAAAAAAGACCACTCTTCAAGACTTGGGCTGCTAAAACTGGTAGGACAGAGAAAGAGACTTTTAAACTACCTGAAGAAAAAAGATTACGACAAATACTCTCAGGTAATAAAAGAGCTTGGAATAAGAGGCTAAACCCTCTTTTCCTCCCAGCTTCTAACCTACCTCAAAACCAAAAACCTTTAAACTTAAAATCCCTCCCTCTTATCCGGATAGAAAATCTTGCTTTAAAATTTTTGATGGATCTTTTTCTGTCAATCATATTAATATTCTCTGTTAAATAAACTTGACACGCTAAGGCTCAATTAAGTATAATACATATAGCAAAAAAAGGATCAGAGTGCTAAAAATGGATAAAAAAAGTTACATTTTGGAAAAACTCGTTGAAGAGTATATTAAAGTCCCAGAACCCGTCAGCTCAAAACAGCTGCAAAAGAGCCTTGATCTGTCGCTCTCAAGCGCTACTATCAGATACTATTTCCAAAAGCTCTCCCAAAACGGGGCCATAACCCAGCCACATATAAGCAGCGGCCGGGTTCCAACGGTACAGACGCTTAAGGATTTTTGGAAAAAAAGACTTGAAGACACCGATATGAGTTCGGATGAAAATATATTGAAAAAACTGGAACATATCTCGCAAAAAGAGCATATATTCTGTGAGGTTACAGAGTATAAAAGGCTCTTTTTAAACGGAGTTCACAACTACGACAACAGGTTTTTGATCTGTGACTTTGAGAATGAGGATTTTATCCTCCCATACAATAAAAACTTGGAGCGCTTTTTTAGTAACCAAATAGGCCAGGAGGGGTTGAAGCTCTCCCAGATATGTAACGATATAGGGCTTATCAACATTTCAAAAAGTTTAAAAAGATTTCTAACGCGAAATTTCAGCCATTTTATGCTAAAAGAGGTTATAGAGATCGCAAACGAGGATATGGAGTGGGCCAACAGATTTCTGCCCTCTTTGTTGGATGGCACTTTTATGTATAATACTAAAAAGGGGCTGAAGTTTTACAACAGCATTTTGACCTTTAAATTTTCGGTAAACCAGAAAAACAGCTGCAGCGAGGTTTTACTCGTAGGCAGGGTTTACAGAAACTACCTAAAACTTATAAATCAACTAAAAGGAGAGTAAGATGGCAAAAAAAGAGAGAAAGAACCAGCCTGCTGAGGTTAAAGAGACCAAACAGCAAGAGGAGAAAGAAAGAGGCGAAGCAGTGGACTGTGAGGAGCTTGAGAAGAAGCTAAAGGAGTGTGAGGAAGAGGTTTTGAGGCTTCACGCCGATTTTGAAAATACGAAAAAGAGACTTGAGAAGGATAAGATCAGGGCGATAGAGTATGCTTTGGAGAAGTTCGCTCAGGATCTGCTACCTGTTCTTGACAGTCTTGATATGGCGCTTGCGACGCTAAATAAAAAGAACATGAAAGCGGAAGAGGCCATAGAGCAGCTTAAAAAGGGTATCGAGCTTACTATAGAGCAGTTTATAAAAGTGCTTAACAAGTATGGTATCGAAGTAATCGAGATTGAAGAGGGCGGAGAGTTCAATCCGCATCTGCACGAGGCTATATTGCAGGTGGAAGACGCTGAGAAAAAAGCCGGAGAGATAGTCCAGGTTATCCAAAAGGGCTATGTATACAAAGGCAGGGTGTTGCGTCCGGCAAAAGTGAGCGTAGCGAAGTAGAGTTACAAAAGTAGCAGAAAAGTTTAGCTGCTTTAACTATAATTTAAAAAATTTAATTAAAAGGAGATAGAGATGGGAAAAGTATTAGGAATCGACCTTGGAACGACCAACTCCTGTATGGCTACATACGAGGGGAACGAGGCGAAAGTCATTCCAAACAGAGAGGGTAAAAACACCACTCCATCGGTAGTGGCTTTTACCGATAAAGGAGAGGTTTTGGTAGGGGATCCCGCCAAAAGGCAGATGATAACAAACCCCACCAGAACCATATACTCCGTAAAAAGAATTATGGGCTTGATGTGTAACGAGCCAAAAGCCGAGGAGGCGAAAAAGAGGCTTCCATACAAAATAGTTGACAGAAACGGCGCATGTGCTGTGGAGGTTGACGGAAAAGTCTATACGCCTCAAGAGATCAGTGCCAAGATTTTGATGAAACTCAAAGAGGATGCGGAAGCATATCTTGGCGAAGAGGTAAACGAGGCGGTAATCACCGTTCCGGCATACTTCAACGATGCGCAAAGAAAGGCTACCAAAGAGGCCGGAACCATTGCCGGGCTAAATGTTTTAAGAATTATCAACGAGCCGACAGCCGCCGCTCTTGCATACGGACTTGACAAGAAAAACGCCGAAAAAATCGTCGTTTACGATCTTGGGGGCGGAACGTTCGACGTAACCATTCTTGAAACCGGTGACAATGTGGTTGAGGTTTTGGCAACCGGCGGTGACGCATTTTTGGGTGGAGACGACTTTGACAACAGAATCATCGACTGGCTTGTAGAGGAGTTTAAAAAAGAGACCGGTATAGATTTGAAAAAAGACATTATGGCTCTTCAAAGACTCAAAGAAGCGGCCGAAAACGCCAAAAAAGAGCTCTCAACCGCTATGGAGACTGAGATTAACCTGCCGTTTATCACAGCGGATGAGACAGGACCCAAGCACCTTGTCAAAAAGCTTACAAGAGCCAAATTTGAAAGCCTAATCGAAGATTTGGTGGATAAAACCATCAAAATAGCGGCTGACGTGCTTAAAGACTCCGGACTTAGCAAAAAAGATATAAATGAAGTTGTATTGGTAGGCGGTTCGACCAGGATTCCACTGGTTCAAAGAAAGGTAAAAGAGTTCTTTGAAAAAGAGCCTAACAAAACGGTCAATCCGGATGAAGTTGTTGCCGTTGGTGCAGCTATTCAGGGAGCTGTATTGAAGGGTGACGTCAAAGATGTATTGCTGCTTGACGTAACACCTCTTAGCCTTGGAATCGAGACGCTTGGTGGCGTTATGACAAAAGTTATAGAAAGAGGTACCACCATACCTGTGAAAAAGACACAGATTTTCAGCACTGCTGAAGATAACCAGCCCGCTGTTACGGTTCACGTATTGCAGGGTGAGAGGGAGTTGGCAAAAGACAACAAATCCCTCGGGCAGTTCACGCTTGAAGGAATTCCGCCTGCACCAAGAGGCGTTCCACAAATCGAGGTATCTTTTGACATAGATGCCAACGGTATCTTGACCGTAAGTGCCAAGGACAAGGCAACTGGTAAAGAGCAGCAGATTAAAGTTACGGGTTCCAGCGGTCTTAGTGAAGAGGAGATCCAAAAGATGATCCAGGAGGCTGAGGCTCACAAAGAGGAAGACAGAAAGAGAAAAGAGCTTATAGAGGCTAAAAACCAGGCAGACGCTTTGGCATATCAGACAGAAAAGAGCCTAAGCGAAGCCGGTGAAGCTGTAAGCGCAGAGGATAGAGCAAAA
>Ga0256835_1000469_pt1 | contig 30041 bp, 26 predicted proteins | sample PIR30metaG_FD_185972 | JGI IMG/M metagenome (GOLD analysis project Ga0256835, IMG submission 185972) | Hydrothermal vent microbial communities from East Pacific Rise, Pacific Ocean - PIR-30 | ecosystem: Environmental > Aquatic > Marine > Hydrothermal vents | place: Pacific Ocean: East Pacific...
TTTGCAAATAAAGCAGGGAAAAGCATTTATTATCTCTCCAGAATCTCTCAACTCACCGTAAATATACATATCACCACCAAGAACACTCACACCTGCCCTTGCTGCATTTATAATAGCATTTTGCTCCGCATGAACAGATCTGCAAAGTTCATATTGAGTTCCGGAAGGAATTCCAAGTTTTTTTCTTAAACAGAAACCCCAATCAAGTGAACTCTTTGTTCCTCTTGGAGCACCAACATAACCGGTTGCCACAATCTGATCTTCTCTTACAATAATAGCACCAATCAAAACTTTCAAGCATGTTGAACGCGTTGAAACCTCTTTTGCAATATTTAAATAGTATCTGTCTTTTGATGGTCTTTTTATCATTTTTTCCTAACCTTCTTTATTACATCCAATAATTGATTATGGATAATTCCATTTGAAGCAAGACATTCCTTTTTAAAAGGGTTGAAAGGTTTTCCTGAAAAGTCTGTCACCTTACCACCTGCTTCTTCCACAAACAGAGCAGCGGCAGCCGTATCCCAGGGGTAAAGTTTAAGTTCCCAGAAGCCATCGTATCTTCCTGCTGCAACATAGGCAAGATCAAGGGCAGCAGAGCCACATCTTCTGACAGCCTGTGCCTTATATATAAAAGAATTAAAATAGTTAATATTATTCTCCTCTGACTCCCTCAAATCATAAGGGAAACCTGTCGCGAGAAGTGATTTATTTATATCTATCTCCTTTGAAACTTTCAGTCGCTTTCCATTAAGATAAGCTCCTTCACCTCTAATAGCCCAGATCATTTCATCAAGCATTGGATTATAAACAACCCCCACCTTTGTCTCATCATTTTCTACAAATGCGATGCTAACACAAAAATAGGGAAGTCCATGGGCATAGTTTGTTGTGCCATCAAGGGGATCAACTATCCACAAAAACTCTTTGTTTCTTTCAACATTTAGCTCTTCTTCTCCTAAAATTGAATGTTCCGGGAAAGCACTGGAGATAATATTATAAACTATCTGCTGGCTTTTTCTATCCCTTTCAGTAATAAGATTTATCTCTCCCTTAAATTCAACCTTTGGCTTTATCTCAAAATTCTCTTTTAAATAATTGCCCGCTTGAAAAGCAGCCTCTTTGGCTATTTTAAGAATCTTTCTATAATCCAAGCTCATCCGATACTCCCTGCATTGATTTCAAACATATTTCTATGAACTCATCGAGCTCAAGATCAAGCTTTTCACACTGTTTTATTTGCTCCCTGTTTGCACCTGCCGCAAACCTTTTCTCTTTAAATCTCTTTTTAACAAACCTTAAATCAACCTCTTTTAACTTTTTAGAAGGGTGCATCAAAGTTGCAGCAACAATCAGACCGGTTAAAGGATCAGAGGAATAAAGAGCCCAGTCTATTTTTTCAGAGGGCTCATAGCCCGGATGCCCCGGATGTCTTCTTATGGCATTTAAAATCTCTTCATCATCAATTCCTTCCTCTTTCAAGATCTCGGCCCCCTTAAGTCCATGCTCATCAAAATTATCCTTCATCATTTCATAATCAATATCATGTAAAAGTCCGGCAATTTTCCACTTTTTTTCATCTTCACCGAATTTTTTTGCAAGCCCCTCCATACATGCTCCAACTGCTATGCAATGTTTGATAAGGTTTTTGTTTTTCATATACTTTTTTAAAAGATTAAGAGCTTCATCATAGTTTATCATTTCATACCTCCAAAGGTTCTATAAAATAACATCTCTTTTTACTTTTGTAAAGATTTCAATATTGAGTTTTAAAAAGTTAAAGGATATCCATAGAGAATTTAATTTTTACTCTTTTTAAAATAAACTTTAATCTCTTTTCAGCCTCAGGTATTTTTGATTTGAAAAATTCACTTTTTCTCCCCAAATTACCGAAAGCTCCCAAATTCTGTAGCACTCTGATTAATGCCGCTGTCCAGAAAACATCTTTATCATAATCTTTAAAAGTTTCCAGGCTGAAAAAATAGTCTTTCAAGTACTCAATTGTTTTTTTTTCAAAGGGAATATAAGAGTCAAGTATTAAAGATGCAAGGTCATAAACAGAAAATCCGATTCTCATGGTTTGGTAATCTATTACTCTAAGTTCTCCATTATTATTAATTAAAATATTAGTGGATTGATAATCCCTGTGCATTATTGAAAGAGGGTGCTTTTTAAGATGGGAATATATATTCTCTGCCATTTTTTCAATTTCAGAATCACTTAATCTGTTTTTATAATAGTATTTGTTAAAATATTTTAAATCAAATATTATGTTTTCAAAATCAAAATAAGCCCTCTGAAAAAGTGCGTCTTTTGGGAAAAGCTTAACATCCACTCTGGCAAGCTCTTCAAGGTAATCTATCGCCTTTTTATAAAGTTCCAAAGGGAAAAAGCCTTTTATTCTCCCTTCTTCAACTACATCAAGAAGAGACTTTTTACCTCCGTCTTCCGTTAAAAGCCATTTTTTATCGGATTTAATAATGTATGGAATAGGAAACTTTTTATCATAAAAAAATCTTGAGAGAGTATTCAAACTCTTAATTTCCTCTTTATTTGAAATTACAGCAATCCTTGAAACTCCATCCGTTTCAATCCTGAAAACTCTTTTTTCAGAGCCTCCTTTAAATGTTCTCTTTACCTTTAAAATTTTCTCACCTAAGTCATTTTCAATAAAAGAAAATACTCTGAAATCCTCCCTGCCCTCTTTTAAAGAGTTTATAGTGCCCACATCTTTCCAGTAATCATCTATCTCTATTGCTCCAACTCTTTTTCCTGCTTTTATTATTTTTTCGTAGATTGCAATTATACTGAAAAAACCACTTTCATCTTTCATGAAGTTGAAAATTTTTCCGCTTACTATGTGAATTCCCGTAAAAGTACCCTTTATAAAAATTTCAAAGTCTTTATCTTTTCCAAAAGAGATTATTTTCCCATTTTTTCTATCATAAAAAACAGGTTTCGGATCCTTCTGATTTTCAAAAACAACAAGTGAAGCCAGAGCATTGGACTTTCTGTGAATCCTTATTAATTCCTTAAGATCCACGAATGTTAAAATATCAGAATTTATCAATACAAAATCATCTTCTTTTTCAAAAAAACTTTTTGCATTTAAAACTCCTCCCCCTGTCCCCAAAATCTCTTTTTCATAAAAGAATTTCCATATTATTGACTCATACTTTTCTTTAAGATACTTCTCTATAAGTTCAGCTTTATAATGTAAATTAACAGCAATCTCCTTAATATTAGCTCTTAAAAGATTATCAATAACAGTGTCAATTATTCTTTTTCCTTTTCCTATTCTTACCAATGGTTTTGGTGTTTTTTCCGTTATTTTTTTTAATCTTGTGCCGAAACCGGCAGCAAGAATCATTGCTCTCATTTCTTTTTTCTGCCAATTCCTTTCATAAGAGCCGCATAGATAAATTCATCTATGTCTCCGTCCAAAACCCTTTGTGTGTCCCCTATTTCAACCCCCGTTCTATGATCTTTTATCAATCTAAAAGGATGAAGAGTATAGGTCCTTATCTGATTACCCCAAGAAATATCACTTTTGCTCTGCTCAAGCTTACTCCTTTCCTCTTCCCTCTTTTTTAGCTCAAGTTCATAAAGTTTTGCTTTTAAAAGCTTCATTGCAATAGCCTTGTTTTTATGCTGTGATCTATCACTCTGACATGTTGCAACAATTCCTGTTGGTATATGGGTTATCCTTACCGCAGAGTCAGTCTTATTAACATGCTGACCACCGTGTCCTGAAGCTCTGAATGTATCTATTCTCAAATCCTTTTCATTTATTTCAATTTCTATTGAATCATCAGCTTCCGGATAAACAAAAATTGCAACAAAAGATGTATGTCTTCTTTTATTTGCATCAAAAGGTGATATTCTAATAAGCCTGTGAATTCCTGTTTCTGTCTTTAAAAATCCGTAAGCATACTCCCCCTCAATTCTAACTGTTGCACTTTTAATACCAGCCTCTTCTCCCGGCTGTATTTCAACTATCTCAGCTTTAAAATTTTTTCTTTCGGCCCATCTCAAATACATTCTTAAAAGCATTTCAGCCCAATCCTGAGATTCGGTACCGCCTGCTCCCGGATGAATCGTAAGATATGCAGGATTTTTATCCTCATCAGCCTTAAAAACCGAAAATAGCTCAGCCTTTTTATAATCTTCTTCAAACTTTTCATAAATTTTCTGAAATTCAGCCTCTATATCCTCTCCCTCCTCTTCAAGCTCTACCAAAACTTCAACTTCATTGTAAAGCTCTTCAAGCTCTTCAAAAAGTTTAATATCCTTTTCAATTAAGCTTTTTTCCTTTGAAAGTTTTATAGATTTTTTTCTATCATTCCAGAGCTCGGGATTCTGAAGCTCTTTTTCTATTTCCTCCAATCTTTTTCTCTTTTTGTCAAGCTCAAGATATGCGGAAATTCTATCAAGTTTTTGTTTAAAATCCTGTAAAACCTTTGTTTTATCTTTTACTTCCATGCTGTATTTTATTTAAAATAGCGGTGTTTGTAAAGGAGGCTCTATTCGTTTATTCGTAATACATTTCTGATTTGTCTCAATTTATTGTAGATACTAGAGATACACAATGACTTTTCAGACAATATCTGTTCAGGTTTATTAACATTGATATTTTTAAATAATTTAATTATTTTACCTTGATATTTTTTAATATTTTCTTACTTTAACCTTGACTTTTTTAAAACAAAAGTTTATAATACTTTATTGAGATAACAATGAAAAGATTATTAATGAATGAATTATTAAAATGGAAGAATAAAAAGCATAAAAAGCCAATCCTACTCAGGGGAGCAAGGCAGGTTGGGAAAAGCTACTTAATCAAAAAATTTGGTAAAAATTACAAAAATTTTTTTGAAATAAACTTTGAAAAGGAAAAGAGTTTGTGTGATATTTTTAATAATTCATTAACACCTGAAAAAATCATAAAAAAATTATCCATTTTCTTTGGTAAAAAAATAGAAACAAAAGATACCTTAATATTTTTTGATGAGATACAGGAATGTGAAAGAGCATTGTTATCACTGAGATATTTTTACGAAGAAATGCCAGAATTGGATGTAGTATCCGCAGGCTCACTTCTTGAATTTATTATTGAAAAAACAGGTCTACCGGTGGGAAGGATTCAAAATCTCTATCTCTACCCAATGTCATTTTTAGAATTCCTTATTGCAAAAGAAAAAAATACTATTATAGATGCAATAATCAACGGTGAGATTGACAATGCAATACATAATTTGATTGTTGAGGAAATAAACGAATATTTAACAATTGGAGGAATGCCGGAGGCCATAAAAACTTGGATTGAAACCGAAGATATAAAAGAGGTAAAGCTCGTTCATAATTCAATAATTGATACATACAGACAGGATTTCAGCAAATATTCAAAAAACAATCAAGTTGAATATGTTGAGAAAGTTTTTTCAAAGGTCCCTTACTTTGTAGGGAAAAAGTTCGTCTATTCAAATATCGAAGATTCATCAAAAATTTATAAAATAAAAAACGCCTTTGAGCTTTTAAAAAAGGCTATGGTTATAACCCCGATCTATCACTCTTCCTCAAATGGTGTTCCTCTTGAAGCGGAAGCAAAGTACAAGATTTTCAAAACAATTTTTCTTGATTTTGGGCTTATGCAAACGATTCTCGGGGAGAATACAGGTTTATTTATTCTAAATCAGGAGCCTCAAGTGATAAACAAGGGAAGTATTATTGAAGCTTTTATAGGACAGGAGATTTTATCCTATTCTATCCCTTATTTAAGAAAAAAACTTTTTTATTGGGTCAGAGAAAAAAGAGGTTCCAATGCGGAAGTTGATTATGTTGAAGTTTTAGAGGGAAAAGTTATCCCCATTGAAATAAAATCCGGTAAAAAGAGATATGGAAGAAGTATAAATATATTTCTCAATGAAAAAAATTCTCCTTATGGCATAATTTTTTACAATGGCTTGCCTATAATAAAGGAAAGAACAAAATTATTTCCTCTCTATTTCACCATTAAAATATTCGGAAAAGATAGAGTTGTTGAACTTTAGATTTATATAAAGCAAAATTTAAGGAGACTCCAAATTAAAATTTCAAAGGCAAACGATTGAGAGTGACAAGTTTATGCTTCATAACTATTGAAGATAAAATTGCTTTAATTGATATTAAGTATTTTGAAATATTTATTAACTCAAATTACTTTAATTGATATTAAGTATTTTGAAATATTTATTAACTCAAATTACTTTCAATAAACTTCTCATAAAGTTTTAAGTATTTTTGCGTCATTATTTTGTATGTAAAATTTTTTAAAAATCTCTTATAAGCTTTCTCCGATAATTCTTTCATCTTTTCAGAATTTTCAAGGGCAAATATGATTTTATCAGCAATTGAGTACGGGTTTTTGTTATCAGCAAGAAGTGCGGTATCTTCCACCAATTCAGGAATTCCTCCTGCTCTTGTTGCAATCACAGGAATTTTAAGAGCCATAGCATCCATAATAGATGAGCACAAACCCTCAAGATGGGAGGTAATAATAAAAAAATCTCCTGCTTTGAAAAATTCATTTATATTTTCAATAAAACCATGAAATATTACATTATTAATGTTTTTTTCTCTTTTATATTTTAAAAGCTTTTCCCTTAAATTTCCGTCTCCCGCAATGTGAACTTCAGGAGTAATCCCTTTATCTTTTAATAGTTCAAGAGCTTTTAGGAGATATATATGTCCTTTGTGGTCAACAAGAGCTGCCACATTTATAAAAATTGGAGGTTTTCCGAAAGAAAACTTTTTTCTGCATGTTTCTTTATCTAAATCTGTTTTTAACTCATATGGGTCAATTCCATCATATATAAGCTCTGCTTTATTTATTCCACTTTTCCTTAAAACTTCATTAATCCTTTTTGAAACTCCAACTATAATATCAGTTTTCTTATACTTTACCCTTGAAAGAAGACTTTTAAGCTCAAAATCCACTCTTCTTGTTGCAATTGTAGGTATTTTTGTAAAAATTGAAAGAGAGAGTGATCTTGAATCGTGAAAATGAACAATAGCAGGCTTTACCTTTTTTAAAATAGAAAAATATTTGAAAAGCCCGTAATGAAACTCAAACCTGTATTTCCATCTGTATGTAATTATACCAACAGATCTTAACTTTTGCTCTAACTTATTATTTGAGACAAGTGCAAATTGTTCAACATTATCTTCTGAAAGCCCTTTTGCAAGATAATAAAGCTGACGCTGACCACCTCTCCACTCATTGCCTGCATCAACATGAAGTATTTTCATTTCTCTCAATTTCCCATAAAAAAAGGTATTTTAAAAATATATAATAAGATGTTAAAACCGAGATAATAAAACCTCTGAAACCATCCAGAAAACCTAATTTTAAAAAATAGTGCTTTATGAAACCAAAAGGAGGACTAAAAAGAAGTTTAACAAATGAGAAATTCTTCCCTTCGGATTTCATTCTCTTTGCAGAAAGACACGAATATTTTTTAATTCTTTCTATGTGATCACCAATATTTTTGTAAGAATAGTGAAGCACATCACCTTTAAGTTTTTTAGCCCTGCCCCCGAATTCAAACCCTTCGTGAACATATTTCCCGTAAAATTTTCCGTATTCTTTCTTAAAAAGCCTGACTTTGATATCCGGATACCATCCTGAATGATTAATGAATTTACCCAGGTAAAAAGTTTTTCTACCTATTAAAAATCCCTCTATATCCGAAAATTCTTTTTCCTTTACGGACAAAATACTTTCCTTTAACTCATCCGACAATATTTCATCCGCATCAAGGACAAAAACCCAATCTTTTGAAGCTTTTGAGATTGCAAAATTCTTTTGTGTAGAATAATCTTTCCACCCATTAAATATTACTTTCGCCCCTAAGGTTTTAGCTATTTCAACTGTCTTGTCTTTCGAGCCACAATCTACAATGATTATTTCATCAGCAACTGCTTTTATATTTTTTATAAGATCTTCAATATTGTCTTCTTCATTTAAAGTAATTATACAAAAGCTTATTTCCATTATTTTGACCAGAAAGGCATTGTGTTTGTACCTTTATATGTTAGTCTTTTGAGTCTCAATCCTCTGTAATCCATTATGTAAATCTGAGGAGAGCCACCTATTGTTGAGGAAAAAACAATGTGCCTTCCGTCCGGACTCCAGCTTGGATTCTCATTTCTTCCTCTTGAGGTCAGTTTCGTATATGCCCTTGTCCTGAAATTATACTTATAAATGTCAAACCTGCCTTCAATTCTTGAAACAAATAAAAGATATTCTCCATCCGGGCTCCACGAAGGAGAATCATTATAAGTACCTTCAAAGGTTATTCTCCTTATATTTGTACCATCTCTATTTATAACATAAATCTGAGGGGAACCACTCCTGTCAGAAGTAAGAGCAATTTCCGTCCCAGAAGGGGAAAGATCTGGAGATGAGTCCACCCATCTGTTAAATGTCACTCTTTTCTGATTATCTCCATTTTCATCCGCAATATAGATTTCCGCATTTCCCTGTCTTGAAGAGGTAAAAATAAAGTATCTTCCGTCAAAGCTCCATCTTCCCCCATAATTGACACCTCCCTTTGACACTCTTTTAAGCCTTCCCTCATAAAGGTATTGTATATAGAGATCAGGTCTTCCGCTTCTGTAAGAGGTATAGGCAATCTTAGTCTTATCAGGGGAAATCGACGGAAGAATATCTATATATTTATTATATGTAAGCCTTGTTTTATTGTATCCATCATAGTCCATCATATATATTTCCTTGTTCCCATCCCTTGTTGAGACAAAAACAATTTTAGATGAAAAAACCGGTTTCTCCCCGAAATTAATCATCATCTGGTCGGCTGCTTTATGAGCAATAAGCCTTTCACTTCCCTTTTTTCCTTTAAAAGCCTTGCCAAAAATCATTCTTTGAGTTTTAACATCATAAACTTTCATCCCATAAACTATTTCCCCTTCATCATCTTTTGAAATTTCTGTTACCACTAAAATCTTAGCTCCTATGGATTCCCAATCCTTAAAGTAAATTCGCTCGGGGTTTAATGGTCTTATATATGAATAGAAACCATCCGGCACTCTACTAAAAACAAGTGAAAAATCAAGATCAGATTTAAACACACCTATTATATAATTCCCCATCTTTATTGCTTCCGTATCCTTAGTTTTAAACACTGGTTTTGGAATAGCAACGGTTATGGCAGGAACTCCCTTTTCTATTGTAATTCCAATTTTACCCTGTGAAAAAAGGGGAGAAAAGGATAGAAGAAGAAATAAGCTTAAAGCTGAAATTACAATTTTTCTCATTTTTATCTCCATTTTTATTTTTTACCTCCGTAAACAAATTGAATAAACACTGTAAGATCTCTTCCATCGTAAGTAGCCGGAAGAGGCGGAAGGGGCAATGAATACTTTACAGCCCTCAATGCTGATGTGTCAAGTGAATTGACACCAGAGCTTTTCTCCACTTTTAAGTCAACAACCCTTCCGTTTTTTAAAATTCTAAAACTTATAACCACAAGATATTTATCTTTTGAGCTTATTCCCATGCTACCAGTTACCCAATTCGAAGAAATTCTGTTCTTAATCAACTCTATATAATATGCATATGGGAAATTTCCCAGAAGGGGGCCACTTCCGCTACCCTCACCAAGCCCGAAACCAACACCTGTCGTACCTTCAGAGCTTTTTTTTGCCTCTTTTTCATAATTTTTAAATACTTCCTCAAGTGGAGATCTTATTATCTTCTTTTTCTTTGGCCTTGTTTTTTTAATCCTGGTTTTTCTTTTCTTTTTAACTTTTTTAACAGGCTTTGAATAGGTAAGGCTCTTTTTCTTTTTTACGGTTTCCCTCTCCGCTTTAAGCTCTTTCATTGAAGCTTTTTTAACAGGAGGCTTTACCACTTTTTTCTCAGATTTACTGTTTTGTTTTGGTTGAAATTTTTTAGTACCTCCACCACCTCCGAAATTTACCATATCAACATAATAAACTGTTCTTTTGTTTGAAGTTGACGAGAAAGGCTTTTTTACTATTATCCCAAATATTAATGTATGAAAAATAATTGAAATCGCAATGGAAAGTTTAAATGCTTTGTCTCCATTGGAAGAACTTCTCATCTTTTTCTCTTTTTAGGTTTAACAACAATTCCCACCTTTTCTATTCCCGCTTTCTTTATTACATCAAGCACATAAACAACATACCCGTAAGGCACTGATGAATCGGCTTCAAGAAAGACAACCTTTTTCTTTCTATTTGAAAATATACTCAAAAGGGTGTCTTTTAATAAATTTATGTTAACATTTGTCTTATTAACATAGATATATTTATCCTTCGTAATTGAAACAACAACATCATCAATCTTTTTAATCTCTTTTGCCTCTGCTTGAGGTAAGTTTACTTTCATACCGGATTTCATCATCGGAGCAGTTATCATAAAAATAATCAAAAGCACTAACATAACATCCACCAATGGTGTCACATTTATAGTGGACATAGCCTTTTCTCTTACCTCAGTTTTAAACCCTAATTTTCTCATGTTTTAATACTTTATTTTACCGAATGTGTTTTCAATCTCTAAGATAAAATTCTCTGAAAGTGATGATATATCTTGAATTTTCCTTAATAAATAATTGTATGCAATAACAGCAGGTATTGCCGCAAAAAGCCCTGCCGCAGTATTTATTAAGGCTTCGGATATCCCGGGAGCAACCGTTGCAAGATCAGCTGAACCTTGAAGTCCGATCTGCCTGAATGCATCCATAATCCCCCAAACTGTTCCGAAAAGGCCTATGAAAGGTGTAACAGATGCTGTTGTCGCAAGAAAACTCACTTTGCTCTCAAGAGCTTCAATCCCTTCATTCATTTTTAATACCATTGCTCTTTCAAGAGATTCAAGGTTGAGATAGTATGATTTTGTTTCATCCTTTCCCTTTAATTTTACCTGATTGGAAGCTTCCTCATAGGCCGCTCTGTATATCTCAGCAACTATTAAATCCGGATATCTTGTTGCTATTTTAAACTTTTCCTGTACACTTCTTGCTGTTTCAAGCCTTTTTAAGAACTTCTTTGATTTTCGTAATACTGAGTTAACCTGCTTCCACTTGTAAAAGATAACAGCCCAGCTAACTATTGAAAAAAACACAAGACTTAGAAGAACAAGTTTTCCAACAATACCAATATTTGAAAAAAAATCCCAAACACTAAAACTTTCGCTTGTTTTTACTGCATTTTCAATTAGAAATAACATTAAGATAAAATAACAAAATACACTTTATATGTCAATTACAAGTGAGATCAGATAAAATTTGTTTATTGGGAGGATGCGAGCTATTATCAAAGCTTCAATTGACTATGGTCTTTTTCTTTGTTAATATCAAATTTCAAACAATTGATTTAGTATTGGAGGTAAAATGAATTTTACCATCTTCGATTATTTTATCGTAACCGCTTATATTATCCTGATTTTCTACTCAGGTTCATTTGTGAAAAAATATGTCGGCAATATGGCTGATTTTCTTGTGGCTGATAGATCAATGGGTTTCCATTTGGGTCTTGTCTCTCTTTTAAGCAGTGAAATAGGAATCATTACCTATATGTATCTCTCGGAAGCCGGATACAAAAACGGTTTCGTGGCTCTTATGATAGGAATTCCTTTTTTTATAGTTTTTATTTTCCTGGGAAAAACGGGCTTTATTGTAAAGCCCCTTATGGATATGAAGATAATGACTTTACCGGAACTTTTCCAAAAAAGATTCGGAAGAGGAATAAGATTTTTATCAGCACTTTTAATGGCTATAGGAGGTATTATTAATTTCGGAGTTTTCCCCGGAATTGAGGCTAATTTTATAAATACGATAACAGGAATACCCCACAAGTATGTATTCTTCACAATGGTAGTAATGCTTACAATAGTTTTGATTTATACTGCCCTGGGCGGGATGGTATCCGTCATTATTACAAATTATATCCAATTTATACTTTTAAGCCTTGGAATGGTTTTTATTGCTATTGCCGGAGTTGCAAATATGGGATGGGGAAATATAGTGGCATCTGTTTCAAAAAATTTTGGAGAAAAGGGATTTAATCCATTTATTGGCGATTTCGGATGGAGCTTTATAGTATGGCAGCTTTTATTTCAGCTTTCTGTTCTTGCTGTTGCCCCATTTATTACAATGAGAATTTTCAGTGCAAAAGATACAAAAACCGGAAGAAAAATATTCACATGGTCAAGCATAATGTTTCTTGCAAGAGCTGTAATTCCTGTCTTTTGGGGGATCTTAGCTCTTTCATATTTCACCCTTAATCCGGGAAAACCGTCTAATCCTATGGATGCCGTACCCCTTATGATTTTAAACATAACTCCAAAAGGAATATTGGGTTTGGTTTTTGCATCTCTTCTTGCTGCCTCAATGTCCACATACGCGAGCTATCTTCTCTCTTGGAGTTCTGTAATATCTCAGGACATAATCGGAGTAGTTGCCAATAAATTGAGAGGAGGAAAAGATTTACCGAATAAAACCCAAATGATTATAAGCAGGATGACAATGCTTGCTGTTATGATTTTTATTATTTGGTGGTCATTCTTTTATCATTTTCAGGGTCTGGTTTTCTTTTACCTAATGCTTTCCGGAAACCTATATCTTGCCGGCACTCTTGTGTCCGCAATCGGAGGTATCTATTTTGAAAAGAAAAAATTTGGTCTTTTCAGAGCAAGAAGTGGAGGAGCTTATCTTGCATTCATCCTCGGAGCAATGGTAGTTGCATGGTATTTCTTCCCTCAGGGATTCAGAAATCTTTTTCCCGATTTTATAAAAAATCTTTATCCTTCTGATCCAATTAAAAGCGGAAGTGTTCTGGGATATTGGAGTTACATAATAGCAGCTGGGGGTATGATAGTCGGATCATTCTTACACAATTTGCTGCAACCCATTAAAAATGAAAGGGAGATATAAAATGAAAGGATATACAATTTTTTGGGGACTTCTTCTAATATTTTCAATTTCAACTTTTACCATTATGTCTATAATAATTATCTTTAAAGGATTTGAAGAGTTAAAGGATGTTTTCAGACAACTAAAAAAGAATTTAGAGAAAAAATAGCTACTATTTTGTTTTTTCTTTTTCTTTCTTGATTTCTACTTTTTCTTTTATGTCTGTAATCTCTTCAATAATTATCTCATCAGAATTTTTATCGTAGGAGACATATACTCTTCTAAAGTTATCTTCGCTTAATAATTTTTTATTTGCAATTTTTAACAAAAGCTCATTCTGGATAACCCTTAATATCTCTCTTGCACCATACTCTTTTGAAAATCCTTTTTCTGCTAAGTATTCCAAAACTGCTTGATCAGTCTCAATTTTAACTTTATTCTTCATCTTTTTGTTAAATTCATCGATTTTAAGTTCCACTATCTTTTTAGCATCTGAAATATCAAGAGAATTGAAATATAAAATTTCATCCACTCTATTTAAAAACTCAGGTTTAAAAAATCTTTTGATTTCTGCATTTAGTTCTGCTTTTGTAACCTTGGACTTTCCACCATCCTCATCAAATCCAACATTAATTTTTGAAAATAGAGAAGTTCCAACATTTGAAGTCATAATTATTATCGAATTATCAAAATAGGCTTTATTCCCCCTTGCATCAGTTAAAACGCCTGAGTCAAACACCTGTAGAAAAATATTTATAAGCTGGGGATGTGCCTTTTCTATCTCATCAAGTAAAATCACTCTATAAGGATCCTTTTTCATTTCATCGGTTAACTGATTTTGATCATAGTATCCGACATAACCGGGAGCAGCACCGATTAATCTTGAAAATGTAAACTCTTCCATATACTCTGACATATCAAATCTAAGCAGTTTATTTTCATCACCGTAAAGCTCTTTTGCCAATCTCCTTGCAAGTTCGGTTTTTCCAACACCGGTCGGACCTATAAACAGAAAAACACCGTCAGGCCTATCAGGGTTAAGCTTAAATCCCATTTTTGCCGGGATTATTTTTCGAACAAGCTCGTCAATAACATTATCCTGTCCAACTACTGCGGATTTTAAATTAATCGCAAGATTTTTTAATCTTTCTTTTAAAGAGACAGATATGGTACTAAGCTCAACTCCCTTAGTTTGAGCTATTGTCTTAAGAAAATCAAGCTCTCCTACTCTATTGTCTTCTCTTTCTCCTCTAAAATACTCATAATTAACCCTTGAACAGGTCCTGTCCAGAAGCTCTATTGCTTTATCAGGAAGCATTCTCTCTCTGAAAAATTGCTTTACCAACTCAAGATGCTCTACAATTCTATCTATATCTATTTCAACATTATGGTATCTTGAAAGTTCATCTGCTTTGATTTTTAAGATAATTGTAACATCTTCCATATCAAGCTCTTTGAGATCAAGTCTCTGGAATAATCTTGTGTAAACGGGAATCCTTGATATTGTCTTTATATAATCTTCATAGTTAGAGGTTGCTATTATTTTAAGTTTTTTTCTTTCAAGATAAGGTTTTAAAAATGATGAAAAATCAAAGGAAGCACTTTTAGCAGAATCACTTGTCACAAGAAAATTCATATCATCAATAAATAAAATTGCCTGTTCCTCTTCCAATTTATTAAAAATAGCCAAAAGCTTTTCCTCTAATTGTCCTCTATATTTTGTTCCTGAAAATAGAGCTCCAATATTAAGCTCATATATATTTGATTCCTTTAAAATTTCGGGAACCTCTTCCTTAATAATCTTATGAACTATATTGTAAACAAGAGAAGTTTTACCCACTCCGGAATCTCCAAGTATAATCAATGAATTTTTCCTCATACAGCTTAATGCTTCAAGAGCCTCCATTGTTTTATCTTCTCTTCCGATTATAACGGGAGACAGCTCTTCCACTTTCTTTTTAAGATCAACCAACTCCCTTTCTAATTTTAGTTTTGAAGCTCCCCCCTTTTTCTTTAGAATATAATCCTGTATTTTTGTAATTTTTCTTAATATATCCGGGTGAAAAACAAGTTTTTTTAATTTTTCGATAAGATAACTTGCCTTTGTTTGCTGACTGTTCTCCATGTATATCTCAATCAAAAGAAGATACGGGTAATAAAAATCCGGGCTATTTTCAAGGATCTTTTCCATCAAAACTATTGCCTGGGAAACATTCCCCAATTTTTTATAAGCTTTTCCGATTAAGTATTCAAGATACTTGTTTTCCTTTTCTTGAACTCTATAACTGAATTTATAATTGGAAACATCTTTAATGAGAGACATGTAATCCTTTTTAGAAATATCTCTTTCTATTTTAGCAAGGTACTTAAAAGTCTTTCTAAGATAGGGATTCTCATATTCTCTTAAAATAGTATCCGCTTTTTCAGTTAAGAAAAAGTACTCACAAAATTCCAAAAGTTTTTCCCTTATTTCTTCATTTTTAATCTCAACAATTTCTCCATTTTCATCTTTGTAGGCAAAAGGGGAAAAAGTACCCTGCCATACAAAAAATTGCCCTTCTTTCAAAATCACAAATGGGAATAAATCAATAAAAATACCTGTTGATAAAGTGTATATCTGAGGATGTTCCTTATTTACAAGAGGTAAAAAGCTATCCCATAGTTTTTGGTCCTTTTCATAATAAAATAACTTAATCTTTAAAGTTTCATACAAAAACGAAATGTAAAGATTAAAAACATTCAAAAAATCATTGGTTATGATTTTTAAATGCTCTTCATCCATGCTCAAAAAAACAGGCTTAACATAAGTTTTTACCTTTGTAAAAAATGAATAATAAAGCTTTCTATCATTTACCTTTGAAAAAAGAGATGATTGAAATGTTTGAATTAAAAACTCGTGAACTTTAAGATTATTTGAATCATTTAACAGAGAAAAATCTTCCTTTAAAATATCAGCTACTTCTTTATAAGAATATTGCTTTTCAATAATTTCATTTATAAAAATAAAATTAAAGAACCTAATATGATTCATAAAAGTATAGTAAAGATCCTTAAAAGTAAGATTTGCATAGTTTATGCTTCCTTTCCTGTCAAATAAGAAAGGAATATTATTTAACTTTTTAGTCAAAAGATGTTTTTTAAAAATTCCCATTCTAACCTCTTATTTTAATAAATGTACCACTATCCCTGACTTAAGTTTTGGCTCAAACCAAGTGGATTTCGGAGGCATAATCTTCCCTGCATCTGCCACTCTCAAAAGCTCGTCTATTGAAGTCGGGTACATTGAAAATGCAATTTTAAATTTCCCTGAATCAACCAATTCCTTTAAATAATTTGTTCCTCTAATTCCTCCGACAAAATCAATTCTCTTATCTTTTCTTATGTTTTCAATACCAAAAATTGGAGAAATCACATTCTTTTGAAGAATTTGAACATCAAGACTTTCCACTGGATCGGATTCATCAAAAATCCCATCTTTTACTTTAAGACAATACCATTCGCCCTCAAGATACATAACAATATTGTGCTTTTTCTCAGGCGCCTGCTTATCGGTCTTTTCTATTGAGAAAACATTTTCCAACTTTTTTAAAAGCTCTTCTTTTGTCAAACCATTGAGATCCTTAATTACTCTGTTGTAAGCCATTATTTTCATTTGATTATCGGGGAAAATAACTGTTAGAAAGAAATTATACGGCTCTTCTCCCGTATGATTCGGATTTTCATCCCTTTTAATATTTCTAACCCTCAAAGCGGCAGCAGATCTGTGATGCCCATCTGCTATGTACAAAGCAGGAATATTATAAAATCCTTTTTCAATCCTTTCAATTAATGATTTATCATTAATTACCCAAAATATGTGTCTCACACCATCTGAAGACTCAAAATCATACTCAGGTTCATTGTTCTCAATTTGTTCCAAAATTTTATTAAGCTCATCTCCCTCATTTTTTCTATACACGAGAAAAACAGGCCCTGCCTGAGCATTTAAAGTTAAAATATGTTTTGTTCTGTCAAGCTCTTTCTCCTCCCTTGTAAGCTCGTGCTTTTTAATTACTCCCTTTTCATAATCATCAACCGAAGCTACACCTACAAAACCAATCTGAGAATGCTCTCCCATTATTTGTTTGTAAATGTAAAACTTTGGCTCACTATCCTGAATCATATAACCCTTTGAAATAAAATGATTGAAGTTCTCTGCGGCCTTTTTGTAAACTCTCTCATCATATAAATCTATTCCCCTTTCAAGATCAACTTCAGGTTTTATAACATGAAGAAAGCTATAGGGATTATTTTTAACAAGCTCCCTTGCTTCTTCTGATGAAAGTACATCATAAGGGGGAGATGCAATTTTCTCCACCAATTCTTTTTTAGGTCTCAATCCTTTAAATGCTCTTATTATACTCATTTTATTATACCTCCGAAAATTATTAATTTAATTAATTGTATCAATATTATGATATTCATTCAAGATAGTTCTTAGTTATTGAAAAATTTTTTCTTTTTTATAAAAAAATACAAAAATAGGAACTTTTTTGAAAAACTTTCGTTTATTTATTATAAATCAAATTAGGAGGAATAGTATGATAAATATTAAAAAAGTAACACTTATTTTAATACTTCTTGCTATAATATCCATGCTTATTTACTCGGAAACAATAAAAGGAGATGAAATTATCAAAAAAATTAACGAGGGAAAAGCAGTTATAATAGAAAACTCTGATATTCGCGGAGATATTGATTTCAGAAAAGTTAATAATTTTACGATAAAAAAGAAAATCAATGGAATTTTTAAAAGTGAAAAGGAATATACTTATCACATTAAAGTACCTATAATTTTAAGAAACTGTAAAGTCTACGGAAAAGTAATCGGATATTATTATGATGATTTTACTAAAACATTATATAAAACGAATTTTAATGAAAAAGTAGAGTTCAAAGGAACAACTTTCTATTCTGATGTATATTTCAAATATACAGAATTTTTCAAAGATTCGGATTTTTCAAAATCAGAATTTAATGGTAAATCTCTCTTTAAGTATGCAAAATTTGATGGAAAAGCCAATTTTTCCTTCTGTAAATATGAAAATGATGCCAATTTTAAGTATGCAAAATTCAGATTTGAAACAGATTTTTCTAATTCCGATTTTTTTGACACAGCAAACTTTAAATTTGCAAGATTTTACGATCTTTCCATTTTTAAAAAATCCACTTTTGAAGGGGAAGCTAATTTTAAATATACTAAATTTCAAGAATTTGTTGATTTTAGTGATTCAAAATTCATAAGAACAGCAAATTTTAAATTCACAAAATTTTACAGTGGATTAAGTTTTGAAAATACTCTTTTTGAGAAAGGTGTCAATTTTAAATATACCAGGTTTACATCCCCATTCAAGAAAAAGGGATTGATAATAAAAGGACCTGTTGATTTAAAATATGCAAAATTTAATGGCAAAAGTCTAAACTATTATTTTTTCACTCAAAATAATTAAGTTTTTCATATAAATTCCGAAAATAAGATATGAATACTATAAGTGATATTGCAAATGTAGCTTCTTATGTATCAGCTCAAAAAATGAGTAAAACAAAACAAGAGGTTGAAATATCCGTACTTAAAAAGAGTATGGATCTTCAGGAAGAGCAAGCTGCTCAATTAATAGAACTATTAAAAGAAGCTACTCCCCATCTTGGACAAAATGTTAATATAGAAGTTTAGAGGCTTAGCTCACTTAAATAAAAAAAAGGGAGTTTCCTTTCGGAAACTCCCTTTTTATTTTCAGCAATCAACTATTTATTCTTCGTCAAATACCTTCTTGAACTTCTTGTAGAACTCGTGTTTCTCCCTTCTGAATTCTATTGCCTGCTTGTAAAGCTCATCGGCAATATCAGGGAACTGTCTCTTGAGAGCTGTGTATCTGACTTCATTCATAAGAAATTCCATCATATCAACTTTCGGATCTTTTGATTCATAGATAAATGGATTTTTACCCTGCTCCTTTAATTTGGGATTATATCTGTAAAGTGGCCAGTATCCTGATTGTACAGCCTTTTTCTGTTCATCTACTGTAAATCTCATATCAAACCCATGTGCAATACAGGGAGCATAAGCTATAATCAAAGATGGACCTTTGTAAGATTCCGCTTCCACAAAAGCTTTTACTGTTTGAGCAGGATTTGCTCCGAGAGATACGGATGCCACATAAATATAACCATAGCTCATACTAATTAAACCCAGATCCTTTTTAGGTGTTCTTTTACCGGCTGTTGCAAATTTTGCGGTTGCTGCAAAAGGGGTTGCCTTTGATGATTGTCCACCTGTATTTGAATACACTTCTGTGTCAAGAACCAAAACATTTATATTCCTATTTGCTGCCAAAACATGATCAAGTCCACCGTATCCTATGTCATAAGCCCAACCATCTCCACCAATACTCCATACAGATCTATCAACAATGTAATCCTGAAGCTCAATTATCTTTCTTAAAACAGGTTCCTGCTCCTTTGTTGCTTTTTTAAGCTCTTCTTTTAAAAGCTCCTTTGTCTTTCTTGCTGCATCCTGAGCTTCCATATCTGTTTGCTCCCAGAGCTCCAGATTTTTCTTTAAAGCATCACCCAGAGCATCACTTATTCCCATAGTAAGAAGTTTTTCTATATTTGTTTTAAGCTGTTTTCTGTTTGAGTCAATTGCAAGTCTCATACCAAAACCGTATTCAGCATTATCTTCAAAAAGTGAATTTGCCCATGCGGGCCCCTGACCTAATTTATTCTTAGTGTAAGGAATTGTCGGGAATGTTCCACCGTAAATTGAAGAACAACCGGTTGCATTTGCAATTATCATTCTTTCTCCAAAAAGCTGTGTCGCAAGCTTAATATATGGTGTTTCACCACATCCCGCACATGCTCCTGAGAATTCAAAAAGAGGAGTTTTAAACTGGGAACCAATATAGGTGTTAAGAGAAACACCGTCCAAAATATCAGGCTGCTTTTCAAAGAATCTTTCATTCTCATTTTCACCAGCTTTTCTCTCTTCCTCTATAGGACTAAATACCAATGCTTTTTCCTTTGTGGGACACACTTCAACACAATCTCCGCAACCCGTACAATCCTCTATGTAAACCTGAACTCTGTACTGAAGATTTTTATCATTTTTAGTTCTTGACTTTATTGTTTTAAATGAGGAAGGAGCATCTTTTAGAGCTTCCGGATCAATTTGTTTTACTCTGATAGCCGCATGGGGGCAAACAAGGGCACATAAATTACACTGTATGCAATTATCCGGAATCCATTTTGGAACTTCAGGAGCAATTCCTCTTTTTTCAAGTGCAGCTGTTCCCGTAGGAACTGTTCCATCAAAGGACATATGTGAAACCGGAATCTCATCTCCTTTAAGATGCATAACTTTTTCAATAACATTCTTTGCAAAATCATCCGCATCATTCGGAATAAGCCTTTTAGGCTCATAATATTTATCAACATCATCCAGTGAAGCGGGAACTTTGACCTCAGCAAGTGCATCACTTGCTCTGTCAACAGCTTCCCAGTTCATCTTAACTATTTTTTCTCCCTTTCTTGCAAAGGTTTTTTCAATGTAATCCTTAATCAGCTTTATCGCCTGCTCTTCAGGCAAAACTCCGGAAATTTTAAAGAATGCGGCCTGCATTACTGTGTTAATTCTTCCTCCGAGCCCAACCTCTTTTGCAATTTTAAGAGCATTAATATTGTAAAATTTAATTTTCTTTTTGATTATAGTCTCCTGCATATCTTTTGTAAGGTGATAGAAAACCTCATCATTATCCCAAAGAGAGTTTAAGAGGAAGACACCACCCTCTTTTAAAGGTCCCAATATATCATATCTTCCGATGTATTCGGGTTTATGAAGAGCCACAAAATCAGCTTTTGTGATGAGATATGGGGACTGAATTTTATTTTTACCAAACCTCAAATAGGAAATGGTAATTCCTCCCGACTTTTTACTATCATAGGAAAAGTAACCTTGTGCATACATATCAGTATTATCACCGATAATCTTAATTGAGTTTTTGTTAGCACCAACTGTTCCGTCTGAGCCGTATCCCCAGAAGATAGCTCTGAATGCTCCTTCGGGCTCTGTATCAATTTCCTCATTAATCGGAATTGATTTATGTGTAACATCATCATTAATTCCAACCGTAAAACCATGAAAAGCTTCCCCATCAAGGTGATCGTAAACAGCTTTAACCATTGAAGGAGTAAATTCTTTTGAGCTTAATCCGTATCTTCCTCCAATAACCATAATATCAGTTCCTTTAAGAGCTGCCACTACATCAAGGTAGAGAGGTTCTCCTATTGAACCGGGCTCTTTTGTTCTGTCAAGAACAGCTATTTTCTTAACTGTCTTTGGTAAAACTTCAAGGAAGTGCTTAACTGAGAAAGGCCTATAAAGCCTTATCTTTATCTGCCCTACTTTTTCTCCTCTTTTAACAAGATAATTTACCGTTTCTTCTATTGTATCTGCACTTGAACCCATTGAAATGATGACTTTCTCAGCCTCCGGATGGCCAAAGTACTCGAAGATGTGATACTCTCTTCCGAATTTTTCAGCAAACTTTTTCATATACTTTTCAACTATTTCAGGGACTGCTTCATAATACTTGTTTACAGTTTCCCTTCCCTGAAAATAAACATCCGGATTTTGGGCTCCGACCTTTGCAAACGGCTTATCAGGGTTTAAAGCTCTTGCTCTGAACTCTTCCACATATTTCATATCAAGAAGTTCAGCCATATCTTTATAATCAATAACTTCTACTTTCTGAATTTCGTGAGATGTTCTGAATCCATCAAAAAAGTGTAAAAACGGTACTTTTGCTTCAAGGGTTGATAAATGTGCTATAACAGCTATATCCATTGCCTCCTGAACTGAGGATGAAGGCATTAGTGCAAAACCTGTATTTCTAACAGACATTACATCAGAGTGATCACCGAAAATAGATAATGACTGGGCCGCAAGAGATCTTGCAGATACATGGAAAACGGTTGGTAACATTTCACCTGCAATCTTGTGCATATTTGGAATCATTAAAAGCAATCCCTGTGATGCAGTGAATGTGGTTGTAAGAGCACCAGCTGAAAGTGATCCATGAACAGCACCCGATGCCCCTCCTTCTGACTGCATTTCAATAACTTCAACAGTCTCCCCGAAAATATTTTTTCTTCCGAAAGAGGCCCAAGAATCCGCCAATTCTCCCATTGGAGAAGATGGTGTAATAGGATAAATAGCAGCTACTTCGCTGAAAGCATATCCCACATGGGCAGCTGCTGTGTTTCCATCAATTGTTGACATTTTTTTACTCATTATAAAGCCTCCTAACTTTATATAAAATTATAGTTAGAATTTTAACACACCCCCCTATTTTAGTCAATTAAAAGCTTTTATTTACAAAGCTTTTGTTAAGAATTACCTATTTTCTATCAGAAATATATTTTGTCTTGATTCTTTCCTTTATTAACTTAAGCAACCTTCCACTTAAATCATGGGAATATTCCCAGATCATTATACCGCCAAGTCTATTACTTTTCACATAATCAACCTTAACCTTTATAGAATTTTCATTATCATATGATATCCAGATATCTCCATTGTAAAGAAATGGGGCTTTTGCGCTCTCATCCCAGTATTCTTTTAAGCCAATTGTATTTTTTAATGAGAGGATATCCTGATAACCTATGCCTTCGGGATAGAGAACACCTTTAAATTTTTGATACAATCCATTATCCCTACCCTCAACTCCACTCCAAACTTTTCCGAAAAAAGGGACTCCTACCACTATTTTTCTCGAATCAAAACCATGAGAGATATAGTAATTAACAGCCTTATCAACACAAATATCATCTCTTTGATAAGAGCTTTTATACAAATTTGAATGATGTCCGGTTGTCTTTGACCATTCACCATAGAAGTCATATGTCATTAAATTAACATAATCAACTATTTCTGAAATCTCCCGGGGCTCTATCCAATCAAGGTAAGGATAAAAAGCTCCCCCGGCAAAACTCAATGTTAGTTTTTTGTTCAGTCTTTTTCCTGTATCATCAAGTGCACTTCTAAGCTCCTTCATCAAAAGAGTAAAATTTGTTTTATCAGAAGGTCTTGCTTTAATCATACCATTAGCACCATTCACAGGATATTCCCAGTCAATGTCAACCCCATCAAATCCATATTTTGAAATCCACTCTATTACATTATTCACAAAAGAGTTTCGTAAATATTCATAATAAGCAACATCTGAAAATCCATCAACTCCCCATCCCCCGATTGAAAGATTGACTTTTAAAGATGGATACCTTCTTTTTATTTCCGCTATTTGATCAAATAAATCAAAAAAACCATCTTTCCATTCAGTGCTACTTATAAAAATCTCAGAACCATTTCTTATTTCAGCAAAAGCAATGTTTAAGTCTGTTAATAGCTCTCCGTTTATATTATCAGCCTTCCAGAATACTCTTTTGCCATTTTCCTTTTTAAGTTCCCATGTGCGAATATAGGAAACTATTCTTAATTTATAATTATCACTCTTTTCTGTTTTCACCTCTTTACAATTTTCTAAAAATAATAAAATGCTAAAAACAGTTAAAAAAACAATTATAGATTTTTTTATTAAATTCATTATTACTACATCTTAACAAGAGGATCCTCTGGCATATCTTCGACAAAAACCCCTATTTTTCTAAATTTTTCATACCTCTCCCTTAAAAGTGTGGATAAATCCTTTGTTAATAGTTCCTTTATAGTTTCCAATAATTTGCTCTTTAACCTTTTTGCAGTTTCTTCATGATCAGTATGAGCACCTTCTCCCGGTTCTTCTATAATATCATCAATTACCCTGAATTTTAAAAGATCATTTGCAGTCAATTTCAATGATTCTGCGGCTTCTTCTGATTTTGTTGCATCCTTCCAGAGAATAGCAGCACAACCTTCAGGTGAAATAACTGAATAAATTGTGTTAGATAACATATACACTCTATCAGCAACTCCTAAAGCTAATGCCCCTCCAGAGCCTCCTTCACCTGTTATAACAGAAACTATGGGAACCTTTAATCCGGACATCTTGTAAAGATTATAAGCAATTGCTTCTGCCTGTCCCCTTTCCTCAGCTCCGATCCCCGGATAAGCACCCGGAGTATCAATTAAATTTATTATCGGTCTTCCAAATCTTTCGGCCTGCTCCATAAGCCTAAGCGCTTTTCTATATCCTTCAGGATGTGCCATCCCAAAGTGCCTTTTTAAATTATCTTTGGTATTTCTCCCCTTCTGATGGCCTATAATTGTTACGGGTATATCATTTAAAAATCCTATTCCACCTATAATTGCCTGATCATCAGCAAACCGTCTATCTCCATGAAGTTCCATAAAGCTTCTTATCATAAGCCTTATATAATCCAGAGTAGTAGGTCTTTTTGGATGCCTTGCCAACCTCACAATATCAATAGGCTTAACCTGAGCATTAAGTCTTTCCAATTCCTGAATCTTGCTACTCATTTCTTCTATTAGAGGTTCAATCTTCTTTGCCTCTTTTTTATTACCTTTTAAAACTCTATCTTTCAACTTTTTTACTTTGTCCTTTAAATGTTTTATTTCTCTTTCTATTTCTTTGTTCATTATCTCTCTCCTCTTAAGTTTTCATAAGGTCTTGTGCTGTGAATTTCAAGAAGGCTGGTTAATACAGCTTTTAAATTTTTCCGTGGAACTACCATGTCAAGCATTCCATGTTCAAGTAAAAACTCGGACTTCTGAAACCCTTTCGGAAGTTTTTGACCAATTGTCTGCTGAATAACTCTTGGCCCTGCAAACCCTATAAGAGCATCGGGTTCAGCTATTATAACATCTCCAAGCATTGCAAAAGATGCTGTCACACCGCCGGTAGTAGGATCCGCCAAAACTGTAAAAAGTGGTAATCCCCTATCATTAAGTCTTTTAACAGCAGCTGAGGTTTTTGCCATTTGCATAAGAGAATAAATCCCTTCCTGCATTCTCGCTCCCCCTGAAGATATAACTAAAACAGCCGGTAAATAGTTTTCATACGAAAACTCAAGCATTCTTGTTATCTTTTCTCCAACAACAGATCCCATCGAAGCCATGATAAATCGAGGATCCATCACACCGAAAGTCGTGGGAAAGCCCCCGATCTTACATTCACCTGTTACAACAGCCTCTTTTAAACCGGTTTTGTTCATTGAAGCTTCAAGCTTTTCTTTGTATTTAGGAAAGGCCAAAGGGTCCAGACTCTTAATATTCTTGTCAAATTCTCTGAAACTCCCCTTATCACACAACATTTTTATTCTTTTTGGGGCATCAAGCCTAAAATGATAGCCACATTTTGAGCAAACATAAGCCGAATGTTTTAAGAATGAGATAAAGTGTGTTGTTTTACATCTCGGGCATTTTATAAATAGTTTTGACATGAGCAAACTCCTTATTCATTGTAAAATTTATCCACAAAGTGGGTAGTGTACTGACCACTTAAAAACGTAGGATTTTTAAACACTTCTATGTGAAATGGAATAGTTGTTTTAATCCCTTCAACAAAAAATTCAGACAAAGCTCTCTTCATTCTGTTAATTGCCTCTTTTCGAGTTTTTCCCCAAACAATAAGTTTTGCAACCATAGAATCATAATACGGAGGTATCGTATAACCGGGATAAACTCCGGAGTCCACCCTTATTCCCGGTCCTCCCGGAACAATAAATTGGGTTATCTTTCCGGGATTGGGAGAAAAATTATTGGATGGATCCTCAGCATTTATTCTACATTCAATACAGTGACCATATTTTTTTATATCTTCCTGTTTAAGCTCAAGAGGATTACCTTCTGCAATCTTAATCTGTTCTTTTATAAGGTCCACACCTGTTATTTCCTCTGTAATCGGATGCTCCACTTGAATTCTTGTGTTCATCTCAATAAAGTAAAACTCTTTTGTTTCAAGATTAAATAGGAATTCAACCGTTCCGGCCGAATCATAATTTGCTGCCTTAGCAGCCTTAACAGCGGCCTCCCCCATCTTACTTCTTATTTCATCGTTTAAGATTGATGACGGAGCCTCTTCTATTAACTTTTGATGTCTCCTCTGGACAGAGCAATCCCTTTCAAAAAGGTGAATTACATTTCCATGCTTATCAGCTAAAATTTGTATCTCTATGTGCTTTGGACTTGCTATGTATTTTTCTATATAAACACTCGCATCCCCAAAAGCCTGTAAAGCTTCTGTAGCTGCAAAATTAAAAGCATTTTCAAGATCCTCTTCACGGTAAACAATTCTCATTCCCCTTCCGCCACCTCCGGCAGAAGCTTTAATTATTACCGGAAGACCAATCTTCCTTACAACTTCAAGAGCATCTTCATAAGTTTTTATAATCCCATCAGAGCCCGGAACAACAGGAACTCCAGCTTCTTTTACAATCTTCTTAGCAGTAGCTTTATCTCCCAATTTTCTTATTGCAAGTGGATTGGGACCAACAAATTTAATATTCAAAGCTCTGCAGGCTTCTGCAAAAGCAGCATTTTCAGCTAAAAATCCATACCCCGGATGAATAGCATCAGCTTTTAGAGTAATAGCAGCAGATAGGATATTTTGATAATAAAGATAGCTCTCCGTAGCAGGAGGAGGTCCTATACAAACAGCTTGATCTGCAATTTTAACAGCAAGAGAATCTTTATCAGCTTCCGAGTAAACAACAGCAGTTTTAATACCCAACTCTCTTGCGGCTCTTATTATTCTAACCGCAATCTCTCCTCTGTTAGCTATTAAAAGCTTTGAGATCATCTTACTCCGTTGGCTCTATTTTGAAAAGTACCTGCCCAAATTCCACAGGTTTTGCATTTTCAACACAGATTTCTTTTACTATCCCATCAACATCAGTCTCAATTTCATTCATATTTTTCATAGCTTCAAGAATGCAAAGTGTCTGTCCAACCTTTACCTTATCTCCGACTTCCACAAATGGGTCAGCATCAGGTGCAGGAGCTCTGTAAAATGTACCCACTATAGGAGCTTTTATCTCATGATACTTTTTCTCCTCTTTTTTCTCTTCAACAGGCTCCTTTTCTTCTTTCTTTGAAGTTTCCTCATTAGTTGCTACTCTACTAACTGTGTTTGCAGGCTCCATTACTTTCTCAACTGATTGAACAATTGTATTACCAGCCATTTTTATTTCAATTTCAGCTCTTCCCTCTTTCAAAGATATTTCAGACACTCCATTTTCTTTCATAAGCTTAATTAATTCTTTAATATCAATGTTTCTGAATCTCATTTTCTCCTCCATTACTAATTTTTTCTTCTAATAAGTACTCTGTTAGTTCTTCATACTCTTTTGCTTCCTCTACCCCCGCTTTAACTGCCTTTGAATAATATTCACGGGCTTTTTTTATTTCCCCTACTCCTCTATAAAGATGGCCCAATTCAAGAAAAAACTCTCCCTTCTCTTTCCCCTCTTTAATCTCTCTTTCCATATACTCAATTGCACTCCAATAATCAAACTTTTCAATCATCTTCCTCACTTTTTTCATTATTCTTTTCTCCTATAAATTCGGGTCAACAAAACCCAATCTTAAAAAGGTCATCCACAAAATCTTCAAATCAAGCTTTAAAGTCCAGTTCTCTATATAATAAAGATCATATTTAACTCTATCATCTATTGAAGTATTCCCTCTCAAACCATGTACCTGGGCCCAGCCAGTCATTCCGGCTTTAACTTTATGCCTTAACATATAATGGGGAAGCTCTTTTTTAAATTTTTCCACAAAAACAGGCCGCTCCGGTCTTGGTCCAACAAGGCTCATCTCCCCTTTTAAAACATTTATAAGTTGAGGAAGCTCGTCTATGCTGTATTTTCTCAGGAATCTTCCGATTTTCGTAATCCTCGGATCATCGCTCGTGGGAGACCAAACAGGCCCCCTATCCTTTTCAGCATCCTTAACCATTGTTCTAAACTTAATTATCTTAAAAACCTTTCCGTCTATCCCCACTCTTTCCTGTAAATAAAAAACCGGTCCTTCTGAAGTTAATTTAATCAAAATAGCTATAATTACAAAAACCGGTAAAAGGAATATCAGGCCTATAAAAGAAAGTGATAAATCAAGGATTCTCTTACTTATCGCTTTCCAGCCCTTTAGAGGGATATCATTAAGATTAATAATAGGAATATCCTCTATGTGCTGGAGTTCAGCTTTTATTGAAAGCAAGTGAATAATGTCCGGAACAATTTTAATTTCAGCTAAATTTTTATTGGCAATTCTAATCAGCTCAATTATTCTATCATAATCTTTAAGAGGAATTGTAATAAAAACATCCTTGACATTATAATTTATTATAATATCTTCAAGATTCTCATAATCTCCAATAACAGAAATACCTTTAAAAACTTCATTGCTCTTACCTTCATCTATAAAACCAATTATATCTATTCCCCAATCCTTGTACTTTAATAATTTTTCACTAAGTTTTTTTCCGGTTTCATTAAAACCAATAATTAAACCTTTTCGTCTGTTTTTCGGATTCTGATAGGATTTTTTTAATATAAACCTGAAGAATCTTTCTGTTGCAGAAAGACAAACTATTCCAATAACAAAATAAACAAGTAAAAACTTGTGAGATATTTCATAATTAATAAAATTATAGCTTCTTAAATAACTAAAAAAAGCCAAAGCTATGAATATTGTGGAAAAATAATTAAAGAAAACTTCATAAAGAGTGTCCAAAACCCCCTTTTTAAGCTTAAACTTAAAGAAACCTTGAAGATAGAGAATAAACTCATGGACAAGAAAAGCTACAATGAAGAACAAAATATATTGATGGATATCAGGTATTCCTTTTGGAGCTGGAATAAAATTAAACCTTATATAAAAGGACAAAAACATAGAAGCAGGAATAACTATCAAAGTTGCTATAAAAAGATATGAAATATATAATCTTTCTCTAATCTTAATCAATTTTCCTCTCTCTTATTACTCTCTCTATAAAGAGAGAAAATTTTTCCCTGAAGTTTTCCCTTGAAAACTGCAGAGAATTTTTTCTAATTAATCCACTATTAAACCTTTTATTTAGGAATTTGTCAATAGCTGACGAAAGAGCCTCTTCTGTCTGCTTATCAAAAAATAATCCTGTTTCTCCTTCTACTATAGTTTCAAGAGCTCCTCCTCTCCTATAAGCAATAACAGGAACACCGCAAGCCTGAGCTTCCACTGGAATGATTCCAAAATCTTCCTCTGCTGGAAAAATAAGAGCTTTAGCTTCTGAATAAAGTATTTTAAGTTCAGAATTATTTACTCTCCCTAAAAACTCAATATTATCTTTTGCAATTCTCTTTAACTTTCTCAAATCAGGTCCATCACCAACTACTTTTAATGGCAATCCGTTTGTATTAAAGGTTTTTATAGCAAGATCAACTCTTTTGTATGGCACCATTGCAGAGACAAGTAAAAAATAGTCCTTTCTTTTATCCTTCTCTTTGCAAAAGAAAAAATCCGTGTCAACCGGTGGATATATCACTTCTGCCTCTCTTCCATAATATCTTTTTATTCTTTTTTTCACATTCTCACTATTAGCAATAAAATAATCCACCCTATCAGAGGAAACTCTATCCCATAGTCTCAAATAACTTGCTACCATATTGTAAAAAACTTTTTTCAGGCCTTTCTTGTTTCCAAAGTATGTATGATAGTGATCCCAAATATATCTCATCGGAGTGTGACAATAAGAAACATGAACAGCATTTACCGGAGGAATGACCCCCTTTGCAACAGCATGTGATGAGCTAATTATCAAGTTAAAATCTTTAATATTGAAGGATTCTATCGCTGACGGAAAGAGAGGAAGGTAATTTCTGTACTTTTTCAACCCAAAAGGTAGTTTCTGAATGAAAGAAGTATTAATTTTTTGCTTTTCCACAATCTCTGACTGGCTACCTCTTTTGTAAACAAGAGTATAAATCTCAAGTTTTTCATATTTAATCTTTTTTTCAATTACATAGAGTATTTCTTCTAAAACCTTCTCTCCCCCTCTTATTCCCACCAACCAATCGTGAATAATAGCTATTCTTAAACTCATAAATTAATTGTCTTTTTCTTCTCTACCT
>Ga0256835_1000470_pt1 | contig 30016 bp, 28 predicted proteins | sample PIR30metaG_FD_185972 | JGI IMG/M metagenome (GOLD analysis project Ga0256835, IMG submission 185972) | Hydrothermal vent microbial communities from East Pacific Rise, Pacific Ocean - PIR-30 | ecosystem: Environmental > Aquatic > Marine > Hydrothermal vents | place: Pacific Ocean: East Pacific...
CAACATAAGAGCTGTAACTGGAAGACCTATTTTTAACCAATCAAAAAAAGTAATCTTTACCCCCAAAAGATTATCAACAAACCCTGCAAGCACAACATTTGGAGGAGTCCCGATTAAAGTTCCAACGCCTCCAATAGAAGCCCCGTAAGCAATACCCAACATTAAGGCTTTTCCAAAATTATTTTCACTATCCTTTATACCAGAGGCAGAAATTATACCAAGGCCAATCGGAAGCATCATAGCAGTGGTTGCCGTATTGGATATAAACATTGAAATTACAGCTGTAATAATCATAAATGCAAATACAACCATTTTTGGAGAAAAAGAAATTTTTGAAAGAAAGAATAGCGATATTCTTTTGTGAAGATTCCATTTTTTCATGGCTTCAGCTATTGTAAAACCGGCAAGAAAAAGTACTATCAAATAATGCATATATGGATAAAAAGGATTAAAAAAACCTGGAAAAGAGATTCCTTTGGGACCAGCAATAGAAAGAAGAGGAAAGAGCAAAAGAGGGAGAACCGAAGTAACCGGAATGGGAATGGCCTCTGTTATCCACCAGATAGCCATAAGTAAAGCTATTGCGAGTGTTGCTTTTATAGCATATCCTTGAATTTGAATCAACTTAAATAAAGTTTCTCCTTTTTTTTCAGATAATTTAATTCCACGCATCCCGCTCTTAGAAAAATCCCTGGGAATTATTACATAAACTGCCTTAGCCTTATGAAGAATTTTCGGGAAATTATCTGAGTTCACATCTTTGTAAGATGAAATTCCTATTTTTTTCAAAATCATGGTTTCACTGTGAGAAAGTACTGTCCGGGTTCCGGATAACAGGATAGCATTTGAACTTGGTAGAATTAATAACAGCACAAAAGAAAAAAAGCCCCCAACAAGACCTAAAATTTTAAATTTTATACCTCTCATAAAAAAGATTATTCCAAAACAAAAAGCATGTCAAGATTAAGGTTTTAGAACTCTACCCTATTCCTACCATTCTTTTTCGCTAAATACAGTAAATCATCTGCTTTTTTAATCAATAGATGTGAAGTTTTTACATCATCCTCATTTGAAGCAACACCAAAACTCATTGTTATTTTTATTGGAGGAGAGACAATATTAAACTCAGTGTTTTCAACTTTTTTTCTAATTCTTTCGGCAACTTTAACTGCTTCTGCTTTTTTAGTTTCAGGGAGTATAATTAAAAATTCTTCTCCACCATATCTTCCAATATAATCAATATCTCTTATACTTTCAGATAAAATCGTTGAAATTTTCTCAAGAACAAAATCTCCTGAAAGATGACCAAAAGTATCATTTATCTCTTTAAACTTATCAATATCCCCCATGATTATAGAAATAGGCTTTTTATATCTTTCTGCTATCTTAAATTCTCTATTTAAGATACCAATAATATGAGCATGATTAAATAAACCGGTAAGAGAATCTCTTACTGAAAGTTCTTCCACTCTTTTATATAAAATAGCGCTGTAAATAATCAAAAAGGAGTAATTTGAGATTGAAGATAAAAGAGCTTTTTCTCCAATTGAAAATTTTTTATCTTTTAAAGAAAGATAAGCAATAATCCCCTCATTTTCTCCTTCTGCTTCTATTCTTTCAGTCCTTAACTCATTGTAAGATTTAAAGTTCTCCTTTTTAAGATTTTTATTTCCATAAATTCTCTCATTTGAAAGAAGTATTTCTCTATCCACCTCTTTGGTTAGCTCTTCTATTAAATTTTTCTTTATTTTTTCATAATCTTTTAAAGAAAAATCTTTTGAGATATTGGAAATTATCTCTATGCTATTTTTTTCTTTTATCATGATAATTATAGCAGAGTATTCGAGAATTTTAGAAAGAAAACCCATCAGTTTTTCCACTATTAAATCTAAATTCGTGATAGTCCCTACAAGTTTCCCTATTTCATTTAATATAGTTAGCTCATAAAGTTTTCTATCTAAAAGTTCATTAACCTTAGCAACTATATCAAGCGCTGAATAATCCTTTTTGGTAATGATTTTTTTCTCTCTTTTAACTGGTTTTAATTTAGAAATTATCTCAGCTAACCTTTTCATTAAACTTTCCATATCTTCATCCTTTACAACATAGTAATCCGCACCAACTTGATAACCCCAGAATTCATCTGCCGCATCTGACTTTGAAGTAAGAATAATAATAGGGATATTTTTAGTCAATCTATCACTTTTGAGCATTCTTGCAACCTGATATCCCGTCATAAAAGGCATCATAACATCCAGAATAATAACATCCGGCTCAAAGTTAAATACTTTCTGAACAGCCTGTAAGCCATCTTCAGCAGTTTCAACATCAAAATTTTGAGCTTTCATAAACTCAGACAAAACAGATAACATAAAAGGTGAATCATCTGCAATTAATACTTTCATCTTTTTCCCTCTAATTTTGATAAAAAATTAGCTATTTCATCAAGAGTAAAAATGTACTTAACACTTCCAGAGCGAATAGCATTTTCGGGCATATTCGGCATCTTTGCAGTTCGAGGGGTTTGAGCAATAGTAGTCCCTCCAGCTTTAAAAATACTCTTTATCCCTTCAGTCCCATCATTTCCCATCCCTGTTAAAATAATACCGATTGCTTTCTTTTTATAAGATTTCGCAAGACTATTCAAAAGCAAATTACCTGAAGGTCTTATACCTTTCAACGGAGGAGAATCACTTAAAAGAATTCTTCTCCCTTTTACCTTAATATGAAAACCATCCGGTGGAAAATATATCTTTCCATTTTCAATCAACTCTCCATTTTCTGCCGTTTTAATAGATTTTCCTGTTTCATTTTTTAACCAATCAACCAAACCCTGTTTAAATCCATCAGGCATATGCTGAGAAACAATTATAGGGATTCTCATACTATTCCTTATCTTGATAAAAAGACTCTTAAGAGTAGATGGCCCCCCGGCCGATGCTACAATTCCAATTAAAAAAGAAGAGCCTTTGTTTATAGTATTCTCCATTTTTTTATTTAGTTAGCATTAAAGAATTCTTTTTTTATCACTCTATTAACTAACTCCGGAGAAAATTCACTTTTTTTCAAAAAACCTGAAGCTCCAATGCTCTCAACATATCTTATTGTCTCGTCTTCTTCATGAGATGATAAGAAAATAACCGGTTTGTTAAATCCCCTGCTTTTTAAATGTTTAAAAAATTGAATTCCATCCATTTTGGGCATATCTATATCTGTGAGAATAATATCAGGATTAAAGGTTTCCACCTTTTCCAAACCTTCAATACCATTGGCCGCCTGTTCCACTTCATAATTCATTCTTAAAAGAGTTTCATAAATTATTTCCCTTGTTAATTCCGAATCTTCCACTATCAAAACTCTAATCTTCTTAACATTAAATTCGTCTATTGAAATAGCTCTTAAATTTATTGTTCTTATAAGATTTACAGGATCAAGGATAGGAATTATTTCTCCGCTTTCAGAAAAAGAGGTTCCCAAAATATGAAAATACTTTTCAACAAGAGGAATCTTGCTTTCAAGAATCAAATCCTCAATTTTTACAATATTATCAACTAAAATCCCATAACTGCTTCCACCTTCTCCAACAACTATAATAAAAGACGGAGAGGTTGAGCTTATGTTTAAAATCTCCTTTAAATCCACCAAAGGAATTATTTGATCAAGAAAATAAAGGTACGCGTTATTGTTTTTATTTAATATTTTAATTTTCTCCTTATTAAATATCTTTTCCACATTGCTCACCGGTATAGCAAAACTCCTTCCTCCTATTTCAAAAATTAAAGATTCTACAAGGGAAAGCATCTGAGGAAAAGAAAGAATAATAGTAGTTCCTTTTCCCTCCTTTGAATCAAGTTCAATATTTCCATTTAATTTTTTCACTATGCTATACACCACATCAAGCCCCACACCTCTTCCGGATATCTCCGTTATCTTATCTTTTGTTGAAACGCCCGAATAAAACAACAAAGTTTTCAGCTCCTCAGGAGACAGTTCATCTCCCTTTTCTTTTAATCCCAATTTTTCAGCTTTTTCTCTAAGCTTTTGCCAATTAATACCTCTCCCATCATCCTTTACTTCAATATAGATTTTTCCTCTCTTAACATAAGCTTCTATGGATAATTTTCCTTTCTTGGTCTTACCAGCTTTAACCCTCTCCTCAGGAAATTCTATACCATGATCAATCGCATTTCTTATTATATGAATCAAAATTGAAGAAAGCTGATCAAAAATCTTTTTCTCTACTTTTATATTTTTACCTTTTATTCTTAATTCCACTTCTTTTTCAAGCTCCATTGAAAGATCCCTAACACTTTTCGGCAGAACATCAAAAAGAAGTGAAAGGGGAATAAGTTGATAGTTTCTCAAGTTTGATAACAAAAAACTAATATTATTCTTGATCCTGTCTATTACTTCCTTTGCTTTTGCTATGCCTTCCTTATTTTCAATTAGATTGGACAAAGCAGAAATATTGTAATAAGAATCTTCCATGATAGTTGAAAATTCCAGGATATCATCAAATTTTACTCTAACATAGTTAAGAACAGGAGAGTAAGAGCTCTCCTTAGCAACAATCACTTTCGTCTCCTTATCAATCACCTTCTCCTTTTTTGGCTTTTTTAATTCCGTTCGACTCTTCCTTTCTCTTCTCTTTTCTCCTTTCTTCTTTATATCCTGTTTTTCCTTTTCCTCTCTGAAAAGAAGGTTTCTTACTTCTTCAATTTTATGTAAAAGTTCGGTAATTTTTTCTCCATCAATTTCAACTCTTTCATCAAAAAGATCCGTTAAATAATATTCAATCTCATGTATAATTTTTGAGATTTCAGAATATCCCATCATTTTCAATGAACCTTTCAAAGTATGTGCTACTCTAATAAGTTCCTTTATTTTATCTATGTTCCCCGGCTCTGACTCCAAAAGGATCACACCATTTGTTAAAAAGTCCAGGTTCTCCCTTGCTTCTTCTAAGAATTTTTTTTTAAAAGAGTCTAAATTAAAGCTCATGAGAAATCTCTTCTATCCACTTCTTATAATTAATATCAAATGCAGCTACACCCACTCTCTCTCCGTTTTTCTGCAAGGGGGTGGTAAAAGTAATTGTTAATTCATTGGAAATCAATGAAGTATACGGCTTTGTCACTGTAAAACTACCCTCTTCTATAGCAGTTTTAAACCATTCTCTTTCAGAGGCATCACTCAATAAATATTTTTCACCATAATGCTCATATCCTTCAGAAAAAACTATATGCCTGACGATACCATCATTATCCGCTATGAAAATCCCTTCAATAAAAGGGTTAAGTTTCAACAATTCCTTTAACCTATCATTTATCTCTTCCTCTGAACCATTTGCTATTTCTATAATATCCTCCATTGTCTGTCTTATTAAATTATATTTCTTAGAAAGTTTAAAAGTGTTTAAGATAGAGCTTATCAGAAGAGAAACTTCCATAATTTTCTCAAGATTCGCCTTGATTCGAGTAATTTCATTTGCTGAAATATTAATTACTTCTGAAATCTCTCTCATAACAACAACTATTTGCTCAGAAGCAATTTTCTGCTGTGAAGTGGCATTGGAGACATTTATTGAAAACATGTCAACCTGTTCAATAGTAGACATCAATTTATCAAAATGCTTTTCCGAATCTCCAATCTTTTTATCAACCTCATTTACCAAATAAGAACTTTTTTCAATTTCAATGGCAGAGCTATTAAGGGAATCGTGAAAATCTTTAATTGTTTCTTTTATCTTTTCAATGGATTTTTTTGAATTATCAGCTAAATCTTTTATTTCTTGAGCTATAACTCCAAACCTTTTTCCATACTCTCCGGCCCCTGCGGATTCAATTGAAGCATTCAAAGCTAAGAGATGAATCTCTGATGTTATCTCTTCCATTATTTTTAAAATTCCGTCAATTTCTTTGGATTTTCTTATAATACTCAAATTTTTTTCAGCAAGTTCATAGAAATTTTCTTTAAACTTTTTAGAAAAATCTATTAAATCTTTAACCGCCTCTTTACCTTTTTCAGCTTCTTCCCTGCCGGAGGAGGCAATCTTTTTTATATCTTCAGCTAAAGCGGCTATCTCACTTGCAGTAATACTATACTCTTCGATTGAAGCTGTTACCTGATTGATTGAGGAAGCTTCTTCACTTATAACTGAGGATTGTTGTTCCATTGAATTATCAATGCTTGTTAAAGCCGAAGAAAGTTTAATAGAAGCTAAATGAAGAGATTCTATTATTTTTTTAACCGTCTTAAGATTCTTTATCATCAAATTAAATAAGCCATAAAAATCTTTGTCTTTTCTAATTATATTCTCTTCTATTCGACCAATGTCCTCTTCATAGTTAATGTCTTTATTACTTAATTTAAAAAGAAGTTTCTTAATTAAGTTTAATATTCTGACAAAACGAATCTTGTATACATAAATAATAAATAAAATTAATCCTAATATATTAAAAGTTAGCAATAGTTTAACTCTTTTTGCACTCCTAATTTTATCTAATATCTCCTTTTTTGAAAATTCCAAATTCTTCAGGTTTTCAATAATCCTCTCATTATAAACCTTTCTAAATTTATCAACATTCTTTAAAATCTCTCCCACCTTTTCTTTTCTTTCAACCTGTTTCTTTATCTTTTCAAAAAGTTCCGGAGAGAACAGAGGATATTTAAAGCTTTCCTTTTTAATAGCTTCAACAAGCTCCCCAATTAAAGGAGAATCACAAGGGGCTTCCGGATTTACCTTTCTTAAATCAATCTCCAATTCAACAATGAGATTCTTTACCTTAATAATATTTCTTAAAGAGACTTCATCGGATATCACCCCATTTATTACATTATATGTTGAAAAATCATACCAAATAGTTCCGAATATTAATCCAATAGCTAAAAGAACCAAAATTATAAAAACAAGATTCTCACTTTTATACATTTTTCTTTACCTCACTTACTTTTTTTTCAATTCTTTGAAGCAAAGAAAAAGATTTTTCATATGAATTATTAAGGTTAGCTATCTTTTCAGAAAGAGTTTTTACAAAAAAATTAATATCACTGATAACCTTTTTCTTAGCTTCCACTTTCGAATGCAGATTATTCAGTAAAAATTTTGTCTCTCTTAGCTCGAGAGTTAGATTTCTAAACAAAGATTCTCTTTTATCAGAAGACTCTTTTACAGCATTGAGCAATTCTTTTAACCTATTTTGACTCTCTTTTAAAGCATCATTTAAAATAAGCCTTTCTTTGTTAAAAGATTTCTCTACTATATCAAAAGAATTTTGAATTACCACTGTTGCATTTTTAATCTCTACTGACAGTTTTCTCATTTCTCCAGCAACAACTGAAAACCTTTTGTTCCCTTCCTCTCCGCTTGCTTCAATAGCAGCATTGATAGAGATAAGGTGAGTTTGCTCAGCAATTTCCACAATATTATTGATTGCATTTCTTGAATTATTTAACAAATTTCTAAGTTCATTATCTGTTTCATCAATCTTCTGAATACTCAAATCAAGCTCTTCCAAAAATGTTCTTCCCTTATCCAAAACATCTTTTAAGTTTTTTTTGGATAATTCTCCTAATGTTTCTAAATTTTTATCTGTTTTCTCCAAAATACTTTTAATTTCAGAGGAAACTTCATCACCGCTTGCAAGAATTTTATCTCCATCATCATATAATTTTAACGAAAACTCATAAATTTCTTTCATTTTCTCCTTATAATTCTCTAAATTCACCTGCTCAATATAAGTACTTATTGATAATACTAACTCATTTACTTTTCTAATATAAGCTTCTATGGCCCGGTAAAAACCCAGTTCCCTTTTTAATTTCCCTTCTAAATCCTTAATTGGTAATAATCTCTCGATATTCTCAAAAACATCAAATTTTTTTTCTCTCTCTTTAAATACTATCCAGAAACTTGTTATTACGAAAAACAAAATTACAAAAGAAAACAAAAGAGCTTTTGGAAAAGAAGGGTAGAATTTTTTTGTAAACCTTATGAGCAAAAAATATTTTTTCCCTCCTTTAAACGGAATTTTTCTAAAATTAAAATCATCTTTAATCCTCTTTTTAAATTCTTTTGAAGGATTCATCCCTTTTACAAAAATTAAGAAAAAGGCACCATTCTTTTTTTCCGCCAAAATAACATCTCTTCTTCCCAAAGAGAAACTTTTCTCAATACTATCGAAAGAGCTGTTTAATTTTTCTAAAATATATTCACTCCCTTCCCCATGATTTATGAGTTTTTCTATATCATTATGATCAAATATTTGAGAAATCAATCTATGAGAAAGCTTATACTCCTCAAGTAATAATCTATCTCTTTGATAATCACTTAATGTTAAAAAAAACAAAAAAGAAGCCAAAAATATTAATACTGCTGAAATAACAACTATTTTTTTAAAATTATCAAATATATACTTTTTCACTGCAGCACCTCACCTGATTATTTCTTCAAAATTTATTTCAGAAAGCTTATCTAAGTCCGTTTGAGTTATTTTTTTTAAATTAATAATAGGGATAACCCTATTATTATAATAAACCTGGCCCAAAAAGAAAGATTTTGCCTTCTTATTACCATTCTCAATTCTTTGAATTTCTCCCGGAGTAATATCAAGAATATCTATTATCTCATCACAAAGAAAAGCTACCTTATTTTCTCTGTCTTTTGTTAATAAGAAATATTTCTTCTTGCTACCATCCTTATTCTCACCTAATAATATCCTTTTAAGGTCCAATAAAACCCAAATGGTACCCCTCACATTTATATTTCCAAGAATAATTTCAGAGACATTGGGAAGAGGATAAATCTTAGATTCCCCTAAAACCTCCTTTATCTCTCTTATATTGACACCTAAAATAGTTTCTCCCACTCTAAACACAAGTATTTCGACATTTGTCCTCATAAAAAATTATACTTTTAATAATTGAACAAATCAAGCCTCTGTGTTAATATTTGAATGATGAATAGAAGAAATAGAATAATCTTACTTCTGAGTATTATAATAGTTCTTCTTTTAGTAATATTCTGGTTTGCTATAAGTGAAAGTATAAATCTCTCCCCTTTAATTATAGGTGATTCGATAATTCTGTTTTCAATATTGGTAATTGTGCTCCTCTTATTTCTGGTAACATTTATAATTCTAGGGCGAAATATTGTTAAATTAATACTTGAGAAAAAAAAGAAGATAATAGGAGCACATTTTAAGAGCAAACTTGTAATGTTCTTTGTCGGTTTCTCAATTATTCCTGCCATTCTCTTATTCTTATTCGCAGCCGGAATCATCTCAAAAAGCATTGAACAATGGTACAAAGGCCCTATCAAATCAGTTATGGAAGGGGCTGAGAACATAAGGACTGCAATCTTTGATGAATATAAAGAAACAACCCTTCACTTTTCAAAAATAATATTGGACAAGATAACTAAACAGGAGCTTTATAAACCCGAAGCCAAACAATCCCTCAACAGATTTCTAATCCAAAAAATGAAGGAATACGGCTTGGATCTTATAAGCCTATATATAAACAATAAAGAGGAAATTACAATTCTAAATCCGGAAATCCCTCTTTATGAATATAAAAATATTCCGGATAATTTAATTTTAAAAGGAATAGTAAACGGAGAAATCTTCAGATCAGATAAGTTGGGTACAGGAGAAATTTTAAGAGGGGGGAAAGCCATAAATTATAATGGTATTTCCCTTTTAATTGTTTCAGGAAAATATTTATACGAAAAAAGATTTGCTCCTTTACGAAAAATAATCTACAGTCTTAGAAGATACAAACAACTCGAGCATTTAAAAACTCCGATAAAAATAACCTACATATCAATATTTCTTTTAATAACACTTCTGATAATTTTCTCTGCTTCATGGCTTGGAATCCATCTTGCAAAAGAGATAACAATTCCTGTTGAAAAATTAGCATATGCGACGGAAGAAATTTCAAAGGGGAAACTTAATATACACATTGATTATGATAGCAATGATGAATTTGGATTTCTAATTGAATCATTTAATAAAATGGTAAAAGAAATTGCAAATACGAGAGAAATTGCAGAAAAACAAAAAGCTGAAATGAAAAAGGGAAAGGAATTTCAGGAAAGCATTCTACACAATATAAGAGCTGGAATTGTAGTTCTCGATGAAAATGAACAGGTGTTAGAATTAAATTCTACCGCTATAGAATTATTAAATATTGATTCAAAGAATGAGATTAAGGGTAAAAATATTTTTAGATTGATAAAAGATGAAGCATTTCTGGAAATTTTTGAAAAAGTTTTAAGGGTTAAGAGGATGGGTTTAAGATATAATGAATTTCAAACAACTATAACAACCGGAAGAGGAGTTAAAAGAGAAATAGCAATAAAAATAACATACTTAAAGGAAAGTGAAGGAGGAAAGGGAGAGCTTATAATAGTTCTTGATGATCTTACTGACATTATAAGAGCTAAAAGATTATCCGATTGGAAAGTTATAGCAGAAAAGGTAGCCCATGAGTTGAAAAACCCCCTTACACCTGTCCAATTGTCCGCACAAAGAATAATTAAAAACATAGATAAACCCGCCAATGAGTTAAAAAAAATTGCAAAAGATGCTTCTGTTACAATTCTTTCTGAAGTTTCCGGAATTAGAAATCTTTTAGATAATTTTATGGCCTTCGCAAGAATGCCTGATCCCAAATTCAAGAGCATTAATTTAAACTCTCTTATTGAAGAAACTGTCTCCGTTTTCAGAGAAGTTAATAAAGGTATAGAAGTAATTTTAGAGCTATCCCCTAACCTTCCGGAGCTTATGCTTGATCCTCAACAAATTAAAAGAGTTATTGTAAACCTTCTTAACAATGCATCTGAAGCTATGGAAGGAAAAGGGGAAATTTATATTTCAACAAAATTAGAAAATGACAAAATAGTTATGGAAGTTGCTGATACAGGTCCCGGGATCCCCCCTGAGATTCAGGATAATATTTTTACCCCTTATTTCTCCACAAAAGAAAAGGGAACAGGTTTAGGGCTTTCCATTATCCACCAAATTGTAAATGAACACAGAGGTGAACTTTACCTTGACAAAACATACAAAAAAGGTGCAAAATTTGTAGTGGAGTTTAAAAAATGAGTAAAAGGAAAATTTTAATAGTAGATGATGAATCAGGAGTAAGGACATCCTTAAAAAATATAGTCGAAGATGAAGGGTGGCTCGGAGAAACTGCAATTACAGGGGAAGAAGCCCTTGAAAAGCTTGAAAAAGCACCTTTTGATATTGTTATTTTGGATGTTTTATTGCCCGGAAAAGATGGCATCCAGATTTTAAAAACAATAAAACAAAAATACAAATCCACAGAAGTGATTATGATATCAGGACATTCAACCATAGAGATGGCAGTAAATGCAACAAGAGCAGGAGCTTTTGATTTCCTTGAAAAGCCCTTATCACTTGAAAAAGTAATCTTAACAATAAAAAATGCACTAAATAGGCTTGAACTCCTCGAGGAGAATAAGCTTCTCAGAATGAATTCAAAAGTAAAACCAATTTTAATTGGAGAAAGTCCGGCAATTAGAAGACTCAAAGAGGATATAGAACTTGTAGTTCAAACAGACAGAATGGTGTTAATTTCAGGGGAAAAGGGAACAGGTAAAGAGCTTGTAGCAAGGGTTATTCATGAAAACTCAAAAAGAGCAGAAAAGAGTTTTGTAAAAGTTAATTTTGCAGCCATTCCTGAAGAAGAATTCGAACAGGAATTATTTGGATATGAAAAGGGAGCCATCCCTTATGCACTAAGCAGTAGAAAAGGAAAATTCTCACTCGCCGATGGGGGAACTCTTTTTTTAGAAGCAATAGAAACAATTTCAAAGAGAAATCAGGCAACCCTTCTAAGAGTTTTAGAGGAAGGAAAAATAACGCCAATAGGAAGTTCAGAGGGAGCAAACATCAATGTGAGGATAATAAGTTCCACAACAAAAAACCTTGCTTATGAGGTTCAAAGTGGAAATTTTAGAGAAGATCTTTTTGAAATTCTAAACTTTGTCCCTATTTATATACCACCTTTAAGGGAAAGAAGGGAAGATATCCCACTTCTTGCCGATTATTTTTTGGAATTATTCACTGAAGAGTATGGAGGAGATAAAAAATATTTTAGTGATAATGCAATGAGAGCCTTGGTCAAATACCCCTGGTACGGAAATGTAAGAGAACTTAAAAATCTTGTTGAAAGAATAGCAATCTTAGTGAAAGCTGAGGAAATTACTGAAAAAGATATTGAAAAATTCTTAAGCTTATCCGCTCCTTCAAGCTCAAGTATCCTCACAGCTCCCTATCATAGCTTTGATGAGGCTATTAAAAAATTTGAAAAAGAATTTCTATCTTACAGACTTTCAAAAAATAACTTTAATATAGAAAAAACAGCCGCTGAATTAAAAATGGATATTAATTTATTAAAAGAAAAAATAGACCAACTTAAAATCAAAACAGAGAACACTTAATGAAACTTCCAAAAGAAGGTTTAAATTATTTTATAAAAGTTGCTCCTATTTTATTTGCAAAATTTACATTTAATATTTTATTTTTCGCTTTTTTTTCACTTTTTTTTCTAAAAGAGATAAAGAATAACAATATATTTACTCTATTTCTTTTAACTTTGCTTTATATTTTATTAACCTTTTTAGTAAATAAACTACTCACAAGAAAAATATTATCAAAGTCCTTGAATATTAACAAAAATTTTCTTTTCACAAGAAAAGGATTTTTATCTGAATATTTTAAAGAAAAATTTAACCATGAAATTTATAAAGAGGATAATATAAAAATAGCAAAAATTGCTTTTATTTTTTTTATTATTCTCAATTTTATATCTCTCCCCCTTTACCTTATTATAAAGAAAATGATATTTTTTTATCCTCTTCAAATAATTATTTTAGCCTTTACTTTCTTCTTCACTTCCAATATAATAATTCCTCTCTTTTTATTTAAAGAATACTCAATTTTCAAGGGTGATGAAAATAATGAAAAACATACCTAAAGTAATTATTGCCGGTATTCCCAATGTTGGGAAATCAACACTATTTAACAAACTTGTCAAAAAAAGGAAAGCCATCGTCCATAGAAAAGCCGGAATGACAAGGGATTTCGTTAAAGATATAGTAAAGCATGAGGGACGAATTTTTGAGCTTTATGATACAGGAGGATTTTTTGAAGAAGATGGAGAAATATTTTCAAAGGTAAAAGAAAGTGCAATAAAGTTAGCAGAAAAGAGTAACTTAATTATTTTACTTTTTGATAGTAGAAGGGAACTACTTCCGATAGAAAAAGAGCTTTACAGAATTCTAAAAAAAACAGGAGTAAAAATAATAATAGTAATAAATAAAGTTGACACAGAGAATTCTGAAAAAATTCAAGAAATAGAAACTTCTTTCATGGAATTTAGAGAAGAAATGCTTACCATCTCAGCAGAGCATAACCACAGACTCGAAGAGCTTTTGGAAAAAATCCTTGAAAATATACCCGAATATTATGAAAAAGATGAAAAAGAGATCCCTCTAAAAATAGCAATAGTAGGTAAGACAAATGTAGGAAAATCATCAATACTAAATAAATTTTTAAATGAGGAAAGAGCTATTGTAAGTTCTGTGCCTCATACAACAAGAGATATCTTGGATGAGGAGATAAAATATAAAGGTCAAAAATTTATTCTTATGGACACAGCCGGAATAAGAAAATTGAATAAATTAAAGGACTCAAAGGAAAAAGCTGCTATTATTAAAGCTGAAAAGAGTATCCCCAGAGCAGATGTTATTATTTTTGTTCTTGATTTATCCGAGGAATTTACAAAGCAGGATATGAGAATCGCAGCACTTATTAAGGAAAATATGAAACCACTTGTTATAGCACTAAATAAATGGGATCTCATTCCAGACAAAAAGAAAGGGGATAAATTAATAAAAGAAGTTGATGCCAAATTTCACTTTATAAAATTTGCCCCTAAAGTGTTTGTATCTGCAAAAACAGGTAAAAACATATTAAAATTATTGGATTTAAGTGTTAATGTCTACGAAAACTACAAAAGAAAGATTCCAACATCAGAGCTTAATAGGGTTTTTGAAAATATAAATAACAAAACCCCAATCTTAACGGTAGACTCAAATCCCATTAAAATAAAATATATAACACAAATAAAGTATGGTCCTCCGGTTTTTGGCCTTTTTGCATCATCAGCAAAAAAACTCATGCCCTCTGCCGAATTATACCTTGAAAAACAGTTTAGAGCTGTTTTTGATTTTGAAGGAACTCCGATAAAATTTGTAGTTAGAAAAAAGTAAATGGAAAAAATCAAAGTACTTCACATAATAACAGAGCTTGAGTTAGGAGGAGCTCAATTATTTACTTTAAAAACAGTAAGAGAGCTTAATAAGGATAAATTTGAAACATATCTTATATCAAATTGCAAAGGAATCTTAAATCCTGATGTCAATAGGTACACAAACAATTTTAAATGTATAAAAACCCTTATAAGAGAGATCTCCCCTATAAAGGACTTTTTAACTTTAATCTCACTTTTAAAACAAATAAGGGAAATTAAGCCTCAAATAATTCACACGCATAGCTCTAAAGCGGGTATTTTGGGAAGATTGGCCGCATTTTTAGCGGGGACTCCTATAATCATACATACGGTTCACGGTTTTGCATTCAGCCCTTTTCATTCAAAGCTAAGAAGAAATTTTTACATCTTTCTTGAAAAATTTACTGCAAAAATCACCTCACATCTTATTTTTGTTTCTAAGGCTAACAGAGAAGAGGCATTAAAACTTAAAATCCTTAAAAAAAGGGACAATTCATCAATTATTAGAAGTATAGTAGGACTTGATAAATTCTATGCAAACAGAGAAAGAAAAGAAGAGCTAAGAAAAAAACTCAAGATTACTTCTGATATAAGGATAGTGGGAGGAGTGTTTTGTTTTAAACCCCAAAAAGACCCTGTTGGTTTCATAGAAATTGCAAATCTTGTTTTAAAGCAAAGGAATGATATTCTTTTTATAATAGCAGGGGATGGATATGTAAAGAGTGCAATGGTAGAAAAGATAAAAGAATATAAAATAGAGGATAAAATTAGATTTTTAGGATGGATAAAAAACCCTGAGGATTTAATTCCTTCTTTTGATGTATTCTTACTTCCATCACTCTGGGAAGGGTTACCTCAAGTTGTTGTTCAATCAATTGTCAGCGGAGTCCCGGTTGTTGCATCAGCAGTCAATGGTACAAAGGACATTATAAAAAGTGGGAAAAACGGATATCTCTTTCCTCCAAAAGACTATCAGAAGGCATCGGAACTGGTAATAAAGATTCTCAATGACAATAATCTTAAGGAAAACATTTTAACTGAAGCTGAAAGAACATATAATGAATTTAATCCTGAGAAAATGATTAAAAAGCAGGAAGAGCTTTACCTAAAACTTATGGACAATGTTAGAAGAACTCATTAAAGTAAATGGGAAATTTTCAGAACTTGCAAGAAAAAGATTTTCATGCAGGACATTCGATGGAAATGGTGTTTCGGAAGAAAAACTAAATCTCGTAAAAAAACAAATTGAGAAAGCAAATGAGAGTTCGGAAAATTTTAGAGCAGGGATTGTTAACAAACATGAGTTAAAAGCAAAAAAATTTTTTACAACAGGAACTTATGGTATGTTCAAGGGAGACAAGTTTTACATTGTTGGAACTTTAAAAAAAGAATCAGAGTTTGATTGGGTAAAATACGGTTTTTTTATGGAGAATATAATCATTTATCTTACACAAATAGGACTTAATACTTGCTGGATCGGAGGGGTTTTCGACAGAAAAGGATTTGGTGGTGAGCTTGGAATAAGAGAGGATGAGCTTATTCCTGCAATTATACCATTTGGATACTGTGCTTCAAAAAGAACTTTAAGGGATAGAATTGTTAGATGGAGTGCGAAAGGGGATAAAAGAAAACCTTTTGATGAATTATTTTTTATAAATGAAATACCTGCAAATATTTCCGAAACCAAATTAAAAGAGGTATTGGAGAATGTCAGAATAGCTCCCTCTGCTTCAAACAAACAGCCTTGGCGCTTTTTTATTCATAAAGACAGAATTGATATTTACTTACGAAGAGATAAACTCTATAGTAAATTGATACCCTCATCTGATCTTCAGATGATTGATATGGGAATAGCTTCCTATCATCTATGGAAATCTTTCTTAGAAATCGGAATGTCCGGGAACTGGAATCTTCTAAAAAACAAAAAAAGCTTCCCCGCCCTTCAATATATTGTATCATTTATTTTTTGAAATTTCACCAATTACTCTTCTTTTGCTTCCCCACTCTCTTTAATAAGATTTTTTAGTTTATCAAGTGAATCTTTGTTTATTTTCGATGCTTTTATGTTTAAATCCTTTACTCTTTCCAAGAGCTCCTCTCTTACGATATTAAACTCCCTCGGCGCCTCAATTCCAACCTCAACACCTGAAGAAGAAATAGAAAGAATCTTTACTTTTATTTTATCTCCAATATAAATCGCCTGCCCTGCTTTTCTTGTTAAAACTAACACTAAGGATTCTCCCTCTCCCTTTTCATTTCAAGCACTTCTCTGGAAAAAAGAGGCTCTTCCACATCATAATCATCATTTAAAAGAATAACTTGTCTCCCCTTCCTATCATCAAGATTAATTATAATTGGAGCTTTTAGATTTACAATACTATCCTCAATATTGTTATCTACCACTATAACACATAAAGCAATCCATTTTTTTTCATTCCCTAAATTCTCAAGCTTTATCTTTTTGTGCTCTTCAGCAGCAATAATCATTTTATAATCGGCTCTTATTAGTCGTGGCTCTATTACCATAAGAGCTATTTCAGGATTATCCACTGACTGAAGCCACTTAAATGGTCGCATCTCCGGATTTTCAATAACAATCCACCTCTTCAAAGAAGAAAAACCTACGATTCCCTCTTCAAAATCGATAATTGCCTCTTCGGGAAATTCAAGCTCCCCAAAATTTCTTGTTTTTATCTTCATTACCTATTATCCCAGATAATCAAATAATGTCAATCTTTGAATTCTTGAAACACTTTGAAGTGTAACTCTTAAACCGGTTTCTTCTTTTGTTAAATTTGAAATGGCTTCCGCCATATCAGCATCCTCTATTGAGGATATCTTTTCCTGAAGATTTGTTGAAAACTCCTTTAAATTATTCTTCATAATATCAAGCTCACTCATTCTGTTTCCAATTATACTTCTTTGATAAGCTATATTATCAACCACAGCACCGAGATCCTCTATATCAGAGGCAACAGCACCGGAATCACCTGCATTCAAATGATCTCTTATATTTGCCAATACTTCAAATACATTGGCAGTTGGGTTGGTAAAAACCTGATTTCCCGGAAGATTCGTTGTCACTCTTATTGAGTATCCGATTTGAATATCTATATCATTTGAATTGCCATTGTAAACAACAGTTCCTCCTACCTCAGTAAAAGGTCTTGTATCAGTCAAAGTTCCTGAGAATAGATATCTGTTCATAACTCTGGTATTAGCAAGATCCATTATCTGGCTTCTTAATTGATCTATATCATTGGCTATAATCCTCTTTTGGTTAATATCCATTGTATCCGTAGCTCCCTGACTCGCATCCGTAATAGCTTTATTCAATACCGTTTGAACTTTATTCAATACATCTTCAGCATTTGCAAGATAAATTCGTGCGGTATCAAGATTCCTTAAAAATTGCTCTATCTGACCTCTTCTGTCTTTTAATCCAAGGGCAAAAGCTGCACCGGAAGGGTTATCAGAAATTTTATTTATTCTCTTTCCGGAAGTAGTTTGCTTTATAGCTTCATCATATCTTAATTTTGTAAGATTAATGTAAAAAAGGGAATCTCTATACCAGATACTTTCATTTGCTCTCATTTATCACCTCCCAAGATTAACCATTATATCTGCCATTTTATCTACAACACCCATAAATCTTGCCATTACCTGGTATGCTTTCTCAAACTGAATCAGTGTGGCACTCTCTTCATCAAGAGAAACAGAGGAGACCTCACTTCTTCTATCCTTTAAACTAAGCAAGACTTCTTCCTGTGCTGCTTCTCTTGTATATGCATCTTTAGCTTGCGCCCCAACAAGAGTCACCAATTGATGATAATAATCGTGAAATGTTCCATAATCAAAGGTTCCATCATTATCACTATCAACTGTATTATACGCTCTTTCAAGATCAGCTATAGCAAGAGCTATCTCATTGTTTCCAACTTCTCCAAGAGCTGATGATGCCGCTATTGCTTCCGGATCATTGGCAATTGCAGGATTAACCTCAATGTGAGCAGCAGCTCCGGTGTAATCTCCCGGAGCCACAGGTGTAAAAGGAGTAAAGAAGTTAACTCCGGTATTCCCATTAAGATCAAATCCTGTGCTGTGTAAATTGTTTACATTCGTAATTAAACCATAAGCAAGATTATCCAATCTTTTAATGTATTCAGGAATATAAGTATCTCTCATCTCTATTAGACCATTCAATTCTCCACCATTAATTTGGTAGGTAATATCAACTAAATGATCAGCTTCATTTATGTAAACATCATAATAATTGTAATTCGAAGCATCCTTCTGAACCTGAAGATGATTTGCCTGATTGCCCACTACAAATGGCCTTCCTCCAATCTCAACAGTTACCTGACCCATCTCATTCTCATAAACATTAATTCCAACCTTTTCTCCCAAATCCTGAAGGAGCTTGTTTCTTCTATCTCTCAAATCATTCATCTCAGCACCACCAACTTCCCCTTCAGTAATTTGCTGATTTAAGGTAGCTATTTCATCTCCAAGCTGATTAATATCCTCAATCATAAGAGCAACATCATTATTTTGCACTGCTTGTTGTTCTCTCAATCGTCTGTAAGATTCCCTTATCTTATCAGCTAAAACCTTAGCATTGTTTAAAACAGTTGTTCTTTCCGGCATACCAGTGGGATTGTTTGCAAGATCATTCCAGGAATTAAAAAAGTTTTCCATAATCTTTGAAATTCCAGTATCAGTCTGCTCCTGAAAAACTGCTTCTATTATTTTAAAAGCACCTCCAAGTGAAGAAGCTTTCCCTTTTGTTTGTAATTCCTTTTGTATTTGATATTCAAGATATTTATCTCTAATCCCGTGAACTTTTATTACATCAACACCAACCCCCACCGACCTGAACCCTAACTTCAGAGGTCTTACAACTCCAAGTTCAACTCTCTGTCTTGAATATTCGGGAGTATTAACATTTGCTATATTGTGCCCGATTACATGAAAGACAAATTGATGAGTTAAAAGACTCTTTTTCGCAAGTTCAAGGGAACTGAAAAGATCTACCATCTCAGACCTCCCCTAACAAAGATGATTCATTTACAGTAATATCCCCTCTATTATCATAAAGATGCTCATCTTTATTGCTATTTATTATCCTCCTCATTGAGAGATTAAAAAGGATAAGTTTCTCTATAACAAGCTTATTAACAATGTTAATATCAATTAATTTATTCAAACTATTTTCTATAGTTTTCCCCAATTCTGAAATCTCTTTTCCACCCTCTCTCTCTATCAAATCCCAATTAATTTCAGATTTTCTTATTCCCAAAGCTTTCGCCATTTTTAAAAGAATATTTTCTTTTGTTTCTTCCAAGATTTTTATCTTAATTTCAAGGTTTTCAACCTTTGCTATATTTTTTTCAATTAAACTTATATCATTTTTTCTCAAAGCATCTCTTAATTTTATACTTTCATTAAATGCTTCTTTAAGAACCTTTAAATAATCTCTCATAAAAAGATAAAATTCTTTAAAAATTTTTTCCTTTGTATTCTTCATTTCAAACCTCTACATCTATTATTGTTCCTTCCTCTTCATCTTCATCAAGATCTTTTTCATCTTTTTCATCTTCCTCCTTTTCATCTTTTTCTCTTTTCTCTTCTTTCAATCTAAGCCTTTTTCTCCTTTCATCATCTCTTATTATAGAGCCTTCTGTTTCCGCCGTACCTTGCACTTCTTTTCTCTGTGCTTCATCCGTTTCGGAAAGATATTGAGAAAATTCCACCTCACCTGTTTCAGGTTTTAATGGATCATTGGACTTTCTGATTACAGGGAAAGGCTTGGGAGTATTTCTGTTAATCTTTCCTATTTCAGCCATTTTACACTAATTCATCAATAATACTTTCTTCCAAAATTTTATCTGCAACTTTTCCTTCGTCAATTTCATACTGATTATTCTCCACTTTATCCTTTATAGCTTCAACCTTCTCCTTTCTAACATCCGGTAATTTGTCAATCTCTTTTTTTGCTTTATAGAGAACCTCACTCTCTTTTGAAATATCAACTATATCAACACTATTCTCAACCTGATTCTGTAGACCTTTACTACCTTTTTCTTTTGCTTTTTCGACCTTATTTCTAAGAATTTCCGAGCTCTTTTCAACATCATTTGTCTTAATAACTTTCATAAGATCCTCCTCTTATCATAATTATCCACCTTTGTATTCGGATTTTTTTCCTTAAACTTGAAATTTTTCAATTCACTCAAAGGATTGAGAACTCTATCTCCTCTTCTAATTTCAAAATGAAGATGGGGGCCAGTAGATCTTCCGGTACTCCCCACTTTTCCTATAATAGCTCCTTTAGCCACACTATCCCCTTCCTTAACATCTATCTCCTCAAGATGGGCATAATAAGTCCTGTAACCTCCGCTGTGCTCTATTATAACAAGATTTCCGTATCCTCCTTTTTCACCTGCAAAAATCACTTCTCCGCTCTCCGCTGACTTCACAGGAGTTCCCTCTTTTGCTCTAATATCAATTCCCCTATGATAAGCTCTTTTCCCTGTGAAAGGATCTATCCTCCATCCAAAAGGAGAACTAATTTCCCCACTTACAGGCCTTGTAAAGTTCAAATTAAGAGCAACATTAGTCTTTAAATCTTCAGAAGGTTTTATAAGTTCTTTTTTCTCTTTAAGAGGATTTGAACTATTTTGGGTCATATCAAGTTTTTCCATTAATTGTTCAACTATTAAATCCTGAAGTCCAAGCCCTCCATTGGCAACAATACTCTGGCTTAAATAATAATCCTGCATCTCCCTGTAAAATCCAAGGTTTAAACCAAAATTATCCTCATCTTTTTTTATTATTTTCTCAGCTTCCCTTGCTGTCTTCAGAAGTGTTTCAACAAAGATTTCTTCAAACTGAGAGGCTATCTCCTTTAATTTTTCTTTTTTTTCTTCTGGGCTTAGTTTGGAAAGATCCGGAGTATTAAGCTTTTCGCTTGATTTTACAAGCAAAAATGGATCTACAACAGGTATATTTCCAAATCCTGTACTCATTACATTATCTTAATCTCTGCTTCTATTGCTCCAGCTTTTTTTATAGCTTCAAGTATTGCAATTATATCCCTCGGAGTAGCACCTATGCTGTTCAATGCTTTAACAAGATCCCCCACCGTAGGTCCTTCCATCATTAGAAAAGATGCCTTTTCCTCTTCAACAGTCGTTTGAGTTACATTGGCAGTTGTTGTCTGCCCCTGAGAAAGTGGTGCAGGTTGGGAGATTACAGGCTGTGTTTGAATTGAAACTGTAAGGTTACCGTGAGCAATTGCCACTTTTCCTATTTTGACATTTTCTCCGAAAACAATCGTTCCTGTTCTTTCATTAATAACTATAACAGCTTTGCTGTCAGGCGTAAGTGTTATATTCTCAAGAAGAGAGGCAAAATTAACAACTTTTCCTCTGTATTCAGAAGGAATCTTAACCTTAATAGTTGCGGAATCAAGGGGAATAGCTGTTCCTTTTCCAACAAGTGAGTTAATCTTCTCAGCAACTCTTGTTGATGTTGTAAAATCAGGATTATAAAGTACAATATTAAGATAATTTTCAGTGTTAAAAGTAAAGGGTACCTCCTTTTCAACAGTAGCCCCATTGGGAATCACACCAACAGTCGGGTGATTTTTTCTAACATTTCCTCCGCCTCTTCCAGCATTATAACCTCCGATTGAAATAGGCCCCTGAGCAACAGCATAAACCTGCCCGTCAGCAGCCTTAAGAGGAGTGAGAAGAAGAACTCCCCCCTGAATACTCTTCGCACTTCCTATTGATGAAACAGTGACATCAACTTTGCTACCGGATCTTGCAAAAGGGGGTAAACTTGCGGTAACCATAACAGATGCAACATTTCTTAGCTGAAATTCCTTTGGATTTACTGTTATTCCCATTTTTGCAAGCATATTTGCTATTGCCTGAAAAGTAAATTTATTCTGAGTGGTATCACCGGTACCATCAAGACCGACCACAAGACCGTATCCAATTAACACATTATCTCTAACTCCCTCAAATGTTGAAATATCCTTTAATCTGACACTGCTTGAAAAAACAAAAACTGAAACCGAAAATAAAATTATAAAAACAACAAATAACTTTCTTTTTCTCATTTTAAACCTCTAAAACGGCCAGATTAAGCTTAAAAGCCATGATAACCAGCCTCTTCTCTGTTGCTCAGCTATTGGCCCTTTCCCTTTTATCATTATTTGAACATCAGCCACTGCATTTGAAGAAACAATATTATTGTAATCAATATCCCTCGGTCTTACCATTCCTCTTAAAACCATTGTCTGCTTTTCATTATTTATAATAATTTCTTTTTTAGCCTCAATTATAAGATTTCCATTGGGGAGCACTTCAACAACCTTTGCCGCTATATAGCTTTGAATTTTTGTTGTTGCTTGAGTTGAGCCTGTTCCCTCATCCTTTTTAGAAGCTGTTCCTCCGAAAAGGCTTGTGGGATCAAAGCTTGAATTTATTTTACCTGCAAGAGTCGTTTCAAAACCTAAAAATTTGCTAATCCCCATTGAGCTTGATGCTGATTTTTGAGTCTTGGTATTTGCAGAATTTTCAGCCTTTGTGCTCTCCTCCACTTTAATAATAACAATATCATTTATCTGACTTGCTTTGGGATCATTAAAAAGCGATTTTGATCCTTTATTCCATAATGAGGCTCTGTGTCCGGGAGTATCCTGAGCAATCAAACAAAAAGCAAAAACCATAAATATGATAAAAATTGCCATTTTCTTCATAGTACAGACACCTCCACTATATCATCTCCAACAACCTTTCCCATTAAAATTTTTCTTGATTTTAGATTCAGCACTCTAATTAATTTTCCCAGCTCTCCGCTGGTAATTGCCTTACCAACAGAGGTAACTTTAATGAAATTATATTTTAAAATTATCTTAACCAGATCCCCTCTCTTAACACTAACCTTATTCATCAGAAGATTTTCAACAATAACATTTCCAGGATTTACCGAATATTTTGCCTTTTTTCCTATCAAAAAGTTTGGATCTTTAACAAATCTATGGTTTGAATAATTAACCTCTCTTATTTCCCATCTTATATCACTTAAACCTATAATCTTTCCCCGCGGTATAAAGTGTTTTGCCACAGGAACTTTTGCCCAAACCTTTACAAAAACCTGAGCAAATTTTTGCTCCACTATATTTTTATTTTTAACAAGCAAAACCTTTAAAAGGAATGAATTGGAAAATCCCTTTCCATATCTGATTATTTTAACAGATTCTCCTTTAAAAGCTTTTATCTCGGGCACTTTTTGATATGCTATTTTCAAAGAAGTTGCATAGGGAAACTGTTGCTTCACATACTCTTCTATTCTCTTTTTCAAATATATGTTGTAAGACTTTGCCCTTTTCTTAAGAATTAAAACCTCTCTGGGGCCGGTAACATTAAAATGATTAATTCCATAATTTATAAGCTTCATGTAAACTGTTTTCTTATCAATCTTATCGGGAAGATTTCCCTTTGAGATAAGAATATTTTCAACTTTCTCTTTTAAACTCTCATAATTACTGTAAACAGATGCAATATCCTTTAAATAAAGGACATTTCCCTGCGGAATAGTGTTGTATTTAAGCTGTACCAAAACATTGGCACTTAAAAAGGAGGTAATTATTAAAAAAAGTATAAAAAATAATTTTCTTTTTTCCATCTTAGTTTATCTTCCGAGATTAATTGCCCTGTTGAGCATTTCATCAGCGGTTCTAACAGACCTCGCATTTGTTTCATAGGCTCTCTGAGCAATAATCATCTCCACCAATTCTTCGACTATGTCAACATTGGAAAGTTCCTGAAAGCCCTGTGCAATTGTCCCGAAACCATCAAGCCCCGGTGTTCCAAGTATCGGGTCCCCCGAGGATGTTGTCTGTATAAAGAGATTCTTTCCTATACTCTTTAAACCGGCGGGATTTATGAACTTTGCAAGCTGAATTGAACCAATCTGTGTCGCTGTTGTAGCTCCAGGACTTATAACCGAAACAGTTCCATCATTTCCTATTGTTACGCTTATTGCATCCGCAGGAATGTTCAAAGGTGGTTCAAGAGGGTATCCTTCTGGAGTGACAACTCTTCCTGTGGAATCCTTTGAAAAACTTCCGCTTCGCGTATAAGCAATGCTTCCATCAGGAAGTGTAACCTGAAAAAAACCATCCCCTTCTATAACTAAATCAAGGGGATTACCAGTGTGCTTAAAATTTCCCTGAGAAAAAATCTTATTTATACCTATAACCCTTGAGCCGAGTCCAACCTGAATTCCAGTGGGAATTTCAGTATTAATCGTGGACTTTGCCCCGGGTTCCCTTATAGTATTGTAAAGTAAATCTTCAAACTCTGTCCTTGATTTTTTAAAACCCACAGTATTAACATTTGCAAGATTGTGGGAAATAACATCAATATTTAAAGCCTGAGCCTGCATCCCTGATGCAGCCGAGAAAAGACTTCTTAACATATCTTACCTCCTTTTATGGTCTTCCAACCTCATCGGTTGTCTTTCTTGCTATATCAGTTAAAATTGTATCCATCACCCTTTGCTGAAATTCATACATTCTCGTGATTTTAACCATATCCACCATTGCATCAGCTATTGAAACATTTGATCTTTCAAGTGCACCTGATCTGATTTGCGGATCAGAAATCACAATTTCTTTTTGAGTAGGATCTGACATATAAAACATAGAGTTTCCCTCTTTTACCAATTTACTCTTATCATTAAAGTCCACTATCTTAATAGTATCCAAAAGTACCTGGTCAACATAAACATCTCCATTCTCACTGAAAGCCAAATTAGCCTCTCCTTTGTTGGGAGGAATCATAATAGGCTTATTGGATTTTGACATAACCTCAAAGCCATTTTTATTTACTAAAACCCCTTTTGAATTCAGAAAGAACTCACCATCTCTCGTGTACCTTATTCCATTCGGAGTTCTTATTGCAAAAAAACCATTGGGATTTAAAATTGCAAGATCAAGCTTTCTTGAAGTTGTCTTAAGTGAGCCGGGCTCAAAATCAATTGAAACACCTCCAACCTTTGCCTGTCTGTTTAAGATATCATCAAAATTCTCCCCTTTGGCACCAGGATTCTTAAAATCAACGGTTTCTATTCGAACCTTATCTTTTTTGTATGATGGGGTTGTAATATTAGCAAGATTGTTTGAAACAATATCAAGCATTCTAATTGTTGAAAGCATTCCGGATGCAGCAGTATAATATCCATTCCACATATCAAACCTCCGTAAAACAAACATCAAAAAGCGTACCAACCTCAAAAAGCTTAAATTAAAAGAATTCTTGAAGATAAAATGTCAAAACAATGGCAATTGATGTCAAATTACGGAAAATTTTTCCGCTGTTAATTTACACCAAAATAATACCAAATTATTTCAAATTATAATAAAATAAAAGATTAGATTGTTTTTATTAAACTTTATAGAAAACGGGAGAAAAAAATGAAAAAAATACTTTTTCTTGTTTCTTTATCTTTTTTGTTTATAAGTCTTGCTTCAAGTGAAGACTACCGATATTTTAAGGAACCAAATCCTCTCGTTCAAAAAAAGATTGAAAAGTGGCAGGACTTGAAGTTTGGTCTTCTTATGCACTGGGGAACTTACAGTCAATGGGGAATAGTGGAATCATGGTCTCTTTCTCCAGAAGATTACGGATGGTGTAAAAGAGATAAAGGCAAAAATCCAAAAAACTATTTTGAATATAAAAAAGAATATGAAGATTTGATTAAAACCTTTAATCCGCATAAATTCAATCCTGAAAAGTGGGCAAAAGCTGCAAAGGATGCGGGTATGAAATATATGATATTCACAACAAAACATCATGATGGATTTTGCATGTTTGATACTAAGTACACAGATTATAAAATAACTTCAAAAAACTGCCCTTTCAGCAAAAACAAAAGAGCAAATATAACAAAGGAACTTTTCAATGCTTTCAGAAAAGAGGGGCTATGGGTTGGTGCCTATTTTTCAAAACCTGACTGGCATTCCGAATACTACTGGAATCCATATTTTCCACCTTTTGACAGAAATGTCAACTATGATCCTGAAGTCTACCCTCAATTGTGGAATAAATTCGTCCGATTCACTCATAATCAAATAATGGAGCTTATGACAGAGTACGGAAAAATTGATATTTTATGGCTTGATGGAGGATGGGTTCAGAAAAGGAGTCAAAAGGATATTGAAAATTATTATAAAAATGCCTTTAAGGAATCCAAAACAGGTTTTATAAAACACAGAGAGGTGTCTCAGGATATTAAAATGGATGAATTAGTTAAAAAAGTAAGAAAGGTTCAGCCTGATATAATAATTGTGGATAGAGCTGTAGCGGGTAAAAACCAAAATTATCTTACCCCTGAAAAGAGTATACCTGAAGACATCATCCCCTACCCCTGGGAAACATGTATGCCAATGTCTCAAAGCTGGTCTTATGTAAAAAACCCGAAATACAAAACTCCTGAAGAATTGATTCACATTTTAATTGATATAGTTTCCAAAGGAGGAAATTTGCTTCTTAACATAGGACCATCACCCGAAGGAGAATGGGATAAGAAAGCATATGAAAACCTTAAAGAGATAGGCAAATGGCTAAAAGAAAACGGAGAAGCGATATACGGAACAAGACCTTATAAAATCTACGGATATGAGAATATAAGATTTACAAAAAAAAGAGAGACAATTTATATTTTTTATTTGAAAAATGATAAAGAGAATCCGGAGAAAATAATTTTAAAAAATCTTTTCGATAAACATCCGGAATTTTACACTCTTAATGGGGAAAAACTAAAATCTAAGTATTCAGAAAATAAAATAATCATAAAGCTATCGCTAAAAAAAACAAAGTATGCTATTGTTTTAAAAACAAAAATATAAATTTAGTTAACTTAACTACCTAAAAATAAATCCCTCTTTTAAAGGATCATCAGGATCAAGGAAAAACTCGCTTTCTCCCGTTATGTATGCTTTTGCTGAAACCTCAGGAATAATGGCTTTAAAATCTCCAAATTTCACTTCCCTTAAAGGCTTTACGCTAAAAACAGTCCCAATTATACTTTCTATTTTAAGTTCTTCTCCCAACTTTATATCACCTTTAAAATAATGAATCGAAGCCCTTGCACTAACTCCCGTGCCTGTTGGAGATCTATCCACCTCCCCTTCAGCAAAAACACAGACATTTCTACTGTGATTTTCAGGATTTTTAGCTTTCCCCACAAAGATTGTTCCATACAAGAACCCGAGATCTTCCGAAAATGGATGCTCTATCTTTACCTCTGAAGCAATTTTATTTTTTATCTTTTTACCGAATTCAATGATTTTATTATATTCTTCAGGATTAAGTTCAAGGCCCAATTTATTGGCATCAACAAAAGCATAAAAAGCTCCACCGAATGCAATATCATACTCCACAGAGCCAAGACCTTCCACTTCTGTTTTTCCATCCTTTAAATACACAAAGGAAGGAACATTAACAAAAGAAATCTTATCAACTCTTCCGTTTTTTCTCTCTGTCCTGGAAATCACAAGCCCTGCCGGTGTATCTATCTTAAGTTCAACTGAATCGCCATTCTTTTCAATTATTCCCATATCAAGCAACACCTTTGTCATTGCTATTATTCCGTGTCCGCACATTGTACTGTATCCTTCATTATGCATAAAAATAACACCAATGTCAGAATCCTCTCTCTCAGGTTCAACCAGAAGAGCTCCGTACATATCAGCATGGCCTCTCGGTTCAAACATAAGAATCTTTCTGAAATTATCAAGATTTTCCTTAACATACCTTCTTTTTTCAAGAATTGTTTTCCCCTTTATTTCCGGGTATCCCTCAACTATCACCCTTAAAGGCTCCCCCGCTGCATGGGATTCTATCGTTTTTATCCTAATCCAATCTTCAGGTATTTTTTTCATCATTTTCACCCCAGATTAACTTTTTTACCAAGCCCTTTATCAAGGGCTTTTTCATAAATCAAAGAGCCAACTACCAAATCAAAAAGAGCCATTCCCACGGATTTGAAAAATGTAGTTGAAAATCTCTCCTTTTCACCTTTTTTTATGTAATCGCCGAGTGTTCTTATCTTACTTTCCCCAATTAAGCCCTCTTTAATCGCAAAGCTTATATCTCCCGATTCTTTGATAGCTGTCTTTGTGTCAATAAAAACAGCTTCAACCTTTTTATACAATGCACTCGGATACTCTCTCATCTCCGGTTTATAGGAACCAATTCCAATAAAGTGTTTCCCGGAAAAGAGCTCCGGTTTATCAGGCAAAACGGGTGTAAGAGAGGTAGTGGCAGTAATAATCACATCCGAATTTATTAAAACCTCTTCGGAGTTTTCAGCGCTTATAATTTCAACGGTCGGTTTTAATTTTTTCAATTCCTCTGAAAATTTTTTAACAGTTTCCTTGTTTTTATCAAAAACAAAAATTTTCTCAATACTTCTAATCTCAGTTGAAAAGAGAGCTTGATGAAAGCCCTGAACACCCGCACCTATAATACCTATGTTTTTTATCGACATATCTGTCAAATATTTAGTGCTCAAAGCCCCCACGCCTGCAGTTCTCAAAGCGGTAAGCTTTGCAGCATTCATAAGAGCAAGGGGAGCGCCTGTGTTTCCATCATTTAAGACAAATACTCCCTGCAAAGAGGGAATTCCTTTTTCAGGGTTTTCAGGGAAAATGGAAACAAGCTTTGTTCCAAAATACTCATCCGTAAATGATGGCATAAGAAGAAGAGTATTTCCTTTATAATCAGCATGCATTCTCTCAGGCATATAAAAGCTCCCTTCTTCATAAATCAAAAGAGCCTCTTCAACAGCTTCTATAATCTCTTTGTAACTTACCGCTTCCCTAACTTCAGAATCACTTAAAACAATCATTTTTTTTCTCCCTAAAAACCAAATTCTTAAAGATTCTTAAAAATAAAATTTGTCAGAGTTTCAAAAACATGTCTTGTTGTATTTTTCCCTTCGTAAATCCCATGACTTCTGTTCGGATAAATCATAAGAGAGAAAAGCTTATTGTCTTTAACAAGCTCATTTATAAGAGCATAGGTTCCCTGAATATGAACATTATCATCCCCTGTACCATGAACAATCAAAAGCTTTGCCTTAAGATTTTTTGCAAATCTTATGGGAGATGAGTTTTTATATGCTTCCGGATCATCCTGAGGAAGCCCCATATATCTTTCCTGATAGATAGTATCATAGTATCTTATATCAGGAACAGGAGCAACAGCCATTCCCATCTTATAAAGCCCGGGATACCTGAATACCATATTAAGGGTCATTGAGCCTCCTCCGCTCCATCCCCAGATGCCTATCCTTTTGGGATCCATATAAGGTCTCTCTTTTAAAAGTTTTTTAAGAGCTTTTGCCTGATCAGAGGATGAAATAATCCCTATTTTTTTATAGATTGATTTTCTCCACTTCCTTCCTCTCGGAGCAGGAGTGCCTCTGTTATCTATACTCATTATTATATAACCCTTTTGGGTAAGGTAAAGGTTCCAGAGATAATTTCTGCCTCTCCATGCATCCAGAACAGTTTGACCGGCAGGCTCTCCGTAAATATAAAAGAGCACGGGATATTTTTTTGAAGGGTCAAAATTGTAAGGTTTCATACAGTATCCGTCAAGCTTCACTC
>Ga0256835_1000471_pt1 | contig 30004 bp, 31 predicted proteins | sample PIR30metaG_FD_185972 | JGI IMG/M metagenome (GOLD analysis project Ga0256835, IMG submission 185972) | Hydrothermal vent microbial communities from East Pacific Rise, Pacific Ocean - PIR-30 | ecosystem: Environmental > Aquatic > Marine > Hydrothermal vents | place: Pacific Ocean: East Pacific...
GATTTCGGCCAGTCGTTTTTCCTTGCCGGCCAGGTCAAAGATACTCCTTCATCTGTTCCAGTTTTTCCTTGAGCTCCTTGACAGTCTGCTTCAGTTCCACGGACATGGTTTTTTCTCCTGTTACCGGTAAAACATTTTTCCCGTGTGAACGGGTATCTAATGAATCCGAGTAGGATTTTACAACAGCTTTTACAAAAAAAGCAATTGGAACATCAGGGGTGGTGGCTATTTCCATCCAGTGTGTCGAGTCGGGCTTCGCCCGGCTCGTGTGTTCCAAATGCGGCCAACCGGGGAAAATAAATGGGAAAAAATTACAGGTAAGCCCTTCAGATATCCAACTGGCAAGACAGAGCGGCGATGGACAACGGCGTAAGTAGGAGCGGCTGGCAGGGAAGGAGTGTGGGCAGGGAAAGTTCCTGCGTTATGATGTGATCCACCCCAGGCAGGCAACAGGTGCCTCCTGTCAAAACAATACGTTCCACAAGGTGGTTCCGGATATGGCCGGCAACAATGTCACTGATTCGCTGTATCGTGGGCAGTGCAAGATCCAGTATGCCATCTTCATTTGGCCGCCTTTTGCGCTTTTCCGCCTCTTCCAGAGAAATGCCGAAATGGCCGGCCAATGTCAGACTGATGTGATGTCCTCCCGTTGGCTCGTCATCACTGAAGACAATGTTACCCCTCTGCACAACGGCTGTGCCCGTTGTACCGCCACCGATGTCAACTATCGCCGCCTTATCCAGCTGTAGCAAAGATGCCACACAGCGGGGTTCATCATCGACGGCCGCAACTTTGAGGCCAGCACGTTCCAGTACGTTGGTGGAAATACGCGGATCGGTTCCCGGAGGGTAGGAAGTAGTCGCGGTGGTTAACTCGACACCAAGCCGCTTTTGGGCTTTGTCTACCAAACCGGAGACAATTTCAGCGGCACCGATGAAGTCGAACACCACGCCGTCACGTACGACCTGAGCCCATTCCAAAAACGCGGCCACGGGTTCTCCCGTCTGATCCAGTATGATCAGGACAACATCCGCTGTGCCGAGATCGATCCCCATGTGGAAGGGGCCACAAGCGGAAACCGGATCCTCCTGATTCAGAATATCGGCCACCCGGTTGAGCTGCTGATTCATCTGTTCCCAGGAAAGCACCACGGTTATACGATCCTGAAGCTCCCCACCAGCGTACAGCGCCGAAACCGCACAAATGTACGCGCATTGGTAACGCCCTCGCCTGTGGGAGTAGAAATGGTCATGGAAGTCCAGCCTTCGCCACCAGCACCGAGGCCTGCCAACAATGGCCCGTTTTTAACGAATAGACTGGAATTCACCCTTCTTGCCATGAGATCCATGTTATCGATATTGCGTGAATGCAATCCGGCCGAATGCAGACGCCCCCCCTCAAGGGCAATTGCCCAGTCAACAGCCTCCTCGAAATCGCGCGCCCGCAACATGGGGATCAGGGGCATCATCTGTTCGATTCGCGCGAATACATGGTTCACGTTCCGGCCCACATCCACGAAAAGCAGCCGGCAAGACTCCGGCGCTTCAAATCCGCCGGCATGGGCCAATTCGGCGGCATCACGGCCCACCCACCTGCGATCGGGCCGGCAATCGGGTCCGGGGAAATCGTGCATGGCCACACTGGCCACAGCCTCCGCCTGGGTCAGCGAAATCTCCACGGCACCACAAGCAACAAGCTCCCGCTTGAGATTATCAGCGATGGAATCTACTGCCACGACAACTTTCTCATCGCAACAGACGATGTTGTTGTCGAAGGAGGCTCCCGCATATATACTCTGCGCCGCCCGCTCCACGTCAGCGGTGTCATCCACTACCACAGGCGGATTACCCGCCCCGGCAGCGATAAGCCGTTTGTCAGTTGCCCGACGGGCAGCGTTGACGACACCCTCACCGCCGGTTACCACCAACAGGTTGATGCCAGGATAGGAAAAAAGCTGTTGGGCAGACTCGATACTCGGTTCACGAACGCATGTTAGCAAATTGTCGATGCCGGTTTCTTTGGCGACCGCTTTGTTGAGGATCTTGATCGTTTCCTGCGTCGTTCGTTTGGCATTGGGGTGAGCTGCAAAAACAACGCTGTTTCCACCGGAAATCATACTGATGCCATTATTGACCACCGTAGCGGCCGGATTCGTAGACGGTGTGACAGACGCGATGACCCCCCAAGGGGCATTTTCCACAAGCGTCAATCCGGTATCTCCGGAGATGGCGCTGGGACTGAGAATTTCGGGGCCGGGAGTTCGCTCGGCCACCAGCAGATTCTTTTTGATTTTATCCTCGATTCGTCCCATACCTGTCTCGTCCACGGCCATCTCCGCCAACCGCCGGGCATTCATCCTGGCCGCCTTGCGGATCACCTCCACAACGCGCTCCCTTACGGCCAAAGTGTCCAGGCATCCGTAAGCCTGGTCGGCAGCTGCCACAGCATCCTCCAGTCGTTCGAAAACACCGAGTTCACCTTGCCCCCCAGAAGGCCCTGCCCGTCGGTCGGAAATATGCAGGCTTGAGAGCACCTCCAAAACAATCGATTCCAACTCTTCACGCTGTATTGCCATGGCAACTCCAATCGGTTTTCGGTTGTTCTCAGCCGGGGGACTATTTGGTGTAAATCAACTTCTTGTCCGCAGTGACCTGGTCGACAATACCAATGATACTCAGATCAATAGGCGTTTTAGATTCGAGGATAAGACGGGCTGAACTGCCCCGCACCAGAAGAACCGTCTCCCCTTCTCCAGCGCCTAGAGTGTCTGCGGCCACCTGGCTGGAACATTTTATCTTTCCTTGGCCGTCGACAATGTCCACCAGCAGAAACGTCAGGTTAGGCAGCCCCTCATCCCGTACCGTGGCGACCACCTGACCTACAACCCTTCCCAATTCCATGATAACTCTCCCTCCAACGACCCGTAATAATTATGCAAATAGCGCCTCTCTGCTCGGGATCGTCATTCCGGATTACAGCGACAGTTATTTCTGCAAGGGAAAAACCGCTTCTAGATCATCATGCGGGCGCGGGATCACATGCACAGCCACCACCTCACCCAGGCGCTGGGCCGCCGCTGCCCCCGCGTCTGTAGCCGCCTTACACGCAGCCACATCCCCGCGCACCAGCACCGTTACGAGTCCACCACCGATCTGCTTGTACCCAACCAACTGCACGCGTGCGGCCTTAGCCATGGCGTCGGCGGCTTCAATCAACGCTACCAGTCCCTTGGTTTCAATCATTCCCAACGCATCCATTGATTTCTCCTTTGCTTCTGCTCAGTTTATTTGACTCATCCCTTAATCAGTCCCTATCATTTTTTACTTTTTCCCTTCGGCCGTGCCTTGCGACGACGCGTCGCTCCCTTGGAAGCGGCACGCTCCGGCCGGATTGCTGGCCCTATCTTGGAAGTAATGTAAATGTCAATGAGGGCTCCGGTGTCATGGTCCGGACGCGGGATCAGGTTTGTTCTGAGGCAGTCGCCCACTCTGAATGCCGCTGCCTTGCCCGCATCCACAGCCGCCTGACATGCCGCCAGGTCACCCTCGCATACCACGGAAAGAAGCCCCATGTCGGCATTAACTACCGTTTTGACCCTAACACGAGCGGCCTTCACCATGGCGTCGGCCGCCTCTATGGCCGCCACCAATCCGTGCGTCTCCACAAAACCCAACGATTCATTGTGTGCCATGTTGTCCCCCGTCCTCTACCTCGGATCGCGCTCGGATCGCGCTACCTTGTACAGCCGTTTTTATATTCGGATTTGTTACACTCCTTCGGGGTCTTTCCTGAATCCCTATCAGAGAATCCAGCTCAGAACCTGTTCCGCAATACCGGGGATGACCTCCTCGCGTACAAGCATCCCGATTTTTCCCGCCGTGGCCGCCCCGGCATCAACAGCCGTTTTCACGGGTCCCACCTCACCGCAAAGAATGGAAAAAGCCTTGCCTCCGATGCCCATGGCAATACGAACTTCCACCAGTTCGACGCTGGCAGCCTTTATTGCTGTGTCGGCCGCCAGAATCGAAGACGCTGCCGAAAAAGTCTCTATAATCCCTAAAGCCGGCCCCTCGGGCTTCTCCACTGTGCACGACATGGCGGCAATCACTCCCGGATCGATATTGGGAATCACAAAATGATCAACTATGACGCCCTTGCCGGCGGTCAGCCCGGCATCAATAGCGGACTGTACGGCCGATACAGTGGCATGCACAGCGACAACAAATTTTCCCGGGCAGATGGTCTTCATCATCAATGGCGCGACCCGGGCCGCTTTGATCATGTGATCAGCAGCCTGAATACCGACGGCAATACTGGTGAACTCCACCATTCCCACGGCTTCGAATTTCACTGCCACGTTACATTCCCTCTATTACAATTGAATCGTCGACATCTATGACGACACCTGAAATTGAAGCGTGTATTTCAGCACCCAAACATCCCGGCGCCATTGTGCCGATGCAATCTCCTGCCGCAACTTGATCCCCCACTTGAACCTGTGCAAGGGCAGGACGCCCAATGTGCTGCTGTAACGGGACGCGGACCACGGAGGGGACATACTCTCCCAAAAAATCGGGATGAATATCCATGTATCGGTCGATATCCAATTTGTAAGCCAGCCGCGCGACGGGAACTTTGCGAAAAGGCCGCAATCCGACTTGCCCACTCTGAATCCGACGAGGCCCTTCGTACCTGAGCCCGTTCTCCGCGAACCGGGCTTTCAGCAATGCGTTGATACGGCGCGGAGAAAGCCCCATGGGACAACTGAACAGTTCGCAGACGCCGCATTCACAGCACATTTGGGCCTGAAGCACATCCATAGCCACATCCACACCAGCCCCAAATGCCCGCATGACACGGTGAGTTTCGAAGCCGTGGCCGATGAGATACCGGGGGCACAGATCGGTGCAGTAACGGCACTGGATACAAGCGCTGGCCGCCTGTTTCTGCATGGCATGCACGGAAAGAGAGGCCGCCCGGTGCAGGTAGTGCCCCCGCGGCAGGACAATTATCCCCCCACTTGTTTTGGTGATCACCATGCGATCAAATGCCTCAGGGGTATCCACCACCGAGCCCATCATGGCCCCCCCCATGATGTAAACCGGATCCTCGACGCTGGGCCCTCCACATTGCCGGACACAATCGGAAACGCTGGTGCCGATAGGCACTTTCAGCAAGGCAGGTCTGACCACCTCTCCTGTAACAGTGACCACTTTGTGGGTTACAGGCTTACGGTCCATGGCCCTACTCACCGAATATAAAGTTCCCACGTTGGCGACGGCGACATCGACTTCACCCGGCAACCCCAGAGGAGGAACAGCTCGGCCGGTGATTTCGTACACCAGGATCTGCTCGTCTCCGGCCGGATAGAAATTATCCGCCTTAAACAGCTCCAATCCACTGCCGACAATGGTTTCTTCGAATAGCCTCACCAGTCGGGCATATTTCTGTTTAAGGGCAATCACCCCCCGGCGCGCACCCATGACTTTCATGACTTTCAGCAAAGCATCCACGATTTCCATATGATGCCGACGCATAATATGCTGGTCGGTAAACAACAGCGGTTCGCATTCACAGCCATTTGCAATGACCGTTTCTACCCGCCTGTCGTATTTGACGTGGGCCGGGAATCCAGCTCCGCCCTCACCGACGACGCCGGCGCGGCTTATCAATTGAAGGATGGTTGCTTTATCCATTCAGACGCTGTCCCGCAGAAGAGAATTATTTCCGGGTCAATGGAAAGATCGTTTTTAAATCATCGTGAGGGCGTGGAATGACATGAGAAGATATGATTTCCCCAACCCGTTTGCCGGCGGCAACCCCAGCGTCTGTGGCAGCCTTGCAGGCGGCCACGTCTCCCCTGACCAGAACGGTGACGAGACCGGCACCGATCTGTTCGTAGCCGACCACTTCCACCCGCGCGGCCTTGACCATGGCATCAGCTGCTTCGATCAATGCCGTCAGTCCCTTGGCCTCGATCATGCCCAAAGCGTCGTCTGTCATTCTAATCCTCCTTTATTACGATTAGTGAAATACTTCCGTATATTGCCTTCAGGCTTGGGTTTTTCTTCAGGAAGGATCGGCGCTGATTCCGCGGGTCCTCTGCATACACAGGCCTAAAAGCGTCATTTTAAAAATATCCCTTGCGCTGCACCCCCGGGACAAATCGTGCCAACTACCCTCGAACCCTTGCAGGAACGGACCGATGGCCGTGTAACCGGCCAAGCGTTGGGCCGTTTTATATGCGATATTGCCGGCCTCCAAGGACGGGAATATCAAGACATTAGCACGCCCCTCGATGATGCTGCCTGGCGCTTTCAGCGCTGCGACCTCCCGGTCAATAGCGGCATCCAGCTGTAGTTCTCCGTCCACCACAAGATCCGGTACGCGTTTCCGAATTTTCTCTACCGCATCACGTACCATTTTGGCCCGAGGGTGATCGGAACTGCCTTTGGTAGAAAATGACAACAGTGCCACTTTCGGCTCTTCAAAGAGCAGCGTACGGGCGATACCGGCTGAGCTGATGGCGATATCCGCTAACGTGTCGGCTGACGGCTCCGGCACGACAGCGCAGTCGGCAAAAACATATTGGTCTTTTCCATCCGGTGAAGCCATCAGGAAAAAACTGGAAATCGTTCTGATACCGCGCTTTTTCGGAATAATGCTCAATCCCGCTCGTAGCACTTCGGCCGTTGAAGACATATTGCCAGCCAAACCTATTTCGACATCGCCCCGTCTGACCATCATGGCTGCTGCTGCCAATGGATTTCGCATAGTGGCACGGCACTTTTCCGCAGCAATGGATTCTCCCCTCGCCCTCATTATGGATGCATACTCTTCCATATTTTTTTTCAAAAAATTCGTACTAGTGGGATCGATTACCGTAATGGATGGCAATGGGGCGTCGACTTGGCGGGCTTTGTCTAAAACCAGAAAAGGCGACTGAATCAGTACCGGCTCTGCCAGGCCTTCGGATTTCAGCCAAGCGGCGGCTTCTATTACGCGGTGATCCAGGCAGTCGGGGAAAACCACCGATCCGGGTTGCCTACGGCATACATTTTCACAGCGTTCCAAGATATTCACACGTCAACCCAATATCCAATTTCAGAACAGGCAAACTTTCAGTACCCGCATCGTGATTCTATGCAATACAGTTAATGCAGGCGATTCTGACCATAGACGATGTGCCGTAAGTGACCGTAACCCCTTTGGGCAAATACAGCATATCGCCAGGTCGACCTGCTAGGGTTTCGCTACCAACGGCCAGATCCAGTTCACCCTCTATAATAATATCCACCTCGGGGAACTCGACGGTCCGGCTGAAAGAGGCGTTTTCCCATTGCATACATCCACCGGCGAGCTTGTACCCATCTATACACGGCAAGGCATCGGCAATGAGGACCTTCTCGTCCACCGGGACGGGTCGGATGCCGCCCGTCATAAGTCGCCGGCCGCTGATCAGACACACTCCATCGATACAGGTATCGCTTTCCTCCGCAGACTCCGGGCCACGCAAAGATGTTTCCAACCGAGTGGCCACCTTTTGACGAACCAGCCGCTCCAATTCCTCGGCGTCAACAACAGACGGCAGTTTGTCACGGATCAGTTCACATATCCAGCTGACGATGAGTTCATCCGGCAGGCTGTCGACTTCATCATTGTCCTCGGCACCGGAAATGGTCCCCTGATCAATCATAACCCCCAAGGCCTCTGCCTGATCCCTGGCCATGGGCGTGACGATGCTTTCGTCAGGAAGCGCCGTCACCGTGGTGTCTCCCCTCTGGGCTGCCTTAATGATATCTTCCGCTGTTATGAGGCGTTTAGTCATGCCATACCTCCTGATCCGGTCCATGATTCAGCGCATAGCGTCAATCAACAGCTCAGATCCTCTACCCTTCTGGGCATGCGAAAGCCGCTTTTTTAGAATCCATGCAACTATCACGCCAAATCAATGACACATGATTCAAAACAAGTCATCGAAGGATAGAAATCGTATTCGGAGCACCGAATCATAGAAAGAGAAATGCAGCGCCCCCTCTTCTTTCAGAGAGCCGCTGGAAAAATAGTCGAAACGAGTCAACAAGAGGGGGTGTCTAATCGTTGCATGTTCTAATTAAGGTGTTTGCGCGGGCACCGAACTAATTATTATTGAGCCCTTGCCGTACCATTGTCGCGATATTGCATCATCATCCCATTACTGTACCTCTTATACTCCCCCCAACTACCAGGTTTTCCGGGTACTCTCTTCGCTTTATGCGAAAACAGGTAAAACCTATCGGTGACGATGCAAATTCGCATCAATAATATGGTGCACAAATGAACCTGTTCGCTCAGCCGTCAGAATTCTCCAGTTGTTTATCCGTCGTTATCCCGCATTTTTGTCTAAACTTTCCCAAAAACAAGGCTCATGTCTGCTGTATGGGGTGAAAAACCGCCAAAAGGATACAAAATTCAGTTACGGTATCGTGACTTGTTCTTCCCGAATTTGTTTTTAGAATGGCACGAATCTTGATTATATTTCCTCCTGAACTGAACTTCCGTCTTGATGCTTCACTCAGGAATGCTGAAGGTCGCCAAGCACCCCGGAAAACAAGCCGTCCAAACAAGAAGGGAACTCCACCATGAAAATCATTGATTTCCGATTTCGGCCGAATACAGCAGAGACGCTCTCAGGTATTCAAAACAGCAAAATGTTTAAGGGGCTGTGCAAAAACCTGGACATTTCCAAAATGAAACCGCAAACCCTTGAAGAAGTGGTTGCCGAACTTGATCAGAACAACATTGAAAAAGCCGTCATTACCGGCCGCGACTGCGAGACGACTTACGGCGCTAAATCCAACAACGATAGCGTTATCGATTTTGTCAAAGCTTTCCCAAATAAATTTTTTGGTTTCATTGGATGCGATCCCCACAAGGGCATGCGGGCAGTTGAAGAACTCAAGGTTTCGGTCACCGAACTCGGTATGCATGGTGCCGCCGTGGATCCCTATCTGGCCCAAATATATGCCAACGATGCCAAATTCTACCCCATCTACGCAAAGTGCTGCGAACTGGACATCCCCATCATCTTCACCACCGGGCCGGCCACCCTGGTACCCAACGCCATCATCGATCATGTTGCCCCCCGCTATATCGATTTTGTGGCCCGAGATTTTCCGGAACTCAAAATGATCATCAGCCACGGGGGTTACCCGTGGGTCAATGAAGCAATCATCGTTGCTGAAAGAAACGCGAATGTCTTTATAGATCTTTCCGAATATGAATTTTCTCCCATGGCCGAAGCTTATATTCAGGCTGCCAACACCATGATACCCGACAAGATACTCTACGCTAGTGCCCATCCCTTCTTTGACTATCGCGATACCCTGAAAAAATATGAAACGCTACCCTTTGACCCGCCAGTTCGGCGCAAGATCATGTACGAAAATGCCGCTCGTCTACTGGGGCTCCGTGCGGCTCCTGCGGCAGTCGGCGATGCGGATGACAACCTGCGGGACATGGTCAGTGATATCGTGCGTGAAGTGATGGCAAAACTAGGGAAATAATGATGAAAATCGCCGTTAGCGCTGAAGAGGATAACCCTAACGCCCAGTTGGCACCCGCATTTGGAAAATCTAAATTTTTTATCATTTTCGATCCCGACGAGGAGCGCTGCGATAGTATTTTGAATCCTGGTTACGGCCTGAGTTCCGGTGCAGGTGCCGCTGCGGCGATTTCGCTGAAAACCTTGGGGGTTGAAAAAGTCATCACCGGCCGTGTAGGGCCGAAAACGAGACCGCTGTTAGAAGAGGCCGGAATTGTCATTGTAGAAAATCAAGCGGGCAATGTGGGCGACATCCTTTCGAGCGAAGCCGTCGCTTTCAGGTGCACCACCGGAAACAAGGAGCCCAATAATGGCCGGCTGACAAAGAAAAATCCAGCGGGGTACTGTTTCTGTGATTTGTGCGGCTACCAGAATAATGGTGCCGAAGGAGTGCCGTGCTTCAAACTCCGGTGTCCAAATTGTGCGCGAAGTCTTGAAAGAAAGTACGATTAATGCAATATTACGAAATAACGCATTTGCAAGCGCTTGAGAAAATGGGGTGTTGGATGAAGCTTGGCTTGACTGCAGGGAATCACAAAGATGAAGTGGACACCGTTAAACCTGCCGAAACCGGAAGACGGTAAAAGGTACGATATTCGCCTTAAAGATGGCCGGATCATCAAAGGGGTGGAATTTTGGGATTTCGGAGGCGGCTTCGCCCCTCTGGAAATCGGCGCAACGAGTGACAACGCCTCAAGCAACGTTAAGTTCCCTATTTCGATTGTGAAAGAGTATCGGGCAGTTGAACCCTAAGAAGCACATCTGTCCAACTCGTCCCGACGCCAGTCATGTGCGAGTGTAACCTCTTTTTTTCTGAAACCGGCATCCCACCTCCTCAGCCTTGCCGTACCACTCCGGGACGAGATCCTCTGGTGCCGAACTCTGAAAGACCCGGCAGACCGTATTTCAATTGACGATGGAAACGGATATAAGATAAAGGGCACCGCAGCAATAAAATGTGCCGTTTACCGCAGATGGACTGGAACTGATCCGGTAACCGCATGACCGACGACAGAAAAGATACAATGCATTTCATTCCTGAACACCTGGATAAAATCTTCGACTTGATCAGCGATGGCCTTTATATCTCCGATCGTCATGGGCGAACGTTGAAAGTCAATTCCATGTATGAGCGCCTCAGTGGTCTAAAAAAAGAGAATCTGCTGGGCCGCAATGTAAAACACCTCGTCGATGAGGGTTTTTTTGACACTATTTTGAATCCTAAAATCGTAAAGACGCGTAAACCAGCGACATCCCTACAGATTGGAAAGAAAGGCAAGCGACTTGTCTTGAACGGATATCCGATCCTGGACGACAACGACAATGTCATCCTAGTAGTCACCTTTGTCCGCGACATCACGCTGATGACCCAGTTGAGGGAACAAATACGATTTCAGCGCAAACTCGTCGAAAAATATCGCACCGGCATCCAATATATCAGTGAAGAGCAAGACTATACCAAGACACTGATTACTCGCAGCCCAGCCATTCAGGACATCATTGGCAAAATTGAGAACTTTGCCGATACCGACGCGACCGTTCTGCTTCTTGGTGAGACGGGCACAGGAAAGGATGTTTTTGCACGCAGAATTCACAAAATGAGTTCGCGATCGAACATGCCCTTCATCAAGGTCGACTGCCCGACAATACCCGAATCACTGCTGGAGTCTGAACTTTTCGGCTATGCGCCTGGAGCCTTTTCGGGTGCGCGTGCCAATGGGAAACTGGGATTCTTTGAAATGGCCGACAAAGGCACCCTATTCTTGGATGAAATTGGCGAATTACCGCTGCCCATGCAGGCTAAACTTTTGCGGGTACTTCAGGATAGGGAAATCGTGAGGATTGGGTCCACGAAAATACGCAAGGTGGATGTTCGGGTTGTATCAGCCACGAATCGCGACCTCGACCAAGAGGTTCGTCAGGGGCGTTTTCGGCGTGACCTTTTCTACCGGCTTCGTGTGGCGGAAATCACCATCCCGCCTCTCAGAGATAGGCCTGAAGACATTGGGCCGCTAGCACAACACTTCCTGAAACGATACTCTATTCGATATAAACGGGACCTTGCTTTCAAAGAAGACACGCTGCATGTCCTGCAGAAATACTCCTGGCCCGGAAATATTCGGGAATTGGAAAATCTCGTACAGAGTTTGGTGATCTCCAGACAAACGGGCGTCATCCGTATTTCTGATCTGCCAAGCAACTTGGTCGGATTCTATTCGGACAGCTGCCAGGAACCCGCGGACACCGATGCAGCCAAACCGTCTGAAATGCTATCCAAATATCTGGATCTCAATTCACTCTCGCGGGAACTGGAAGAAGGAGAACGCGGTCTAAAAGCCATCGTAAAGGATATTGAGGCGCAAATCCTGAGGGCCGCCGTCAAAAAGTATGGTTCACATACCGAAGTGGCAAAACGCTTCAAAATTAATAGATCAACTCTTTTTCGAAAATTACGTTCCAGCAGCTGATTCCACGGCAACCCTATAGACTGGTTCATCTGTCGCCCCTCTCCGAATCTTCCTCACGACGCTATTTGTTGATCAGACTCGGCAACCAGGTAACCAGTGCCGGAAATAGCATGATCAACAGTATACCGACCACTTGGCAGGCGATATACTGCACCATCCCCCGATATATGTCCGAAAGCTGCCAGCTGGGAATGCACCCTTTGATGAAGTAACATGACAGCGCGACAGGGGGCGACAGCCAGGACGTCTGAAGTGTCACGGCGTAAACAATGGCAAACCAGAGAGGATTGATACCTAGAGCCTTGATGGTTGGCATGACGATAGGCAAGACGATCAGCACGATAGGCACCCATTCCATGGCCCAACCAAGAAAAAATATCATAATCATGATGACACCCACCATGATCATAGGCGGTAGGTTTAGGCTCAGAAGCTGATTCGATAGCCATCCAGCTCCCCCCAGCCTCGAAAATACGGAACCGAAAAAATTTGAAGCAGCAATCATGACCAGAATCATGGCCGACAATTTGATGCTTGAATACATAGCACTTTTGAGGTGATCATAGCGGAACTTGCCGTAGGCGATAACCAGGATTAGCGAGCCAATGGCGCCACAGGCAGATGCCTCCGTAGGTGTTGCCAAGCCGGCCAGGATACTTCCTAATGTGGCCCCAATCAACAGCAGAAGCGGCACTACGCCCTTGGAAATTTCCACGATAAGCTTTGCGAAAGATTCGGCCCGAAATTCCTTCGGCAAGGGGGGGCCCATTTTGGGATTAATGAAACAACGCACCAGAGAATAACCACAATAGATGCCGGAAAGCAGCAAGCCGGGAATAACCGCTCCGGCAAACAGGTCGGTGACGGGTACGCCCATGAGCGGTCCCATTACGACCAGCATGATGCTGGGGGGAATCAGAATTCCCAATGTCCCCCCCGATGCGATGGCTCCGGCACTCATACGGATGTTGTATTTGGAGCGACGAATGGCCGGAGCAGCCATGACGCACAAGAGGGTTATGGAGGATCCCACTATACCAGTTGCGGCGGCAAAAATCGTAGCGGTCAAAATAATGGCGACATACAGAGATCCTGGAACGGGGGCCATGAGTTTCTGCACGGAGTGAAATAAACCATCCATTAATCCGGCATTTTCCAGCACGTAGCCCATGAAGAGAAAAAAGGGAATGGCTCCCAGAACAGGGTCGCTCATGACCTGGTAGAACTGCAGGTTCATCAGATGGAAAACCAGTTTGCCGATGCCCAAATAGCCAAAAAACAGGCCGATGAACATCATTGTAAACGTGATCGGGAAACCGCTACAGAAAGCCAGCATTAGGCCCACAAGCGATAGCATTCCCAGCAATTGGTTATATTCCATTAAAGTAACCCCTTATTTTAAAAAAGGTTCACTGTGCCTGTGTTTCGCAGGCATCCACACAGACCTCGGAAGATTCATCGGCTCTCTGCCAGAAGAATTTACCATAACGCCAAGCGTAATAACTTTTGATGGTCTCGGAAAAACCTTGCAGAATCATCAGAGCAATACCGACCGGAATTGCCATTTTCATCGGCCATATAATGGGCATCCATGGGCTGGATATGATTACCTCGTTCTGTTTGAAGGATCTGTAAAAGTACTTCCATCCCACCTGGAAGAAGATTACGTGGGTAGGCATGTAAAGAAATATGTAGATGAGCATATCCACCAACCCTTTGGTTCGGGTGGACCATTTGTGATAAAGAAAATCGGTGCGGATATGCCCCCCTTCCTTAAGGCAATATGGTGAGCCGACCATGAAATAGATACCGTATAGAATCAGGGCGATGTCTCCCGCCCAGATGGTTGGCGCATTAAAATAATAGCGGGAGATGACTTCGTAGCCCAAAACTGCCATCATCGGCAACACTAAAAAAGCGCTGGATTTGCCAACCACATCGCTGATCGTATCCAGCGTCTTGACTGTCTTGCGGGCCAGCGGCGATGGGCCTTGGGCCGAATTTTCGGTTGTAGTTGTCATAAAATATCCTGTGAAAAAGATGTTTAGCAGAAGGGCCGGGTAGACGTCTTCCCCCGGCCCATGACACCTTTTTGCTGCCTCAATAAATCATTTATTTCTTGTAATCACTCATTTTTCCAGTATCCAAAGCCGTTTTTCCCATCTTGTAATACACTCCGTTGACCTTGGTCTGATAGGGAACTGTCAGCTTAGCCCATTCCATCAGAGACGCAAGAACCTGTTTAAAGAATGGATTCTTTGCTGAATATTTATCCAGAATTTCCGGTACCACCTGCATATAGGCCTTGAAATACCACTCCGGTGTTTCCTCCAGATGTACGCCTTTGTTGATCACTAGATCTTTGAGAGCCTTGCTGTTCAGGCTAACGTTCATATTGATCTGATCCGCGATGCAGGCTTTCATCGATTCGTTGATCACGGCCTGTAGACGGGGAGGGAGAGAATCAAACCATTTCTTGTTTATATAAACATCACCGATGGAATCCACCTGATGCAACCCCTGAAGATAGTAATATTTCCAGATATCGGCCAGGCCAAGCAATTGATCATCGCCTGGGCTGATCCATTCGGCGGCGTCAATCACACCTCGCTGAGCGGCGGGAACAATTTCACTTCCCGGCATCGATACGACGGGCATGCCGATCAATCTAAAGCTTTCCGAGGGAATTCCGGGAGGAGAACGAAATTTGATTTTTTTCAGATCATCCAATGTTTTAAATGGTTTAGGAAACCACCCGAAGGGCTCCGGGCCCATGGGCATGCATAGCCACGCCTGAATATCGTATCCCAGCTCTTTCTGATAAAACTGGTTCAGCAACTTTCCACCGTCACCCTCCCAAGCCCAAGAGAGCAATGCGCGCTGGTCGAGTCCCACCCCTAGGCCGGCCGTTGGCGCCGCAAAGAGTAGCCCAGCAGGAGATTTTCCAGACCAGTAATGGGTCCACGCCTGTCCTCCGTTGATGATACCTTCGCTGACGGCATCCAGAATCTCAAATGCCTTGACAATGGCGCCAGCAGCAAACACTTCGACTTTGATCTCTCCACCGGAAAGCGTTTCGATTCGCTTTCCGAGACGCTCCATGGTTTTAAAGTACATGCTTGAGCTCGGCACCGCGGTCTGGATTTTCAAGGTGTATTTTGCAGACCACGCCTGCGGTACGAGAACAAAAATAAGAAATAAAATGCCAGCAGTAACAACCGGAGCTTTTTTAAAAAACCGTTTGAACATAAATGACCCCCTTTCTTAAGAGTTTGCCCTTAGACCCATGAAAATACCAACTTACTCAAAACACGCAATATCAACCGCTCGGACGCCGATAGAGAGAGGGATTGCAAAAAGGATACCAAACTATATCCCGTGGTTCTGTCAGATAAGTATAGTCCGGCCTTACGTTTCCCATTCTTGGCAAGCGATAGGTATTATAGTTTGGGAAAAATGTCCCCTCATATCGAAGCTGCTGAATATCAATCAGATTTTTATCGTATTTTAAGATTCTGGTTATACATGGCAAGAGCCATAAAGATATGGATCAGAAAAACATTACCCGAAAAAACCTGTGGTAGCCTCTGCGTTAGCGGGGCGACGATTGCATTTATCCATCGATTTCAACCGATGGTGCAATACTGAAACGCCAATCTGTTGCAAAAACGAGACTTACGTGTTTTTTAATACCGGAGAGAAAAAGAGAGAACATCTTTCCTTACGCTAAATGCGAAGATTGCAAGCGCCGACTGACGTCAAAGAAATATCGCCACAGAAAATAGAGCCCCGTAACGACCAGGCAGGCTACGGCAAAAGCGTCACCCAGGCAAACGTAAGGGCTCTTCTGTGACAGAAGGGGAACGCGGCGGCTAACCGCAGCCGCCTCAAAAAGAGGTGTCTGCAACAAAATGCGGCCAGCGGGACCGATGACCCCGCTGATACCCGTATTTGCCGCCCGCACTAGGGCGCGCCGGGTCTCCACAGCCCGCAGCACGGCCATGGAAAAATGCTGATAGGGGGCCCCGGAACGGCCGTACCAGGCGTCGTTGGTGATGTTGACCAGCAGGTCGGCGCCGTTGGCCGCGGCGGCACGCGACAGGTCGGCGAAGATCAACTCGTAGCAGATCAGGACGCCCAGGTGATGCCCCTCCCACGCGATGGTCGCCCCGCGCCGACCGGCCCGGAAGTCTCCCACCTGTTCGACGATCTTTCCCAGAAAAGGCAGGTACTTTTTAAAAGGCACGTATTCGCCGAAAGGCACCAGGTGGGCCTTGTCGTAGCGGCCGGCGAGCGTTCCGTCGGGGCGCAGCAAAAAGGCGCTGTTGTAAAAAAGGTATTGGTCGGTGCGCCCCAGCACCAGGGGGCTGCCGACCAGCTGGTAAACGCCCAGCTCGGCCACCCCTTTCTGCAGCATGCGTGTCAGCCGCCGGTCGTTGCCGAAATAAAAGGGTGCCGCCGTTTCGGGCCACACGATCAGGTCCGGCTTGCGGGCCAGGGCCCTGCGGGCCAGGCGGAAATATATTTTCAGAGTGGCCTCCTGGTGGGCCGGATCCCACTTGATACGCTGGTCGATGTTTCCCTGCAGCAGGCTGACGGTTCTGGCCGGCGCGGCGGCCGCGCTCCGGTCCACCGCCCCCATGCGCCACTGCCCGTAGCCCAGCACGGCCCCCAGCACCACCACTAGCAGCCCCACCGATACCACGCGCAGCTTGCGGGGGATCGTCGTTTCGGGGGACTTCAGGGCCGGCAGGCCCGAGAGCAGCAGGAAGGCCACCGTGTTGGCCAGCACGATGACGAAGGAAACACCGTAGACACCGGTTATGTCGGCCACCTGGATGAGCTTCAGCTGCCGGTACTGGGAATAGCCCAGCAGCTCCCACGGAAAGCCGGACAGCATGAAGGCCCGCAGGTACTCCTGGGCCGTCCAGAGCGCCGGGGCCACGGCCAGGCACAGCGCCGGCCGCAATGACAGGACGGCGAAGCCGGCGGCGAAAAGGGCCGGATAAATCGCCAGGTAGGCGGCAAAGAGAAAGAGGATCGGCCCGCACAGGGACTTGGGCAGCCCGCCGTAAGTGTTCATGGTGATCACCAGCCAGTACATCAGCGTCATGTAGTGGGCCAGCCCGGCCAGGATGCCCATCCGAAACCCCTCCCGGGCCGACAGGCCGCGCACAGCAAACATCAGCGGCAACAGCGCCACCCAGGCCACCCAAGCCAGCTCTAGGCGCGGAAAAGCGGCCGTCAGCAACAGGCCACTAGCCACGGCCAGAAGGGCTCTTTTCAAATCGACGATGCGCGGTTTCATAAGTACGGCTTCATCTCGGCGGACGGCCACCGGACTCCGGTGGCGCAATCCCTTGTGGGCGACGCCGTATCCGTGTTAAATAGGTGGCGATCTTATCGGCAATGCGATTCATCGTCTAAACACTCCGATACAGGATGGCTGAACATGGAAAATCCCGTTGAAAACTACCGCCGCGTGCGCCTCGAACGGCTCAAGGAGGCCCTGGAGACTAACAACTTCGAAGTCCATCTGGCCGACGACACCGCCGGGGCGCGCCGCGTCGTGCTGGAGCAGGTGCTTCCCGCCGTCCGGGCCAAAAGTGTTTCCTGGGGCGGCTCCATGACCCTGGGCGCGACAGGTCTCATGGACGATTTCCGGCAGATGGACGGCATCGAGGTCATCGACCCCTACGAAAAGGACCTGGCTGACGCAGAAAAACGCGAGCGACGCCGCCGGGCCCTGCTGGTGGACCTCTACCTGACCGGCTGCAACGCCATGACCGAAGACGGCCGACTGGTCAACCTGGACATGATCGGCAACCGTGTGGCGGCGCTGACATTCGGCCCCCGCCACGTGGTGGTGCTGGTGGGCGCCAACAAGCTGGTGGCCGACCTGGAGGACGCCCTGTGGCGCGTCAAGGAGTTTGCCGCCCCGGCCAACGCCATGCGCCTGGACATGAAGACCCCCTGCGCCAAAACCTCGGTCTGCGAACAGTGCAAAAGCCCCCAGCGCATCTGCAATACGTGGACCATCACCGAAAAGTCGTTCCCCAGGGGACGCATCAAGGTCGTGCTGATCAATCAGGTTCTGGGGCTCTAGGCGTGACCCAGCGCCCGTCCCGACGGTAGTCCAGGGCGATTTTTTTCAGGGCCTCCTTCTGCTGCAGGAAGCGGCCCTTCATGTTGCGCAGCCAGTCGGCGTGCGCCAGGGCTTCCTCTTTGCTGAGAAACAGGACGTGATCACCGCGGCGGATGTCCACCGCCGGCTGGCCGTCCGCCTGCATGCGCAGCCGGCCCTCGTTGCTACACAGCATGCACTTGACGCGCTCCCCGCCAAGGAAGCGGAAGGTCTGCCCGCCGCACAGCGGACAGGCAAAAGCCGGCTTTTCCGGCGCCGGCGCCGTCAGTGCCGCGGCCAGCTCGGCAGCGGCCTGCCGGTTTTCCGGGGTGGTGAAAACCTCGCCGGGCAGCGCCCCATACACCGTGCGCACCTGCTTGATATCGCACAGCATCATTTTGAGAAAACTTTCGACCATCAGGGGCGTGTACCCCTCCATGCCCCGGATGCCGGCAATGGCTACGCCCACGGCCGGCTTTTCCCACAGGCGTCCGGCATAGCCGTAAAAGGCGAGCCCCCGGTCCAGAAAAACCTTGAGTACGGCATTGGCGCCCAACATGTAGGTGGGCACCGCCAGGATGAGGGCATCAGCGCGGGCGATGGCGTCCAGAATAACGTAGAGATCATCCTTGAGAATGCAGCGCTGCTCCTTGAACAGGCAGTGGTAGCAGCCGGTGCAGGGCTGGATGTCGAAATCCGACAGCCGCAGGAGATTGAGCTCGTGGGGCTCGGAAATGCAGCGACTAATCTCCTTGGCCATGACCTCGCTGTTGCCCAGCTTGCGGGGAGATGCCAGGATGGCAAGTACGTTCTTCATGACGGGCGCACCTCTCTGCTTCTGATAGCTTTGGGGGATACCGGGTCTAGTGTATGAATCCATAGCACATTTCTGCCAGCCTGAACACCGTTTCTGGCATAGAACGGGACTATCTGTATGTCCGTTCCGCACGACCGTACGTTGGCCTCAGCAGGTGGGTTTGGAGGACTCACGGCTGGAGACAGTGGAATCGATGGGAAATCACCCGCGATAAACACGGATATGATTTTAGCGGCCGGAAAAACGCAGGTGACCGTATTCGTTTTCCAACAAAGCTGTCAACTCGGCCATTACCGCGTTTTCTAGTTTCGCATCTTTCAGAGGGTAAGCCTTGCCGATATATCTGTATTTAGGCGTTCCCAAACGGTGATAGGGGAGCATCTCGTAATGCAGGTTGCCGAAATCCGTGATGAAATCTAATATCGCCCGAATGGCGTCCGGATGATCGTTGAAGCCGGGAATGATGGGGGTGCGAACAAGAATAGGCAGTTTCGGACAGGCCTCACGGACCGACTTGAGGTTGGACAGGATCCTCCGATTGGAAACGCCGGTAGCCTCCCGGTGGATATCGGGATCCATCACTTTGATGTCGAACAAGAGAAAATTAAGGAACTGACAGGCTTCCAAAAGATCCTCCAGAGCGCAGAAACCGCTGGTTTCCATAGCGGTATTGATGCGTCGACGTCGTGCCTCCTGCAAAATAGCAAGGGCGAATCGTGGTTGTTGCATGGGCTCGCCACCGCTAAGCGTCAGTCCGCCTCCGGAGCGTGAATAGAAGATACTATCTTGTTCTACCCGTTCCAGAACCTCGCTTACGGTCTTTTCTTCCCCATAAATTTGCAGCGCCTTGGAAGGACATACATCCGCACATAGAAAACAACCGGTACAGACATCCCGCGCAATTTCCACTTTATGGTCATCGGCTTCTGTAATGGCCCCCACGGAGCAGACTTCCATGCATCGATTACATTCGTCCAAAGAAATACACTTCTCACGGTTGTAGGCCAGTTGCGGATGTGCGAGCTGGGATTCAGGATTGCTGCACCATTTGCAGCGCAGGGGGCAACCGGTTAAGAAAACCACCGTGCGGATACCGGGTCCGTCATGAACAGAGTATTTCTGGATGTTGAAAACAATGCCCTTTTCATTATTCTTCAGCATCTGCTCCAAGCCTTGGCAAAGTGGATCAAAACAAAGAAAAAGGGAGCGCGAACACTGCGCAACTCCCTTCCCTTGACAGTGCGATCAAGCACCAAACGATTCTACAGGGTTTCGTGGGCATATCTAGCGATCAGGTCATCCTGGAGGTCCTTGGAAAGGTCGCAGAAATAGGCACTATAGCCAGCGATGCGTACGATCAACCCCCGGTACTTGTCAGGGTCCTTTTGGGCGGCCTTGAGGGTCTCGGTGTTGATCACGTTGAACTGAATGTGCCACAGCCGCAGGTCGCAGAAGGTGCGGATGAAGTCCACCAGTTTCTGTGTCCCGGCTTCACCCTCCACACACTTGGGTGTGAACTTGATGTTCAGCAGCCTGGCGGCGCGCTCCCGATAGTTATAATTCTTGGTGGTGTAGTTGGATAGCAGCACCGCGGTGGGGCCATTTCGGTCGGCGCCTTGAGAGGCGGAAGAACCGTCCGACAGGGGCGTAAACGCATAACGTCCGTTAGGGGTCGCTGAAACCACCTTGCCGAAGGGCACATGGGAAGTAAACGGTACGTAACGTAGATCTAGGTGCACGCCCAGCTCCTGCGCGTACTTCTTAGTGAAGTCCAGCGAGGCCTTGTCGATGGCACGCGCAATGGAATCCGCGTAAGGGTCGTTGTTGCCGTAACAAGGCACATTCTGCAACATGGCACGCACGTCTTCGCGGCCTTCAAAATTGCACCGCAACGCCTCGACCACCTCTGCCATGGTCAGCTTTTTCTCCTCGAATACCAGTTTTTTAATAGCCGCCAGGGAATCCACCACCGTGCCGAAACCAATACACTCGAAGTATCCTAGATCAATACCTTCTGGGATCTCGGGAGTATGAAGATCAAGGCCGTGTTTCATGCAAAGGTCGTGCAGCACTGAGGCCATGGGTGCGGCGAAATGCCGGTGCCGCAGCCGGATGATATGGTACTGTTGGATAAAGGCGTGCTTGATGAAGTTGATCTGCTGGGCGGTAAAGGCGTTGAAGAACTGTTCCCAGCTTTCGAATTCAAGCGGGTCACCGGTTTTGACGGAAAGCTGCTCGTCACCATATTTGAGCATCTTTCCATTGTAAAGAGTGGTCTCCAATGCGGCCGCAAAATTGATATAGGCGCATCCAGAGGTGTAAGTGTCGCGGTTGGGCATGCGGATCTCCGAGCATCCGGACACTGCATAATCGAAAATCTCCTCGAAAGTGGCCCCCTTGGCCAGATGCAGCGGAATGACCTCTTCGTCGTTGATCAGCTTGGGAAATCCAGAACCATCCTTGATGGTCTCGGCCACCTCCCACAGGTAACGTTCTGGGGCGCGGGCATGGATGCGGGCCGCCAAGTCCGGATAGTGGTGCGGAAACTCCCGCTTGGAGCGCAGGAACAAGTATGTCAGCTCGTTGGTAGCGTCGAAACCGTCCGGGGTCTGGCCGCCGATGGTAACCGCTTCCCAGTGAGCATAACCTTCGTTAAAGGCTCCACCAGTTGGCGAGATGTACAGATCGATGAACTGGGCCATGCCCACATACATAAGTTCGATGAGTTCGATGGCCTTGTCGTCGTCCAGGATGCCTTCCTCCACGTCACGCTTATAATAAGGATAAAAGTACTGATCCATGCGGCCGTTGGAGATGATGGTGCCGGTCTTCTGCTCGAGGCGAGAGAACATCTGGGTGAACCACTGGCTCTGGACAGCCTCGTGAAAGGTGCGTGCAGGGTGTTCGGGCACACGCCGGCAGTTGGCTGCAATTAACTTCAGTTCTTCCCGGCGTCGGGGATCGCTTTCCCGCTCGGCCATTTCTTCGGCCAAGTCTGCGTGTCGATTCGCCCAACAGATGATCGCGTCACAGATGATCACCATGGCTTCCAGAAAGGGTTTCTTTTCGGTATTGTCTAGTGGGGAGAAAGGATCCAGTTCGGCGAGCCGCTCCAGGGCCTCTTTGCGTAGGCCGCCGAAACCGCGCTTGAGAACCTTTTCGTAGTCATGAACCCACTGCAGGGCACTACGAAAAGAAGAAGTCTCGTTAACGACAAATCGCGAGTTGAGCCCTTCAGGATCGTCATAGGTTAGCTTGTGGGTGTCTTCCGGCAGCGCCCGGTTAAGAGCCTCGTGGTAGGTTTTGCCCTTCCAGTATGGTGCAATATGCTCTACCACAATGCGGGCGTTTTCCGGACTGATGAAAAAAGGCGACTCCGTGCGGTTGGGCAATTCCTTGACGGCGATGTCCAGAAAGTCTCCGTCCAGCTCGGGGTAGAGAATGCCGTACCGTCCCTGGGCGCCGGCCCGGCCAGCCAGCAGCTGGTGGTCGTCGATGTAAACCGTGATGTTTTCAGCAACATGCCGCATGGCCTTGGCCCAGCGCAGCACCAGAGGCTCGCCCTCGGTCTGGGACATGGACTCGGTGAAATACAGGGCCCGCTCCACGTCGATTTCGGGCTTTAGTCCTTCAATGCTGTCTAAAATGGTAAAAACGCGCGCATGGGCATCACGGTATTCGCTCTCTTTTCCCTCTATCTGGTCGTAAAGCATTTTTTCGTGTGGTGATAGGCAACAATCCGAAATATTTTCCATGATATTCTCCCTCTACTTTTTTGGTTAGCTACTGAAAATTTCTACTGCCCACCATTTATCCAGATAGCTTAGCAATAAACATGCCTTCTTGTGCAAAGACATCCTATTTTATCATCTTTCTTCGATAAAGATACAAGCGACTTATTTCACAATATTTTTTGCTTTAAACAAAAAACTGTCCGTTAGGATCATTTTGTCAGCCCCAAAGAACTCAAGGCGTTTGTTGCAAAATCGCAACAAACATTATCAAGAATCGCTGAAGCCCCTGACAATGAATGCAAAAATGCACCAGTAAGAGGCAAGATCGGTGGATTTAACCCCGTATCGATCGCGATTTACCTACCCATTATTAGTCCCGCTCCGCAGTGCCTCACGGAAAATCAGCTCCACCTGTTCATGGGTCGCAGAGCGCGGATTGTTTTGCCACAGCCTGGCTGCCGGCACGATGGAGGCTTCGGCAAGCGCGGGAATGTGAGCCTCGGTCACGCCGTAGTTTTCCAGTCCTAGCTCGAAATCGACGTCTTCGATCAGGGCGATCACGGCCGCCACGGCCCGCCGGGCCGCCGCCGTGGGCGGGAGCCCCGCCACCTTCTCGCCGAAAATCGCGGCGATACGGGCGAACTTTTCGGGAACGGCGATGCTGTTAAAGCGCATCACCGCCGGCAGCATCAGCGAGGTGGCAATGCCGTGGGGAACGTGAAAAGCGCCACCCAGGGCCAGGGCGCAGGCGTGGGCGGCGCCGGTCTGGGTGTTGGCAAAAGCCATGCCGGCCAGCAAGCTGGCCCGCAGCATGCCCGTGCGTGCGTCCAGGTCCTCCCCGCAGGCGTAAGCTTTTCGCAGGTTTTCGGCCACCAGCTCGATGGCCGCCAGCGCCAGCGGTTCGGTCATGAAGGACGCCTGCCGCCCGACGTAGGACTCGATGGCGTGGATGAGCGCGTCCAGGCCGGTGGAGGCCGTCACCCGCGGGGGCAGTTTGACCGTCAGGGCCGGGTCCAGCAGCGCGCAGCGGGCGAACATGTGATCCGACACCACACCCACCTTGACCTTGTTTACGGTGTCGCTGAGCACCGCGATGGAGGTCACCTCGGAACCGGTGCCGGCAGTGGTGGGTACCAGGACGGTGGGCAGGCCCGGCTTGGGGACCAGGTTAACGCCCCTGTATGTCTCAATGGGATCCGGGTTGGTGCGGATGACCGCCGCGGCCTTGGCGATGTCCATGGAGCTTCCGCCCCCCAGCCCGACCACGGCATCAGCGCCCTGTTCCCTCACGAAGCCCGCGGCCTGGTTGGCGATGTCGATGCGCGGGTCCGGTTCGACGCCTTCGAACACGGCCGCTTCCAGCCCCTCCTTTTCCAGGGCATCGACCGCCAGCCGGTGGATGCCGGCCCCCACAATGCCGGCATCGGTAATGAGCGCCACCCGCCCGGCTCCCACGCGTTTCAACTCCGCCCCCAGGCTCCCGATGCTGCCGACACCGAAGACAATCCGGGGAACCGTCTGAAAAATCGCCTCACCGTGTTTCATCGTCATGTTTTTCCTTCCAGCCATCCGGTTTTCAGTGATTCCGCGTACCGTGCGGGTCTTGTCCGCCAGACGTCCGTCTCCGGCATGCCGGGACCGGACCCTACTCAAATGGCGTCCTTTTCCCGCTGCTGTCAAGTCATAATCGAAAAACCGGCTCGCCGGCGGGACGTCATGGCTGCTGCTCGGGGCCTGGCACGGGAGAGGCGGGTGTTGTTTTCAGGTGGCCTTCCTGCTATGAGGGGGTTTTGAATCGCGCCACGGAACGGCCGGTTTTCCGGCAACGTGGGTCCATCCGAACCGATTTGCACGCGATCGCCATGGCATCCGAAACACCCAAGGGGGGAAAAAGCGCCGTCGTAAAGCTGCGGGTCCCTTTTCACGACCTGGACCCCCTGCACGTCGTGTGGCACGGCAACTACCTCAAGTATTTCGACATTGCCCGCTTTGCCCTCTTCGAGGAGGCCGGCATCGACCTGTACCGCTACACGCTGGATCGCCAGATCATTTTCCCCATCACGCGCTTTTCCATGAAAAACATCGTGGCCCTGCGGCACAATGACCTTTTCACCTGCCGGGCGGTGGCCACCGAGGCGCGCTACAAGATCGCCATGGACTTCGACATCCGGCGAGACAGCGACGGGGCGGTCTGCGCGCGCGCCAAAAGCGAACAGCTGGCCGTCAAGCTTCCCGACATGGAGATGCAGTTCGAAATTCCCGCGGACATCTGCAGCGCACTGGGGTTCGGCCATGGCGCGTGACTTCGCAGCGGCCTGCACCGTGGGCTACGAGCGCCTGTGCGCCTGGAGCGACCTGCTCGACGAGATCAACGTCTTTCCGGTGGCCGACGCCGACACCGGCCTGAACCTGCGGGTCAGCCTGGCGCCCCTGCGGCAGCCGGCGGAAGGAGAGGGCGACATCTCCGCCCGGCTGGTTCTGAACGCCCGGGGAAATTCCGGCAACATCGCCGGCGCGTTTTTCTCGGAATTTCTGAAGGCCGCCGCGCCCGGCCAGCTGGCCCCCGCCGCCCGGGCCGGCAGCCGCAAGGCCTGGCAGGTGCTGTCGGACCCGCGCCCGGGCACCATGCTGTCGCTTTTCGATGCCCTGGCGGAGATCCTGGCGGACATCCCCGCCGCGGACCTCGCGGCGCACGCCGGCAGGCTCATCGACCACCTGGAGGCCGCCGTGCACGCCACCCGCGAAGACCTGCCGGAACTGCAGGCGGCCAACGTGGTGGACGCCGGCGCGCTGGGCATGTTCATCTTCTTCGAGGGCTTTTTCGGCCACCTGAGCGACTGCGGCTACACCTTCCGTCCCGTCACGCACATTTTCCGGGGCAAACTGCGGCGCACGGTGTCGGCCGGCCCGGAAGACGACATCCACTGCGTGGAGTCCATCGTGGACTTCAGCGGATCGGCCGGCGAGGCCGCCCGCAGCCTGGCCGGCGTGGGCGACAGCATCATCGCCATCCAAAACGGACAGCAGCTCAAGGTCCACCTGCACACCGGCGATCCCCAGGCCGCCCGCGGCAGCCTGCAGTCCCTGGGCAGCGTGGTGCACTGGCACGACGAAACCGCCGCCGACCCGGCCCCGCCGCAGGAACAGCCGGCCGCTGCCGGCGGGGTCCACATCATGACCGACGGTGCCGGCTCGGTGACGCCGGCCGACGCCCGCCGCCGGCGTATGACCCTGCTCAGCAGCTACATCAGCTTCGACGGGCGCTGTCTGCCCGAAACCCTGGTGCCGGCCCGGGAGCTCTACGATCTCATGCGCCGGGGGGAAAAGGTGGCCACCTCCCAGGCATCGGTGTTCGAACGCGCCCAGTGCTACCAGAGCGTGCTGGCCCGCCACCGGCAGGTGCTGTACCTGTGCGTGGGCTCGGTCTACACCGGCAACTACGCGGCAGTCATGGCCTGGAAGGAGGAAAACGACCCCGACGACCGCCTGCGCGTCATCGACACCGGTGCGGCTTCGGGACGGCTGGCGGTCATCGCCTTGGCCACAGCGGATTTTGCCGCCCGCGGGCACGACATGGCCGCGGTGGAGCGCTTCGCCCGGCGGGCCGTGGTCCGCAGCCGGGAGTACGTTTTCCTGGACCGGCTGCGCTACCTGGTAGCCGGCGGCCGCCTTTCGAAAACCTCGGGCTTTTTCGGCGACCTGCTGCACCTCAAGCCGGTGATCACGGTGACCGAACGCGGTGCGGAAAAGGCCGGCCTGGCCCGCGGGCCAAGGGATCAGCTGGCATTCGCCCTGCAGAAGCTCAAAGACGAACGCAAATCGCCGTCCGGCAGCCCCGTCATGCTGGAATACACGGACAACCGCCAGCGGGTAGAGGATCTGAAAGCTCAGATTCAGCACGCCCACCCGCAGGCGGAGATCATCCTGCAGCCGCTGTCGCTGACCTCGGGCGCCCACATGGGGCCGGGCACCTGGGGCATCGCCTTCCTGGGCGACGACGACCGGAATGCACGGGAAGGGGAGACGACATGATCAAAACCGTCGTGCGGGCACTGGTGCTGCTGGCCCTGGTGGGGCTGGTGAGCTCCTGTGCCTACGTCAACGTCAAGGCACCCTTCGACACGGACCTGAACCGCACCGAACTGGGGTCCAAGGTGGGCACGGCCGAGGCCTACAGCCTGCTGTGGCTGTTCGCCTGGGGCGACGCCAGCTACGCCGCGGCCGCCAAAAACGGCCACATCACGGTGCTGCGGCACGCCGACCAGGAATACTTCCAGCTGCTGGCGGGCCTCTTCACCCGCTGGCGGGTGGTGGTGTACGGCGACTGATGCGGCCCCCGGCGCGCATAGCGGCCGCCGCGGCGCTGGGCCTCCTGATGCTGGCGACGGCCGGCTGCGGCAACGCCCCCCTGGTGGGGATCATCTACACCCACGTACGGCTGCCGCTGACCGCCAACCTGGACAACACCCCGTTTCCGGCCACGGCCCCCGCATCGGGCAAGGTCATCCAGCTCAAGGAACCCTTTTCGGGCTACGGCATTTACGCCCGGGTCAACTCCAACGCCATCGGCGACATCGCCTGCAAACACGGTATGGAGACCGTCTACTTCGCCGACCAGGAGATCTTCAGCCTGCTGGGGATCTGGAAAACCACCAAGGTACACGTCTATGGCCGGTGACCGAGACCGCTTCGCCCTGGTAATCCCGGTCTATAACCACGCCGCGCGCGTGGCGGCCGTTGTGCACCGGTCTCTGGCGCTAAACCTTCCGCTGATCGTGGTGGACGACGGCTCCGGCGACGACCCCGCGGCGGCCCTGAAGCCCTTCCTGCCCCGCATCCGCCTGCTTCGCCACCGCTTCAACCGCGGCAAGGGCGCCGCCCTGCTGACCGGCTTCCGGGAAGCCGTCGGCATCGCCGACTGGGCCCTGACCCTGGACGCCGACGGCCAGCACGACCCTGCCGAGGCGCGCCGCCTCATGGCCGCGGCCAGGGCCCACGCCCGGCGCCCCATCGTGGTGGGTGCGCGCCGGCGCATGCGCCGCGCCCGGGCCCCCTGGACCAGCCGCTTCGGCCGCGGGTTTTCCAACTTCTGGGTGCGCATGGCCGGCGGCCCGCCCATCACAGACACCCAGAGCGGTTTCCGGGCCTACCCCCTGCCGGAGACCCTGGCCCTGGGCGTCAAGGCCCGCCGCTTCCAGTACGAGATCGAGGTGCTGGTCCAGGCCCGCCGCCGGGCAATGCCGGTGATCGAGGTGCCCGTCAGCGTCACCTACCAACCCGGCGCCGAACGCGTCTCGCACTTTCACCCCTTCTTCGATTTCCTGCGCAACTTCGGCGTGTTCAGCCGCCTGATCACCCAGCGTGTGCTGGGCCTCGACACCCCCAAAAAGGGCCGGCGCCCATGGGGCTGAGGCGCGCTTTCTACCGCATCATGACGCACCTTTCCCGCCGCCTGGGGCCGGGGGCCTTTTCGCTCTCCGCGCGGGGCATCGCGGCCGCCTATTTCTGGCTTTTTCCCGGGCGCGTCCGCATCGGCATGGACTTCTACCGCGCCCTCTATCCGCAGCGTCCCCCAAAGTTTCACCGCCGCTGCACCTGGAAACAGTTCCAGAACTTCACCTCGGTCTACCTGGACCGCCTGAACCTGCTGGATTTTTCCCAGGTCCGCTACACCTGCCAGGGCTGGGAGCACCTGGAGGCCGCCATGGCCCAAAAGACCGGCGGCATCATCCTCATGTCGCACCTGGGCAACTGGGAGGTGGCCGCCCACCTGATGAAGAGAGAGGCCCCCGGCATACGCCTGCTGCTCTACATGGGCGCCCAAGGCAAGGAGCAGATCGAGGGCATTCAGAAGCAGGACCTGGCCCGCAGCGGCATCCGCATCATCGCCGCCGACCCGAAAAACCCCTCCCCCTGGGACATCATCGAGGCGGTGGGCTTCATCCGCGCCGGCGGCTTCGTCTCCATGACCGGCGACCGCGTGTGGACCCCGTACCAGCGCACCCTGCCGGTGACCTTCCTGGGCCGCCGCGCCCGGGTGCCTGAGGCTCCGCACGCCCTGGCCCTAGTCACCGGCGCCCCCCTGTGGGTCTTCTTCTCCTTCCGCACCGGCCCGGCACGCTACCACTTCACCCTGTCGGAACCTATCCAGTTGCCCCCGGTGCCCCGCACCCGGCGAAAACGGGCGCTGCAGCTCTCCGCCCAGATCTACGCCCGCATGCTGGAACAGGCCTTGCGCCAAAACCCGCTGGAGTGGTATCATTTCGAACCGTTTTTGCTTCCGGAAAGGGCGAACACAAGCACATAAACGTCTCAAAACAAATGCCGCAAGGACCACCGCTTTAATGAAACGCAAAGAACTGCAGGCCAGAGTACTGAAAATCTTCCGGGAGGAATTCGAGATCGAAAACCCCGGGCTGGACGAGAACCTGGGCGAGAACTACGAGTTCGACAGCATCGACGCCATCGACCTGCTGCGGGAGATCGAGATCCTGCTGGACCGGCGCCTGACGCGCGCGGAAAAGAAGCAGGCCATGGAGATCCGCACCATCAACCAGATCCTGGACTACATCGAGGAACTGGCGGCGGTGGCTCCCGTGGAATCCCGATGAACGCTCTTCGCCGGCCGAGAAAAACCGTGCCAATGCATTACTTGGGAAAATCTCCCGGGGAGCGCAATGCCCGTTTCGCTGGAGCGACATTGTGCATCCGGGGAGGAAGCCATGCGGCCGGCCTGCGACGAGTTCTGGAAATTCAGGCGGGCGGCCGCATGGCGCCCCGGATGGACACCGGAGCGAGGCCGAAACGGGCATTGCGCGGGGTCGACGCGACGCTTGAAGAACCCGCAACACCATAAGAAAAAGGCCTTCGGGGCAGAGCCGCAGTGTTCAGCAAAAAGTGAGGAATCCTATGCCGCGCAGAGTGGTCATTACGGGGTGTTCGGCCATCACGCCCATCGGACACCGTAAAGACGAAATCATCGACAGCCTGACCAGGGGCGTCTCGGGCGTAAAACCGCTGCGCGACGACGGCCTGCTGACGGGCTTCATCGAGTCCGGTGTTTACGGCACGGTTTCCACGCCCATCGAATTCGACTTCAAGCGGCGCGATTCCAAGACCATGGGGCCGGTGTCCTACTACGCCTGCCAGGTGGCCAAGGAGGCCCTGGAAGACGCGGGGCTGGACCCCGAGTTCATCCGCTCGGGGCGGCTGGGCGTGGCTTTCGGCTCGACCCACGGCAGCCCCACGGTGCAGCGCGAAATCTACAAGTCCTTTTTC